>JAEEGL016023002.1_pt1 | contig 20067 bp, 9 predicted proteins | sample 9134231 | NCBI WGS metagenome assembly JAEEGL01 (sample SAMN16246548, study PRJNA631951) | gut metagenome | biome: gut microbiome; feature: rumen; material: fiber-attached | host: Bos | place: Iran: Karaj | collected 2018-10
CACTCAGCGGTCGTTCCAGACAACGAAACCGAGTGATTGCTGAGGTATTCAATCAAATGGGACTAATTGAAGCGTGGGGCAACGGGCTGAGAAGTATTTGCAATGAAGCTCAATCATACGGTTTACCGGAACCAGAGTTCGTCGAAATGCCTGACACCTTCCGAGTTAACCTTTTCCGCAAACCGTCTGATACTAACACAAAGACTGGCACAAAGACTGACACAGAAAATCGCACAGAAACCGGCATTAACACAGAAAACAACATAGAAACTGACATTAACACAGAAAATTGCACAGAAACGGATATCTCTGATAGAATCCTTCAACTGATTGAGTCAGAGCCAACCATCACACTTAGCAAACTGGCGAATAATATCAAGACTACAGTCGGTCGAATCCGAGGCGCGCTTGATAAGCTGAGAGAAAACGGTATCGTTCAGCATGTGGGCGCTCAGAAGAATGGACGCTGGGTTATCTTGACGAATCCGTCAACCGATTCCACCAAAGGAAAGAAACGCCGACAGTAGGAGAAATCTTTGTTTGCGAAGACTTCATATCTAAATTGATGGATAATTCAAGAGACCGGTCGCCCAAATGGTTACATAACCCCTTACTGTTTGGGCGAGTTCTGTTATTTGTTCAATACATTCTCAAAAATCTAAAAGTAGTCTTTTTTGAGCTTTATAACACCCAAGACAGAAATAAAAAACACATAAATCTGTCGCGCATTTTCTTTAAGGGGGGGATTGTAAGAATTAATTACGTAAGTATAATTTAAAGATGATTTCTAAATAACTGTTACAGTTATTTAGATTTCATAATCAAAGATTATATATGTTAGTTTTTTTATATATAGCTCTGAATAGCGAGCAGTTTCATTCCCCTGCAATCTTGAAATGGGAACTTCAGATTCCGACAGCCGTTCAAAGGTTGAAACTCGACAATTCACGTTTGCCGAGTTGCCGGATTATTCTGAACTTGTTAATTCTAAACCTACTCGTTTCAAAACGCCTCAATGTTCGTATGATGTCAACAGCTGGCGCAACGTCTATCGACTTTTCTGCGTTTACGTTATGAACATCAAGCCCAGACATCTTAAAGCGTTGAAGAATCTGGAAGAGACGTTTCTTGGTCGGCGCGTGATGTTTTCAAACAGCGCCGATAGTCTGATCGAACCCTTTAAGTTGTCAGCAAGTTTTTATGCTGAACTGAATTTAAGCGCGAAAAGCATAATTCATAATATTATCCATATTATTCAGTTCTGCCGCTTGTCGCCGCGTCAGTTTGTCATTTCAATTCCGGTTTACGTTGAAGAATCAGAACTTGCACCGTCAGAAGATATCGAACACGAACAGAATGAAGTAAGTTCTCAACTTACTCAACCGGAGCAGTCCTCCCACATCGTCCATTTTACACTAGACGACGATATTCCTGATTTGGCGTTTTCAAAGCCGGTTTCTATTACAATAAACACAAGTAAATATTCTGTTTCAAAATGGCGAGATATCGTCTCAGAAACGGCAAGATATATTTATGAAAACGATGCAGAGTCTTTTCTCCGATATCTCTACAAAAATTTTGGTCCGAAAGGCAATAGCAGACCTCTTTTTTCAGATAAACGCTCAACCCTTCATCAACCCAGCAGAATTGATTCAAACCTCTATGTTGAAACGAATTTCAGTTCTGTAGACTGCGTTAAAAAGGCGTTGTTGTTTATCAGATACGCCAATATCCCGCAGTCCAAGGTTCAAATTGAATACCTTCCAGCAGGCTCAGTGAATTTCGATAATCCTACTCCTGCTGAGTCCGTCAATATTGATACTGAACCGGAAGAAGAACTGGAAGACAGCGCAGTTGTCGAGAACAATACGTCTGAACAATCGCAGACAGAGACGGCGACAATCGAATCAGAAGAAGATAACGATATTCAAAATACCGACGACAACAAACCAGAGGAATTCAAGGACGACAAGGAATGGGACTTCTCCAATGACGAAGACGGTTTCGTTGATATCGGCATGGAATTCACTGACGATGGCATGCCGGTTCTTACGCCTGGTCACCAAATGCTCATTGATACAATTGAAGAGAAATTCCCGAAGGGCATCGATATTGACAACGTCGACAGTGTACGAACGCTGGAACTCGCTTCTGGTGTACGCTGTAATGAATATATTTTAGAAGACCTTCGGATGATACTGGCGTACAATAAGGCGGACAACGTCTTTTATGTTCCCAAGCGTCTGGCTGACGAATCGACAGTCAAATCGATGGCGGCGTTTATTGACCAAAACGTCAACCAGTACAATGCCGTATCGCTGTCGGTTATTCGCGAAAAATTTCAGGATCAATTTGATTGCGAGTGCGACGACGAGGAATTACTGGAGTTCATTGAATGGTACGTCTTTATAGAAATGGACCAGGTAGTTGCCATTGATTATAGCGATGTCGACAGCGACGGCGTTTGCCTGCCTAGGTCAATAACGACAGATGAATTCTGCGAAAACTTTTACGGTCAAATTGAAAGTTATCTGAAAAAGACGGACAGCCCTGTTCCGATGTCCCAGTTGCGACAGCTGTACCCGTCATTAAATGAGACGATTATCAGTTACGCCTTGAGCGACGACAGTTTTGGCTCCAGCATCCAGGAAGAAACGAAAGACGAACAACTGTTCTATAGCATTCGTTCTGATTCTCAGCTAAACGATGACGCAGCAGACGAACAGGAACCGGAGCCGGAATGTGAAATGCTTTTGTTTACTTTAGACGATCCCATTCCAGACCTGAAATATTCAAAGCCGACTTCCGTTTCGTTTGGCGAACAAATAGTTTCCATTTCGACTTGGACTGACGTTCTTATACAAACAGTTAGTTACATAGTCCAAAATGAACCGGACGCTTTTAACTCTCTTGTCAAACAATATGGCGATTCAGGATCAGGGTTGCATCTGTTTTCACGCACCAAGTTTGAGAAACTGACGTGCAAGCAGATCAATTCGGATTATTATCTGAATACAAATTTTAGTTCCACAGGCACGGTTAAAACAGCTTGGACGTTAATACAGTCCTGCAAGTTGCCGCTATCAGAGGTACGAATCGAATATTATTCTGGCGGGTCAGGGATGCATAATCGAAGCAACGGAGGGTCGCTTCAAGTTGCCGCTGATAATGCGTCGTTTACCAAACCGGTAAACAAATCCATGTTTAATACGTGCATTGTAGTACCTACTCAATGCCATAATGCCTTTTATAGTAATTTAACCAGAGTTCCAGAAGCGGGAACGTCTGTTCCTGTTACGATATGGCTCAATGGTTCGTCCTATTCCGCAGCCGTTCAAAACCCGGATTTTTCCGTTTGCGGGGCGCCGCCTCAGGTTCGTTTGACTTGGAATCCTTCGTCTCCCATTGCACAGGCATTGAAAAAGGAATGTCCGGAATCGTACCGGTTATTCCAAAGCTGCGCTCGTGTAAGCAGTCAAGACGTACCAGATTCGGTTACAGTTTCCTGTGGTTCAAAACCTGACGAATTTATGATCTACGTCAATAACAGCATCGATAACTCGTCGGCTCAGCAACAGCCAACCTTGCCAGAGATGTCGGGGCGAACAGAAGAAAATACTGCGCTTTTGTGCGATAGGATCATGCAGTTCGCAGTGGAAAAGTTTCCAAGGAACGTCTGTCATGAAACTCGTCAGCTTCCTGAGTTAAGAGCAGCTTTCACTGACGAGTTCTCCACAGACAATGAGTTGCTAAACTTTATTGTCCGTAATCATATTGGCGCAATTTCGAACAATTGGGTTTACTTCCTCACAGACGACGTACAAAAATGCCTATTAGAAATAATTCGTCAGCTGCATCAAGAAGGACAAATTTTGGCGTACTACAATCTGTTGTACAACAGCAAGCAAAAATTGTTTGACTCCATTTCCGTTTATAAAGACGAAACGGCGATTGCCGGTTTGTTTACGGCATTAGCGGCGCAGTTGGGTTCCAAGGCGGAGATTCCTTTCTATCCAACGCCGCAATACCTGTCGTTACAAGAAGACGGAACCATTAAAGACGCATTGCTTAACTATTTTGAAAGCAATACTACCCTAACGTACGAACAATTAGAAGAAACGTTCCCTTACATTCGTGATACGGATATTCAGTATTTATTAAAAACGGACAACGATTTTATCACTCTCGCCAACGGCAATTATACATACTTTGATAAAATATACTTTGACAAAGAACTATGCGATAACTTGTTGTCAAAAATAGAATCGACAATTCAAAAGGAAGGTTACATTTCCTGCAATGATATAGACGTTGCCTTGGCTCTGGATGATAACCCTGAAATGACTTCTCGGGCGCTGTTAGATTGTTTTTGCAAAAAAATTCTGCCTGCAAAATACGTCCGAAAATATTATGTCGTTTCTGACTCATCAAAACCGATTGCTCCTCAAACTATAATCTCCAAGTTTTGCGAAACGAAAGATTGTGTAACATTAAACGAGTTGAATAATCTTGCAGACGATTTAAGTTCAAAGCAGCTAACAGCGTTAGAAATTGCTTTGGATAAAATGGTTCGCATCAATAAAGATAAGTTTATTTCCCCAGACTTAATACATTTTGACGTAGAGGAAATCGACAGGGTTTTAGAGAGTTTCGTGTCCGTAAACGATTTTATTCCCTTGCAGGACGTAACCAGTTTTTCCTTTTTCCCAATGTGCGGTTCATACAGTTGGAACTTATTTTTACTGGAGAGTTACTGCCGTAATTTCAGTAATAAGTTTTGGTTTATGATACGTTTTGCTAATAGTCAAAACACTGGCGCAATCGTACGGAAATCCGTCAAATTCGACGACTATCACACTCTTATGGCAAACGCTGTCAACAACAACGAAATAGAGTTGTCTGAAAAAGCAGTGGGAGATTTTCTGGTAAATGGACATTACCTTGCTGTAAATAATGTTAGAACAGTTCAAAGTGTAATTGAGAAAGCGCAACTATTGCGGGAGAATTGAGGTTGAGATGTACTGTTATACATACGACAAACAGACAGGCGGGATCGTATTGAACGAGAATCATCTAGTATTCTCCAAAGAACCGCGCCCAGTCTATTCCCGCGAAATGGATATTTTGGGGTTCGACAAGCGCTGGAATTACCAAAAACAAGACGAGGCTCCATACATGTGGGCGGAGTCGAACGCCTACTGGTATCGTGGCGAGCTGGTGGCAAAAACGCGCGGCGGTTCGCTGTACGAGGTGCCTACCGTAGAATATATGACAGATGAAGACGGAAATGCGGTTTTGTCGGCAGGCGAACAGCTTAATCCGGTCGATATTCAGGCAATGGTTGAAAAGAACGTTGCCCTGTTAAACGTTTTGGAGCAGTCTACAATTCAAAGGATCTATGACGTATACCGGCGGTATCGAAAGCGGCTGGATTGTTTCCACGTAGCTTTTTCCGGCGGGAAAGACAGTGTTGTATTACTTGACTTGATAAAAAAAGCTCTGCCGAGAGGAAGTTTTGTCGTTGTCTTTGGAGACACCGGCATGGAATTCCCCGATACGTACGACGTCATTGATAAAGTTGAGACGCAATGCAAAAAAGAGGGAATCAATTTCTACCGCGCCGCTTCCCACCTCAAACCTGAAGAAAGCTGGAAAATATTCGGTCCGCCCTCTCGTGATTTACGATGGTGTTGCTCAGTCCATAAATCCGCTCCTCAAACATTAAAATTGAGAGAAGTATTAAATAAAGATAATTTTGTCGGGATGGATTTTGTTGGAATTCGTGCACAAGAAAGTATTTCTCGTTCCGAATATGAATATGAGAATTATGGTAAAAAGCAAAAAGGGCAATATTCACATAATCCTATTTTAGAATGGCACTCTGGTGAAGTTTGGTTATATACTTATAAATACAACTTAACTATTAATGATACGTACAAAAAAGGGAATAGCCGCGCGGGTTGCTTATTTTGCCCTATGACACAGGGTAAAAATGTTTTTTTTAGATATTATTCTTATAAAGAGTATATCGATAAATTTATTAACATTATTCGTGAAAAAATAACAGATTCGAATATAGATACATATATTACGAATGGTGGCTGGATTGCTAGAAAAAATGGACGTGATTTAGCGAACAATCCAGAAAAATATACAGAAATGAGTAAAGATGGTTATCTTTATATTACTGTTTCTAATCCTTCAACCAATTGGCAAGAATGGTTAAAAACGCTTGGCGCTTTCCCAGTTGCATTTGATATCATTGATAATAAAAATGGATACATAATTAAGGTTAAAGAAAATCATGATAAGCTGACTTTATTAAAAAAATTAAAATTTATTTTTCGTAAATCCGCATACTGTATTGATTGTGGAGTCTGTTCATCAAACTGTAGACATCACAGCATATCGTTTGATGGCCGCGGTTTAAATATTGAAAATTGTATTCATTGTGGCGAGTGTTTAAATCTTGACGACGGTTGTATCCTATATGAATCTTTAAAACATCCTAAAAAGAGAGGCGTTATTTTGCAGAGTTTTAATTCTTTTGCGGATCATGCACCCAAATATGATTGGCTTCAATCATATTTCGAGAATCCTATTGAATTTTTGAAAAATAATTCTCTGGGACCAGTGCAAAAAACTAAATTCAAACGTTTTCTTGCAGATGCAAGTCTTATTAAAAAAACTATACCAACGTTTTTTACAGACTTGATCCAAAAAATCGGTTGGGAAACAGATGTTGCTTGGGGGTTGATACTGACTGAACTTTCCAACAACAATCCACAGATTCGTTGGTATATTCAAAATATGGAAGTTGGCAATGTATATCAAAGAGAACAACTTGAAACCAAAATTACAGATTGTTCTGTTAGTGTTAAAGATGCCAACTCTATAATAAAATCATTCGCCAGATTATGTAATATCCCTTTAGGCACCGAGCTGAACTTTGGTGAAACGACAGAAAATGGAAATCATATTGATTCACTTTGTCGTTCAAAATGCGTCGTAACGGATGCCCGCGTGATTTTGTACGCTTTGTATAAATTCGCAGAAGCGTGCGAAGGATATTACCAATTTTCGCTGTCTCGCCTGATGAACTTTAATGTGGAGTCGGCTGGATTGAGTCCGGCGCAGATATTTGGTCTTGACCGGGATGAAATGGAAGCGTTTCTTAACGGTCTTTCTGCTGGATATCCTGAGTTTATCAACGCGACATTTACCCATGATTTGGAAAAGATAACGTTGCGAGAGGACAAGACTTCTCATGATGTTTTGGATCTGTTTAACTAGCCAGACGCGACAAATAATACAACAACATTCAGCTTTCCTATTTTTTAATCATGAATTATAACGATTATTTAGAGATTGAAGATTTCCCGTCTGAGATTAATCCTGACTCCATCAAGGAGATGGAAACTGTAGATCCCGACTGGTGGATAAAGACGTATCCACACAAAACGTTTATCGAGTTGCTCAAGGCAACGGAGGCAATGCTTAGCAGACAGACTTATAAGTCGAAAAAGAGTCTTTGGGTTCAAGGATCCTATGGTACAGGCAAATCCAGAATCGTTTCTACACTGAAAAAACTGTTGGATTGTTCCGACGAGGATTTTAACAAATATTTCGACAATTATAAAAAAGAATTGAAATCAGAGTCGGATTTGCGTACAAAGCTTTTGGCACAGCGCTCTCATGGTAAGATTATTACTGCCTATCGGTATTCTTCCGGTGAGATTACCGACTTTAATGACTTCATCATGGTAATTTACGAAGAAGTTTCCAAGGCGTTAAAAGCTGCAAACGTTCCGTACGCAGGGGAAAACACACTTCGCGGTGGAATTATCAACTGGTTGGGAAAAAGTGTCAATAAAAAGTATTTTAACGAGCTTATCTCTCAGCCTGCATATCGTTCTTCTGCCTCGTTGTCTGGTAATACCGCGGATGAAATTTTGTCAAAACTCAATAATCCAAATGCCAATGTGCAGGATTTAATTCGAGATATTCTCGTTGTGGCAAAGAATGAAGGCATTTCCGTTTTGAGCAAAAAAATGGAAGACGCCAAGAAATGGCTGACGGACATTATTGACCAAAATCATCTTAAGGCAATTGTCTTTTTCTGGGACGAATTTTCCGAATTCTTCCGGAAAAACAAAAACTACCTTGACACGTTCCAGTCATTTAACGAACTGTCGAACAATAAACCGTTTAATATGGTTATTGTAACGCATAGTGCAATTTTTGAAGAAGGCGATCCAGATGGAGAGAAAGTTCGCGACCGGTTCAATGAACATCAAATTGAATTGCCGGATACGATTGCATTTGATTTAATTGACCATGTCATAAAGGTCAAAGATACGCAAAAAGAGATTTGGAAGAAGAAAATTGAAACGATTCAAGATGGAATCGTCGAAGCCTGCACGGCTGTTGCTGAATTCGTCTGGAAAAATGATGCACGCGAGGGAATTGAAGAACTCAATGGCATCTTACCTATTCACCCATTGGCGGCGCTATTACTCAAACACATTTCAGAAAGATTCGCGTCCAATCAGCGAAGCATGTTTAACTTCATTAAAAATGACGATCCGGACGGTTTGGAAGCGTTCCAGTGGTTTATTAAAACACATTCTCCGGATGGAAGCCTAAATGAAGACGATTCACTCTTGACAATTGACTATCTGTGGAACTTCTTCTATGAAAAGGGAACGGATGAACATACTTCAGCCGTAGGCAGAAGTAATCTGGATACGCAAATTCGTAGCATTTTGGATTCCTACGCTCAAAATGAAGGAATGTTAAACAACGATCAAAAACGCGTTCTGAAGACCGTTTTGATGTTGCAAGCCATGAGCGAAAAATTACGCTATCAGTTTCCATTATTCCTTCCAACGGAAGAGAATATCGAACTTGCCTATAATGGCTTAATGTGGCAAGGGGGCAAAGCTAAAGGCATTGCTCAACGATTAGTACAGGACAACATTCTGTTTAAAAAGAAGGTAGTAAACGGAACGGAAGTGTTTGCCGCTACGGTTGTGTCAAGCGATACTGCAAAAATTGAAGAAAAAATAGAAAAGCTTAGAAGTCTTATCGATACAGACGCTTTGATTACAGACGGGGATTTAAAAAGCGTTATTTCGTTGACAAAAGCGCAGGAATTCCGTTTTAAAATTTTTACTCTGACGTGGAATAACTTTACCTCTGAAGTCAACAAAATTGCCAACGAACCTGCGTCTAAGGATATTAAGCCGTTTCAAATTCCATTGGTTATGTTTTTTGCTAAGACGTCTGAAGAACGATCAAAACTTCAAAAGAGTTTGAAAGAAAAATTGGCTGAATTCAATAATAATCAAGACGACAACACAAAGAAAATCGTTTTTCTTGACCTGACGGCAGCCAATTTGCCAGATGACCAATTCGAACAATATCTGGAATACAAAGCACAAGAAGAATATTATCGTCCCACAGATAAGTCGCAAGCTGATAACTACGATCGTTATGCCAAGAATATCTTGAAGGAATGGAAAGATAACATTGCCAATGCCGTGCAAACGGTATACAGTTGCGATAAGCCCAATGGCAATAACTGCCAGTCTTCTTCTGAACGCATAGATGCATTGAACGAAATTGTTCGTATGCGATATTCTAATTCCTTTGACAATGTCATGCTTACCAATCAGATGTGGGTTAACAGCAAGCCCAAAGACTGCTTAAAGCTCGGCATTGATTTATTATCCAAGGGAATAGATCGAAATATCGTTGGTTTTATCGAAAACAATAAATCAACTTTTGAAACATTAAAGGCAGATTTAGATGGCTACATACGGGAACAATTGCGTGAAGGACGCATTGCTGTTAGTGCATTATTTGATCATTTGATTGAAAATGGATTTATGCCATGTAATGCATACGCCTATTTAACCGGCTGGCTTCTGCGCGATTACGCCAACGGTCAATATCGCTACAGCGATGGAGAACCAGGAAATAGCAAACGAATGGAAAATGAACAATTGGCAACCATTGTCTCAAATGCTATCAAACAAAAGGAAACGCCATCTCAGAACTATAAAGACTGGTACATTGAACTCCTCTCACCAGAACAAAAGGCGTTTGTGGATCTTGCTCATTCTGTTTGGGATGATATTGCTGACGACTTGTCGGTGGAATTGATAACGACAGAAATTCGCAGCAAATTGATGAATCTGAATTATCCTCTCTGGGCGTTTAAGGAATTGGATTGCCACGGCGCTGACGAATTCCTTATAAAGTTAAGCTCTCTGGCTAATGTAAAAAATGACGAAGATAAATCCAGCGTGGAATCAAAAATCGTCAATGAATTAGGGAAAATGACACTGCAAAATCAAGGATTTGGTCAGATTCTTAAATCCCTTTTGACACCAGAAAACGCTGAAGAAGCGATGAGGAGATTTTTAGAACGTTTTGAAAACGGGATTCTGTTGCGGCTGGCGAAGGAAATTCATGTGTCGAATGTTTTGTATGACGTTAAAAAAGCTTTTAACGGAAATGGTCTTTGGCTTTGGAATCAAGAAACGGGTGAAGACGTTGTTATTCGTGGTTTAATTAATAAATATAAGTTTGTTGTCCTATCAAATAAGGTTCTTCCAAACAGCGCAACTTCATACCTCGAAGCGTTGCATAATTGGGACGAAAAAATTAAATCCATTCGAATTCCTTACCTCACGATTGTCCAAAAGCGTCCTGCAGTCAAAAGTTTGCTTAAATTCTTCTTCGACAGATACGAAAACGAATTGCCTGATAATCGGGTGTCCGATTTGGTTGCCACTCTTGAACAATCGTTACAAGGGTTTAAGGAATTTGACGAACAGAAAATATCGATTTTTAAAGAGGCGTTTAGTTTTCAATTGGGCGATCTTTCAGATGACGACGTTTGGAAGGTGTATTCGCAATTACAAGGAGATGTCTTCTATAAAACTACGCCAGAAGTGCAAACGCTTATTACACTAGAGGTTCAATCGATAATTGATGAGCAGTTGTACAATAAACTGCAAGAACTCTGGCAAGAAAAGACCGGCACAGAAACGCCGTACGCTTGGTCGGAAAAATACCGGACGCCAATTTTAGCAATGGTTCCCAAGAATGAACTGTATAATGCGCGTAATGCCTTTGGAGCTATCAATAATCAAAGAAACCCAGATCCCAGTAAAGTTCAAGACGCCATTAACTATCTTAAGGGGAATCATGAATATTTCAACGACCTGAACGATCAGGTTAAAATTGACGAGGCGTTCATGATTAAAATTATCAGAGATTACAGAGTGCTGTTGGATAATCCAGATGTCGTTCGCGACAAGCTGCAGCGTAGTTGTTCAACCAACTGTTACACCTGGCTGGACGACCATGACGTAACTGAGTTTGTCAATCAGATGGGAGCATCTGAATATGCTAATCAGGGGCTTACCAAGGTTCAGGAAAAAGTTGAGCAGATGGACGATCAGCAAGTCAAGGCTTTGCTGATGTGGCTTGTCAATAATTCTCCCGAAACCGGCATTAAAATTCTCATTGATTACGAAGGAATATGATATGAATAAGATTTCCCTTGCCCAAGCGTACGATGCCATTTCCCATTATTTGAAAGGCTTCGATAACCGTCCTTATTTTGTCCTTGTAGATGACGATGCAACTTGCCGAGAGGTAATATCCTTTGTCGGAGGAAATGCAGTTAAAACCAGTAACTACTGTATGCAGGACGACTCGTTTCCAGATATGGATTGTCTCATAACCGGTTTAGAATCGTTGTCTAAAGACAGTAAAAATGTTTTGCTGGGTTTTGGCGAGGCTCTAAATTTACAATTTAATCCAAACAGCGACAACATCTCTTGTACCAGCCCCAAGATTCGTAAAGTGAGTTCTCTAAAAGACAAGTACTTTCCTGGCAAAACCGTTGTTTTATGCCGATTCTTATATTCTGAAATTCTGGAAATAACTCGCAGCGACACGAAGTTTACTTCAGGTCGCTATTGCTATATCTCTCAGCAGGACGGAGCTTCATGCAAAATAATCCAAACATCAAGAGAATTGGGCTATCCAACGTTAAATGGTTTTAAAGAATTATTGAGGGAACTGGAAAAAGGTGATAGCGACAATAAAAAATTGTATGTTCGTTCTGTTTTATCTCTTAATAATGTAACAAATGTCAATTCGGCTTTTGAAGCGATTCAGATTGAAGATCCACATTTTAAAGGCGAACAGAATTGGTTGACAGACCAGCAGTGGGAAGAATATCGAGCTGATAATGAACTGCTAACCGATAATGTACTCCATTGGCGAACTTTTTTAGATTTGAAACTCAACGGAGCTTCTGGAATTAGTAAAGAGTACAAGTCGTATGTTGCCAATCATTGTTCAACGTATAGCGAATACAAAAACAAAGTCTTTAGCGCATTGCTGGATTTTTCGCCTAATGACGAGGACTTTGTGACCATGTACAAACAGCGTAAACAATGGATAAAAAACGTTGAGGAATCATCCCTTGGCGCTTTTATCAGCGCCGATCTGATTTGTAAGAGTGATCAGTTTCAGCTTTATTACTTAACCGATAATACGTCCGTTGAACGCCAAGCTATTCTTAAATGGTTAAGTAAAAATGAACTGACAGTGAAAGTTCGCAAAGACCTTCAGTGGATTTATCCAGATTTATATTGGTATTTAAGTCCATATCATTTTAACCAATTTCCCAATAGCGTTAACAGTCTAATTTGTAATGAAGAATTTGACAATTACTTTGATCGCTATCGTCTTCAGAAGGTTGTCAATTGTATGTCTGAGGAGTTTAACGAAAGGGTAAATCAATACAGCCTGACTCGACCTTATAACATTCTTTACGCCCGAGGAGATATTTTAGGACAGTTCCAACAAAATAATCCATTTCTCTATTGGCTGGACGCTTTTGGGGTGGAATATCTCCCCTTTATTCAGAATTGGGCAAAGGAACATGACTTGAACATGACAACTTATGTTTCCAGATCGATTTTACCTACCATAACGTCAAAAAATAAAGAGTTCTTTGAAAAATGGAATGAGGGGATGAAAAAGAAGAACGAAGAGCTTGACAAGGTCAAGCATGAAGGAGTTCCCGGCGTCAAAGAAGCGCAGTATCTCGAAAAGGAATTGGAGATCATAAAATCAGCATTGGACGAAATTGTTGTACTGTTAAATAATCCATCAACGCAAATTAACAACGTTGTTCTAACTTCGGATCACGGCGCCAGCAGGCTCGCCGTGTTAAGCGGTCAGGAAAACCGCTGGAGGATGCAGAATGACGGCGAACATAGCGGCAGATGTTGTCTGGTAAGCGAATTGGACGATCGTCCTGATTGTGCCACAGAAGAAGATGGCTTTTGGGTGATTGCTAACTATCAACGATTCCGAGGGGGTAGAAAAGCCGATGTCGAAGTTCACGGCGGCGCGACATTGGAAGAAGTTGTTGTTCCTGTAATTGAGTTCTCTTTGAAAACGGAGAAAATCGTTAAAGTTAAAGAGCCAACAACAATTAAAGTCAATTCGGATAAAGCTGCCGTTTTGTATTTAGCTTGTTCGCAGCCGTTAAATAACGCATGGGTAAAATGGAACGATAAAAGTTATTCCGTCCAACAACAAGACGAAACAACATATTGTGTTACATTCAAGGAAGTCAACGTTAAAGCGGGCGAGCAGGAGGCGGACGTTTACGAAAACGACACGTATTTGAATTCCATAACGTTTAAACTCGAAAAAGGTTTTGGGAAATCAAGCGACATTGAAGATATGTTTGGTTGAGAGGTTTGAAAGATGATTAATAAACTCCGAAAGTGTTTTGACGAAATGGTCGTTTATAAAGACCTCAAAACAGATTTTTTCTCCACCTTGAGTTTGCCGTCTTTTTTGCGAGATTGGCTTTTAAGTCAATTTTCAGACGGTGAAGGCGGGTACGATCAACAGGCGGTTTTCGATTTCGTTAAAGAAAAAATTCCTCAAAAAAAAGACTGGAATTTCATTAAAAACCGGCTCATTATTGAAGGGGAACGGGTTTCTATTCTGACTCCGGTTTCTATAGAAATCGGCATTGGAAGCGGGGACGTGTCTTTCTCTTTGCCTCTTTTTGATTTGAAAGCAAAGGACACGATTATTGACAACTCCGTTTGGAACGAATGTAAAGATGAACTGGTAAAGAAATCAAACGTTTGGGGAATTGTAACGCTTGGATATCGTCCGCCAACCGATTCTCACTCCGCTGGTAAAATTCGGTTGCTGAAGTTTAAAAATTTCTGTCCTTATACCGTGGATTTGAACTATTTCAAACAAATGCGTTCAGAGTTTTCGATTCACGAGTGGATCGACGTTCTTTTGGGAGCAGTTGACTACAATGCCGACGGATATCCAGACATCGATGCTAAATTGATGATGTTGACGCGTCTGTTGCCATTTGTGGAAAAACGGCTTAATTTAGTGGAATTGGCGCCCAAAGGGACAGGGAAGTCGTATCTTTACGGTCGCGTTAGCCGGTATGGCTGGCTTTCTAGTGGGGGCGTAATGAGTCGAGCTAAAATGTTTTACGATTTATCGACTCGCAAAGAAGGATTGATTGCCAATAAAGATTTTGTTGTTTTGGACGAAGTACAAACAATTTCCTTTTCTGACGTTGACGAAATGCGCGCAGCCTTAAAGGGATATATGGAATCTGGAAGCTATACCGTTGGCAATCAAAGCGGAACTGCCGAGGCGGGTATTGTTCTTTCTGGCAATATCTCAAAATCGGCGATGGATAGAAATAATGAAGTCGATATGTTCAGTGAGTTGCCTGATATTTTCCACGAATCGGCATTGATTGACAGAATTCACGGCTTTATTTGCGGTTGGAAAATTCCCAGAATGACCGACGACATGAAAGTTTGCGGCTGGGCGTTAAATTCCGAATACTTCTGTTCAATTCTTCATGAATTGCGAAGCGATCCAACGTATCGCGCTATTGTAGATCAGCTGGTTGAAGTTCCGCCTGGAGCCGATACACGAGACACAGAAGCAATTAAGCGTATTGCAACAGCGTATTTAAAGTTGTTGTTCCCAAACGTTCAAAGTCCCAGCGACATAGACAAATCCGCTTTTTCTGTCTACTGCTTCCGTCGTGCTTGTGAAATGCGGAGCATTATTAAAAATCAGTTGGGTATTATGGACATTGAATATCGTGGAAAAGATATTCCACAATTCAAATATAAGGAAGATTGACCTGATGAAACCCATTAAGAACTGTAAATGTCAGATTTGTGGGAAGGAAAACCTTTCCAAAAATGAAATTGGGTTGAATAAAAAAATGCTCAATCCAAAGGCAACGCAGTTTTATTGTCTGGATTGTTTAGCAGACTATTTTGAAGTTACAACGGAAGAGCTTTTGGCTAAAATCGAGGAGTTCAAAGCGGAAGGCTGTAAGTTATTTTCATGAGCGAAAACAGGGCGTTTATTTATGCTGACAACGCGGCGACAACCCCTTTGGCGCCGGCAGCTCTCGAGGCGATGGAGCCGTTTCTCAAAGAGGAATACGCCAACGCTTCGGGGCTGTATTCGTTTTCTCGAAAGGCGAAAAAAGCCCTTCAGGACGCAAGAGAGTCAATCGCAGCGTGTATCGGCGCGAAGGCGTCAGAAATCTATTTTACCAGCGGTGGAACGGAGTCCGACAACTGGGCTATCAAGGGCGTGGCGTTCCAAAATTGGGAACGCCGTCCTCATATTGTAACATCAAAAATCGAGCATCACGCCGTTCTCAATTCCTGTAAAGCTCTGGAACGCATCGGTTGTACGGTCGATTATTTATCGCCGGATTCGTCAGGACGAATCTCCCCTCAAAGTCTTGCAGAAGCGATTACCCCCAATACGGTTTTGGCGTCTGTCATGATGGCAAACAACGAAATCGGGACGATTCAGGATATCTCGTCGTTATCGCATCAGGCGCATAGTCAGGGGATCGCCTTTCATACAGACGCGGTTCAAGCGGTCGGGCATATTCCGGTTGACGTTGACTCTCTGGGCGTTGACCTGCTTTCGGCATCGGCTCATAAATTCAACGGTCCCAAAGGCGTTGGATTTATGTATATTCGTGATGGAATAGAAATATCCCCATTTCTCAACGGCGGTCAGCAGGAACGAGAGCGCAGAGCAGGAACGGAAAACGTTGCTGGAATCGTTGGCATGGCAACTGCTCTGCGATTCAACGTTGAGCAGATGGATCAGACGACTGCGAAATTGCATCGTATAGAACAGTCGTTTCTTGACGCTCTCCGGTTGGCAATTCCTAACGTCGTCATTAACGGCGACGCGTCAAACCATCTGCCGGGTTTGGTAAGTCTTTCCATTCCAGAAGCGTCTGGAGAGGGCTTGTTGCATATTCTCGATTTGAAAGGTTGTGCCGTATCAACGGGAGCTGCGTGCAACACGCAGTCGACGGAAATTTCTCCCGCCCTACTCGCTATTGGGGTGCCTGAATCCCTTTCCAAAGGAACCTTGCGCGTCTCATTTGGCAGGTTTAACGAAGTTCAAGATGCCCTACGAATTGCCGAATTGATAGCGAAGTTTGCGAAGATTCAGAAGTAGATGTTACGCGGTCAGTTCTAACATATCGTTAACTGTTGAGTGTTACAAATATCTCAAGTCATGTCAATCATTCACGTTCACTATAGTGGGGACTTTTCGCTTGCACTTGACCTTTGATTATCCTCCCCCAAAAAGCCCTCGTATAAATATCGGGGGAGTTGATTTCTTTCCCTCTATATGCAATCTGGGGGGCTGTTCGCGAGAATAATTAAAACCGTTGATCCGATAGGAAAAACACGTCTTTTCTGACTCCATTTAGGTTCTTCCCCCGTGGGCGCATGCCTAACTGGCTGCGAACCACCCCAACTGTGGTAATTTCACTTATTGACAGTCATTTTTGATAAAATTTCAGCGTTTAACTTCTTTTTACATAAGTATTTACGACTTTTTCACTATTTTAACAAATTCCTGTTTTCCATAAATATACAGTATAAAAATTTCATGCGCGAGAAGCCCTCTATTTGCCGTTTTATTGGCGGGTTTCTGCTGGGGTATAATTTATCGAGTGTTTTCCAACTCGGCAAAATTGACCGGGTTTTCGGTAGTTCCCGTGAAGGTTACGAAGGAAGTGGTTACGAAGTTGGATTGTGTTCCACTTTTGTGTTCCGTGCCACTCTCTTTAAGGGATATATATGGGAAATGTATTAATAAAATAAAATTATTAAACTTTTTATTTTTATAGGCACGCGGCACAATGGCACAAAATTATTTAAGTTCTTGTTTTACAATGGTTTGCGTTGGCGCAAAATTCAAAAACCGCGGCACGAAATTGTTAAGTTAGGTAAAACAACATTCTTTTTTGTGTGCCATTTGTGCCATTGTGTTCCGCTTTTGTGCCACTTTCAAAAAAAGCTCCCATTGCTGGGAGCTTCTTTCAACGACTACAAGATTCTGAATACTTGCGTTTGTCGTCCTGCGGTGTTTTCTGCTTTACTGACTTCTATTATTGATCTGTCTATCAATGATTGCAAAATTGCAGACAGTTCTTCTTTTCCGTTCTTTGTCCTGTACCTTCTGATTTTTTGGTAAATATCCCTTTTCGTTGCTCCGCCGAGGTCTGAAATAATCCTCAACACTTCAACTTCCTTAACGTTAGAGGATTTTTCCTCAACGAAGTGTAAAAGTTCATAACAGATCAAATTCTCCGTTCGCAACCAATCGGCAATTTTTTTTGCCCGTTTCCATGTAATCATATCGATTTCTTTTGGCGGAATGATTTTGTCGGTTCTGTTGCAGACTTCGGCGCCTAATCCGGTTACGTCCCCGTCCGTTTGTGGTTCCGAGTCCCCGCTGGCGCACCTGAACGCGGCTTCCGCACAATGAAGAATGATTGCAATTCGTGGAGTCAACTCAAGACTTTTTGCCAAATACCCGGCAATGGCGTCTGTACTGTTCGCTGGATCGTCAACAAGCAGCTTATTATCCCTTTTCATCTGTTCCCAATCGTCTTTCGCTTCGTCGCACATTGCAAGGGTATAGTAGTCGCGCCCTTCTTCGTTTTCTTCGCGTGGAGTTGATTCCGGGTCGAAATCGACAAGAGTGTTGACAATCGCTTTCATAATTTCAATATGCTTTACGGTACTGTCAGTTTCAGCGCAAGGGATATATTCTTGTATGCGTGGAGTCCAAGCAAGACTCATACGGGTTAAAGTCCCGTCTTTATCTCCGCCGTCTTGCATAATAAACTCTCTGATCTTTCCCGGCATACTACCACCGAGCATAGCCCAATATGTTTCGTTGATATATACTTCTTTCGCTCCAGCGCAGGAAGTGGAGATTGAAGACCCCCTTGCGTCCGAATGGTTTTTCCGTACAATGAAATTATCGGCGGTACAAGTCCAAACCGTCTTTTCAATATCGCCAGGAATTCATGACCCCGTCCCGGTTAGATAAATAATTTACCTACGATTGCTTATCTAATCGGGGGCGATTTTTAAAAGAAAGTAGGTTTCTAAAATGAGTAACAAAAAATGTTGGAATCCTTGGAATGACAGAATAGATTTGAAAGAACTTTGTCTTACAATTTCTTATGAGTTTTACGGCGAATCATCATGTGATGTAATAGCGTTGAAAAGAAAAATTCCTAAGCATTGTTCAAGTAAAATTGAAAAAGATATTAATAGTTATTTACGTTCTCAATATGTTTATTACTTTAATTTAACTATCGAAGAAGTTAAATTATTAGCGATTGATTGTAATAAAGAGCAATTAGAAATCATTTCTAAGGATAGATTAGAATATAGAGGTTTTTTTGCTAGTAACATAAATGACATTTATTCAATTATCGATGAAACTGAACAGATAGATAAAGGAAAGTTTTTACGAGAAAATAATGAGTGGATTCCATGGAATAATAGAGAGAATTTAGAAAATGTTTATTTATTGATGAAAACAATTTTTGAAAGTCAGGTTTCAGCTGAGTATCTTGAAAATGTTGGAGTACTGGGAATTAGTGAAGATGCCCCATGTTTTAGTGAAACATCTGTAATTTTTTCTTTAGGGAAAATACCAGATAAGTTTCTTGTAGACAATATTGTGGAGATTGCATGGGGGGAATTTGGTCTTTCGTGTTGTAGCAATGTTTGGTTATATTTATTAACAGAATCCAAACTCTCTGAAACACAAAAGAGAATAGCTAAAAGTTATAAAAGTTCTTGTGAAAAAAATGGATTTAAAAACGATTCCATTTATTTGACAGTACTTGAAATTGTTCGTGATTATGAAAAATCTGATAGAGAACGTTTTTTACGCAAAGAAAAAAACTCTCTATCAGAAGAATCGACGCCAGTTTCAGCTGTCAATGATTCGCCAGCCGTACCGGCGGCGCCAGTCGCAAGTGTTGAACATTCTATCGGACAAAATGAGAATTATCCATCAACGTGGATATACGCTAAAGACGATAAAGCTACACCAGCGTCTGTCGAAAACGGCGCGATTGGAATGGCTGTCGTAGCCAATACTGCGAGGATTGCCAACAATACAGATTTACTTCCAAATATTGCTATAAAACTACAAAAGGTGTTAGAAATTCAACAGAAAAACGCCAGCGCTACGTCTGATCCGATTAGTGACGCTCCTGTGGCAGATATGGTTGTTGACGATTCGGCAACCGTTCTTTATGTTCCAGAATACGATAACCCAAACGATTGGATTCGTCTTCCTGAACTGGCTCAAGAAATGGTTAATAATGATTTATCTGTTGATACTAAAGCGGCTCAAAAGAATTTACATAATCAAAAGTCTAAAGGTTGGAAAAGCAAAGAAACGTATGACGGAGAACATTCGTTGTACGGAGTGTCAATTCATGGGAAATGGCGCGTGATTCAACAAGGTGCTAAATGGTCAACTTATTTCTATCGTCCTTCTTTAACATTGAAAATGAATCCAGAAAAATAGCGAATCCTATTTTCTAGTATCATTCACTATCATTCTAATAAGCTTATCTCAAAAATTTTTTCAAATTCTTTA
>JAEEGL016505339.1_pt1 | contig 20066 bp, 28 predicted proteins | sample 9134231 | NCBI WGS metagenome assembly JAEEGL01 (sample SAMN16246548, study PRJNA631951) | gut metagenome | biome: gut microbiome; feature: rumen; material: fiber-attached | host: Bos | place: Iran: Karaj | collected 2018-10
CTCTTGGTCGGAAAGAGTCTTTTTCAGAGATTCAAGAGGAGTCAGAGCATTTTGTTCAGCTTGTCCGAGCTGATTGGCTTCCTGCTCTACATCATTGAGTTTCTGCCGATTGTCCTGCAATTCCTGATTCAGCGTATTGAACTGATTTTCAAGCTGTTTGGCGGCATCAGAATCTTTGCCCTGCTCCATGACGACATTTTTGTATTCGTCTTTGAGGGAAGAAAGTTCTTTTTCCTGTTCTGAAATCGTTTTTTTCAGGGAATCCATAGGAGAAAGAGCTGTTTCTTCTGCCTGACCAAGTGAAGCAGCGGCAGTTTCCGCATCAGCCATTTTCTGCTTGCTTTCGGAAAGTTCGCTGTTAAGCTGATTGTACTTATCTTTCAGTTCCTGTGCAGTTTCGGAGCTTTCCCCTTCTGCAATGACAGCACTTTTGTATTGTTCTGTCAGTTCTGCAAGACCCTGTTCTTGTAAAGAAATCTTTGTCCGGAGTTCTTCCAGAGAGTTTGCTTCCTCTCCGGTTTTGAGTCTTGCTTCTGTCAGTCGCTGATTGGTCTTATCAATGGACTTTTCATAGCCCTGCATTTCATTGGAAGTATACTGAATTTCACGCTGAAATGCCCGGTACTGCTCTGCTGTGATGTCGCCTTTTTCAAACTGTGCCTGAACTTGTGCTTCTGCTTCTTTCAGAATATCCAGTTTTTCTTTGGTAGCGGAAACCCTGTCAGTCAGAATCTGCTGTTTCTGTGCCAGCAAATCTACGTTTTCAGGGTCGAGCTTCAGCAGTTTGTTGACATCGGCAAGCTCTCTGCCAAGACTTTTAGACTTATCTTCGGCACTTTTGACTGCTGTTCCAAACTTTGTAGTATCACCACCGATTTGTATTGTAAGCCCCTTGATGGTCTGGCTTGCCATGCTTTCACTGCTCCTTTAGTTTCTTTCTGAGTGCGGTTCTATCAGGCTTTGTCTGTTCCATACGCCAAGCATTATCCAGATATTTTCTGCCTTCTTCCGACTGTTCAAGGCGGCGGATAAAGGCATCATGCCGCCAAGCCAGATATTGCAGAAAATTGATTTCACCAATTTGCAGAAAGTCGAGTCCGGTATATTCAGAAACAAGCTGTTTCCAGAACGTTGCAACTTGGTATTGATAGCTGTGTTCCGTACTATTTTTCTGATAAGGATAGTACGGAATGGTCAGTTTTTTTCACGTTTTAATGTTCCAAGAAACTTGATATACTCCAGCGAAAAAGCGGTAAGATGCTCAATATTCAGCATTTTTTTCAGTTCGTCAGCCGTGAAATCCCTGCATTCCTGATTACAGCTCATAAGTTCTGCGAACAGTGAATAAGCCCTGTATAAGGTGTTTTCATCTTTTGTTGAAGTGATTTCGTCAAGTTCTTCAGTCATTTCTGTCAGCCTCTCGACTAAAGAGGTCTTCGGAATTGTCAGGTGAAGCTGTGAATGCTTTTTGTCCGGAAGAGTGACTTCCAAAGTTGGTTGAGAAATTGCATTAAAGTCAAATTTAGCCATAACAGTACCTCTTTACGCAGCACTTCCAAGTGTTTCGTACATCTGAATCAGCGTGCCGGATTCATCGCTCGGAATTGCTGTAAATTCAGGTTCTACCAGTGTTCCAGAATCCATTGCAAAACTAAGTGTTGCACCTGCGGTATTCCGTCCTACAAGTACGATATATACATCACCATCGACAGCATCATGATGACGGAAAATTGCAACATAATAGCCACCCTGTGCATTACCGCCACCGCCAATCTTAGTGACACGTACTTTTGCCGTATCTCCGGTTTCTCCGGATACAGTCGTTTCTTCAACAGAACAGCGGTCAATCAGTTTTTTCAGTGTTTCGCCGTTCCATGTGATGATACCAAATTTCAGAACTGCCGTTTCCTCTGTAGTGATGATTTTGCGGACAATTCCGTAATCATCTTTTTCTTCATAGGTTTCTTGTGCGTATTCGAGTGATGCACCGCCCTTGATATAGCCGAGACGGTTTGCTTCTGTACAAAGAGCATCTACTTCTGCCATTGTCTGCGGAACTGTGCCTGTATAATCTGTCAGATAGATGTGACCACTTCCAAGGGTAATCACTTTATTACTTCTTTTAGATGCAACTGTTGGCATACTTAAAATCTCCTTTTTTCGTAGTAATCAAATTCATAGATAACCTGATAACGCTGTTCAGCTTGCAGCCAGAACCTGTCCTGTTTTTTCCACTGAATTCCTTTTTCAGAGATTGCAGATTCTATTTTTTCTTCTGCTTCGTTATCCAGACCATCTTCGTATAGTTCTATCGTTATCTGATGATGATAAATCGCTACCAAACTATCACCGCCGGAAGTTTCAATATCATCATCATACACAGCATACGTTCCAGACGGCGGCTTCAGAAACCTTGTCCGCCGGAACTGAACACCGGATTTTCTCAGAATTTCAGTTACCATCTTCTTTTACCGCCTTTATGACATCTTGCTCAAACTCCGGAAGAACCTTATCACACGCATTTTTCAGAAATGGGTCTTTTGGGGTTCGTCTACCGTCTTTTGTAGCGTGACCATTCACAAGCAGATGAGTCAGGCGGTAACAGGGAGCTTTTACATACCATGTATAGGTAGAAACCCCGATTCTGCTTTTTTCTCTCTTGCTTGCGATGCAGTGGACAAAATGCCGTCCGTGATGTTTGGCATTGAATGGAGCAGTATCCTTTGTGATGCGGACAAGTTCCTTTGTTGCTTTGGCGGCACATCTGTCTACTTTCAGCTCAACACTTTTCCTGTACAGCTCCAATTGCTCAGAAACCGCACTGCTGAGCTGTTCCGGACTGATAATGATGTTATTACTCATACAATAATCCCACGATTCTGACTGTTCTGTGCTGCTCTAAATAGTCATCATAATCAGTAATCTGGAATTGATGCCCTCTGTACAGCAGTCTGTATAGCTGCGGCTGATACCGGACTTCTTCCAGAGCCTCACAATAGCGGAAATCAAAGTTCAATCTGGCATGAAACTGGTCAGCATCAGCGGCAAAAGTCTGATTTCCGCCTGTTTTGTTCACTCTGGCATGGAAGTGCATGATTGTTTCCCATTTTTCTGTGTTCTCGTTCTGTTTCTGAAGGTCAACAGGTTTATCATAGGTCATGCAGATTCCTCCTTTTTTCGGCGGTATTCCATTTTTAGCTGTAATTCCATGACTGCCACAATCCGGCGATTGACTGCTGTTGCTTTCAGTGTAGTTGTATTTCGTTCGTCATAGAGGTCAGCCGTGTGCAAAATCGTGAATTCTTTCAGCTTTTCGCTGTCAGTGAGAATATCATAGACATCATCGCCGACAGCACCCTTGACAATATCAACAGCGGCATCTAATGCCCTCTGTGCGTTCCGGCTGACAGCATCATCAGCATAGTCAATGCCGAGATACTCCAGAATTTCTTCCAGTGTCGGCATTATTCAGCCGTGAGACTGCCATAAATATAGGCAGAAGTATCAGCAGACATCAGGTCAAAGCCCTCAATGACACGCAGGTAATTCTGATTCTTACCGAAACCATAGTGTTCAGAATAGGCAAACTGTAAATTCTGATATTCAATGAATTTACAGCCAGCTTTGGTATCGCCATAGAAAATCGGGAAATGTGTGGCATCAATGTTCGGAAGCTGAGTATCCGGAAAGACCTTAATCGGAAGGCTCTGGAACAGGAGCTGTGTTGCATCCGCAGGGTTCGGCTGAAGAATCGGTCTGCCGTTTTCGTCCATAGCCATATCAAGGCAGTCAAAACCGCTCTGATTTGTGACAATCACACCATGAATCAGACAGGACGGGTCTAAATCCTTATTGATGGAACTTTTCAGAGCCTGCCAGCCTGTCAGTGCCTTCGGTGTACCGGAATTATATCCAGTTTTCAGCTTGGAAAAGATAGCATTATTTTCAGTAATAATTGCATTTTTCAAGAACCATCTGTTAAGATAGCTCATCAGTCCGGCTTTTTCTGCACCAATCAGGATATTGGAAATCGGAATCAGACTGCCGTACCAGCCGATAGTGAATGTCTTTTTGATAAATTTCGGAAGTGCTGCATCCGGAACGTCATCACCATCATCAAAAGCAATCGGTCCAGCCGGAGCTTGTGCCTCGTAGTTCTCTGAGCCTGTCAGCGCAAATGTCGGAACAACAGTCACAATGTCCTTGGCAGAAATATAAGCCTGTCTGAGTTCATTGATTTCCAGCTTGACATCTTCCGGAATGAGGTAATTTTCACCGTTGGCAGCATCTGTTCCGGTAATCAGGGCAGCTTTCTCCGTATCAGTCAGATGCTTGGCGCATACGATTTTAGACATCATTGTAAAACCGGAAACAGCATCTTTTTTCGTAACCGGAGTATCAGGGACAGCAGATTTTTCTGCATTCTCGATACGGGCAAGGGCATCAAATTCTTTTTTGAGTTCGTCTGCTTCGTCCAGCAGAACCGTTGCCTGTGTAATGTCTTTTGTATCGCCTTCTGTAAACGACTTTGCAGCAGTAGTTTTTGTCATGATTTCTGTCTGAAGTTCACGCATTCTTTTATTCATCTTCAAAATCTCCTCCAAATTCAGCGGTCAGTCCGGCAATTCTGGCATGGACAAGTGTTTCATCAGCCGCTTGTTCATCAAATTCTTTGCTGACACCTGCATTTCTCTGTGCCGGAATAGCAACAAGAGAGAATTCATAGGCATCTAATGCATTGGAAAGAACGGAATAACAGGTCTTTCCCTTGTAAGATTTACCAGGAATGTGTCTGCACTGGTTTTTCATCAGGTCAGTTCCGCAGATGCTGCATGTTCTTGAACCGATTGCACAGCCAACACTGCCCTCTTTCTTGATACCGCCCTGAATTTCCTTGATTAAGTCCGCATTTCCGGCAGTTCTCATCATATAACAGTAGGCAGTCAGACGGGCATCAAGTGAATCTCTTTCAACCTCTGTACGGTAGATTCTTGCAATCTGGTTATTTGCTGTCGGTATATGGTCTTTGATAACGGGCTTGCCAAGAAACAAGTCAGCAAGCTGTTTCAAAGCCTCATCTGAAAACGCTTCATTATCACGGTCAATCTGATTATCGCAAAGAATCGCTTTAAACGTGAAAACATCGTCTTTCATCACCTCTGTCATAGTCATGGTGTTAATTGCAGCAAGTTCAGCATCTGAAAGCTCACTTTCCCTGATTTCTGTACTCTTTTCAATCTTCATTTTTCGCTCCTGTATCTGTGTATTGGATTCCTACAAGTTCAATCGGAATCGCATTGCCGTTGCCAACAAGTTGGTCGCCACCTTCAACAGACGGCAGGTCAATTTGTTCTCTTGCCTCATTTGGCGTATATAAAAAATTGCCGATTCCCGTTGTCAGTGTGTCAACCTGTGTCTTGTGGTCTGTTCGCAGAATCGCCTTAGTGTTGAATTTGACATGATACCCATCTGCCATTTCGCTGTCTTTCAGCAGTTTATAGGCAATTTCTTCCTCATACTGCTTGATGATATACAGCAGGGTATCAGTCAGGAAGGCTAATTGCTGTGCTTCTGCACTTGCATAGCTGGATTTGGTGTAATCTCCTATCTGATAAGGTTTCACACCAAAAGCCGCCGCTATTTGCAAAGCACTGTACTGTTTGACTTCAAGAAACTGACTGTCAGCAAGTTTCATGTTCAGCGGCTGGAGATTGAAACCAGTCGGAACAGGAATAATTCCGGCAGTCGCACCGCTGGCATACTCCTGAAACTCCTTAATCAACATATTGACATTCTTATCATTCAAGCCGCCTGTATAGTTCAGAACTGCTTTTGCCGTCATTCCTGAATCATACAGCCGTTTCAGCATCTTTTGTGCCTTGATATTGCTCTGAATTGCATCTGCAAGCTGTTCCTGTACCGGAATTCCCATAATCCCGTCACGAGTGTTATGACTCCGGACATGCAGGACTTCTTCCGAACCGAGAACCATAATGCCTTTTGGTGTGCTGTATCTGTAGTAAACATCATGTGCATCAGCCAGAACACAGGCATTATCATACCAGACATCTACATCAGACGGATTCATCAGCCATAAAAACGGCTTTTCTTTCTCTCTGGTATCAATCCACGCATACCCGTTACCCCAATGATTCCGGAACAGCTCCATTGTTGACCAGAATGCCGCCGCTGTTGTATACGGATTTGGTCTGATGTTCAGCATTCCGTAATAGTAATGCTCTCTTGCAATTCTGATTCCCTTGCCGTCTGTCTGCTGTTGGATTTTCAGCGGAAGTTTGCCGATACTCTCTGACAGTACTTTCAGACAGGCGAAATAGGTCGCCTCGCTCAAAGCACTCTTGTCAACGCCTTCCAGATGAAGTGCCTCAATCAGTTGTTGCAGAGACATTTCTTCTGATGCTGATTTCTTTGTAAAAAGTTGCTTTACAGCATGATAAATTTTTTCAAAAATATGGCATCATTCTTCCTCATCTTCCTTCCAGCCCATCATTTTCAGGAACTCATCCAGATTGTTGTCCAGATTAGCATTCTCAGAAGTCTTATTCAGCAGCATCAAAGCATAGGCATCAATCACCGCATCCACAGGGTCAATGCGTTTGGCTTCTTCCTTGTGCCCGTTTTTCCGCTTTTTATCGACCTTGATTTCTCCGAAACTGTTTGCTACAACAGCCGCATTGACAAAACTCCATGTTAGAAGTTCGTTTTTCCGGTCATACTCGAACTTATGCCCTTTGACTTGTAGCTGAACTGCACAAGTCGCATCGTTTAGATTTCTTGCACTTTGCGTAATTGTAACGACTGGGCAGCCAAATTCTTCTAAATCTTCCATCACACCCCCGGCATTATGAGGGTCAATGCCGATTCCGAGAAATTCCAGTCCGAGCCGTTCTTTCAGCTCCCTCAGGTGGCTGATGATGAACTTGTAGTCGTTCATAAAGTCCATTTCGCCACCTGTTACGGTCAGAAGTCCCTGCTGTTCCCATAAATCATAAGGTGCAAGGTCGGTTTCCTGATGTTCTGCCATTCTTCCACGAGGCATGAAACTATGACTGTACAAGTAATAACGGTCAATTTCCATTGGAAATATCAGAGAAATGCTTGTCAGGTCGCCACTGCTGGATAAGTCAATTCCGACATAGCACTGCTTGTATTTTTCAGCAATATCCAGAATCGTCCGGTCAGAACCGCAGGCTTGCCATGCTTCCGGATTGATAAACTGGTCATTGGTATTCTTTACCCACAAATTCAAGGATTTGCACAGGAAGTCAGCCAGTTCCGAACCGCCCATATCCCTTGCTGTCTGTGCATCCTGTCTGAGAATTTTCAGTCTTTCAGAGTCTGCACATGTGAACGGACACGCCTTTGCCCAGTTTTTTTCGTCCCAGATGTCATCATCATCGTCCAAACAGTAGATGTCTACAAAGAAATCATCTGCTGTAAACAGTCCCATCAGCACATCACGGGCATACTTGTCCATCTCAAAGCAGAAGGAGTTCAGGCGTTTTCCTCTTGTGGTAATCATGGAAATCAGCGTTTCAGGCAGGGAACGAGTACCGTTATACATTGCTTTATAGATGCTGTTATCCTTCATCTGATGAATTTCGTCCAAACTGGCAAGCAGAGGACGGAAACCATCGTCAATACCTGATTCACGGCTCAATGCTTCGATAGTACATTCTGTATTCAGTGCCTGAATCAGAGACTTGTACTCCTTGATTTCAAACATTTCCGCTAAATCAGGGTCAGACTTGATGAATTTCATCATTTCTTCCCATGCAATGCGGGATTGCCGTTTCTTCGGAGCAACTGTGAACAGCTTTCCGTGATGATAGCCGGAAAATCCTGCTACATATGTTCCCATGATACCGTTTTCAAGGCTTTTACCCTGCTGTCTGGAAACTGACTTATATCTTCGGCGGAATCTTCGCTTGTGGTTTGCAGCTTTCATCCAGCCGAATGTGCAACCAATGTCAAAAGCCTGACATTCCAGCAGTTTCAGCGGTTTCGGCTTGTCACCTTCTGAAACAGTCAGTGTTTCGGCATACTCCAGAACCCTTTCAGCCGCTTCACTGTCCCAGTAATAGGGAAAATCTTCTGTATTCTGCCGATTCAGGTCTTTCAGATGTCTTTCACATGCAAGTCTGTGAAACTTTCCGCTGATAACCTTACCGGAGCAGACCTTTTTAGCATAATCAGTCACACGGTCGCTCATCAGCCATCAGCAGCTTTCAGAAATCTTGAAAATTTATTTTCTTTGGGAGTTTCCGGAGCTTTCGGAACAACAATCTTGCATCTGCTGCTGATAGTCAGACCGAGACTGGATGCCGCCGTGTGTGCCTGTCTGAAATAGCGTTCCTGCCGTCTGTCCAGCGTGTCCATCATCTTAGCCCATGATGCCATGTCTTCCATTTCTCCGGATTTCGGCTTGCATTTCTGTGCAGAACGAATATCTTTGACTGTCTGCTGATATAAGTCTTCGGCAGTGACATAGTGAGCAAGTGTTTCCGAGTCCGTTTCTCCCATGATATTCAGTTTGATAAGCTGGTCAGCCAGCTCATGAAATCGCTTCTTCTGCTTGGCAGTCAGATAGGTCGGCGGTCTGATGTCCTCTGTACAGGGCTTGATTTCAGATTCCTGTCGTTCCTTGATTTCCGCTTTTGTCAAATGCTTCTGACCTTTTGTCATAATCAGATTGATTGGTTCTTTCGGCTTTCCCACACCGATGCACTCCTATTCTGTAATGGACAGGCTTACTTTCAATGCTTTGTTGATTTTCCGCATATCCGCAGAATCCAGCGTACAGACATACCGCCCGAACCGTTCGAGTGATACTGTTCTGATTTGCTCCAGCAAGGCACAGGAAGGTCTGCTGAAACCGCTGGTATGTAGCCAGACATGAGTGGGAAGTTCTTTCTTTTTTGTGGAAGAAGTCACCATTGCTACAATCGTAGTTGGCGAATGACAGTTGCCGATATTGTTCTGGAGAACAATCGCTGGGCGAATACCGCCCTGTTCCGAGCCGACAACATCACCGCAGTTTACAAAATAGACTTCTCCCCTGCATGGCTTTCGTCTATTACTGTACCAGAACGACATAGACTTCAACCTCCCAATCATCAGCAGTCATGTCTTCCTGTCCCGGACACCATGCACCAACGGATTTGTGGTTCTCAAACATCTCAATCGCCGAACCATTTTCAGACTCCGTTTTTCTGATATTTCTGCTTGTATTCCAATTCTCTCTGTACAGGTGCATTCCCTGTTCCAAAAGCCCCATAGCCTGCCAGAACTGCATATTTTTTTCACCTCTCAATTACCCGTTTTTCCCCTGAAATTTTTAATGCGATTGGGGAGTTTTTTGCACAATTAGGTGTTCTGTACACCGTTGTCTCTTAATTGCCTGTAGAAATTTGACCGCCCCCCGGTATCAGAAATTTTCGCATGTCCACGACACCCGGCTCTGCTCTGTGGAGCTTCTCAGGGTGACGAAGATTGTGACAATGGGTGCAGACAGCCTCCAGATTGTCCCAATCAAGACTAAGATTCCAGCCTTCTTCGGTCTGAATTGGCTTGATGTGATGGACTTCAACTGCAACACCTGTACAGCCGTTATCGATATGAGCTTCACATTTCCATGATACACGCTCCAGCTTGACCTTGCTGAGATTTCTCCAGTCTTTGGAGTTATAGAACACAGCGTACTTGTTACTCCGTGACCGCTTATATTTCTTCTGCCGCATTTCCTTGTTATGCTGCCGTTTTTCCTGCAAAGCCTGTTCTACAATTGGCTTGCATTCCGGACAGTATGCCATGCCGTGCGGTATCAGCTTCTTACAGCGTGGACAGGGTTTGTAAGTCATTGGTGTTCTCCTATGCAAAAAGGACACCTCCAGATTTCACATGAAAACAAAAGATGCCCGTAAATGTCGTATGATTATTTCTTTCTGTATCTTAAAAAAGCCAAGTAAGTGGTGATGCCGATTATGAGGAGACTAACAAGCAGGCTAATCCATAATGGCGACAGAACCCAGAACCAGTTCCATTCTATCATGCCTAAAAGTTTCAGAATAACAAAAACAACTGTTACAACAATATCAAGTGTTAGTCTTTTGCTTTGTCTTGCTTCTTCCTTCATACACATATCACCCTATCTGGTTGCAGGAGTCAGAATCGAACTGACCTGTTTCAGGTTATGAGCCTGATGAGTTACCACTACTCTATCCTGCCGAATACCGCCGGAAGGCGATAAAATAAAAGGTTCATAAAAGCAATGGAAAATAAACTGTCTGCCGTATTGTAACTATTATATAATAATTTTATATGTATGTCAATGAAATTCTACAAAATGTAGAGGACAAAAAAATACACTCCTGACCGCAGTCAAGGAGTGTGATTTTCTTTTCCTATGAGCAAATAATTTAAAGATACATGGAATAACGTTGTCATTTCCAAAATACAGGAAATACAAGGTTCAGTCCGGTCTGATTCCCAGCTTGCTACTGTCTTGTCTGACACATAGAGCTGCTTTGCAAGTGCTTTCTGTGTCATGTGGTTCTGGTCTCTTAAATACTTAATACGTTCGCCAACGGTTCTTGCTTGCATCGCAGTCCCTCCAATATAATTTACAGCAGACTGCATTATTTTCCATTGGCTTAATTATAGCAGAAATTCGGCATTCTGTCAAGGATTTTCGGGGTTTTCATTTTGATTTATTTGATGACTGGGCAAAATGCCCACCCATCAAAGATGCCGCCCAAAATTAGGGCAGCATAGAACTTAATCATTTGGTTAATCTCATTTCTCATAATAATATCTGCTTTCTTTTTCTGTAATCATTATTCCAGACTTTGAATATTTCATAAGCTGATAAATAGCCAATTACTTCATCTTTATCTTCTTCTTTGCCTGTCAGAAAGCTGAAATCTATCAGCTCAATCAAATCTCTCTCATGTCCATAACTGCACATATGTTCAGCTACATCAGAAATCACTTTTCCATCAGCAATATAGGCTATCTTCCAACCATCAAACATTCTGTGCCTGATATGCGGAATCTTTGCTGTGTTCAGCATACTATCCAGTCTCAGAATTTCCTGATAATCCGGATTCAGATTAAATATGCCCTTCATCGTGTAATTTCTCGCTTTCTAACCTCGTCTCTGACATCTGCCAAAAACGCTGTCCATGTCTGGACATCACAGTCATCACCATAATCTCTGAATTCAGAAATATCTTTCTGCAAGTTCCAGACTGTGTTATCATTCAAATAAGGCAGAAGCGGTCTAATGAAACTTGTCACTAGACTGGACATATATGTTTTTCTGCCTAAGCTGTACCGGACAGATGCGGTCAGAATACAGCCGAAATCATTACGTCCAGAATCAATTATTGGAAATGTTACCTTCATATCCATTTCATCATTAACTACAGACCTTTGATTCCAGCGCAAAGCGGCAGCAGACGGAGCAGCATAAGCCGCTGTTCCACATCTGCATCTTCTGCAAACTGCCTGATATAATCCGTCCCATGTCTGCATAATTTCTGCCTGTCCACCGCAGAACGGACAAGATTTCAGGCGATATTCAGAATTTTTCTGCATTATTTCATTCTCCTTCTGATTTGTGTGATTGTTCCGGAAGTATTGATTTCTGTTGTCAACTGCTGCATCCGGATTCTCAGCAGCCGATTTTCTTCTTTCAGAAGTCCGTTTTCCTCTTTCAAGCTTTGATTCTGACTTCTCAGCAATCCATTTTCTTCTCTCATTGCCTGATTACTTTCTCTCAGAAGCTCAACTTCTTCTTTCAGTTGCTCAGTCAGCACTCTGAGCTGTTCAAGTTCCTCATCACGGAATTGGTCTTTTTTCTTCTTCCGCTTCTTGAGTTCTGCTACACGCTGTCGGGTTTGTTCCCGTTCCACTTCTTTCCGGCACTCATCACAATACAGGATTTTGATATGTGAAAAGTAATCGCCTTCCGGAGTAGAAATCAGCTTGCCACATCTGGAACAGTACTTGTTTTCTTCGCTCATCATACCGCAGCCACTCCCCTCTCCTGCTCATCGGTAACTGATTCCGTTACCGTTTCCGTTACCACGGTACTGTATAAGTCAGCGATTTGTTCCGATAGGGAAGTGCGGAGCTGTTCCCGTTCCTGATAAGCAGTCTGCAACAGAAGCTGAGTGCTTGTCCGTCCGTCCATCCAGAATTGATAAGTATGCTCCTGTCCGTTGCCGGTATCTGCCCAGCGCATTTCAAGAGGGAGTTCCCTCACTTCTGGTGAGGTGATTTCAATATCCGTGATTAAGTCTTCGATTGACTGGAGCTGCTCAGTCGTTCTCTGAATCTGGATGAGCTGCTGCTGAACGGAATAGAAATCATAATCTATCAGAATTTCGTCGTCCTCGTCTTCATCAGCAGAAGAGTGCTGTTCTCTCTGCTTGATGATTCGGTCTGACACCCAGCAGAGCAGGGCATAGGCGAAAAGAAGAATCACAATAATTTTCATAGCAAATTCCTTTCCGAGGACTTGACAGAACAGCGGAAATATGCTATACTATTCTTGTCAAATTCTCTATCCATAAGGTTTTGACAGACAGTTCCGTTCAGTTGGATGCTTTCTGGAACTGTCTTATTTTTTCTCAATTCTGTTCATGGCATCTATCTGCATTTCAGCAGTACAAGATGTGTAAATATCCAATGTAATGTCACAATGCTCATGTCCAAGTATTTCAGCAACAGTTTTCGGGTCAATTCCTGCACCATTTATCGCTCTGGTAGCAAATCCATGCCGAAGGTCATGAAACCGGATATGCGGAATATTCAATTTTTCCAATCTCCTATTGAACGCATTTCTGACTGATTCCGGATTTCCAAACTTTTCTGTTCCAGTACAGATATAGCCCGTTCCCTGATGGATTCTCAAGAATTCTGTCAAATGTTCCGGAAGATATACTCTCCGTTTGCTTTTCGGTGTCTTTGGTTCACCGAGTTCGCAGACGGTTCTTTTTTCGTCCGGTATGTAATACCGCTGAACACTATGCTGAATGTAGAAACTATTCGTATTGAAATCAATGTCAGACCACTGCAAAGCACAGACCTCTCCGAGACGAATGCCAGTATGCATCACAATCAGCAGAGCCGAAGAAATCACTTTCATTTCATGAACAAGGTAATCATCAAGCTGATGAAAATGTTCATCAGTCAGAACTGTACATTCTTTCTTGTATTGTTTCGGATAATCCGGACGGATTACAGGCATTTTGATGATGCCTTCCATTTCAGCACAGCGGAAGATGCTTTTCAGAAGTCCTACACAATATTTGATAGACTTTACTGCCATTCCGTTCCGGAGCATGGTGTTTACAAAGCCCTGTACAGTCTTTCCGTTCACAGCATTCAGCCGCATATCTCCGAAATAAGGCAGGATTTTACTTTTCAGACAGCGTACATATCTTTGATAGCTGCTGTTCCGCACAGTGTTCCGCCTATATTCCAGAAATGTTTCCGCATAGTGCTGTACTGTTGGTGTGTCTGGAAGTTCCGGAACAGCAAGCGGCAGACCGTCAGCCGGAAGAATTACCGTATCATTTGGCTGTATTCCGGACTTCATGAATTCCAAATCCAGCATATTCAGACGAATTGTGACTTCTTTGAATTCTGCATAAATCATTATAACACGCCCTTGATTTTCCATTTTCTTCCAAAATGTTGGTGGAATATGCTATTCCACCAACATTTTTTCATGTGAAACAGTCAGTCCCGAAATAGGACTGACTTCTTTCATTCGTCTGATTCTTCACCTGTCCACTCTTCATAGAACTTCTCCAGCTCGTCTCTGGCATCAACTCCGAGCAACTCTTTTGCCAGACTTAGAAGGTCATCTTTGATACTCACACATGTGCTGCATGTACAATCAGCGATTCCACCAAGCATACTTTCAATCTGGTCATAGACCAAATCAGCCTCATACATAACCTATCACCTCTATTCCACAATATGTTGAAAAATTGTTGAAACTTATCTCAAGGTCTTGTAAATGTCATTCATGATAGCAAGGCTGCTATCACCAGTAATGCATTTCTTCTTCTGTTCGCCGTTCTCAAACGTGATAAGCACAAATTCGTCATAGCCGTCCTGAATATATTCCATGCTTTTGACATTTGTTCTGCCTGCATAGAGATTCATCAGATTTCCAAGCTCCTGAACAAAGTCTGCCCTATCTTCTGCACGCTCTTCTTTGAAAAATTCTTCCCCTGTTCTGACAGCAAGCTTAATAATGTTGTTTTCAGCGGCAATGGAAAGAATCTCAGCTTCATCCAGATTAGTTCTTTCATCATTAGAAGTTGGAAGTATTCTTTCAGAATATTGCCAAACGTTGCATTCCATTGTTTTTTCTGTCGTTACATCCAGAAGAATGAACCGTTGCGTTGTTGGCATTGCTTGCATCAGGTCTTTCAGTTTCATATGCTCATTCCTCCGGTTTATGGGTTATTTCGTCAATGTTGTTGACAATACTCAGCAGCGTCATCCACGCCTTGTCTTCTGATTTACCATGTCTAAGCAGGAAATCATACACACCAGCAACTACAGCAGAGAATGCCATGAGCATTTCCACTTCTGATGCCGTTTTTTCCAGATGCACTTCATAACTCTTGTTTTTCGGATTCTGAAGTGCAACAATTTTAGGAGTAATAATCTTATTGTTCATCGGTTTCACCTCCTGTTCTGTACAGCTCCGGAACGTTCCGGAGCTGTCTTGCCTGATTTATTCCTTATTATTCGCCAATGCTACAGCCGAACCTTTAATCATTCCCATAATGAAACGTTTATCATTATCTGAAAGTTTCTCCCAGAGATTAGCCATACAAGCCAGTTCACTTGATATGCTGATAGCTCCGCATTCTTTTAAGGTCTGAATAATTTGTACAGCATCTGCAATTTCCTTGTCCACATTGATGGTAACTGTTTCTTTCATTTTACTTCACTCCCTTCTTTTTTATTGCTCTAATTATACCACAAATCCGAATTTTTGTCAATATTTTCATTCGTTTTCGTTCACTTGCATAAATAATCCGAATGTTTTTTGTACAAAACATCACAAATTGAAAAAAGTTTCAAAAAGCATTGACTAACATTCGGATTTGTGATATAATAAATCTCGAAAGGGGGTGAAAGCCATGATAGGCGAAAAATTGAGAGAGCTAAGAAAAGCGAAAGGCATTACAGCAGACGCACTTTGCCAAGAACTTGAGATTACTGTTGGCTCATATCGAAATTATGAACGCAATGACAGAAATCCACCTTATGAAACGCTCATCAAAATTGCTGATTACTATAATGTAACTCTTGATTACTTATTAGGGCGTGAAAAACAAAAAGAAAAGCCTTATCATTTAGGACTTGAAAAAGGCTTAAAAGAGGCGTATATCAGTTTACCTACGGAAGTAAGAGCACAAATTTTACAAGCGGTATTGGATGCAGTTCTAAGCTACAAAGACGAAATGACAGAAAATGAAACTCAAAACACTAATTATATTAGTCAGCAAATTTCCATTGAGGCAGAAAAGAAATTACAAGAATCCGCAAGAGAAAAGGCTATTTCAGATGAAAATAAAGAGAGTGCCATTGCCGGATAATCATGACCAGACGAGTAGAGAAAAAATAAGCAAAAAGACCGCCCGGTGCTGGAACACCGGACGGTTTAGGAAAGATTGTGTTAGAAATTTGTTATTTATATTATAACACATTCTCTCCAAAAATGCAATAGCTAAGGAGGAATTTTTATATATGAGCTACGATTTGGAAGAATTAAGGCAATATCTTCCGCAATACATTGAATCTGTTACAGAACGCCGTAAGCCGAATATTTACAACTGTCCATTATGCAAAAGCGGAACAGGTGCAAATAAGACGGCAGCTTTCACACTCTATCCAGAAGATATGCACTGGTATTGCCATGCCTGTAAACAAAGCGGAAGTATTATCGACTTGTACATTGACCTGCACCAGATGTCTCGTAATTCAAGAGAGGACATTTCAACCGCTATTAAGGAACTCGGAGCAATGTTCCACCTGACTCCAACTACATCATATAAAGCAGTTCAGCGGAATCCTGCTCCTTTACCGCCTGTCAAGCCCGGAAAACGTGAGCATATCTACCGGAACAAAGACGGAAACATTCTTGCTAAAAAAACCATTGAAAAGCGGAATGATGGTTCAAAGAAAACGTGTTGGTATTTGTATGATAATGCGACCGGAACTTACTCTTACGGTCTCAATCATAACAAGATGCCCCTGTATCACGCTGACAGACTGCACAATAGTCAGGGTATCATCTACTTTGTGGAAGGAGAAAAAGATGTCGAAACCCTTGAAAACTGCTATGGATTTACAGCAACATGCACACCAAACGGAGGTGGACAAACTGGCTGGCTTGAATCATATAATACAAGTCTGGCAGGAAGGGACTGTATCATTATCACCGACAATGACTCTGCCGGAAAGAAATACGGTGAAACCGTTGCAAAGAACCTTTCCGAAACAGCTAAGTCTATCAAAATTATTCCGTCTGTTTCTATTTGGGAGAATTGCCCCGAAAAAGGAGACATTTCGGACATTATTGAAATTTTAGGAAAAGACCGGACAGCACAACTTCTTTCTAAAACAATCAAACGAACAAAGCCATATGTCGCTCCATCCAGCGGAACACAAAACCAAAGGAGAAAAAAAACTACATCGGTTTATGATGTTGACGGCACAGGCTACCTCACGATTGACAATCTTACAGAATACCTCAATCGGAATCACTATACAGTTACTTATGATGAAATCCTGCACGATTACACATACTCCGGTTTTAAGGGCGAATCGCAGGAGCATCTGAAAGAAACTGTTCCAGACATTATCTGCGATAAACTTCAATTCGAGCTGAAAGGATGCAGTCCGTCAAAAATAGCAAGACTTCTGACTGTTATAGCAACCAGAAACAAAGTCAACCCCATCAGAACCATGATTAAAAATACTGTATGGGACGGCAAAGACCGCTTGGAAGAAGTCTACACTATGTTCGGCATTGACAAAACCGACACTCTCAGTCGTACATTGTTCCGAAAATGGAGTATGCAGGCAATCGCCGGACTGTATAACACGTATGAAAGTCCGTTTTCACTTGACATTGTGCTTGTCTTTCAGGGTGCACAAGGTATCGCAAAGACACGATTTTTTGAGCATTTAGCCATGATTCACACATATTTCGGTGAAGGTTATACAATTGATACCAGAAACAAGGATGATGTAATTCAGGTTACTTGCAACTGGATTGTAGAACTTGGTGAAATCGGCAGTACTATGCGGAAAGATATGGACAGCCTGAAAGCCTTTCTTACTAAATCAATGGATGAGTACCGTTCTCCATATGACAGAGCAGCTCTGAAATATCCACGTCATACAAATTTTGTGGGAACGGTCAATGATGAAAGATACCTGATTGATGAAACAGGCAACAGACGTTTTGCGACAATTCAGATTAAACAGGGTATTTCCCTAAATTATGAAACCCAGATTGTTCCGTTTGACAGCTTACAGTTCTGGGCGCAGATTTACAGCATTGTGTTTGCCGAAGTAGAAAGCGGTGCTACTATCGGCGGATGTTTCCGTCTGACTGATAATGAGAAAATGGAACTTGAAAAGCGAAATTCCGGCTTTATTAAATCGCTGAAAGGTGAAGATGAAGTGCTTGACATTCTTGCAAGGCTTCAGGAAATGGAAAATCAAAATCCGAAATCTATTGAATACCGCCTTGTAACTACAACTGAATTCAGAAATGCACATCTTGAATTGGTTAGATACAGCACTGTTCAAATTGGACGTGTTTTGACCAAATTAGGCATTCCGGAAGTTATGAAAAAAGTATGTGGTCACATGATTAGATTGAGAAAACTGCCATTTACTAAGAATCAAATCAATTAAGTTTTTGGTTTACAGATTGGTTTACAGATTGATTTTTAACATCTGTAAACCAATTTCTTATTTTTCCCTCTTTTCTCCTATTTTATATATGAGGTTTACAGATGATTGGAAAAGTTTACAGATGTAATCTGTAAACCGCTAAATAACGTATTCAAGCCATTTTTATGTTTAGGTTTACAGATGTTGAAAACTACATCTGTAAACCGCTAAATAACGTATTCAAGCCATTTTCATGTTTAGGTTTACAGATGATTTGAAAAAATAAGCAAAAGTTTTAAAAATAATCGACACTTTCGTTAAAAGCGTTGATAAAGTAATGGTATCTATATAAGAAAATGCCATACATCTGTAAACTTTTTACTCTTTTTGGCTTAGATACGTTGATTTAGGTTTACAGATGTGTTTTTAACATCTGTATACCTTTTTTTGTTTTGGCTTAAATACGATATTTTGAGGTATACAGATTAAAAAAAGCAAAATACATTCGTTTTTGTTGTTTTTCAAACTGGCGTACCCTCAAGGTGTCTCTGTGTGTCCTCTGAAAAGTATGTCAAGTAAGTTTAATCTTGTATCTTGACATATTTCAGGGAATGTGTTACACTTAGTTAAGAGGATTTTGAGAGGAGATGCCAAACAATGGAAGATAAAAGAAAGACCTACATCGGTTATGTCCGGGTATCAAGTGTTGACCAGAACGAAGCTCGACAGTTGAAGGCTCTGGAAGACTTCGGACAGCCGATACATAGAATCTTTATGGATAAGTGCAGCGGCAAGGATACTAACCGACCAGAGTTTCAGAAGATGATGGAGTATGTCCGTGATGGAGACGTTGTTGTTGTCTGCGAATACTCAAGACTTGCCCGGAGTAGTACTGACCTGTTGCGAACAGTCAAGGAACTACAGGACAAGGGTGTTGAGATTGTCAGCTTGAGGGAACGTCTGGATACGACCACACCAGAGGGACGGTTCATGTTGACCGTGTTTGCTGGACTGGCTGAATTTGAACGGGAGATTATGAGAGAACGCCAAAAAGAGGGTATCGCTATCGCCAAGGCACAAGGAAAATTCAAAGGTGGAAAGCCAAAGCCTATCGACATGGAGAAATTCAGAGCCGAATGTAAGAAGTGGAGGGCAGGAGAACAGACAGCTACTGCCACAATGAAGAACATGGGCATGAAGCCAAACCGGTTTTATAGGAAAGTCAAAGAATTTGGCTTATAAAATAGGAAAGGAATGTAAGACATGGCAAAAAGGAAAAACAACAGTGGAAATCTTTATCTGAAAGTGATTTTATGGATTCTTTTCTTACCTATTGCTCTTTGTTGGCTGTTATATCAGTTTACTAAGAAACAGTTGCAGGAAAATCCAGAAAAGGTTTGGTATAAGCAGACATGGGGAATCATTCTTGTTTTGATTTTCTTTTTCCCTGTTGGGGTGTATTTGCTCTGGAAATACGGAAAATTCCAGAAAAAAGGAAAAACTATCGTAACTGTTTGTTTTAGTATGTTATTCCTGTTTAATCTTATTCAAGTCTCAAAGACAAATAAAGAGATGAAACGAGTCAGAGAATATGAACGTGAAATGCAAAGTATGCAAGTAGAAACAACAAGTGGAACTAAAACAGACGAACTCAGCCACACTATAAGTGCTGATGAAACAGTAGAAGAATTGGAATCATATACAGAAAGTGATACTGTAGCTGAAGAAACTACTGGAACAACAGAAATAAGAGAGATTGAATATGATGATTTACAAAATGTTTTCAGACAGCTTAGTTTTAATACAACTATGGAAGATGTAGAAAGAATGATTGCAGACTATCATCTGGAATATACCCAAGTTGAATATAATGGCACACCAAGGGATATTGTATATCAATTGGCATATGAGCATGATGTTGCTTTGCAAAAATATGGTTCTTCTGGAGATTATGTTAAAATTACTTTTAATCAGGAGAACGGCTCTTTTATGTTCGGAACATATATGAATGAACAAGAGTTTAAAACTGCAATATTGTATAATTATGGAACATATTATGAGTTTAGAGAAAAAAGTCCCGAGAATGGTTATAGTGGATATTA
>JAEEGL012444231.1_pt1 | contig 20065 bp, 18 predicted proteins | sample 9134231 | NCBI WGS metagenome assembly JAEEGL01 (sample SAMN16246548, study PRJNA631951) | gut metagenome | biome: gut microbiome; feature: rumen; material: fiber-attached | host: Bos | place: Iran: Karaj | collected 2018-10
CTTGAACTCCATGAGCCAGTTGTAATCCACTGCTTCATCCTTGCCGCTCGGCTTTGCCGCTTGCCACCAACGGGACGCAAGAATATTACGCAGGCTCCTTCCATTACGGTTCTGGTTGTAGTCCTGCATTACTTTTTCAAAATACTCTCTTGTCTCCATAATCAATTGAAATTTGAATTTGGCGACCGCTCGGCTTTGCCGCTTATTCGAGCAACGCGAGTCTTAAGAAAGGTAAATATTATATTTTGAATGACCATACGCTAAAAAGATGGCTTGCCCAAATTTATGTAATGAACACAATTTATCTCGCCCGCTGTAAAATCAGAATAGGCAGAAGACAACACAGTTACCCCATCCCTATCTCAACCATACCCTTTGCGTAGGACAATAAACGATTAACTGAAGCGGCTCCCGATGGTACTGGTAGAGTATTAATAATAGCAATGCGCATAATTATCTAAACTAATCCAAGTATTTTCCTTATTCTCTCAGTGTTTCGCACGCCAAATGTGCGGAAACAAAAATCAATTAGTCTTATCTTTAAAGGTAGTTTATTCTCCTTTAGTTGTTCATTTTTCCAAGGCGATAATGCTTTATATTTAAAATATTCATCTTTATATGGATGAGAACAATTCTTAAACCAAGGGCGATTATAGAAAGCCGTAAGATAATGAATCACAACAGGGCGCTCACAAGACTCTCGCAATTCTTCTTCGCTATAATGTAACAAATGGGACATATACTTTGCATCTATATTACACATATAAAGAAGTCCTGCCATAAGATTATATTTTAGGCTTATATAATTCACTTTTCCATAACAGACTTTATTTAACGCACCCTCGCTTAAGGTCGGTGGATTTCCATTATAATCCTCAACCACCTTTAGTACTTTCTCAATAAGATTATGCTCCCTACAATAAGCCACATTACAAATAGCCATACCGTCATTGAAAAATCTATCCCCTTTAGGCAATCCTAATTCTTTATAGAATTTGGTAGGCAGTGTTTCAACGACTCCCATATACACGTTCTCTAAATCATCCTCCCATAAATCCTTTAAAGAACCAACTACTACGGTGTCACTATCAAGGTAAATCATTTTATCCACTCCCTCTATACGAGGGAAAAACACTTTTGTATATATGGTAGCGATATGACGCCCTGTATTGGATAAATTCAAGTCATAAGCTATATCTTCAAACTTAATTTCTCTGAATTCACGCTGATAATGTTCCGCTATCGAACAAAGTTGAGACACATTTTCTTCTGAAACATCTTTTGAAATAAGATAGACACAGATGTCATCTACTTCCTTATTATTCTCAAAAAGAGAAATCATTGATATTCCAGTTTGTGAGATATAATTGTCATTACAAGAATACGCTATGTTCATAAAGCAAAATAATTAAAGGTGAATACTGGATGCAATACTTCTTGAAAGTAATCTCTTGCAAAATATCCTGTTATAATGAAATATGCATAGTAAGTAATCATTAAAAATAGTTTAATTTTTTTCTTAACATAATAGGCATTAAGAATAAAAATCATATTAAGAATAGCCATATTTCTATAGACACGCGAATAATTACCATTGTCAAACAAAAATGGTATTATTGCTAGAAACATCATATTACAATATAGCCATATTTTCTCTGTCGAAAACCTTGCCCATAAAAACTTTGATTGTGATTTAACGAAGCGTTTTTTATTATACACAAAATATATAAGCAAATAATTCAGATAAACAATTATAGAGCCAAAAATAGCACCTATTACAGAAGGCTTTTCTAAAAAATCCAATTTTTCCGTTCCCATTTGATTGGCAAAAAATAATTTCAAAGCTTCCTTCGCCACTTCCAATATTACAATTCCGACAACTACATAAAAAAACTTTATCCTAACTTTAGCTAATATAAATAATAAATAGAAAATGGCAGATACATGAATAGTCGAGGCTAAAAAAACAATTGCGCAATATTTTACTATACTTTTCCAATCATTATTAAACAAATATGGTATAGCTGCAAATACGATACCATATGCAATAAAATTACGAATTTGAGTTATATCTATAATAAATGGGTATATCAAAAATAAAGCAGCCCCTACGCTTGGTGACACACTTAGTCTATAAATCGTTTTAAATATAAAAAATAGACTTATAAAAGTAACAATCGCCTTAAATTCTAGATAATTGCAGCCTAGATTCCTAAATATTTCACATAAAAGGCTATAACCAATTTCTACCTGAATAACTAATCCATCATCGTACCTCATGACATACTGCCAATAATCAGCGTTTTCATAATTACCAGCTATTAATAGCCATGCAACTAAGAAGCAAAGATAGAAACCGAATTTACCTCTTCTAGTGGCAATACCAAAAAAAATTGTAAAAAAGTATATAGTTAACAGAAAAAAACTCATTTCTAAAACGAACACATTCAATATTAGCCAAAGACAAATTTGAATTTATAAAATAAAGGTCGTATGCAATTTTTGAGATAATAACTTATTTGTGTTAACCTCAATGCTTTGTTTATCCCTCTTCTTGTCCTCTCCATATCCCGACTCACTATAGCCTCTGCAATATTTCTATAATGCTTACTTCTAAAAGACGCCTTGTCGATAGAAACATTTTTACATACAAAAGCAAATGAATCTATAAGTTCATGCATCTTTTCCATATTTCGAACTTGTCTGTAAGCAATAATCCCATCTAACATCAGGTTTAAAGGACTAAGATTTGTATTTGCATACATTGCTTCTTTCCCCCCCTGTTTATAATACTTTTCATATAAGCAATAGTAATCATCGTCTCTTTTAAATCGAACAAAATCATCCAAATAATAATGGCTTATAAGATCCAAAGTGGGGCTTATGTCTTTTATCTTATAACCAAACTCCTTTTCAATATCTCCATATCCTTTCAGTAGGCTTTCGATAACAATTTCAATATCATCACTATGCATCCTAAATTTAATCGCGATAGGAACCTTCCTTGATCGTACTATATATTCCTGATAGTTTAATACATACGCCGAATTACACCATTTTAAAAAATGAACATTAAATAAGTGATCCTCGCGGTTTCTCAACTGCGTCGTAAACCGAACTTGATGCTCCTTGATTATTCTGTTGTCAAACAATGTTGCACAACTTGTTGGCCTGGTTTGTAGGAACTCATCAAAAAAAACAGGCATTTCATTTCGATTGAATTTTCTTTCTTTAAGAATACATCTCGATTTTTCAGGCCATGTCTCATAACCTGCAATAACATAGCCATATTCTGAAAACTGCATCAAATGCTCAAGAAATTTTGGTTTGACCCAATCATCTGCATCTATAAAACAGATGTAGTCACCTTTAGAACGAGCGATGCCAATATTTCGAGAATCGCTTACCCCACTATTATCCTTATGAATAACAATTATCCGATCTTCTTTCCTTGCATAACTATCACATATCTCTCCACTTTTATCTTTACTACCATCGTCTATCAATAACAATTCCCAATTTGTATATGTTTGGGCAAGCACGCTCTCAATACACTTAAATAGATAATCCTCTACATTATAAACTGGTATTATAATTGAAACTCTCCTTACTCCTGTTTCCATAAGTCAATAGACTAGACTATAATCTTGTTTTTATTATAATACTTTTCTCCACCAATTTCTACTTCAATGGTAAACTGCCAATTTTGACATCCAGACTCAAAAACAGCAATCTAGGCCTGTTGTTGGCACGTAACGGTCATATGTTCTTTGCAGAGCTAAGCGGCAAAGCCGAGCCCAGCACGATTTCATAGGATTAATCGAACCTGCTCATTCTCAACAATTGCTCTTACTTAATTTGAGGATTACCATACCCCATTAACCTTAATATGTATTTGGGGAAGTAATTATTAATCGAGTAGCGCATAAAATAATAAAGGATGGTCTTTTTAAATGGAATTCTTCCTTTTGTTTTCTGAACATACTCTATATGGCGATATATGTTACGAAGTCGCATGGGAGTAAGATCCTCTTTAGCCTCAGTGTGTGATTTTAGAAATTTAAACAATAGCAAGAACTGAGAGTACTCATGAGTCGCACTATCTTGTTCAGAATTTACAAAATAATACATCAATGGCTGGGGTATATACTTCACACTCCCTTGTGCGGCCACCTTAATTAAAAATGACACATCACAATACTTTCCACCTTCTTTAGGGTTCAAATAAACACCTCTTACCTTCTCTGCTCGGTACATATAAGCAGGAAAACCTGGACTACGGAGGCTGGTATATTCTTTTGTCAACCCTTTTGCATCAAAGTATTTCACCTCATTGCACTTTACCATTCTACGATCCAAATAAGCCCCATTTTCATTAATCAGAATATCTGGTACAACAGCACACACTTGAGGTTCATCTTTAATTGCCTGATATAATGTACCAACCATATCTGGCATCATTTCATCATCATCATGAAACATCATGAAAAAGTCAAAAGAATTATTTCGTAAAACTTTATTGATATGTTCAATACCTGATGGAGCATCTGTCTGCCGGATATATTTTATTCTTGGATTTGAAACTAAATACTTTTGCATCGCGACCATAGTTTCATCATTATCCGAATTGTCAGACACGACAATTGTAAAATCCTTATAGTTTTGATTAATGACAGACTCTAAGGATCTTTTTAAGGTGTTTAGACGATTGTGTGTGATTATATACACTCCTACAGTACTATTTTTCATTTGCTTATTTCTTTATTTTTTCTATGATCATCTTATTAATCATCTCGCGTTCATCCTTATTTATGCCTATTACATATACAAAAGTTGTTACTACAATAAAACTGCATACACAGACAACCACTAACCCTATAAAATCATTACAAGTGTGGATATATATAAAATAACATGACAAAGATGCTATTAAAGCCACGGGCACTATACGACAAACAACATTCTTAAGATATTCTGTATATGGCAGGTTTATCATTGGTAAGACCATTATTATTCTTATTACTTGAGCTGCCAGTATAATAAAAACATCAACTACATATACTACTTCTGATTCTAAACCTGCCTTCAATAGCAAATATGATATAGGGAGAGTGAGTATAGTAATAATGCTAATAACAAGTTGATACTTCATGATTCTACCTGTAGCATTCACACTAGTAGTCAAACCTCCAGAAATACTATCAACAAGCATATAAATAAGCATCAGCCTTGTATATGATACAGTATGCTCCGGAACATCTTTCAACCATAGCCCCAAAACATATGGCATCTTAAAAAATAATGGCAATGCCACTAATAGTAACAGATAAAAGGATATTTTTGACATAGCATATACGAGAACATACATCCTATGATAGTTGCCCGTAACATAACTTTTGGTAATCTGAGGAACTGAAGCTATCTGAAAATTATATACGAAGGATGTGACAGCAGATTGTACCTGTGTAGTAACAGCTCTTGCTGCATTTACTGATGGGCCGAAAAACAAGTTCAATAGTATATTCACTCCCTGGGTGCTCATAACATATGCAAAATTACCGAACATTGACCATCCTGCAAATGCTCCTATACTTTTGATTTGAGAGAAGTCAACTTTCAACGACAGCCTTGTTTCTTGAAAATTTCTTCTTGTGTATATATAATAGAGAGAGAAGTCTATCAAAATAACAAAGAGCATTATCAGCCCATAAAAGACAAGTCTATCGTAACATATTTTCGACATGATAATAACCAACACCAATTTCAAAAGAACATCAGTGATTGAAATATATGCAAGGGCACTCATTTTCTCATGAACAGTAACTGTTGCTGTAAATGGTGTTAAAATCATCTGAAGTGCACATGCTACTAATGAGAACTGATAAATGATATTTGCAGCCGTCATTCTCTCTACGGGAATTTCCATTTTGCTGTTCAAAAACCACAATCCCAAAGTTTCTCCGAGTATAACAACAATTATTGCTATACAGAAATGAATCTGAAAAGCGCTATTAAAGGTTTGACTGAGTTTTTTTAAATCACCAGCCCCCAAATCCACATTCAGAAAACGCTGCACAGCACTTGCCATCACCGTCTGCAAGAAAGAGAAAATGACAACAATTCCACTTACGACATTATATATACCAAAGTCTATAACACCTAACGTAGCCAGAACGATTCGGCTAATATAGATGGAAATACCCATCACTCCGAACATCCTGACATATAACATGACAGTGTTGACCGCTATTCTTTTATTTTCTGCTGAGACAGGCATAAATGGTTAATCTTCAGAAATTAAAGTATCTAACGATACTATAAGGCATCTTCGAATAGAACAACAGCTTATAACGAGTTAAATAAGTATCAAATTTTGAAGGTTGTAAAGGATTTATTGTCACTTGCTTAATCTCTTCCGATATAGTTACCTTTTCCAAACAGTTGGCTATTATTGGAAACATATTCCATTCATTCAACACCTTATTTCGTGCACTTAGTATATCTTTAATTCTCCCATCATAAAGGTTACTGCTAATGATATTCTTCATCCTGTTTACAGATCCCCGAATATCAAATATGTTTAGAGATTCCACTTCACGATCAGAGAACAAATCGTCAATCTTAGGATCACCATAATATAAAGAGTAACATCCTGCCAGTATTGCATCGGAAAGTTTTTCCGTACGCCAATATGGAACTCTTTCGTTTTCGATAACAATGCAATATTTGTATTTTGACATAACATCATACTTCACGTCAACATTGTTAAACCCTTTTCCAAAAACATCTACCATTTCAGGTATTGCTTCTTTTATCTTTTCTACGAAATGGATTCTATCACAATGCCCTTTAGTATATTTCTTATTTGACGTGAACAAACAAAATTTATCTAAACGGCCTTGGGTATCAGGTGCCTTAAAGTAATCATACTTATCATACACAGCATCATTCATGGCATAGAAATCATATATCAGCATCCACGGGAATGGGGGTATTGAGAATTTGGCATTAGGTTCTCTCATCATATAGTCCTGAAAGCAGAAAATAGTGTCAAATTGCTGCAAATAACACTTCGGGTACTTCTTAATAGACGCAGCTTCCATAGGGAAACATATAACGCCACCTTCTTTACATATTACCTGCAACGGTTTTGACAATGTATCCAAAACTACGACATAATCACATTCACCACAACTATCCCCCAAAATAAACTCATAATCCCCCCAAACCAGTTGTTCTGTTGGGAATTGTTTATACAAAGGGATTTTTGTGTTTTGCGGAACAAATACTTTTTTCATAGGTCTCTAAAGCTTTATCCATTCCTCCAAAAGAGGCGTATATTTCATCTCCATATTCAACCACTTCTTGGGAGCTATGACAATCCTTTTATCATACTGGTTCAACCAAGCTCCCCACCAACTGAAGGTGCTGTTTGCTATAATATTGTGTTTGCAGTTAGACATTAATTGCATATCAATATAGTTACTCATGCCTGAGTTGTTGCCTACAAAAGTATAGTTTTCCAACATACTAGCAAGATTCTCTTTACACCATTCAATGTCATTAGAGAAAATATAAAAATGAGGATTATCAACGTGAGCTTTAATGTAATCAATGGCTCGCTGATAATAATCTATCTCGCAAATACCTTTATAAATGTCAAAAAGGAGATAGTTTCCCCTTCTTACGTGAAGGCTCACACTATTTGTTGATTTTATTTTTTCCAATAACGACCTGTTGGTTTCATCAAGTTCTCTCCTAAACGAGAATATGCTAAGTATTTCATCCCGTATATCTACAAAATAGTCCTGATTAGTCCAATAGCCATCATAATAGCAGTCATCTTGGATGAGAAGGGCAGCCTTATCATAAAAAGAATGATCTTTCTCATAATACTCCTTCTTTCTTAATCCTAATTTACCAAAAACAGCACGGACACATTTTCCCCAGAATGTATTAGGAGAAAATGGGCATGTCACCTTCAACAGCTGACTGAAGGTTGCTACAGGGATATCAACATCAAAGACATATTTCAGTTCATAGACATGCCACTTATAGCCTTTGAAATCCTTCAAGTCAAGAAGAATTTCTTCAGAGGGATGGAGTTTCTTCAGCTTATATGCTAAAGCATACTGAAGCATCTGATTCCCCAACCCGCCTTTTATATTGACTATCTTCATGTACTGATTTATTTAGCCAAGCACTTACAAATCAAATCTATATCATCCTGTGTCATTTCCGGATAGTTACCGCTGTAGAAACCACAGTCATTGATGAAATCTGTATTAGGCAGATCATACATCTTCTCCACATAGTTCTTATAGAACGGCTGGTTCTGCATGTTTCCGGCAATCACAGGACGCACCTCAATCTCTGCCTCCATGAATCTCAGAAGATACTTATTGCGAAGTTCCGGGGTCTTGCAAAGTACAATGAATCCAAACGGGGAGATATTATCCAGATGCCCATATTCAATATGGATCAGTTCATCATTTGCCTTAATCACCTGATCGAACTGTGCATGGTTAGCTACACGCTTCCGGATATTCTCATCCAGATACTGCATCTGGGTCTGTCCCAAGAAGCCCGTAATCTCGGTTGGACGCATGTTGAATGCCAGATTATAAAAGCTATACTTGGCATAGAAAGGATTTATATTGTATGGCTTTCGCATGGCAGCCTGCTCATCAAGCGTCACATTACGATCCCAGCCATTAGCACGAGTGATCTTCATCATTCGGCACAGTTCGCTGTCGTTCGTACAGAACATACCTCCTTCGATGGTTGACATGTGGTGGGCTACGAAGAACGAGAACGTAGATCCAACACCGAAATTACCGAAACGATTACCTGCAACACGGCCTCCAAGGCCTTCACAGTTATCCTCTATGAATACAATACCCTTCTCGTCGCAGATTTCCTTGATCTTATCCAGATCGCCGCTATATCCTAATACGTTTGTGGCAAAGAACGCCTGGAGATCGGTCTCTTTCAATCTTTCAAGCAGGTTATGCGACATGACATTAACTGTCGACTTGTCTACATCCACGGGCACAGGAATCATACCCATCTGAATGATTGGCATCACATTCGTTGACCATGTCAGGGAAGAGAACCCGACCTTATCCCCGTCTTTCAGTCTGCCAAGACTCTTAAGCGACTGTAATAGTGCTAAGTTTGCACTACCGCCACTATTGAAGAGCAGCGCATATTTACAACCCTGCCACTTGGCAAACTTCTCTTCAAACTTTGCACACTCTTTACCCATTGAAAACATGTTGGCATTAAGAATGAACTCCGCCAATTGTTTCTTTGTCTCTGCCTCGTTGATAAAGGCATTTCTCATCAAAGGAATTCTCATAATCCTATTTATTTTTAAATTGTTTATACTCTTCTATGACATGCTTGATGCCCTCTTCCAATGAAATCCTTGGCTCAAAGCCCATTTCCTTCATCCTTGTAACATCCATACATTTCTTCATCATGCCGTCTGGTTTGGTGGTATCCCATTCGATCCTACCGTCAAAACCTGTTAAACGTGCCACCGTTTCTGCCAGTTCACGAATGGAATAGTCTTCTCCACATCCGATATTGATAAAAGTCTCACCCTCGTAGTGTTCCATCATAAACAGGCAGGCCGCCGCCATATCGTCTACATTCAGGAATTCACGGCGGGCATTGCCTGTACCCCACATGACCACAGTATCCCTGCCTTCGTCAATGGCATCCACGAACTTCTTGACTGTCGCAGAGAGCACATGGGAATGCAGAGGGTCAAAGCTGTCGTTCTGACCGTAGAGGTTACATGGCATTACAGAGATGGCGTTGAAGCCATACTGACGCTTATAGAACTCGCCCATTTTCAGGGCTACGATCTTGGATAGCGCATAGCCTTCATTGGTGGGTTCCAGTTTGCCATCCAGCAGGTACTCCTCTTTCATAGGCTGAGGACATTCCCTGGGATAGATGCAAGAAGAACCAAGAATGAGAATCTTTTTCACTCCACTCAGATAAGCCTGATGAATAATATTGGTCTGGATAACAATATTATCATAAAGGAACTGGGCTGGACTCTCCATATTTGCACGGATACCGCCCACCTTGGCAGCTGCCAGGAATACATATTCTGGTTCCTCCGCCTCAAAGAACTCCCTCACGGCTTCCTGGGAAATCAGATCAAGCTCGGCATGAGTCTTCAAAACGAGGTTGCCATATCCTGCAGCTTGCAGATGTCTGACAATGGCAGAGCCGACCAGGCCCCGATGGCCTGCCACATATATTTTAGCGTTTTTTTCCATAGTAACTATTTCACTATCCCATATTCAAGGTATTCTGCCAGATTCTCCCTGACTTTGGCTGCAGCATTTTCTGATGCGACTTTAGCCATATCAGCCTCAACCATGAGCTTTACTAATTCTTCAAACGATGTCTTACTAGGATTCCATCCGAGCTTTGCTTTAGCCTTTGTGGGATCACCCCACAGATTCACGACATCCGTATAGCGATAAAAGTCTTTCTTGACTTCAACAACCACCTTGCCTGTGGCCTTATCAATACCCTTTTCCTCAATGCCTTCTCCTTGGAATTCCAGCTCAATTCCCACATGCTTAAAAGCATAATAGCAGAATTCACGTACAGAATGCTGCACGCCTGTTGCAATCACGAAATCTTCGGGCTTTTCGTTCTGGAGAATCAGCCACATACACTCTACATAGTCTTTTGCATATCCCCAGTCACGCAGCGATGAAAGATTACCCAGATAGAGTTTCTCCTGCAATCCCTGCTTGATTCTTGCTGCTGCAAGCGTAATCTTCCGGGTAACGAAGGTTTCGCCCCTGCGCTCACTCTCATGATTAAACAAGATGCCATTACAGCAGAACATGTTGTAAGCCTCACGATATTCCTTCACAATCCAGAATCCATATTGTTTGGCGACAGCATATGGAGAATATGGGTGGAAAGGGGTATTCTCGTTCTGGGGAACTTCCTCTACCTTACCATACAGCTCAGAGGTTGATGCCTGGTAGATTTTACAACTGTTTGTCATACCCAACTGGCGAACTGCTTCCAAAATTCTCAGCACTCCAACGGCATCCACGTCAGCCGTAAACTCCGGAGAGTCAAAGCTTACCTGGACATGGCTCTGTGCTGCCAGGTTATAGATTTCATCTGGGCGTACCTTACCGATGACGCCTAGCACACTCATAGAGTCACCCAAATCTGCATAGTGCAGATGGAAATGGGGCTTCCCCTCCAAATGGGCAATACGCTCACGGAAATCTACCGAACTGCGTCTGATGGTGCCATGCACGTCATAGCCTTTTTCCAACAAAAATTCCGACAGGTAGCTTCCATCCTGACCTGTCACTCCCGTTATCAAAGCTGTTTTCATATTCTAATAATCACAAATTATTCATATTCATCTGAACGGCTTTCCTGATTGCTGCCTCTGCCGTATATTTGGGTACCCAACCGAACATACGTAGCCGCGTCACATCATAGCTGTACTTGTTGACATCGCCTTTATTACCCTCGTACTTATCAATGTACCTGATCGGGACATGGATATCCAGTTCATCCATAACAATCTGGGCGATGCGCTCCACTGTCACGTTGGAATCAACTCCCACAAGATAGGCATTGTAATCCTCCTTGGCATTCTTCAAAAGACACATTACGCCTTCCACCAAGTCATCAATCCAGATATATGGTTTACATTGGGTGCCATCTCCATATACTTCCAGTTGGTCAGGGTGCATCTTCACTTTTCTGATCAAGTCCGGTATTACACCCCGATACATTTCCGGCCCGACCGTATTACTGAATCTGGCTATCCAAACCTGAAAATTATGCAGGCTGCTGAACGAGCTGATAAAAGCTTCACTAGCCAGTTTGCCAGCTCCATAGTGGGAGATCGGCCGCATGATTGAGCGAGACTCTTGAAGCCTTTCCTCTGCATTACCATAGACATTGGATGACGAGGCAAAGAAGAACTTCTTGACATCATAGGTCCTCATCATCTCCAAGATGTTCAATGTTGTTTGGAGGGTATTCTCTATATCTGCATACGGATTCTCTTCTCCTTTTCGAGTATCTGCATTACCTGCAAAATGGAACACCATGTCAAACGGATGCCTGTCGAAGACACCTCTCAACTTAAAGGTGTTATTTACATCAAACTCATAGAAAGTGAAAAGAGGACTGTCATGCAGATCCCTCAGGCTGTCCTTGTTACTATTCGACAAATTGTCGATGACAACCACCTCGTGGCCGTCTTTTACTAATCGCTTGCAGATATGGCTTCCGATATAGCCAGCTCCGCCCGTTACCAATATATTCATAATTCTTTTGATAATAATTCTTTAGGGAACAATGCACAAGCACCTCCACAAACAATCTGCATTTCAGAGGATACTACTGTCTCTTCACCACCGAAACGGGGTTTAATTGATTTCCTTAGAAATTGTTCTACAACTTTTCCGTCTTCTCCATCAGGCACTTCAGCGTATGAAAGGAATATACGGCCATTAGCTGTGACAAAATTTTTTATCTGGTCCATACAGCCCTCATCATACATCTCATATATTCCTTGATGATATCCTATATAGAGGACGTCTTGCAATAGCACGGCACCCTCCATGTCAAGCTTACCTTTATATATCACAAAAACACCCCTCAAACTGGATATCTGAAAAGCGTAATCCTCCCATGTATAGCCATGGAAATGAAGTCGTATGGTTTTCATAAGCACATCTCGTCGTTTTCAGCCATCATCTCATTATATTCATCAGCAGGCAATTGAGGGAATGGCATATCTATCGGTTTATTATACTCCAGTTTGGGACTCACTGTTGTCAAGCCATCTACCAAATAATTTATCAAGACCGGACCATCTGGAAGATGAGCCATCTTCTTAATTGAAGATTCTGTCTCTTCTTGATATTCTAATCCGTAAGCCTGAGCTAATGCTTTCAAATTTGGATTTATAAAACCTCCTGCCTCTGTTGTACCAATCATACGATTATCGAAATAGAGATGCTGGAACTGGGTAATCATACCTAATGCCGCATTATTGACAATGATCACTTTGATATTCAAATGATATTGAGAAATTACCAATAATGACTGAACAGCCATGTGGAAACCGCCGTCGCCATTCAGACACCAGATCGTTTTTTGAGGATTGGCAAATGCCATGCCTATTGCCACAGGCAGAGAGAAGCCCATTGGAGCCAGGCCTCCGCTTGTAACAAAGCGCTGGCCTCGTTTCAGCTTTAATGTCTGAGCAGCCCACATCTGGTTCTGACCAATATCGGCAGTGATGATATCATTCTCCCGAGTCAGTTCGTTCAAACACTGAAACAGTCTATAGGGAGCTTTGTTCTCGACGAAACGCTCTACTTCTTTATCTTGGTTGTATTTCTCCTTAATGCCATCTATCCATTGATTCCACTGATTATAGTCCCCATAGCGGATATCGGCATTAGTCAATTCATAAAGGAAATCAAATACTGATGCATGGACTTTAACGCGATTTTCCAATCGATGGTTCTCCAGTTCATCCTTGTCAATGTCAACATGAATAATTGTTCCGTTTGGGAGGAATGCCTGATACATAGCACCTGTCTGTCTGGTATCAAGCCTTGAACCTAAGGCAATCAACAAGTCTGCTTTAGCTACGCACATATTCGCACAACGGTTGCCATAACTGCCAACCATACCAACATAATGGGAGTAGGTCTCGTCTATCATTCCACGCCCCATCAGGGAAGTTATCACAGGGACGCCGGTTCTTTGGAGGTATTCATTCAGCAGTTCCCGAGTTTTTTTTCCCTCACATCCAGCACCTACTAATATCATGGGACGCTTTGCTGATTCTATCAGCTCACGGATCATATTGATATCGACTGGCTCTGCTATGGTCTTTTCAGGAATATACCTTTCAAGAGAATCCGGATCAATCTCTGCTCGGGATATATTCATTGGCAGATCTATCACTACCGGCCCCTTCCTGCCATGAGTTGCAATAAAGACAGCCTTTTCCAGTTCATAGCGAAGATTATCAGCATTATCTAACAGTACTGCATACTTCGAAACAGGTTTCACCACATTCACGACTTCCATTTCCTGAAAACCTTGCTGCCGAATAGGCTTATCGTACTTATATTCGTAGGTATTAACCTGCCCCGTGATATAGACAACTGGGATTGAACCAAAGTATGCATCAGCTATTCCCGTCATCATATTAGTAACACCTGGTCCGCTGGTACAGATAGCAACTCCGAATTTACCACTCTCAATAGCATAACCTTCTGCCGCTATCGCTGCAGTCTGCTCATGGTAGGTCTGTATATAACGAACCCGTTCACTCTTGCCTAAAGAGTCTACCAAGTGAGTTATCATGCCTCCAATATAGCCAAAGACAGTATCTATGCCTCTTTCTGCTAAAAAGGAGACAATATAATCTGATGCTTTCATTTACAAAGAATTAATGGTATTCTGGAGAGCTTCCTTAAAATTTGTATGAGGAATCTTCCCAAAGGCTTTCTCAAACTTATCTACTGTGCCAGACATCAGCATAATCTGATCCTTGGCATATGGTACTGATCCATAATTATTCTGGATATTACTATCCATCATGGCTTTGATGGCTTCCAGTATTTCTTTGTTACTATGTTCTTCCAAAGGCTGAGAGATATTATAAATACCTGACTTTCCTCTTGTTCCTATCACATGACAGATGGCCTTTGCAAAATCCTTGGCATAAAGATATGAATATACCTGCTCACCTTCAGTCGTATCAAAGGATTCCCTACCTTGCCTGCAGTTGCTGATGGCCAATGACATTAATCCACCTGTCTGTTTCTCACCAAACACGGTGAACACGCGTAGCCATTGCCATTCTATGCCTTCTTTCTCGCAATAAGTCTGAAGTTCATGCTGTACAGCACACTTGGCTATGGCGTATCTCATTGTTGGATGTAACTCATGATCTTCGCTGACAGGACCTTCATAATAGCCATATTCCGCCTGAGAGCCTAGAGCGATTATCTGCTGATATGGATAGAGTATAAAAAGCACATTGGACATCAGAATATTATTCTTCTGAATATCAAAGTTTTCTCTGCCAGCCCCCCTTACACCACCCCATGCAGCATGAATCAACACATCAGGAGAAAATGTAGTAACGATTTCTTTCCATCCTTCTTCATTAAAGGTTACCCACTGGATCTGACATTCTTGCTCAGGGGCAAACAGACTTTTTGATGTTGAGCGTCTTAGGCACAAAACCTGATGACCTTCAACAAGACATTGACAGGCAATGTGATAGCCAAGATAGCCTGTGGCTCCCGTTATGAAAACTTTCATTTTGATACGAATGTATTTATCTGCTCGACACAAAGTTGATATACATCCTCCTGATAGCGCTTATACCAATCTGCAGTCAACTGACAACACTGCTCAATGTTGGTACGGGGTTCCCAACCTAATTGGAATTTGGCCTTGCTGATGTCAAGCATCAGTAGGTTAGCCTCATGCAGTGCATTGGGATCAGAAACATCCTTCAACTCCCCTTTGCCGTAATATTTTGTAAGCATAGTTGCTACTTCCCAAACTGGTGTAATGCTCTCTGCACGTGGCCCAAAGTTCCAACCTTCGCAATATTTAGTAGGCTCTTGCAGCATTTTATTTGCAAGAAGCATATAACCTGATAATGGTTCTAATACATGCTGCCATGGGCGGATTGCTTTAGGAGAACGTATCTCGATAGGTTTATCAGCCTCCAAAGCCCTAATACAATCAGGAACGATGCGGTCTTTAGCCCAGTCGCCACCACCTACTACATTACCAGCGCGAACACTAGCTATTGAAACATGATGTTTCTTTCCATAATCAGCAGGATTAAAGAAACTCCGGCGCCATGAGTTGATGGCAATCTCTGCAGCACCCTTAGATGAAGAATAGGGATCATATCCCCCCATCGGTTCATTCTCACGATAGCCCCAGATTTGCTCCTTATTCTCATAGCACTTATCTGTAGTTATCATCACAACCACTTTCACAGAGTCTGTCACACGGCAAGCCTCCATAACATTGATAGAACCCATGACATTGGTTTCGTAAGTCTCTACGGGAATCTCATAGCTGAGCCGTACCAAAGGCTGTGCTGCAAGGTGGAAGACAATCTCGGGCTGATATTCCTTGAATATGTCTTTCATCTTCTGACCATCTCGAATATCTGCCCTAAGGTCAGCCTTAATCTTCTTGCCTATTCTAGAAAGTACATAATTGTCCTTCTCACTGTAGGGTTCCAGACCAACGCCCACAACCTCTGCACCTAGTTCGTGGAGCCAGATGCTGAGCCAACTGCCCTTGAAGCCTGTATGACCTGTTACCAAGACCCGCTTTCCTTTGAAAGCGCCATTAAATATATCAATCATTTTATTTTGCATGTGAGGTACAAAATTCCTTAATGCATCTGATCATCCACTGGTTCATCTCCTTAGTCATGCCAGGGAACACACCAATCCAGAAACCATTGGTCATCACAAAGTCTGTATTCTTCAGTTCACCAACAATGCGATAGCCCTCACCGGTCTGGCGCATCTCATCGAAGCAAGGATGCTTAGTCAGATTACCTGCGAACAGGTTACGGGTCTGAATCTTGTTCTGTTCCAGATAACCTGTCAGTTCATTACGGGTAAAGCCTGCATCTTCCTTCACAGCAATCAGGAAGCCAAACCAAGAAGGATTACTATTTGCCTCAGCAACAGGAAGAATCAGTCCTGGAACGTCCTTCAATCCATCATAAAGCATCTGATAGTTGGCTCGACGAGCGGCTACAATCTGATCAAGCTTGTCCAACTGTGCGCAACCAACGGCGGCCTGCATGTCAGTAATCTTCAGGTTGAAGCCAAAGTGACTGTAAACATACTTATGGTCATAGCCCTGAGGCAGTTCACCAAACTGGCCAGTGAAACGCATACGGCAGGTGTTATCTACACCAGAAGCACACCAGCAGTCACGTCCCCAGTCACGGAAAGAGAGGGTAATCTTGTTCAGCAATGGGTCGTTGGTATAAACAGCACCACCCTCACCCATGGTCATGTGGTGGGGGGGATAGAAACTACTGGTACCGATGTGCCCCCATGTACCTGTCTTCTTGGTGACGCCATCAATGGTATATTCAGATCCCAGAGCATCGCAATTATCCTCAATGAGCCAAAGGTCATGCTTCTCGCAGAAAGCCAGCACAGCCTTCAGATTGAAAGGATTGCCCAAAGAGTGAGCCATCATCACAGCCTTTGTCTTGGGGCTATAGGCAGCCTCCAACTGCGTGACATCAATATCAAAGCCTGGCAGTGCTACATCTACAAAAACAGGGATTGCACCATATTGGATGATTGGGGTAACGGTAGTGGGGAATCCTGCTGCCACTGTAATCACCTCATCACCTTTCTTAATTCTGCGGTCACCAAGTTTAGGAGACGTCAGTGTATAGAATGCCAAAAGATTCGCACTGGAACCTGAATTTGTTACAGCACAATATTTCACGCCTAACCAATCTGCCAGGCGACGCTCAAACTTATGTGTCCATGGACCTTGAGTTAGCCAGAAATCAAGTGATGAATCCACAAGGTTCACCATTTCCTCATCATTGAAGTAGCGGCCACCATAGTGTACGAACGACTTACCTGGTTCAAACTCTTTCTTTTGGGCATGAACCTCTTTATAGTATTCACGAGTCAACTCAAGAATCTGAGCTTTCAGTTCTTCCTTTTTTGTCATATCATTTGTTTCTTATTTTCACAACACATTAGGTACTGAGCGATCCCATTTCTTCCATGGTGCTTTATTCTCTTGAAGTAATCTATCGAGCATATTTTTTTCGCGAATATTATCCATACACTGCCAGAAGCCCTCGTGGATGTATGACATCAACTCACCTTCTTTTGCCAGCGTTTCTAAGGGTTCGCGTTCAAATACTGTATCATCCCCAACGATCAGGTCAAACACCTTTGGCTCAAGCACCATATAACCAGCATTAATGGGAGATCCATCAGAAAGGCTCTTCTCACGGAATGATTTCACAGCCCCCCCTTCAATGTCAAGGACACCCTTTTCCTGCTTCATCTTTACGGCAGTCAATGTTGCTTTTTTACCATGAGATTGATGAAATTCAAGGAGTTTATTGATATCAACATCACATACACCATCACCATAGGTCATAAAGAAAGATTCATTCCCTACATACTTCTGGATGCGTTTTATACGGCCACCTGTCATGGTGTTATAGCCTGTATCCACCACTGTCACTTTCCAAGGCTCTAACTGGCTATGATGCACGATCATGTCGTTCTTGCCCTCGCGGAAATCAAACGACACATCGCTATTATGAAGGAAATAGTTGGCGAACCACTCTTTGATGTATTCCTGCTTATATCCCGCACAGATGATAAACTCATTGTGCCCGTAATAGGCATATTCTTTCATGATATGCCATAAGATAGGCATACCACCTATTTCAATCATTGGTTTTGGCTTAAACACCGACTCCTCGCTAATGCGGGAGCCAAAGCCTCCGGCTAATAAAACGACCTTCATAATAATTTAGAATATGATAACTTAATAAGAATGCTTTCCTAAGAGAGTAGGAAAATAAATATCCAAAATACGAATTAAAGGCACAAAAGAAAAGAGAATAATAATGGAAAAGAACAAATCTTCTATCCACAAGCGGTTAGGAAGCTCTCCTAATCGACGAACGACTATGATATGAAGTCCTATAATAACAATAGAACCCTTTGATATCCAAATTACCATATTATGATATGGAATTCTACTCAACCAATTTGCTATTATATAAAGCGTCGTAACCCCTGCTAACCCTCCTATAAGAAATAGAAAATAGTTGCTTCCATATTCACCTCTAAACATCCAGACATTACCATTATTATAACTACTCCAAAATAATACTGAAATAGCTATAATCAATATAATCATTTGCATTGGAGTATTATTAATATGATAATTCATGATATTTTTCAATAAAACACCAATTAAGAAGAATGGCATTGTAAGCACTATATTAATAATGGAATGCTGATAGAACAATCCACAATAATGCATCCATATTCCTATTAAACTGAATACCACAAATAGTGTTGCCAATACCCAACTCTTCTCAGGAACAAACTGCATCATAATCCTCATGCCTATCAATGAACAAAAATACCAGCAAGGCCCCATGACTCCTTGAAAGCCCAAGAAAAACAATTTAAAAAACACTAACCATGAAACTGGAGAATCTGCCCCCCCCACATACCATTTTGATACCTTAAACAGAAATCTGTTTGCAATATCATACTCATCATTATTGTGGGTACTAACAATTGCCATAAGCATTTTCTGGCACACGTAGTCAAATTTGAGCATCTTTTATATAAGACTCCTGAAATGACACAAAATGTAAACTATCATTTTAACGTAAACTTGATTTTCAGCAAGTTACGTACAAAACAATTTTAGAAAAAATCACTTGAGTTTAAAATTTGCCCGATTGATAGAGTCAGGCTGCCTCTTTTTGCCCTTCACCATCGTCCTTGGGAAGAGGTTTATAATTGCATGGGATGAGAGTCTTGTAATCGGTCTCACCCTTCATCAATCTGGTCAGCACATCATTGATGTAATCAAAGAAGTTCAGCTCATTGAGCTTACAGCTTTCATACAGAGAGTACATGAAGGCGATGTTCTGGGCTGCATCATGACTACCAGAGTGCAGCCAATTACGACGTCCCATGGCTATGTGGCGGAACATACGCTCCGCAGCACTGTTTGAGAGTTCAATCCTACCATTTTTAAGGAATGCCTTAAAGGCTTTCTCATCATCTAATATGTAATTGACGGCATCGTTGACCATTTTACCATAGTCATCCTTCCGCCGTCGCATCTTATGCAGGAGAAAGAACAGCCTCGTAACAAGCGGTCTGCTGTGTATCCTTCTAAATTCCTTCCGTTTCTTAAAGCTCATATCCTTTGCCTGACGCTCAATCATGAACAGACC
>JAEEGL016644291.1_pt1 | contig 20065 bp, 15 predicted proteins | sample 9134231 | NCBI WGS metagenome assembly JAEEGL01 (sample SAMN16246548, study PRJNA631951) | gut metagenome | biome: gut microbiome; feature: rumen; material: fiber-attached | host: Bos | place: Iran: Karaj | collected 2018-10
CCCACATGCATTCTCTGGTGGACAGAGACAGCGTATCGGAATCGCAAGGGCTCTTGTTCTTAATCCTAGGATCATTGTTTGTGACGAGGCTGTATCAGCCCTTGACGTTTCTATCCAGGCTCAGGTTATCAACCTGTTAAAAGACCTTCAGAAAGAAATGAAGCTCACATACATCTTCATTTCACATGACCTTTCTGTAGTAGAGCATATCTCTGACAGAGTAGGTGTTATGTATCTTGGTAAGATGGTAGAGTATGGCGAGACAGAGCAGATCTTCTCACATCCAAAGCATCCATATACAGAAGCTTTGATGTCAGCAGTTCCTGTTGCTGATCCTAACTTCCAGCAGGAGAGAATTCCTCTTAGAGGAGAGATTCCTAACCCTGCAAATCCACCAAGTGGCTGCTACTTCCACACAAGATGCAGATTCTGTGATGAGAAGTGTAAAGAGATCACTCCTGAGTACGATCAGTACGAACCAGGACACTTTGCAGCATGTATCAAAGCAGGCGAATTAAAGCTTAGAGGCTTTGAATATTCTGAAAATAAATAATTGATTCCAAAGTGGATGTAGGTCATAAAATGGCCATACATCCACTTTTTTCTTTATCAAAAGACAGAATATTTGACCAAAATGTAAATTGACAAAAAATGCAATGATTATAGAAGTATAGGGCAAAATAAATGTAGTTTCTTGTTGGTGACATGGGTAAAATAAGTATATATAATGATAAAGAGAAGAGCGATTATCATTATAACGTTTACTATGCAGGGGAAACACATTTTGAGATATTGGGAAGAGAGGGTTATATGGACAAGAAAAAGAGAGGGAAGGTCAGAGTATACCTGAGAAACAACTGGCAGTTGTACCTGATGCTCATAATTCCTGTAGTGTATATGGTCTTGTTTAAGTACAAGCCAATGCTCGGTGTAATAGTTGCTTTCAAGAAATTCAACGTATTTAAGGGTATTTGGGATAGCCCATGGATCGGACTTGCAAACTTCAAAGAAGCTTTTACTTCAAAAGACTTCTGGAGTGCCCTTAAGAACACTTTGATACTTAATATTGGTGACCTTATCATAGGTTTTCCATTTCCGATATTCCTTGCGATATTTTTAAATGAGCTTAGAAGTGAAAGAATCAGAAAGACTACACAGACTCTTTTGTACCTTCCAAACTTCCTTTCCTGGGTTATCATCTCAGGAATCGTTACACAGCTCTTTTCAAATTCAGGACTTGTTAATAACGTTATCACATCACTGGGGGGTGAGAGTGTATCGTTCCTAAGCAATTCCTTCCTGTGGAGATTTGTGTACTGGGTAATGGGTGTATGGCAGGGAGCAGGATATTCACTTATCGTTTATCTGGCAGCGCTTATGGCTGCTGATGCTTCCCTTGGCGAAGCTGCTTATATCGATGGAGCAACAAGACTTCAGAGAATATGGCATGTAACTATTCCACAGATTTCATCAACTATTACAGTTCTTTTGATCATGCAGATCGGAAAGCTTGTTAATATCAGCTTCGATAGACCATATATGATGGGTAACACCCTGGTCAGAGATGCCTCAGACGTTATCAGCACTTACGTGTATTCCGTAGGTCTTGCAGCAGGAAGATTCGACTTTGCTACAGCAGTCGGTCTGTTCCAGACAATAGTTGGAATCATCTTAGTATTTTCAGCTAATGCTGTTATCAAAAAAATGGGACAGGAGGGAATCATGTAATGAGCGCTATCAACAGTAAAAACGAACGACTTTTCCAGTTTTTCTGGACAGCATTCTTCATTCTTATAACATGTATCGCCATGATTCCTATCCTTCGAGTTTTGGCTGTTTCACTTAGTGGTAAGAATGCGATCCTTGCAGGAAAGGTATTTATCCTCCCTGTGGATATCAACATAGAAGCTTATGCAAGAGCACTTCAGAGCGGAAGCTTTGTAAATGCCTTTTGGTACTCGATCGTACTGATGCTTGCATCAACAGTTATAAACCTCGTGATGACAGTGCTTGCAGCATATCCTCTTTCAAAGAAGGGACTTGTAGGCGGCAAGATCGTAATGACACTCTTTGTCCTTACAATGTATCTTCACCCAGGTGTTATTCCTGAGTACTTGAACGTAAGAGACTTCAAGATGATAGACACTGTTTGGGCACTTATTGTACCAGGAGCCCTTAGTGCATACAACATGATCATCATGGGCAACGCATTTAAAGGAATCGACTCAGCCATCTATGACGCAGCCAAGATCGATGGTTGCAGTGAAGCAAGATGTCTTTTAAGCGTAGTTCTTCCACTGGTATATCCAACAATGGCGACACTTGGATTATTCTACGCAGTAGGAAGATGGAACGGAATCAGCGATGTTTTGTACTATATCAATTCCTCCAAGTATTTTACAGTACAGATGGTACTTAAGCAGTTCGTTGAATCCATCAATGTTTCAGTTGAGGAAGGGCTTCAGACTAACCTCGTGGCAGAAAATATCAAGGCAGCAAGTATTGTGATATCAATGCTTCCAATGCTGATCGTTTATCCTTTCGTTCAGAAGTTCTTTACAAAAGGAATCATGGTCGGTGCAGTAAAAGGCTGAGAACACTTAATGAGGCGAAGCGAGAGCAGAACTTCCTTGGCGAGTGAAGCGAGTGGATCTAACTCACATAGAGTTCAGATATTTTTTTCTTACAAAGGAGGATTACAATGAAAAAGAAACTATTGGCAACAGTGCTTAGTGCTTGCATGGTTATGGGCGTGCTGGCAGGCTGTGGCAACAGCAAAGCACCAGCTGACACAAACGGCACACAGACAGCTGATTCTACTTCTGATTCTGGCTCAGCAGATGCTGCAACAGAGAATCTTAAGGGCGACGAAGTAGATATCACAGTCATGGTTTGGGACAGAGGTAATGCTGCACCAAACACAACTACTGAGGATAACGCACTTACTCAGTGGATACAGAAACAGATGAAGGATCTTTACAACATTAACGTTACTTACGTTTCTGTTCCAAGATCTGAGTCAGATGACAAAGTTAATATCATGATGTCTGGTGGAACAGCACCTAACATCGTATTTACTTATTCACAGGATCTTTTCTACAACTACGCATCAAGCGGAGCATTAAAAGACCTTTCATCACTTTATCAGCAGTATGGTTCAAACATCGAGCAATACTGCGGTGAAGCTCAGAACGGTATCGGTGATCTTGGTGATCAGAAGTTTGCCGTTATGAAGCAGAGAGGAACAGAGAATGCACGTCACACAGCTTATATCCGTAAGGATTGGCTTGACCAGCTTGGTATGGATGTTCCTAAGACAAAAGAAGAACTTGGCAAATATCTCTACGCTGTTAAGGACGCTGGTCTTGGCACACCTTGGGCAATGAGCGGACGTTCAGATACAGAGAAGATGTACCTCAATTTCGTTGGTTCATATGTAACTCTTACAGATGACAAGATGGCATACACATATGCTGAGTCATACATGGCTGTAGCTCCTGGATCAAAGGATGGTCTCAAGCAGCTCAATCAGTGGTACAATGATGGACTTATTACTCAGGACTTCCCAACAGATACAGATGAGAGCGTATTCCTTGCAGATGTAGCTAATGGTAAGGTTGGTTTTGTTCTTGACGATACAACACATATCTGGGATTCTACAGCAGTCCTCAACACAACCCTGGGCGCAGAAGATGCATCATTCATCCCAGTGCAGTGCTTCGATCTTCCAGATGGATCATACAGAACACCATATGAGTATAGATATGCAATGTTCGTAATGATCCCAGAAGAGACAACAAACGATGAACAGGCAGCAGCTTGCATGAAGTACCTCAACTGGCTCGCAGATCCAGCTAACGCAGTTCAGGTTCGTTACACACCAGAGCTTACATATGATGAGCTTGGCGTAGCAAATGAGCCTTCAACAGCTGACAAGGAAGCTAAGGGCTATCCTGGAACATGTGATGATCTTTGCATCATGAACCTCAACTTTGATTGGGTAAACGACTATGAGACAATGTCTAAGTCACAGTATGCTGCACAGGAGCAGGATTGGGCTTCAGTAGAGTGGTATGAGAACTACTATGATGTATGTTCAAACGGAAAGTATCGCTTCCCAATTTACGGATATATTTCAGATGAGCAGGCAACATACGGAACAGACATCAAGAACAAGATGCTCACATTCGTTTATAACTGCATCTGCGCACCATCAGACCAGTTTGAAACTGTATATCAGAAGGGCTATGATGAGCTTGTAAATTCTGGACTTCAGAAGATTCTTGATGCAAGAGCAGCATATTACGATTCAGTAAACTAAAATGACTTTTGAAGAGTTTTAAATAAGGCTGGGGGCTGCCATTAGGCGGCCCTCTTTAGCGCCTTATCTGATTGAATAGCAATTTGTTAATTTATATAATCTTCTTATGAGAAGATATATAAATTAGGAGGAGAATTATGAGATTAGGAGCACTTGAGGCAGGCGGCACCAAAATGATCGTAGCGATCGGTGACGAAAACGGCAAAATTTTGGAGAGAGCATCTTTTCCTACTAAGACACCAGAGGAAACTATGCCTCAGATGATCGACTTTTTTAAGGATAAAGAAATTGAGAGCCTTGGAATAGCATGTTTTGGTCCAATCGACTTAAACAAAGATTCTAAGACCTATGGATATATCACATCAACACCGAAGCTTGCATGGAAGAATTATGACATTGTAGGTGCGTTCAAAAAAGCTTTGAATGTACCTGTTGGATTTGATACAGACGTTAACGGATCCCTTTTGGGCGAGATCACATGGGGGTGCGCAAAAGATAAAACAGATGCCCTGTACCTTACTATCGGAACTGGTATAGGCGGAGGAGTCATGACAAATGGAAAGCTTCTCCATGGAATGCTTCATCCAGAACTTGGACATATCAGACTTGCCAAGGTTCCTGGAGATGATTATGCCGGAAAATGCCCTTATCACGGAACATGCTTTGAAGGCTTGGCAGCAGGCCCAGCCATTGAAGAAAGATGGGGCAAGAAGGCAGTTGAACTCGCAGATAGAGATGAAGTTTGGGAGCTTGAGAGCGAATACATTGCTCAAGCATTGTCTTCATTTATTCTGACACTTAGTCCGCAGATTATTATCCTTGGTGGCGGAGTAATGCATCAGATGCAGCTCTTTCCACTGATAAGAGAAAAAGTTGTTAAACAGCTTAATGGATATTTAAATACAAAAGAATTAGAGAACATGGATAAATACATCGTTCCAGCAAGTTTAAATGACGACCAGGGAATCATGGGCGCAGTGAAGCTGGCTATCGATGCTAAAGGAGAAATAAAATGAGAATTATCAAAGTAAGAGATTATCAGGACATGAGTAGAAAGGCAGCAAACGTTATCTCAGCACAGATGATACTTAAGCCAGACAGCGTGTTAGGACTTGCAACAGGATCTACTCCTCTTGGATTATATGAAAAGCTCGTTGAGTGGTACGGCAAGGGAGATCTTGATTTTGCTCAGGTTAAGACAGTTAACCTTGATGAGTATGTAGGCCTTTCAGCTGACAATGATCAGAGCTATAGATACTTTATGAACAAGAACCTCTTTTCAAAGGTAAACATTGATCCAAAGAATGTAAATATTCCTGATGGTACAAACGAAGACGCTGAGGCAGAATGCGAGCGTTATGAGAAGGTTATCGAGAGCCTTGGCGGAATTGATATTCAGCTTCTTGGAATTGGAAATAATGGTCATATTGGCTTCAATGAACCAGCTGAGACATATATGATGAAGACACACAGAGTTGACCTTACAGAGAGCACTATTGAGGCTAATAAGAGATTCTTTGAGGATGTGTCTATGGTTCCTAGACAGGCTTACACAATGGGCATTGGAACCATCATGAAAGCCAAGAAGATCGTAATGGTAGCAAGTGGAAAAGCAAAGGCACCTATTATTAAGGAAGCTTTTACAGGGGAGATTACTCCAAGGGTACCAGCTTCAGTTCTTCAGCTTCATCAGGACTTCACACTTATCGCTGATGAGGAAGCTCTTTCACTTATGTAATATGAAATAAAGATTTTAAAGCATAATTAAAGCGCAGCCGGATGTGACCGGTTGCGCTTTAGTTGTTGTTATAAGATCATCTCTTGTTCTCGTGCTCAAGAGAAGCCTTGATGAATCCTGAGAAAAGAGGATGTGGTCTGTTAGGACGAGACTTAAGCTCTGGATGAGCCTGTGTAGCCATGTGGAAGTCGTTTGAAGGAAGCTCGATCATTTCTACGATTCTTCCGTCAGGAGACATACCGCAAAGCTTCATGCCGTTCTGTACAAGAACTGTTCTGTAGTCGTTGTTAACCTCATATCTATGACGGTGACGCTCTGTGATGTCTGTTGAACCAAAGAGTTCAAATGCCTTAGATTCTTTATCAAGTACGCATGGATATGAACCAAGACGTAATGTACCACCGATGTCCTCAACACCATTCTGATCTGGTAAAAGAGCTATCATAGGATGTGTTGTGTTAGGATCGAATTCGATTGAGTGAGCATCCTTGTAACCGATAACGTCTCTTGCAAACTCAATGATAGCAAGCTGCATACCAAGGCAAAGACCAAGGAATGGAACGTTATTTTCACGAGCATATTTAATAGAAGAGATCATACCTTCGATACCACGATCGCCGAATCCACCAGGAACAATGATACCGTCTACATCTGAAAGATAAGAAGCAACGTTTTCATCATTAACTTCTTCTGAATCAATCCACTTAATATCTACAGCAGTCTGATTTGAAATACCGCCGTGCTTGAGAGCTTCTACAACGCTGATGTATGCGTCATGGAGCTGAGTGTACTTACCAACAAGTGCAACCTTAACTTCGTGCTTGAGGGAGTAAAGTGTATCAACCATTGCCTTCCAGTCTGTAAGGTCTGGTTCTGGGCAATCAAGTTCAAGACATTCACAAGCTACCTGAGCCAAATGCTCTTTTTCCATTGCAAGAGGAGCCTCATAGAGGTATTCAAGATCAAGGTTGTTAAGAACGTGGCTACTAGGAACATTACAGAAAAGAGCTATCTTGTCCTTGGTATCCTGGTCAAGCTCGATCTCTGTACGACATACGATAACGTCTGGCTGAAGACCCATTCCCTGCACAGTCTTAACTGCTGACTGTGTAGGCTTGGTCTTGATCTCTTCTGAGCAACGAAGATAAGGAATAAGAGATACAAGAATGAGCATTGCATTCTCGCGTCCTACTTCATGCTGGAATTGTCTGATGGCTTCAAGGAATGGCTGTGACTCAATGTCACCGACTGTTCCACCAACCTCGATGATGGCGATACGTGTCTCATCGTCTGTGAAGTTTCTGTAGAACTTACTCTTTATTTCATTTGTAATGTGAGGAATAACCTGTACTGTACGTCCGCCATAGTCACCGCGGCGTTCTTTCTGAAGAACTGACCAGTAGATCTTACCGGTAGTTACGTTAGAATTTTTATCAAGATTCTCGTCAATAAATCTCTCATAGTGACCAAGATCGAGGTCAGTTTCAGTACCATCTTCAGTTACGAATACTTCTCCGTGCTGAACAGGGTTCATGGTACCTGGGTCGATATTGATATAAGGATCAAATTTCTGCATCGTCACCTTGTAACCTCTGGCCTTTAAGAGTCTACCGAGCGATGCGGCAGTGATTCCCTTACCAAGTCCAGACACAACTCCACCAGTTACAAAGATATACTTTACAGCCATTTACATTTCCTCCTGATTATTGACGAGATATATTGTTATTTAATAAACACAAGCCATAATTATATAATTAAGCTCGAAGAAAATCTAGTTAAAAAATGAAGAAAATCGATTTAATAATTGAAATATTGAATTATTGGATTGTACTCTATATAATAGTACAATACGAGTGTTATAATAAGCTAACTTATTATATCACGAACAGGTTGTAGTATCACGTAAATAAAGATTGGAATTTAAGTTATGGATAATAATCAGAATCAGAGAAATAATAACCCTCTTGGAGGGGACAACAATTCTCCAAGAAGACAAAACATAATATTACTTCTGGTAGCAGCTTTGGTTACTATGATTTGTATGACATATTTCCTCAAAGCGTTTTCCGATGATACCAACAGAGAGGTTACTTACAGCGAGTTCCTTCAGATGGTTGATGATGGCAAGGTTGAGAGCATTGTCATAGAAAGTGACAGGATTGATATTTACCCTGTTGATTCCAAAAAGGAAAATCAGAGTCCAAGCTATTACTACTTCACAGGTAACAATACAGTAACTTATTACACAGGTAAGGCTGAGGAGGATACAGACCTCACTAAGAGAATGATAGAAGCTGGCGTAGATGTCAGCAGCGAAGTTCCTGACAACTCAGGACTTATCCTTGCTTTCATTATTCAATATGTAGCACCAATTCTTTTACTGTGGCTTATCCTTTCATTTGTATTCAGAAAGATGAGTAAAGGTGGCGGACCACTTAGTGTTGGTAAGAGTAACGCCAAGGTTTATGTTCAGAAGGAAACAGGCGTAACCTTCAAGGATGTAGCTGGTGAGGATGAGGCAAAAGAGTCTTTGGTAGAAGTTGTAGACTTCCTTCATAATCCTGCCAAGTATTCCAAGATCGGTGCTAAGCTTCCAAAGGGAGCACTTTTAGTAGGACCTCCAGGAACAGGTAAGACACTTCTTGCCAAGGCCGTAGCAGGTGAAGCTCATGTTCCATTTTACTCACTTGCAGGTTCAGACTTTATCGAGCTTTATGTAGGTGTAGGTGCTAGCCGAGTTAGAGACCTCTTTAATGAAGCCAGCAAGAATGCACCTTGTATCATATTCATTGATGAGATCGATGCCATCGGACGTAGCCGTGACAACAAGTACGGCGGTGGCAATGAAGAAAGAGAACAGACTCTTAACCAGCTTCTCTCTGAGATGGATGGTTTTGATTCATCAAAGGGTGTTCTTATTCTTGGAGCTACTAACAGACCAGAGATCCTTGATAAAGCCCTCCTTCGTCCAGGCCGTTTCGACAGACGAATCATTGTTGACAAGCCTGACCTCAAGGGTAGAGAAGAGATCCTCAAGGTTCACTCCAAAGATGTCAAGATGGATGAGACAGTTGATCTTAAGGAGCTTGCACTTGCTACAGGCGGATGCGTTGGTTCAGATCTTGCAAACATGATCAACGAGGCAGCCATCATTGCTGTTAAGGAAGGTAGAGAGTTCGTTAGCCAGAAAGATCTCATGGAAGCCTTCGAGCAGGTTATCGCAGGTAAAGAAAAGAAAGATTCAATCCTTAGCAAAGAGGAGAGAAAGCTTGTCAGCTACCACGAAGTTGGTCATGCTCTCGTAAGCGCAGTTCTTTCTAATACAGAGCCAGTTCAGAAGATCACAATTGTTCCTAGAACAAAGGGATCATTAGGATATGTTCTTCATCTTCCAGAAGATGAGAATCAGCTCAGAACCAAAGATGAGCTCCTTGAGAGAATCGTCGGTTCACTTGGTGGACGTGCTGCAGAGGAACTTGTATTTAATACAGTAACAACAGGTGCAGCTCAGGATATCGACGATGCTACAGCAGTAGCAAGAAATATGATCACACTTTATGGTATGAGCGACAGATTCGGACTTATGCAGCTTGAATCTATCCAGAACAGATACCTAGATGGTAACAGAGTTCTGCAGTGCAGTGATGAGACAGCAACTCTTATTGATGAGGAAGTTAAGAAGCTTCTTGCTGAGTGCTACGAGAAAGCCAAGAAGATCGTTGGTGAACACCTCGACACTATGGACAAGATAGCACAGTTTCTTATTGAAAAAGAGACCATCACAGGCGCAGAGTTCATGAAGATCTACCGTGAGGCTGAGAACCTTCATGAACCTACAGAAGAGGAGAAGGAAGCAGCCAAAGCTAAGAGACTTTATGCTACAAGAGCTGAGTCAGCTAAGGTTGGAGAGAATGTTCCAGTCAAGAAAAAGAATGAGGAAGCTCCTAAGGAAGAGGCTCCAAAGCAGGAAGAAGCTCCTTCAGAAGAGTATTCATTCAAAGAGACAGAGTCAATATTCACAGCTCCTGCTCAGAATGAAGAGACCAAAGACAATGATGAGAATCAGGACGATCAGCCAAATGTAGGCGGCGGTACATTCTCACATGTTCCAAATGACTTCGATAAATAATATAATGTAACTAAGACCAAACCAAATATGCTATTTGTGTTTGGTCTTTTATATCTAAAGAAAAATGAGTAATTTTGATGTAAAAGAGGAACTAAAAAAACTCCCCAATAAACCAGGAGTTTATATCATGCGTGATGAGAATGACACCATCATGTATGTCGGCAAAGCCATAAACCTTCACAATCGTGTAAGGTCTTATTTTCGTGCCAACATCGGAAGAGGACCTCAGATAGATCAGATGGTGAAGCAGATCGCCAGATTTGAATACATCGTGACGGACTCAGAGCTTGAGGCCTTGGTCCTTGAGAACAATCTGATAAAAGAGAACTCTCCAAGATACAACACTCTTTTAAAGGATGATAAGACCTATCCTTATATTAAGGTGACAGTGTCAGAGGATTTTCCAAGAGTTCTTTTCTCAAGACTTATGAAAAAGGATAAGTCCAGGTACTTCGGCCCATTTACCAGCGCGGCAGCAGTTAAGGACACCATAGATCTTATCAATAAGATCTATGGCCTTAGGACCTGTAACAGATCTTTGCCAAAAGAGATCGGTGCAGACAGACCATGTCTTAACTACCATATGAAGCAGTGCTGCGGCCCATGTACAGGCAATGTTACTAAGGAAGAATACAGAGAAAGAATTGATAAGGCCCTGGAATTTCTAAATGGAAATTATGGCGTTATCATGAAGGACCTGCAGCAGAAGATGGAGGCAGCTTCAGAAGAGCTTGATTTTGAATCTGCCGCCAAGTACAGAGATCTTTTGGCAAGTGTAAGAGTCGTTGCCCAGAAGCAGAAGATGACTGATTCTTCAATGGAGGATAAAGATATCGTAGCTATAGCTTCTGACGATAAGGACGCAGTAGTTCAGGTGTTTTTTGTAAGAGATGGAAGGCTCATAGGTCGAGAGCATTTCTATATGACTCATGTATCTGAGAATCCATCGGGAGAGATACTCCAGAACTTTGTAAAGCAGTTCTATGCAGGAACGCCATTCATTCCTAGGGAATTGGTTTTGCCAGAACCTATCGAGGACATGGAGATCATAGAGAAGTGGCTTTCTCAGAGAAAAGGCAGCAGGGTCTATATCTCTGTTCCTGAGAGGGGGCAAAAAGAAAAGCTCATGGAGCTTGCAACTCAGAATGCGCAGTTGGTTCTTTCTAAAGACAAAGAGAGAATAAAACGCGAAGAGGGCAGGACCATCGGCGCAGTAAAAGAGATTGAAAAGCTTCTTGGCCTTAAGGGACTTAACAGAATGGAAGCCTTTGATATTTCAAATATAAGCGGCTTTGCAAATGTAGGTTCCATGGTAGTTTACGAAAAGGGCAAGCCTAAAAAGAGTGACTATAGAAAGTTCAGGATAAAGTCTGTTGCAGGACCTGATGACTATGCCTGCATGCATGAAGTCTTAACAAGAAGGCTTCTTCATGGAATTGAAGAAAAGCACGAGCTAGAAGTAAGAGATATAGACGCTCAGTATGGAAGCTTTACTAAGTTCCCGGATCTGATCCTGATGGATGGCGGAAGAGGACAGGTCAATATCTGCCTTCAAGTACTGGATGAACTGGGAATCCATATTCCAGTCTGCGGTATGGTCAAGGATGATAATCACAGGACAAGAGGCCTTTATTACAATAACGTGGAGCTTCCTATAGATACAAGGTCAGAAGGATTTAAGCTGATCACAAGGATTCAGGACGAGGCCCACAGATTTGCTATTGAGTATCACAGGTCGCTTCGTAGCAAGGCCCAGGTTAAGAGTTCGCTTGATGATATTCCTGGAATTGGACCTGCTCGTAGAAAGGCTCTTATGAAGGGCTTTAAATCTATCGAAGATATTAGGAATGCTTCCGTGGAAGAGCTTGCTGCATTACCTGAAATTCCTGAAAATATTGCACAGCAGATATATGACTTTTTTCATATTCTATGATATTATTTAGCCGTGTGAGTATGCACATTAACATGACAAATTTGGAGGGGAACAAATGGCGAGTGTTAGTCTTAAAACTATCATTGAAAGAATGAAACTCGAGAATCTGACACCTGAACTTGATATCAAGAAAATCAGGATCAGCCAGCCAGATATCAACAGACCTGCTCTTCAGCTTGCTGGATATTTTGAGCACTTCGAGGCAACAAGACTACAGGTAATCGGATTCGTAGAATACACATATATGGAATCTTTTTCAGATGATGAAAGAGAAAAGATGTATAGAGAATTTCTCTCATTCGATATTCCTGGTGTAGTATTCTGTAGGGAGCTTGCGCCAGATCCTCTTTTCATAAAGATCGCTATGGAAGAGAAGGTTCCAGTACTGATGACCAAGAAGTCAACATCATCATTCATGGCTGAGATCATCAGATGGCTTAATGTTAAGCTCGCTCCATGTATTTCAATTCACGGCGTATTAGTCGATGTTTATGGTGTTGGCGTTCTGATCACTGGTGAGAGTGGAATCGGTAAGTCTGAGACTGCTATCGAGCTCATCAAGAGAGGACACCGTCTCGTATCTGATGATGTTGTAGAGCTTAGAAGAGTCAGCGAAGAGACACTTATCGGATCAGCACCAGATATCACCAAGCATTTCATTGAGATGAGAGGTGTAGGTATCATCGATGTTAAGTCACTTTACGGTGCATCAAGCGTAAGAGAGACACAGACCATTGACCTTGTTATCAAGCTTGAAGATTGGGACAAGGACAAGGAGTATGACAGACTTGGTCTTGAGGAAGAGTACACAGAATATCTTGGCAACAAGGTAGTTTGCCACCGTATTCCAATTCGTCCAGGTAGAAACCTTGCTGTTATCTGTGAATCAGCAGCGGTTAACCACAGACAGAAAGCTATGGGCTACAACGCAGCTCAGGAGCTTTACAATAGAGTTCAGAATTCACTTGCAAAAAGACGCGGTGAAGAAGATGACGATGAATAATAAATAATAGAAAGAGGTTTTGCTATGGCTAGATATGTATTTGGCGCAGATGTAGGGGGAACAACTGCAAAGATCGGTCTTTTGACTGAGACTGGAGAGAAGCTTGATTTTTGGGAGATCCCAACAAGAACAGAAAATCACGGCGAGATGATCTTAACTGATGTTGCAGAAGCAATCAGAGATAAGATGAAAGAAAGAAACATTGACGATTCAGAAGTTATCGGCGCTGGTGTTGGCGTTCCAGGTGCTGTCAATGTTGATGGACTTTGCTATCAGGCAGTTAACCTTGGATGGGAGAACTACAACGTAGTTAATGAATTCCATTCTAAGTTGAAGCTTCCAGTTAAGGCTGGTAACGATGCTAACGTAGCTGCTCTTGGAGAAGCTTGGAAGGGCGGCGGACAGGGTTATCCTAATATGCTCCTTGTAACACTTGGTACTGGTGTTGGTGGTGGTATCATCAACGAAGGCAAGATCCTTACAGGTGCTAAGGGTTCTGGCGGAGAGATCGGACATATCCATCTTGTAGATGATGAAGTTGATGCTTGCGGATGCGGCAATCACGGATGCTTTGAGCAGTATGCTTCTGCTACAGGTGCTATGAGAATTGCCAAGAGAATGCTTGCTGCTAGCAGCGAAGACAGCGTTCTTAGAAATGGTGATTTCGAATGTAAAGACGTATTTGATGCAGCCAAGAAGGGCGACGCTCTTGCAGTTAAGATCGCAGAGCAGTACGGATATTACCTTGGAAAAGGTATTGCTATCACAGCAAGCGTAGTTAACCCTGAGATCATTGTTCTCGGTGGTGGCGTATCTAAGGCTGGTGAGATGCTCTTTGACCTTCTCGTGCCAAGCTTTAAGAAATACGTATTCCCAGGCTGTGCATCAGCTAAGTTTGCTCTTGCAAAACTTGGAAATGACGCAGGCGTATATGGCGCTGCCAAGATGATGATACAGTAATAGATATAAAGGATGTAACAATTTGAATAGCAGTTTAATAGAAGCTATGAGACAGATTGTCTCAGCAGATAACTTATTAATTAATGAACCTATGAGCAGGCACACTACATTTAAAACTGGTGGGCCTGCCTGCTTGTTTTTGAGACCAGAAAATCAGGAGCAGCTCAAAAAGGTCATGGACCTTGTAAGACGCCTTGGAATCGAGTACTTTGTACTTGGCAATGGCAGTAATCTTCTGGTTTCTGATGAAGGCTATGATGGAGTGATCATCTCCCTTAGCAAATTTAACAAAGTAGAATTAAAAGGATCAAATCAGATCTATGTAGAAGCAGGTGCTATGAATTCCACCATTGCTTCTTTTGCAAGAGATAACTCTCTTACAGGTTATGAGTTTGCAGCAGGAATCCCAGGAACCATCGGCGGAGCAATGATCATGAACGCTGGAGCCTATGGCGGAGAGATGGCACAGGTTGTAACTGAAGTTACAGTTCTTTCACCAGAAGGTGAGATCATGGTTCTTGATAACAACACCATGGAATTTGGTTATCGCACAAGTGCCATCAAGAATAAAGGTTTTATAGTCTTATCAGTTCTATTAACCCTCAAAAGAGGAAAAGAAGAAGAAATAACAGCGCAGATGAAAGAACATGCCGAGAAACGCCGCGATAAGCAACCTCTCGAATATCCAAGTGCAGGTTCAACCTTCAAACGTCCTGAAGGCTACTTTGCCGGTAAACTCATCGAAGACGCAGGTCTTCGCGGATTCTCTGTCGGCGACGCCCAAGTCTCCGAGAAGCACTGCGGTTTTGTGGTTAATAAAGGGTCTGCCACATCTTCTGACATTTATGATTTAATAAAACATGTCCAGAAGACTGTTTACGATAAATTTAATGTTAAGCTTGAACCAGAAGTTATTTTACTAGGTAAATTTTAATTATACAGTTAGTACTATTAGTTAATGAAAATGCGCTAATAGTATAAATATTTTAATTAAGATTCATATTGTTTTCTTTTTACATTGTAGAGTGGTTTTTGTGGTGTATGTTTTTCATGAGGTAGCGTTAAAAAACGTCGGCACTTAGGTGCTGTTTTTTAGCACCTTAGTACCGTTACGTTTTTTATCGAGCGAAAGCGTCTGCCGAATGGAAAACATATATCCAAAAACCACCCACAAAGAAAGGGTTTCAAATGAGGTTTGTAATAGTCACGGGAATGAGTGGTGGCGGTAAGTCTACGGCCATACATATGCTTGAAGATGCTGGGTTCTACTGCGTTGATAATCTGCCTGTTTCTCTCATCGAGAAATTCGCAGAACTCATCACAATGCCTGATAGTGAGATCAATAAAGTCGTCCTCGGTATAGATGCAAGAGCTGGTCAGCAATTTGAAGAAGTTGCAGGAATGATCGATTCCCTCAAGGAAAGAGGCATCCCTGTAGAAGTTCTCTATATGGACGCCAGCGATCAGGTCCTTATCAAAAGATATAAGGAAACCCGAAGGATCCATCCTATGAACGTCAACTCTGTTGGCGACAGGATCGAGGATGGAATTGCCAAAGAGAGAAACGTTCTTGCAGAAGTAAAAAAGAGAGCTGATTATGTTATTGATTCATCTCAGCTCCTTACTAGAGAACTCAAGGAAGAATTAGACAGGATCTTTGTTAAGAATGAAGAGTACAATTCTCTCATGATTACTATTCTTTCATTTGGATTCAAATACGGAATTCCATATGATGCAGATCTTGTTTTTGACGTAAGATTTTTACCAAATCCATTTTATATTGATGAACTCAAGCATCAGACAGGTAATGACAAAGGTGTTCAGGATTACGTTAAGAGCTTCCCTGCATGCGGTGAGTTCGTTGATAAGCTTGAAGATATGCTCAAATTCCTTATTCCTGGATATGTTCAGGAAGGCAAGTACCAGCTTGTTGTAGCCATTGGTTGTACCGGTGGCCAGCACAGAAGTGTGACTATTGCAAATGAGCTCTATGACAGGCTCAAAGCTTCAAAAGGTAACTATGGACTTAAGATTTTCCACAGGGATGTCAAGCAGGCTAAATAACAGGTAAGGTGAGATATGTCTTTTTCATCAGAGGTAAAAGAGGAGCTGGCTAAGCGAATCGGAAGTTCTAGACACTGTCAGCTGGCAGAGCTTGCTGCTATCATTAGTAGCACAGGATATATCGAGATAAAAGACGGCATAGCAACAGCGCTATACCTACAAACCGATAACCAGTTGGTGGTCAGAAAGTTCTTTACATTAATAAAAAAAGCATTTAATATAGGAAATGGTATTTCGTCAAGTGCCCATGATAACAAGCCTGTGCTAGATGATGTGGGGCTTATAGATTCTTGCCTTAAGGCTATCAAGATGATAGATAGCGATGGCAGGATTCGTGACATAAACGAAGGAACAAATCCAATTGTAACTAGAAATTCTTGTTGCAAGAGAGCGTTCATTAGAGATTCATTTTTATGTCTTGGATCTATTAGTGATCCGAATAAAGGATACCATCTGGAATTTGTATGTGATTATGAGGCAGAGGCCACATTTTTACAGGAACTCATCGAGAGTTTTGATATAGAAGCCAGAATAGTTCGTCGTAAAAAATATTACGTCCTCTATATCAAGGAGGGTGCTGGAATAGTAGACCTGCTTAATATAATGGAAGCACCAGTTAGTCTCATGAATCTGGAGAATCTCAGGATCGTCAAAGAGATGAGGAACTCCATCAATAGAAGAGTTAACTGCGAGGTTGCCAATATTACCAAGACCGTTAATGCAGCTACCAAGCAGATAGAGGATATTACATATATAAGAGACCATTATGGTTTTAATAAACTGCAGGAGAGCCTTCGCGAGATGGCGGAGATCAGACTTGAGCATCCAGATTCAACACTTTTGGAGCTTGGAAAGTTCTTGGATCCACCTGTTGGTAAGTCAGGAGTTAATCATCGACTTAGGAAACTAAGCGAACTTGCGGATAAGTTAAGATCCTAAAGGAGGGGAATTATGTTAACAAAATCTATCGAAATCAAGTTACCTAGAGGCCTTGAGGCTAGACCAGTTGCAGAGCTTGTACAGCTTGCTAGTAAGTACGAGAGCACAGTACATATCGAGGCTCAGTCCAAGAAAGTAAACGCTAAGAGCATCATGGGAATGATGACACTTAATATCGCATCTGGCGAGCTTGTTACTGTTATCGCTGATGGAACAGATGAAGAGAATGCTGTAGCTGATATGGAGAAGTTCCTTCAGGGAAGCCACAAATAATAGAAAAGAAATAGAAATAATTGAATAAATAAAAAAAGCCCTATAAAAGGGAGGATGCCAGGTAAGCTACCCTTACCTGGCATATTATGAAAAAGTTTTTTATTTGGTATTGTCTTAACTCATCTGACACTATTATAATAACAAGCCAATATGTCCAAAAGATGATTTGAAGTAACTATTCTTTTAATTAATTGTAAACAAATTATGAACGCCCACATATCGCTAAAATGATGTGATGAGCTTTTTTTATGCCCAAAACCCGCATATATGGTATACTTTTCTTGAGGTGGCAATTGTGCTTAATTCAATCTTTTTTATCTATGAGAATGAAATCATAGTTCCTTTAGTTCAGGACGAATCGGCCTATGTGGTGGAGCAGGGCTATTCATCTGCTGTATTCGAGGCATCTAAGTTTCCAGAAGACGATTACGAATCACACAAAAAGACTATTTTGATTGCTACAGATTCACAAGATAAGGCAAAAGAGCTTTCAGAAAAAGGCTTCTATGTCATAGGAATAGCTCATGCAGAGAATATTTCTTCAGAATTCAAGGGACTAAAATATATTTTTACCGACATTTCCGAGGTGGATATAGACTCTTTTGTTAAGGCATATCAGAGATATGCTGGCGAGCCATGGGAGGTTCTTAAGACAGAGAGACTTATTGTAAGGGAGACAACTTTAGAAGACGTAGATGAATTCTACAAACTTTACGCAGATCCAGAGATGACACGCTATATGGAAGGTCTTTTTGAAAATCCAGAAGATGAAAAGAGATATCAAAAGGACTACATTGATAAAGTATATGGCCTCATGGGCTTTGGAGTATGGACGGTTGTCAGAAAGTCAGACGGCGTCGTTGTTGGAAGAGCTGGCTATTCTGTAAGGAATGGTTTTGACGATATAGAACTTGGTTTTCTAATTGGAAAAGAGTACCAAAGACAGGGCTATGCCATGGAAGTTTGCTCAGCAATCCTTGATTATGGCAAGGCAGTTCTTCAATTTGATAAGGTACAGACTTTGGTCAAGGCTGAGAACAAGGTATCTATACATATTTGTGAGAAGCTTGGATTTGAGAAGACAGATACCGTAGAAGTTGAAGAGAACATCTATGGTCAGGAATATAATGCAGGGCAGAAAGTGCCTTTTAATGAGTGCCGTCACGGTACGTACGTTAGAATGATCAAATTTTTATGGTAATTTTTTGGTTCTTCCTATAATATATATTTGTAGTTTATAGGAAAGGTGATCAAATAGGTACAGGGCGCCGCATGGAAGCGCTTAGGGGAGAGTATCTATCGGAGGTATTATGAGTTCATTAGAATTATTTAGTCTTGTAGCAGGCCTTGTTGGTGGTCTTGCAATGTTCCTTTACGGAATGAATGTTATGAGTGGAGGCCTTACAAAGGCAGCAGGTGGCAAGTTAGAGAGCGTACTTGCCAAGGTAACTGAGCATCCGATCATAGCTTATGCTTTTGGTGTGGCTGTAACTGCAGTAGTTCAGTCTTCATCAGCATCTACTGTCATGGTAGTCGGTCTTGTTAATTCAGGCATCATGACTCTTAGACAGGCGGTAAACGTTATTCTTGGTGCCAACCTTGGTACAACCTTTACTGCATGGCTTCTTTCACTTAATGCGATCAGCAGTGACAATTTCTTTATAAATCTTCTTAAGCCCAAGTCATTTACACCATTTTTGGCTATCATTGGCATTGGTCTTTACATGTTTTCCAAGAGTGAAAAAAAGAAGAACGTAGGAACCATCCTTCTTGGCTTCTCTGTTCTCATGTTTGGTATGAGCAGCATGTCAGATGCAGTCTCACCGCTTAAAGATGTTGAGTCTTTCAAGCAGCTTCTTACAACCTTCAGTAATCCTCTTGTTGGATTTTTAGTAGGTATCATCTTTACTATGGTTATCCAGAGCTCAGCAGGTACCATCGGTGTACTTCAGGCCCTGTCTCTTTCAGTTACAGTTGGTTATAGCATTGCTATTCCTGTAGTAGTTGGTGCAGAAGTTGGAACATGTATCACAGCTATCCTTTCATCATTTGGTGCTAACAAGAACGGTAAAAGAACTGCTCTCATGCATCTTTACTTCAACGTTATCAAAGCAACTCTTTTCATGATAATCTTCTATTCACTTCATGCAGTTATCCACTTTGACTTCATGGATAAAGAAATTGGAATGGCCGGAATTGCTGGAATACACACGCTTATAAATCTTGTGGCAACACCACTTATGCTTCCATTCTCTGGAATACTTGTAAGTCTTGCCCTCAAGACTATTCCTATAGATGACAAGGAAAAGAAAGGACAGGAGGAGCAGGAAGGTCTTCGCACACTGGATCCACTTTTTCTTTCAAACCCTCCATTTGCTCTTGAGCAGGCTAGACAGACAGCTGTTACAATGGCCGAGATGACAAAAGAAGCATTGGATAAGGCTATTGACCTTATTACCGATTATCATAAAGACACTGCCGAAGAAGTTGAGTATCTAGAGCAACAGGTAGATAGATACGAAGATGAGCTTGGAACATACCTTATGAAGATCAATTCTCATCACCTTGCTCCTAATGACAGCCATACACTTTCACTTCTCTTGCACTGTATTACGGACTATGAGAGAATAAGTGACCATGCTCTCAATATTGCTGAGAAGGCAAAGAGCATGGATGAAAATGGACGAAGCTTTTCTCCAAAGGCA
>JAEEGL014829463.1_pt1 | contig 20064 bp, 15 predicted proteins | sample 9134231 | NCBI WGS metagenome assembly JAEEGL01 (sample SAMN16246548, study PRJNA631951) | gut metagenome | biome: gut microbiome; feature: rumen; material: fiber-attached | host: Bos | place: Iran: Karaj | collected 2018-10
AAGAGCATACAATCCTTATCCTGCTTGCCCTTTTCAAATTCAAAAGGACTTCCTATTATATCTCCTAAAATAGCTCCGTACATATCGATTTCCTCCTTTTTCTTTTATGGCCTCATTATAGTTCATAGGGCCTGTCAAGGGGTCGCCTTATAGGCGACATTGGGAAAATCGCAAAAAATTTTCAGCAGTTTCCTGTATATACATACTTTAATTTCTCCCGGGCCACATCCGCCAGGTCATAGACCGTCCTTACAGGGGTGGCATCTCTGTCCGTCATGTTGAATCTGGGGAAAAATCTGGAAATGTGAAGAGGTATTTCATCGCTCAGTCCCGCGATCCACTCCGTCATCTCCCGGATCTCTTCTTCGCTGTCGTTCTCGCCCGGCACTATGAGGGTGGTGAGTTCCACATGGCAGTGTTTCGCTGCTTCTGTTATGAAATCCATGGTCATCTGCCTGGATCCGCTTAAGGTCTCATTGTAATAGCGGTCCGTGAATCCCTTGATATCGATGTTCATGGCATCGATATATGGGGTCAGCTCATCGAGGACTTCAAGGTTTGCCGTGCCATTGGTGACCATAACGTTGAGCATGCCTTTCTCATGGACGAGTCTGGCAGTGTCTCTCACGTATTCCCAGCCCACCAAAGGCTCATTATATGTGAAGGCAACTCCGATGTTTCCCTGATTCCGGTACTTCACCGCCAGTTCCGCCAGAGCCTCCGGCGCCAGATACTCCGCACCCTCTTCCATGCGCTTAAGATTCCCAGGCCATGATATATCGTGGTTCTGGCAGAAGGGACAGCTTAAATTGCAGCCATAGCTCCCTACAGATATTATATAGCTTCCCGGATGGAATCTGTTGAGAGGCTTTTTTTCTATGGGATCCATGGCAAGAGAAGTGACCTTGCCGTAGCTGGAAGATATGATCTGTCCCCCCAGGCAGGTCCTGGCTCCGCAGAAGCCTCTTCCCCCCTCCTTTATATTACATTGTCTGAAACAAACATTGCAAAAAGCCATTTCATCACCTGTGTCTGATAACTTCGAAGCGCTGGAGCTTCACGTCCTCGTCAGGACGGATGCCCGCCTTTTTTCTGGCTATGCTTACCTGGTCTTCAGCGGTATCTACACCGTCCAGATCCGGCAGAAGCAGCCCGCGGCGGTAGCCTTTGGAAACGATGACTCCGTAACGTTTAGGATCCAGCTGATCCATGGAATATATGTATTCAGCCTCTCCCAGAACATCCACGTTGATCTCCAGAAAATGGAGCTCATCCTCAGTAATGGCCGGGAAGCGCGGATCCTCAGTGGATGCGCTGATGGCGTTATTTATGATCTCTTCTGCCAGGCTGTCCCTGGTAGCCTGTATGGTCCCGATGCAGCCCCTGAGCCTTCCGTTCTTATGGATGGATACGAAGGCCCCTGCCTGAGTATCCGTGAGTTCCTCAGGAAGGCCCTCCGGCACGCTGAGCTTCCTGCCCGTCCTTATGTATGTTTCCAAAGAACTTCTGGCCAGCTTTACGTACTCGTCTTCACTGTTTCTCAGAGCTTCAGCCTTAGCCTCCTCCTTAGCCAGATGCTCTTCAAGGAAGTGTCTGGATTTGTCCTCGTCCCCGGGCCGGAATATGCCGATGCCATAGCCCACGCCGGTCACATCCTGGTGGGAAAGGATCTCCGCCTTAACAGCCCTGCCGTCCATGGCTCCCGCCATGATGACAAAAGATCTGTGGCCGCATTCCGCAGCCTTATCGCAGAAATCATCGCTGAAGTCCAGAAGTTCTCCGAAGGCAGTTCTTCCCATGACGTCCATGATGCGTGCATCGTATTCAGGTCCCTCAGGCGCGTATCCATAGGGACCGTAATCCTGAAGTTTGTGGGACAGATCCCCGCTGGCCACCATGACCACTCGTCTTCCGGTCTGATCCACAGCCTTACTGATCATCTGTCCGAAGCGGTAATGATCTTCCAGAGGAAGCCCCGAAAGGCCAATACGGACGATCCTGAAGCCGCGATACTTTTGCTCGATGAAATAGAGGGGAACCATGGTACCGTGATCCAGGCTCCTGTCCCTCTCTCCCATAGTCCCGGCCGGGAAATCCCTTTCAGCAGCCAGGTCCGAGATGGCTTCCACAAGCTCCGTGTCGTAATCCTCCCTGAAACTCACCTCAGGCGCCCTGAAGTTTGCAAAGGATCCTCTGGCCCCGTCTCTTGGGGATATATGAAAATAGTCTGCATACATTATACTGTGGGGGCTGGTGATTATGATGGTCTCCGGCTTGAGAGAAGCGATCTCATCAGCAACCCTTTCATATGCTCTGGTGGTCTCCTCGATCTCCGCTTCCCCGCCTCTTCCCACAGCCGGGACGATGAGGGGCGGATGAGGCACCATAAAACCTGCTAAGATAGGCATGTCCGGCCTCCTTTCTTTTCTATGTAAATTATATCACAAAATCTCTTTATTGGAATTATTAATATACCTTGCGTGGCCTTTCTCTTAGTTGTATCATTGAATCAGAAATCAACCTTAAAGGAGGAAAAATATATGGCAGAAACATTGACAGTACTTAAGACAAGAAGAAGCTGCAGAGCTTATAAGCCCGAACTCATCGAAGAGGGGAAGCTGGAAGCCATCCTGGAGGCAGGCACCTACGCCGCCACAGGCATGGGCAAACAGTCTCCCATCATCATCGCCGTGACAGACAAAGCTGTCCGCGATGAGCTCTCCGAGATCAACAGGAAAGTCATGGGAGTGGATTTCGATCCCTTCTACGGAGCTCCCGAAGTTCTGGTAGTCCTCGCAGACAAGGCAGTTCCCACCTACAAATACGACGGAAGCCTGGTCATGGGCAATCTCATGAACGCAGCCGCCGACTTAGGAATTGCAAGCTGCTGGATCCACAGAGCCAAGGAAGAGTTCGAGTCCGATTACGGCAAAGAATTGCTAGCCAGACTGGGTATCGAAGGCGACTATGAAGGCATCGGAAACCTGGTCATCGGCTATGCGGCAGCAGAACCTGCTGAAGCTGCTCCCAGAAAGGAAAACTACGTTTACAGAGTCTGATCATTTTAAAGAGGCGGTTGTCGGCTGGCTTGCAGTAATTTAAGTTATGATTAAAAAAATGCGTCATGTTTTAATAATTACTTAAAACACGACGCATTTTTATTGTCTTTATAAAGGCCTTACAGCTCTCCCAGCATCTGGGCCGGATTGTCCGCTGCCTTCACCTTGTCGAAGGCCTTCACTATGACGCCCTCTTCATCGATGAGGTAGGTGGTCCTGACCACGCCTATGGATACCTTGCCGTAGTTTTTCTTTTCCTTCCAGACGTCATAGGCCTGGATCACTTCTTTCTCAGTATCTGAAAGAAGAGTGAATGGAAGTCCGTACTTCTCTTCGAATTTTTTGTGAGAGGCCACTGAGTCCTTGCTCACGCCCAGAACTACCGCTCCCTTCTCCATGAACTGAGGGTACAGCTCACCGAAGGCGCAGGCCTGCTTGGAGCAGCCCGCCGTCATGTCCTTTGGGTAAAAGTACAGCACTACCTTGGTGCCCTTGTAATCCTTAAGTGATTTCATTTCTCCGTTCTGGTCCGGCAGTGTGAACTCCGGAGCCTTTGTTCCCGGTTGTAACATGGTTTTCCTCCTTGAATATTATGGTTTGAGCCCTTCGGCGCATAAGCGCCGCGCCCGGCTTCTTTATTTACTTTTGTATATTGCGATCACACCTGGATCCTGACGGAACTTCCGCCGGCTCGATTTTTGGTGACTATGATCTGCTTATCGATCTTCTCCTTGAGCTCGGCCACGTGGGAGATTATGCCCACAAGCCGGTCGCCTTCGGTGAGTCCCATTAGAGCCTTCATGGCCTGAGCCAGAGACTCCTCGTCCAGGGAACCGAAGCCCTCGTCAACGAACATGGTGTCCAGACGGATGCCCCCCGCAGAGGACTGGATCTCGTCGGACAGGCCCAGGGCCAGGGACAGAGATGCTTTGAAACTCTCGCCGCCCGAAAGGGTCCTGACGCTTCGCTCGGTGCCGTTATAGTGGTCGATGACATCCAGCTCCAGACCGCTCTGGCTGCTTTTGTTCTGCGCCTCCACCCTGCGCTTCAGGTCATACTGGCCGTCAGTCATGACCATGAGACGGGTGTTGGCCCGCTCAATGATCCTGTCAAAATAGTTGGTCTGTACAAAGGTCTCCAGCTTGATCTTATCCTTACCCGTGAGGTTGCCGTTGGCCGTATCCGAAAGAGCTTTCATCCATGAAAGTTTCTTTTCCATTTCGGCCATTTCACCGGAGCGCTCCCGGATATTCTTAAGGGCCCGCCTGTTGGATTCGCTCCTTGTCATGATGGTCTGAAGGCGTGAATTGAGAGCATCCTTAGACGCGGTCGCCTGATCCAGCTTCTCGCCTTCAGCCTCCGTATCGATGGCCTCCTCCGCCCTGAGTTTCTCCTCAGCTTCTTTGATGAGAGCCTTGAGGGCAGACTCCTCCTTCTCCGCCTCCTGAAGGTCCTTCCCTGCCTTATCTATGGCATCCTCGATGGCCTTGGCAGCGGCTTCCCTGGCATTGATCTCCTCAAGAGCCTCCTCCTTGCTTCCAAAAGCCAGCTTGCTCCTGAGCTCCTCCAGCTGCTTTTCCAAAGCACTTTCAGCGGTCTTTCCCATGGCCAGAGCTTTTTCAAGTTCTGCCTTTCTGTCTTCCGCCGCCCTGAGGTCGGCTTCCCTGACGGGAAGCCTCTTATCTATGTCGGCCTTGCGCTCCAGGGCTTTCTCGCTGGCCACAAGGTCCGCGCGCAAGGCCTCCAGGGCCCCGGCTGTCTCCTGATGCTTGGCCTTCACTGCCCTTGAGAGGCTGTCGAGATCCTCTTTATCGGCAGCTTCCGTTTCGGCGGTGCCTGGCACGGTCCTTGCGCCGGCTTCTAACGCGCTGGCTTCCCTCACGTAAGCTTCCTTCTTCTCCTTTAAGGCCGCGCCCTTGGAACCGGCCTCATTGCTGGCCTTGTTTGCAGCCTCAGCGGCACTGTCCATAAGATCCCGTGCCCTGTCCAGTTCTTCCTTAGACGGAGCCTCTGCAGATTTATGGGCCTTGGCGGGATGATCTGTTGAGCCGCAGACCGGACAGGGCACGCCCTCTTCCAGAGTCTCGGCGATGATCCCTGCCTGCTCGTCCAGATAAGCCTTGAACTTGCCTTCGTAATCACGGCCGGCTTCCTGAGCCTTGAGGATCTTACGTGCATAAGCTTCCTTGAGTTCCTTCAGTTCTTTCTCCGCCTTGTCCAGAGCATCCTTGTCCCGAATCAGTTTTCCGGTCTTCTCATAGGATGCTTCCCTGGTTTGTATATCGTTCTCCAGACGGGCCTTCTTCAGGTCTTCTCCCTGAAGGCCTTTCTGTTCCTCTCTGAGTTTATCGATCTCTTCTCTTAAGGTCTCCACGGAAGTCGTGATCTCCTCAAAGGCTTTCTCCTTGTCGGAAAGGCCTTTTTTCATATCGGCCAGCTCTTTTGATTTAGCCTCGGCGTCGTCATAGGACGTTAGTTCAGCCCTGACGGCGGCGGCCCTTTCGGAGTGTGCGGCTGCCTGGGGTTTCCTCTGGGCCGCCGCCTCGCGGGCCTCTCTCAGAGCGCCCAGCTTCTCCGCCGATCTATCCAGCTTCTCATGATTATCCTTAAGATCCTTTTCGGTCTTCTTTCTGTCTTCTCCCCGGCTGATCCTAAGCTTTATGGATGCGATCTCCTCTTCAAGACCGCTTATCTTTTCCCTGATGGAGCTTATCTCCTCTTCATCTTTTCCGAGGAGTCTGTCGCCATAGGCAAGGACTTCGGAATAGTCGGCCCCTGCCACATCCTGAGGTTTACCCAGCGGGTCATCCTCATCCCAGATCAGGCCGGACACGAACTGCTCCACATTGCTTTTCAGGATCTCACTCTGGCGTCCCATGGCCAGATAGTCGGACTTGACCTTCTCCTGGAGTTTGTAATAGTTGTCCGTATGGAATAATTTCTGAAAAATCTTTCTTCTGTCTTCACTGTCTGCCAGTAAGAGCTTCCTGAAGTCACCCTGGGCGATCATGGCTATCTGGGTGAACTGGCTGCGGTCCAGACCCAGGATCTCCTCAACTGCCTGATTCACTTCCTTTACCTTGGTGTAGATGCGTCCGTCGGGACAGTGAAGTTCAGCGTTGGCCTTTTCAAGTGTCGTGCCGTCACCGCGTTTCGAAGCTCTCTCGTACTCCGGATTCCTCCTTACGGTGTAGGTCTTTCCTGCATAGTCGAAAGTAAGCTCCACCCAGGTGGGAGTTCCGGCTTCAGCATATTTGGACCTGAACATGGCTGCGCTTCTTTCAGTTCCGCTGGCTTCTCCGAACAAAGCGAAGGTTATGGCATCAAAAATTGTTGTTTTGCCGGCACCTGTGTCGCCGGTTATGAGATACAGACCTTTGTTTCCCAGCTCATCCAGGTCCAGGGTGACCTGGCCCGCATAGGGTCCGAAGGCCGACATTATCAGTTTCCGCGGTCTCATGATCTTCCCTCCCAGATGTGTTCGATTATCTCCTGCATGTAAGTTTTTTGCTCATCGTTCAAAATACTTCCGTTCTGGCCTGTATAAAGTTCCTCAAAAAGATCCAGAGGGCTGCGGTTTTCTACTGTTTCAGCGCCGGTGATGGCGCTTCCCGTCCGGGTCCTGGTATTGTCGTAGTCCAGTTTCATGAGGTTGCGGTAGATGGTCCTGAGGCGCGCCATGGCGTCCACCACGTCTTCCTCGTCGGTCAGAGTGATGTGGACGTAATCGTCTCTTAAGGTGGTTCCCTCGTAGAAACTCCTGGCAGCCAGCTCTTCGTAGGTGCCGCGGATCTCCTTCATGTCGTGGAGAGGCTTGAGGGGCACGGTGCTCAGCTTGAGTTCTGCCAAAGCGCCCTCCTCCTTCGGTCCCAGCTCGGCCAGGGTCACGGATTTTATGTGGCCGGCCTCGCTGAAGGAGTATTTAAGAGGGGTGCCGCAGTATCTGATGCGCTCTGCTCCCAGCTCGGGATCTCCCAGATTCTGTGGTCCGTGGATATGGCCCAGAGCCACATAGTCGAAGTCCTTGAAGATCCCCCGGTCCACTCCGTCAGTGCCTCCGACGGAGACTTCCTCGGAGTCCGATCTTAAGGCGCCTGTCACGAACTGGTGGGTCACCAGGATGTTACGGCGAGTCTTGTCCATTTCCATGTGATCCACTACATACCTGAGAGCCTCGCTGTATGAAAGCTGTACCCGTGAAACTGCGCTGTTTCCTGCTTCTTCAGTATCCTCTCCTGCTTCTTCCTCCATATATTTCTTCACATGGACAGGCTTGATGAAGGGCAAAAGCCACACGTCAGCTTCTCCGTATTCGTCAGTCAGGGTCACCTTAGGTACAGTCCCTTTATAGGCTCCCGCGATCATGATGCCGCTTCCCTCCATGAGACGGTTTCCGAAGGCCAGTCTCTCCTGGGAGTCGTGGTTTCCGCTGATGATCAGGACCTTCAGGCCTTTGGCTGCGAGGCCCGTCAGAAACTCGTCCATGAGTTCCACCGCTTCTGCCGAAGGGACGGACTTGTCGTAGACGTCTCCTGCGATGATCATGCAGTCCGGCGCTTCCTTAACTGCGATCTCCGTTATTTCTTTTAAAATGTGCCGCTGATCATCCATCATGGAAAACTCGTTGACTCGCTTTCCCAGATGGAGGTCCGACAGATGTAATATTTTCATTTCATGCTCCTGTTTTAGCTGAAAATTTTTTGCAAAAACATTATACCACAGGGGCGGTCCAGGTGCTATAGGGCTTTGTGCCATATAGGCCTTATGTAAAATATGTTTTTCTTATGAATTATTTATACCGATTGTTGAATTTTGCGCTTTAGCGTGCTATACTATTATAGAATTTAATAAGCTGTATGACGGGTTCAGGAGAGACTGCAGAGCATCGTTTTCTGCAGCGCCGAAGGGGCAACATTCCAAACTCTCAGGCAAAAGGACTGATCACCGGACAGACCCTGGAGAGCGTTAAGCACCGACGAGGGTAAATCTTTCAGGTAAAAGGACAGGGCACACAACTTTATTTGTGCGCCCTTTTGTATTTGGGCACACTCTGAAACTGCCTGAACAAAACGGAGGTGACGATGAATGGCAGAAGAAAATTTAAAAAGAACGTCTCTTTATGAGACACATCTGAAGTATGGCGGCAAGATGGTTCCCTTTGCAGGCTGGGAAATGCCTGTACAGTACAAGGCCGGCGTTATCGCTGAGCACAATGCTGTAAGAACTGCTTGCGGAATGTTCGACGTATCCCACATGGGTGAGATCACCGTCGAAGGTAAGGACGCAATCGCAAACCTCAACTATCTTCTCACCAACGATTTTTCAGACATGCATGATGGTCAGGCTCGCTACTCCCCCATGTGTAACGACGAGGGTGGCTTTGTGGATGACCTCATCGCCTACAGAAAGGACGACGACGAGTTCCTTCTGGTTGTAAATGCTTCTAACAAGGATAAGGACTTTGCATGGATCAAGGCTCACATCTTCGGCGAAGTAAAGGTCGAAGACATATCTCCCCTTGTAGGCCAGATCGCCCTTCAGGGACCTAAGGCCATGGAGATCCTCGGCAAACTGGTAAGTCCCGAGGGAATTCCCGAGGAGTATTATGCAGCTAAGTATGACGTTCCCATGTGCGGGACCAAGGTAATGATCTCCACCACCGGTTACACCGGAGAAGAAGGCGTAGAGATCTATATGCCCTGGGATAAGGCTCCCGATATCTGGGAAGCTCTCATGGAAGCAGGTAAGGACTATGGTCTCATTCCCTGCGGACTGGGCGCCAGAGACACACTGAGACTTGAGGCCGGCATGCCTCTTTACGGACATGAGATGGACGACACCGTAACTCCTAAGGAAGCCATGCTTTCCATGTTCGTCAAGATGGATAAGGGCGACTTCATAGGTAAGGCTGCCATCGAGGCTAAGACACCGCCTACCAGGAAGAAGGTCGGTCTGGAAGTAACAGGCCGCGGCATCATCCGTGAGCACATGGACGTTTACAAGGGTGACAAGAAGATCGGAGTTACCTGTTCAGGAACCATGTGTCCTTACATCAAGAAGGCTGTAGCAACAGCTCTTGTTGATGCTGACGAGAGAGTTCTGGGAACTGAAGTCGAAGTTGACGTAAGAGGAAGAAGAGTACCGGCAGTCATGGTCGGATCAGTATTCTATAAAAGAGAGAAATAAAATCAAATAATAGATTTTCGGAGCCGTTTGCACTCAGTCCTCGCGCACCGGTTCTAAGCTCCGGCTTCGCGAAGCCTTGCCGGTCGCTAAGTACCGGCGCTGCGGAAGCTCCGAAAACAATTATTTGATTTTCCGCTTGATTAAGGCAGAAGGTATTTATATAAAGGAGGAAATATACAATGGCTTTAATGTTTACCAAATCACACGAATGGCTGAATATGCTTGATGACAACACTGCTACCGTAGGAATTTCTGATTATGCTCAGAACGAGCTGGGCGGACTGGTTTTCGTAAACCTTCCCGAGCCCGGTGATGAAGTAGTTGCAGGAGATACTTTTGCAGACGTTGAGTCCGTAAAGGCTGTATCCGACATCTATTCCCCTGTAACAGGAACCTTTCTTGAGATCAACGAAGAGCTTCTGGACGCTCCCGAAATGATCAACGACGCTCCTTATGATGCTTGGTTCATCAAGGTTGAAGGCATCACTGATCACGAAGAACTCCTGACAGAAGAAGAATACAAGGAATACTGCGAGAACCTTGAGGAATGATCCCTTAAGCAAAGAAACATCGAGGTGACGATTATGGGCTCTTATGTACCTAATACATTGAAAGAGCGGGAAGAAATGCTTAAGGCTGCAGGCTATACCTCCTTTGAGGATATGTTTTCCTGCATCCCTGATGAGGTAAAGCTCACAGAACCCCTCAACATTCCTGAGGGACTCAGCGAAATGGAAGTCATCCGCCGCATGGAGGCTCTGGCTGATAAAGACGTAGTCTTCGGAAGCATTTTCAGAGGCGCCGGTGCTTATGACCATTTCATTCCCGCCATCGTAAACAGTGTGGTGAGCAAAGAAGAATTTCTCACCGCTTATACGCCCTATCAGGCTGAGATCAGCCAGGGCATCCTTCAGTCCATCTTCGAGTTCCAGACCATGATCTGCGAACTGACAGGAATGGACGTATCCAACGCTTCCCACTACGACGGGGCTACGGCAGCAGCCGAGACCATCCCCATGTGCGTGGACAGGAAGCACAAGACAGCTTATGTCTCTGAGACCACTCATCCCGGAGTCATCCAGGTTATGGAGACATATTGCTTCGGTTCCGGTACCAAACTCGTTAAAGTTCCCATGAAGGACGGAGTGACGGATGCAGAAGCTCTTAAGGGACTTCTTGCCGAAGACCCCGAGGCCGCCTGCTTCTATCTGCAGCAGCCCAACTTCTACGGAAACTTCGAGGATGCCGATAAATTAGGTGAGATCATCCACCAGGCAGGCGGCAAGTTCGTCATGGGAGTAAATCCCATCGCCCTTGCCATCATGAAGACTCCCAGAGACTGCGGCGCTGACATTGCCGTAGGCGATGGCCAGCCTTTAGGCATGCCTATTTCCTTCGGAGGTCCTTATGTAGGCTTTATGGCGGCAACATCCGCCATGATGCGTAAGCTTCCCGGAAGGATCGTGGGTGAGACCACCGATCACGACGGAAACCGCGCTTACGTTCTGACCCTTCAGGCCAGAGAGCAGCATATACGCCGTGAAAAGGCCAGCTCCAACATCTGCTCCAACCAGGACCTCTGTGCTCTCACCGCTTCTGTCTACATGGCAGCCATGGGAGCATCCGGCATGGCAGAAGCAGCTAATCAGAGTATGGCAAAGGCACATTACCTCCTGGATGCTCTTAAGGGCATCGGATTCAAGGCCGTCTGGGATCAGGATTTCTTCAATGAATTCGTGACCGACTGCCCTTGCGATCCTAAGGAACTCATGGCCGCTCTGGCCAGAGAAGGCATCCTGGGCGGACTCATCTTAAGTGATGGCCGCATCCTCTGGTGCACTACCGAAAAGAACACCAAAGAAGACATGGACAAACTCGTCGAAGTTTGCCAAAATTTCATAGGGAAAGGAGGTCTGGCATATGAATCTTCTCTTTGAGATCGGAAATGAAGGAAGAGGCCTGAGCCTGCTTCCCAAATGTGACGTTCCCGAGACTTCACTTCCCGAAGCCCTGAAACGTGAGAAAGCTCCGCATCTGCCTGAGCTTTCGGAGAATGAGATCTCCAGACACTATACCAAACTGGCAGAACGCACTCACGGCGTAAACAACGGCTTCTATCCTCTGGGCTCCTGCACCATGAAGTACAATCCCAAGGTAAATGAAGCTGCCGCATCCCAGAAGGGATTCACCAGGATCCATCCTCTTCAGGATCCCTCAACAGTGCAGGGCGCCATGGAAGTCATCAAGACCACAGAGGATCTGCTTTCAGAGATCCTGGGAATGGATGCTTTCACTCTGCAGCCTGCTGCCGGCGCTCACGGTGAGTTCACGGGACTTCTTCTCATCAAGTCCTATCATACCGACAGAGGCGATACCAAGAGGACCAAGATCATCGTTCCCGACTCCGCTCACGGAACCAATCCCGCATCAGCTGCCATGTGCGGCTACGATGTGGTGAGCATCCCTTCAGCAGAGGACGGCTGTGTGGATCTGGATGCTTTGAGAGATGCTGTAGGCGAAGACACCGCGGGTCTCATGCTGACCAATCCCAATACCGTGGGCCTCTTCGATAAAAATATTTTGGAGATAACCAAGATCGTTCACGAAGCCGGCGGACTCTGCTACTATGACGGAGCTAACCTGAATGCCGTAATGGGTCAGGCTCGTCCCGGCGACATGGGCTTTGACTGCGTACACGTGAACCTTCACAAGACCTTCTCCACCCCTCACGGCGGCGGCGGTCCCGGTTCAGGTCCCGTTGGCTGCAAGGACTTCCTGAAGGATTTCCTGCCCGGCCATCGCGTATGCTTCAATCCCGAAAACGGTTACTATTACAAAGCAGCTCCTAAATCCATGGGAGCAGTCAAGCAGTTCCACGGCAACTTCCTGGTAGTCGTGAGAGCTCTTACCTACATCCTTACTCTCGGAAGAGAGGGCATTCCTGAGGCATCAGCCAATGCTGTCCTCAACGCCAACTACATGAGAGTAAAACTTTCAGAGAAATATCAGATGGCCTACGATACCACCTGCATGCATGAATTCGTTATGGACTTAAGCGAACTCAAGCACAGGACCGGAGTATCCGCTCTGGATGTGGCCAAGGGCCTTCTGGATCACGGCATCCATCCGCCTACAATGTACTTCCCTCTCATCGTCCACGAAGCCCTCATGGTAGAGCCTTGCGAGACGGAGCCTAAGGAAGTCATGGATGAAGCCATCGAAGTCCTCCTTGATCTTTACGATCAGGCAGAAAAGGATCCTGAATATCTCCACGGTGCTCCTCACCACGCGGTTATCGGCAGACCCGACGAACTGGGCGCAGCCAGAAACCCTGTGGTAAGATACACTTTTGAAGACTGAACTATCTGAACCGATCCCGGGAGGCTCACCCTCCCGGGAAATCTATCTTCCATCAGGAGTAAAAAATGGAAAAATATGATCTTATAGTTATCGGCGGAGGCCCCGGCGGCTACGAAGCTGCCCTTGAAGCCTCCAAAGTATATGGAATGAAAACTGCTCTCGTGGAAGCCCGGGATCTGGGAGGCACCTGCCTTAACCGCGGCTGCATCCCCACCAAGACCTGGCTCCACACGGCAGATATGCTCAGCGAAGTCAGAAACCAGGGCGAGACCATAGGTCTTAAGGGTTTCAGTTCTTTGGATTTCGACATGGCAGCTGTTAAGGCCCGCAAGGATCAGGTAGTCACCCAGCTGGTCGGCGGCATCGCTTCCCTCATGAAGAGCGGAAAGATCAAGGTGTATAACGGAACAGGCTCCATCACCGCTCCCGGCAAGGTCACAGTCTGCGCATCAGACGGCACAAAAGACGAGATCGAAGGAACCAACGTCCTCATCGCCACAGGCTCCGTACCTGCAGTTCCGCCCATACCCGGCGCAGATTCTCCTAAGGTGGTCACCAGCGACGAACTTCTGGATCTGGATCATCCTGTGGAGCATCTCATCATCATCGGGGGCGGCGTCATCGGATGCGAATTCGCTTCCATCTTCAGTTCTTTGGGAGCTCAGGTCACCATACTGGAAGCCCTGCCCGGCCTAATCGCCAACCTGGACAAGGAGCTGGGAAGAAGCCTCAGCATGATCTTCAAAAAATCCCGCGGCATCGACATCCATACGGGTGCCATGGTCACGGGAATCGAGGAAGCTGACGGCAAGATCAGCTGTCTTTTCACTGAGAAGGACAAAGAATCTTCAGTCACGGGAGACCTGGTCCTCATGTCCGTCGGAAGGAAGCCCAACACTAAAGGGCTCTTCCCGGAGGGTGCTCTCGAGGGGGCTCTTAAGGGCCTCAGCCTTGAGCGCGGCCGCATAATCGTTAATGAGCGATATGAGACCGGAGTACCGGGCATCTATGCTATCGGAGACGTCATCGGCGGCATTCAGCTGGCTCACGTGGCCACAGCTGAAGGCAGAAACGCCGTGGCCTTTATGAACGATGCAGAAGCTGCTGCTGATCTTCGCGCAGTGCCTTCCTGCATCTACACCAGCCCTGAGATCGCTTCCGTAGGCATCACTGCCGACGAAGCCAAGGAGCAGGGGCTGGACGTCGTCACCAAAAAATACCCCATGTCCGCCAACGGCAAGACTGTCCTCTCCCTTCAGGAGCGCGGCTTCATCAAAGTCACTGCTGACAAGGAGAGCGGCAAGGTCCTGGGCGCTCAGCTCATGTGCGCCAGAGCCACGGACATGATCAGCCAGTTCTCTCAGGCCATAGTTAACGGTCTGACCTTAAAGGACATGGCTCAGGTCATCTACCCTCACCCCACCTTCAACGAAGGAATCGGCGAGGCAGTAAGATAAAAAACATAAAAAGATACCTTGGATGGACCGCTTTCGCTTTGTCCTCGCGCAGCGGTGCTAAGCTCTGCCTGCGCTCATGCTTGGCAATCGCTAAGTACCGGCGCTGTGGAAGTCCATCCAAGGTATCTATTTTATTTTGCTTTATTTTGCCATTCCGGATAGGTAGTCTACGAATTGCTGGGCTGTTCGTCCTGACATGCCTCCGTGGGTCATCTCCCACTTGTTGGCTTCCTTCAGGAGTTCCTCTTCAGAAAGGGTTATCTCAGGATATCTGGCTGCCAGTTCTTTTACTATGTGGAAGTATTCCTTCTGGGCCGGCGTGGAGAAGTTGATGGTCACGCCGAATCTGGCCACCAGTGACAGCTTCTCTTCCACCGTATCCGAGTGGTGCTTTTCCAGATCCAGATCGTGGGTATCGTTCCAGGTCTCCTTGATGAGGTGGCGGCGGTTGGATGTGGCGTAGATCAAAACGTTCTCCGGGCGGGATTCCAGGCCGCCCTCTATGACAGCCTTAAGGTATTTGTATTCGATCTCGAAGTCTTCGAAGCTCAGATCATCCATGTAGATGATGAAGCGATAGTTTCTGTTTTTGATGCCGGAAATGACGGCAGACAGATCTTTGAACTCATGCTTGTAGATCTCGATCATCCTCAGGCCCTGATCGTAATACTCATTGATAAGGGCTTTGATGGAAGTGGATTTGCCGGTACCGGCGTCTCCGAAGAGAAGGCAGTTGTTGGCTCTGCGGCCGTTAACGAAGGCTTCGGTGTTATCTCTTAGGCGCTTTTTCTGGATCTCATAGCCCACCAGATCAGAAAGCATGACGCGGTCCATGTTGTTGATGGGAATGAATTCCAGTTCTTTACCCTCTTCATGGCGGATGCGGAAGGCCCTGTTCAGGCCGAACATGCCAACGCCGTACTGCTTATAGAAATCAGTCAGGATCTTGAAGGCGCCTTCTGCGTCATCTACGTCCAAAGCGCTGAGCCTGTCGCTCAGGTCTCTCACCTTCTCACTGACGTTACGGTTATACATATTCTGTTTTTTGGGAATGGAGCGATAGTTGGTGACCGTGGTGAAGCAGTCGACTCCCAGATATTCCTCCAGCTTTGAAAAGTCATAATGCATGAGCCTCAGGAAGATGCCGAAGTCGGACTTGGCGAAGCCGTTTACGGAACCATCGCTTGCTCCCACCTTCTCACAGGTCAGGGTGAAGGGGTTTTCGTTGGTTATGAGGAGGAAGGTCAGGTAGTCCTGCCACAGATTTCTGTTGAAGCCGTAGCTGGTGCCCAGCTCCAAAAGTCTTCTGATCTCGCCGTAGGTGCGGCGGACCAGAGCATCCTTAGGGGTCTCCCCCTGATCTGCCTCTGAAATGATTTTGCTTAAGTTGTTGAGGATGCTGTCTTCTCCGAAATTCCGGAACATTACCAGCTTTGAGATCTCTTTGTACATTTGATTTCTCCGTCTTTTTTATAAACTTTAAATGTCTTCCATCTCTTCGACCTGGGCCGGTGTCTTGTCAACTATGTATTTATAGCCTCTGACCTCCATGGATTGAAGGACTCCGTTGCGGTAAGTGTAAATGGTCTCGGGGTAATCAGTTCTGTAGTATCCATCGTACTCATAGGTAAAGGTGGTCTCATCGGTCTGGGGCTGGACATTGCCGCTGGTATCCGTATAGTTTATGGTCTCTTTGTAATAGTATTCTGTAGGGAAACCTTTGTCGTTGTATTTATAGGATGTGTAGGATTCGTGGGTATCATCCCTGGTGATACTGGTCTTTTGCTGTCCGTCGCTTCTGAAAGTCACATTGGTGGAGAAGCCGGTGGAATCTTCGGACTTATATGTCTTGATCTCGCCGTTTTTGAAGTAGGTCCAGGTGGTGGTCTCCGTATATCCGGCGCCGTTCTTGTCGTAGTTTGAGGTGTATACCCTCTTGGTGACATTCCCCTTGGAATTCATGGTCTCAACGGATTTGGACATGAACTTGCCCTCTTCATAGTGCTTCTGAGTGTGCTTCTTGCCGGAATAGGTGTGGATCTCCTTGCCGTATTCGGTCCACTTGCCGTTCTCCTTTTCATAGGTTATATCTGTCTTGATCCTGCCCTTGCTGTCGTAAGTGTAGACACTATAGCTTTGTTTGACCCACTTAGATTTCTGATAGTAGAAGAAGGACTCTTTGATGAGCCGTCCCTTGCTGTCGTAAACAAAGGAGGTCTTGGACTGGTTTTTGCCGGCGTACTTGTAGGTCATGGTCTTAACCCTTTTGCCCTTGTAGGTGAAAATTATGGTCCTTCCGGTCTTGCCGTCGTTCTTGTCCAGCGTCTTCATCAGGCGGCCGCCGTCATAGGTATAGGTGGTGACGGTCGTGTTAGTCGAGAACTTTGTCTTATCGTTGAAGTCCCGGTCGTAGTTCACGTTCTTGTGTTTTTTCAGGTATCCGGACTCATAGGTCTTGTACCATTCATATTCTATAAAATATCCGTCTCCCATAGGGTCATATTCATAGTATTTATCGCTGACCTGCACCACTTCTTTGGCGGCAGCAAAAGCAGGTACTGCCGAAAAGGCCATGATCAACATAAGGGCCAACGCCATTATCAAAAGTCTCTTCATACCGTGTGCCTCCTTTCAGGAAACTGTATAAAATTCATACATATGAATAATTTACTAATTAGATTTTACCACAAAGCTCAGGCGTTTTCGACCTATTCCCACAAAAGATTTTCATACCGGGGGAAAGTTTTTTGCATAAGTTGCGCGGAACTGTCTATTTTTGTTATTAATCCTTGAATTTGCAGACCTAAAAGAATATAATATTCTGTGTGTAAAAGTTTAAGAACAAGGAGATTCTGAAATGTACAAAGAAGCTTTGAGACCCGTATGGGCAGAAATAAACCTCACAAATCTGGAATACAACATCGACCGCATCAAAGAGAAGATCGGCAAGTCTGAGCTGATCGGCGTTATCAAAGCCGACGCTTACGGCCACGGCGCTGTCAAGTTCGCTCAGGTCCTTCAGAAGAAGGGCTGCAAGACTTTCGCCATCGCTACTCTTCAGGAAGCCATCGTTCTGAGAAACGCAGGCTTCAGAGAAGACATCATCATGCTGGGCCTGGTTCCCGACATGTATGCTGACACGGTCGTTAAATATGATATCATCCCGGCAGTCTGCGACTCCGAGAACGTCAAGGCTTTTGACGCTGAGGCTCACCGTCAGGGCAAGGTCTGCAAGGTCATCATCGCAGTGGACTCCGGCATGGGCAGGATCGGCTATCAGGCTGACGACATTCCAACAGCTCTTACTGATATCAAAAAGATCAACGAACTTCCCAACACCAAGATCATGGGAATGTTCTCCCACATGTCCACAGCAGACGCTTACGACAAGACTTACTCCCACGGACAGGAAGAGAAGTTCAACAAGCTCTATCAGGCAGTAGTTGAAGCAGGCGTTCGTCTTCCCATGAAGACCCTGGCAAACTCCGCCTCCATCATGGAACTTCCCAGCGTTCACTTCGACGCATGCCGCGCAGGCATCATCCTCTACGGACTCTACCCCTCCAACGAGGTGGACAGAAACCAGCTGAGCCTGAAGCCCGTCATGTCCGTCAAGGCCAACATCGTGCACCTGAAGGAAGTAGGCGTAGGCTTCTCCGTTGGTTACGGCCGCAAGTTCATCTCCGAGCGTCCTTCCAAGATCGCTACCCTTGCTCTGGGATACGCTGACGGTTATCCCCGTCCTTATTCCAAGTACGGCAAAGTCATCGTAAACGGAGTTGTTTGCCCTATCGCGGGTAACATCTGCATGGACCAGTGCATGGTAGACGTGACAGACGTTCCTGATGTCAAAGTGGGCGACGAAGTCATCCTTCTGGGCTCCGACGGCGTCAACGAAGTTTCCGCTGACTACATCGCAGAGATGACAGGCACCATCAACTACGAGATCACCTGTGCTCTGGGACAGAGACTTCCCAAGGTATATATCAGATAATCAACAGTTTAAGATCATAATGAGTTACAGATCCAGAAAACTTAAAAAGATCAACACGAACACAATGCCGGGGGCCATCAGAGCTCTCGGCACTTTAAAATACCGCATCATCCTGGAAGGCATCATGGTCGGCCTCCTGGTGGGCATCGTGGTCTCGCTTTTCAGGTACGCCCTGGGGGAGATCGATGTCCTGAGGAGCCTCATCGTCGGCCTTAGGGCGCCGGACCCCGCAGAGGAAGGCTCTGTGGGCTTCTGGTCGAGAGTGCTGGGCGGTCTAGGCGCGGGCGGTGTCGGCGCAGCCGGCGAGGCTGGTGCTTCGGTCGGCGAGGCTGGTGCTTACGATGTTGCCGCCTCGGGAGCCGGCGGGCTGGGCGCCCTGCCCTTTATCGGTATCGCCATCCTCGGCGTCTTTGCCTTCCTGGTATCATACTTCGTGTACAAAGAACCCTATATATCCGGCTCCGGTATCCCCCAGGTCAAGGGAGAACTCATGGGCCGCATCAAAACCAACTGGGCGAGAGTCCTTGCCCTTAAATTCTTTGGAGGGATCATGGCCATCAGCTCCGGTCTGGCACTGGGCCGCGAAGGCCCCAGCATACAGCTGGGCGCCATGGTGGGCAAAGGCTTTTCCAGACTTTCAGGCAGACTCAAAAGCGAGGAGCGCCTCCTGATCTCAGCAGGCTCCGGCGCAGGCCTGGCCGCCGCCTTCGGCGCGCCCCTGGCTGGTCTGGTCTTCGTCCTCGAAGAACTCCGCAAAGACTTCGACCCCAAGGTCCTTCTGAGCACCATGGCAGCCGCCGTCACCTCCGAGTACGTGGCCTCCTACATCTTCGGTCTGGACCCCGTCTTTGCAGTCTTCGCCTTCAGCAAACCCACCCTTCAGGACTACTGGATGATCCTGATCCTGGGCGTGCTCCTGGGAGCCCTGGGCGTACTTTACAACCGCTCCCTGGCCCTGTCCCAAAACCTTCAGGCACTGATCCGCCCCCGCTGGCTCAAAGCCCTTCTGGCAGCGATCTCCGTAGTGGCCATGGCGGCCATTTACCCCGTCTGCCTCGGCTCCGGCCACGACCTGGTCGAAGAGACCGGCTTCGGCCTCCATACAGCCGGCACCATCGCAGTATTGCTTGTGGTCCGCTTCGTGTATTCAGTCTACAGCTTCGGGACCGGCGCCCCCGGCGGCATCTTCCTGCCCCTTCTGGTCTTAGGCGCCCTGGCCGGCGGCCTTTTCACCACCGTCGTGAGTCCCCTGGCCGGACTCCCCACCGGAAACGAAGCCTTCTACGTGATCCTGGGCATGGCAGGCCTCTTCGCCTCCATCGTCCGCGCACCCCTCACCGGCATCATCCTCATATCCGAGATGACAGGCACCCTCTCAAGCCTGCTGCCCCTGTCCCTGGTGGCCCTGGTGAGCTACATCACCGCAGAAGCCCTGGGCGGCGTCCCCGTCTACGACCAGCTCCTGGACAGGATCCTCGCAAAAAAATAACATCGCAACTGTTGCCCCGGTCCGCCGGGGCTTTTTTTACTGTTTCCCTCACGGATCATTGGGTACGAGTGAGGGTTTCATCTTTTTTTGGCTTTTTCTCGCAAAAAAGATGAAACTCCGGCAGTTGGGGTTTGTCGAAATATGTCGAAAATCGGATTTTCATCTTTTTAGGGGGCGTATTTTGAAAAAAGATGAATTCACTCTTTGTATAATTTGTGATATAAATAACCAATTCATCTTTTTCTGAAGAAACTCCCCAAAATAGATGAAACGACAAATAACGACATTTTCTCCTAAACCGCCTTTCATCTTTTTTGCAAAATACTCTCGAAAAAGATGAACCCCCTCAGCACACTAATCCGGTTTCGGGCTTCATCCCCCCTCTGACCTTCCACAGTGCCGGTCAATGAGGTTTCGGCACCAAGCCACCTTCGGACATCCATCCCCCTCAGCACACTAATCCAGTTTCGGGCTTCATCCCCCCTCTGACCTTCCACAGTGCCGGTCAATGAGGTTTCG
>JAEEGL015606406.1_pt1 | contig 20064 bp, 18 predicted proteins | sample 9134231 | NCBI WGS metagenome assembly JAEEGL01 (sample SAMN16246548, study PRJNA631951) | gut metagenome | biome: gut microbiome; feature: rumen; material: fiber-attached | host: Bos | place: Iran: Karaj | collected 2018-10
GACGACTGATGAGGGGACATGATCGATGGTTTCCCGCGCGGGGAAACCAACCTTGAGACGATCCCTCCGGCATTTCTCCCTGCGGTCGAAATGCCGCCTCCCTTTACACAAGGGAGGCATGGTCGGATGCGCAAGGCTCCCTTGCGTAAAAGGAGCCGGCGGCGGAAGCCGACTGATGGATCGACTGTTGGGCACGAAGAGTTCCGGGTCCCATGAGGTCACATCGTTGTTTTATTTCGAAGCAAGTATTGACGCCATTATCGATTCAAGCACAGGCATTTCCACATTTCCCAAAACCATGTATGATTCGTTTTCGAACACCGCCAACAAATAATTCTTGGTGTTTGTGTAAACAAGTTCGCTTCTTATGCCTCGTATTTCTTTTGTTTCTTTTCTTATGACGTGGTGAAAATCTACCCGCATACTGCTGTACTCAGTTCCAAATGGGATCGATTGATGCTCTGAATCAATTATGATTCGGTTCCCGTCAAGCATGTATTCTGCTGTCACCGATATGCCATATTCATCTATATAGCCCTTAGCTTTCACATATTCCAGACCCAATTCCTCTCCGGGCAGGCGTATCATATTTCCCACGCGGGCCTTGAATTCTTCTTCGGAAGTAAATCTGATACGCTCGGAAGGGATACTTGAAACGACCGACTTATGGGAGGGATCTGCCGTGATCTCCGGCGCGTCCTCGTGCTGATCGAGCCCGGCGGAATAATCGAGGCGGAGGGTGGAGCCCGTCCAACTGACGAAGGGAGCCACTACGCGGAGCCCCGCGGCCTCGGCCGTCGCGTTGAAGACCACTAACAGGAGCAGCACCGCCGCGGCTGCGGAGGCCAGGCGCCTAAATGCGGGCATGGGGGAGCCGGCTTTTGTTTTTTCGAACGGGCTGCTTTCTGCAGCCGAATCGCGGATATCGAGCAGGGCTTCGCTGCTGATATCTCCTATCGCATCGGCTAATTCACTCTTGTTCATAGTTCAAAATCCCTTTCTGTCAAGTATTCTTTGAGTTTGGCGCAAAGTCGATGAGTTATCACCGCTACGTTGCTTTTTGATGTGTGGTTGGCTTTCGCTGTTTCGGATATGCTCATGTTATACCAGAAACACTGTATGAATACCCGCCGATGCAGTTCCGGCTGTTCGAGCAGGAATCCTTCGACGGCGGCGGTGAACTCCTTTTTCATGAGCTCGTCATACGGGTCGCCTTTATTCGAGGCAAGCGAACGCAGCTCGTGGAGAGGCACGCAGGGAACGCCCCCGCCGCGCTTCGCTGCCTTCAGCTCCTTGTATTTGTTGACGGCAATATTGCGCGCGACAACAGCGATATATGCGCCGAGCTTCTTGGGCGCGTTTTCGGGATAGTGCTCCAACACCGTATTCAGCGTATCGTAAACACACTCCTCAATATCCCGTTTGTCTTTGAGGAAATTCTTCATCACCGCTCTGATATAATAGCCGAATTCGGCTTCGACTTCATTGAACGCCTCCGGATCGCGGGCGATCAATAAAGCCGCCAGCTCTTCATCTGTCAAGCATACGTCTCCTTTCTTGTCCCTCTACATATAAAGACAACTTTTTTCCCAAAATATTACAGCAAAATCCCGATTTATCAAAATATATTTTTCCGGACGCGTATTTGCGCCCCCGAAACGATTTTCGCTTTCTTTTTATTCCGCAATGATGTATAATGATCCCATCAAACCGAAAGGAATTTTTACCATGAACTCAAAGATGCTTTGGCAATACGCGCGCCTCGTGGTCGAGGTGGGCATCAACGTGCAGAAGGGGCAGCCCGTGATGATCAACTGCCCGGTCGAGAGCGCGGCATTTGCAAGGATGCTGACCACCGCGGCGTTTGACGCGGGCGCATCCGACGTGCACATCAATTGGCGCGACGATTACTGCTCCCGTCAGCACTGGCTGCACGCCGAGGACGCGGCCTTTGACGCCGTGGCGCCCTGGGAAGTGATGAAGCGCATGGAGCTGGCCAAAAAGGGAGTTGGCATAATCTCGATCGCCGCCTCCGATCCCGAGAATTTGAAGGGGGTCGATCCCGAAAGGCTCCGCCGCTACAATTCCGCCGCCGGACGCGATTTGAAGGAATTTTCGAGGCTGCAGATGTCCAACGCCATACCCTGGTGCGTGGTGAGCGTGCCCGTTGTGAGCTGGGCGAAGAAGGTTTTCCCCGAGCTTGACGAGGAGGCCGCAATGGAGCGCCTGTGGGAGGAGATATTCAAGTCCGTGCGCATCACCGAGGACGGCGACGCCGTGGCCGAGTGGCGCGCGCACTGCGAGCGCATAGAGGGCTATGCCAAGCGCATGACCGAATATGATTTTGCCGAGCTGCATTACAAAAACTCCATCGGCACCGACCTTACCGTGAAGATGCCCGAAAACCATATGTGGCTTGCGGGAGGCGATTACTGCAAGGGAGTGAAGTTTGTTGCCAACATGCCCACCGAGGAGGTGTTCTCGGCGCCCCTGCGCACTGGCGTTGACGGCACGCTGGTTGCCGCAAAGCCCCTTGTGCTCAACGGCAACGTGGTGGAGGGCATCCGCTTCCGCTTCGAGAACGGCCGCATAGTCGATATCCACGCCGATACCAACGAGGAAACGCTGCGCGGCGAGGTGAGCCTTGACGAAGGCTCGCACTACCTTGGCGAGATCGCGCTGGTGCCGTATGATTCGCCCATATCCAACAGCGGCATACTCTTTTTCAACACACTGTTCGATGAGAACGCGGCCTGCCATTTCGCATTCGGCGAGGCTTATCCCGCCTGCATAAAGGGCGGCGACGATCTTTCCGTCGAGGAGCTCAAGGCCGCCGGCATCAATGCCGAAAGCGATACGCACGTCGACTTCATGGTTGGCACCGCGGACCTTGAGATAGTCGGAAAGACCCGTGACGGGAGACTTGTAAAGGTGTTCGAGAACGGCAATTTCGCTATCTGATATGTACGAATTTCTGAATATGCTCGACGCTCAGATGGAGACCCCGGCGCCTTACGGGGTCTTCCATTTGAGCGCGTTTGCCGCCGTGATACTTATCACGGTGCTGCTGTGCGTAAAGGGCAGGGACGTAAAGGACGGCGCTTTCCGCGGTATCTGCGCGTTTGCGTGGGCCGTGCTCATAGTTTTCGAGACTTATAAGCAGATCAATTTCTCGTTCAACTATAACGGCGGCGAGCCCTATTGGGATTATCAGTGGTACGCATTCCCGTTCCAGCTCTGCTCCGCGCCCATTTACATACTCCCCTTCGTGTTCCTCTCGAGGGAGGGCAGCGCAGTGCGCCAGGCGACGGTTGCGTTCATGGGGACTTACGTGCTGTTTGCGGGGCTGGCGGTGATGTTCTATCCCGTCAGCGTGTTCATCACCACGATCGGCATCAATATCCAGACCATGGTGTGGCACGGCACGCAGGTGATACTGGGCTGTTTCTTCCTGACAAGGTACAGAAAGGAGCTTTCGGCGCGCTTCTTCGCGCGGGGGATATTCGTGTTCCTGCTTATGGTCGGCGCCGCGCTGGCGCTCGATATGCTGATACCGAATATAACGGACGAGACCTTTAATATGTACTATATCTCGCCCAAATTCCCATCAACGCTGCCGATACTCTCCATGCTTTACGGTGAAACGCCCGTCGTTCCGTGGTGGCTGTTCCTCGTGATCTACCTTGTGGGTTACACGATCGCGGCGTTCCTCGTCTTTATCGCCGCAAAATGGCTTGCCGGAAGCAAAAGGGGCAAAAAGAAAAAAGCCTGAGCTCAGGCTTTTTCAAGGTGATCCTGCTTAGTCAGCACCCGCATCATTTCGGCCTCGTACCTTCCTGCGGCGGTGCGGATATAGCTTAAGGCGCATGGGCGGAACCCGCATTTTTCCTGCACTCTCGCCGAGCGCGCGTTGCGCAGGAAGTGCCCGCATACGACGGCGTCAAGGCCGACGGCCTCAAACAGGAAGCGTATCACCCCGCGCACGGCTTCGGTCATGAGCCCCATGCCCCAGCATTCGCGGCTGAGCACGAAGCCTATTTCGCGGCAGCGGAGCGCGTCAAGCTGCGGCAAAAGCTTTTCGTTATAATTCTCGATCCCGATGGATCCCACGACCTTCCCCTCGTATTCGATGGCGAAGGTCTTTTTTTCGGTGATGAACCTTAAAAGTATGGGCACGGAATGATCGCGGCTTGGGTGTGCGGGCCAGCCCGCGTTGGGGCCCACCTCGGGATCGCGCGCGTAAGCGAAGAGGTCGTCCAGATCGCGCAGCCTCCATGGGCGCAGCGTGAGGCGGGGCGTGTGCAGCACGGTATTCGAAACGTCGATCGGGTGATTCATGTTGATCAGAGGGTGCCCATCACGGGCAGCTTGGGGCCTATCGCCTGCACGATCCTGTAATAGGCGGGGGAGAAGGAGGAGTGCGCGTTATCCTTGCGGTAGGGATAGGTGAGGGGGATTACGGGGTAATTGCGCCCGTTATAGCTTTGGAGCAGATGCGCGGGCACGTAGCCCTCCCTTGCGAGCACGACCTTACCGTTAGGATCCCTGGTCAGCACCACGCGAAGCACTATCGTGTCCCTTGTGATATTGCGCTGCTGATGCGAGACGAAATTGCCGAGGGAATAGATGACGGGCACGCGCCTGCCGTCGGAGGCGGTGATGACGTCATAGGGCTGGAGGGCGTGCGGATGCGAGCCTAATATGTAATCGACGCCCGCGTCGGCAAGCTCTTGAGCGATGCGGGGCTGATCGTTGGTCTTGACGAGCAGCCTTAATGGGCGGTCGGTGAATTTTATGGCTGCGGGGATGGTGAAGGTGGCGTTGGGATCCTGCTGATACTCGACGCCCCAGTGAATGTAGCAGAATATGTATTCCGCTCCCGCCGCGCGCGCAAGGGCCGCGTCGCGCGATACGCGCTCGGGGGAATAGTAATTGAGCATTGCGTTCTGCCCCTCGCGGGTGATGCGCTCGTCCTTGTGATTGAAATAGGTCGCATAGCTGATAAGGCCGATCCTGATGCCGTCCACGTCTATCACCACGAAGCGGGGCTCCTCGGTATTGCGGAAGGTGCCGGTGTGAATGAGTCCGTATTCTTCGACCCGATCGAGCGTCTCGTAAATGCCGCGCACGCCCGCGTCGCAGGCGTGGTTGTTGGCCATGACCACCGCGTCAAAGCCCGCGCTGCGAACGGTCTCGAGGAAAACGGAGGGAGCGTTGAGATGGGGGCTGTCGTCCACGCGGGGCACCTCGCACATATAGGGAGCGGAGGCGGATGAAACGCCCTCGAGATTGCCCACGAGCAGGTCGGACTTGCTGAAAAGATCCTTCATATAATAGAAGAAATCGTTGAAATCGAAGGTAGAGCCCTTGCGGCAGGCGATCTGCTGACGCTCCTGGCACATAAGGTCGCCGGTGAACATGATGGAGGCCTCGTTATCATTCGTCGCGGCGGACGAATGATAGATCCCGTCGGCGCCGAGCGTGTAGCGGGGCGGGACGATGGGCGCGTTGGGGGGAAGGGGATCGCGGTATACGCGGTCATAGCCCAGATAATAGCCCTGATACCTTGCCTCGGCCTCATCCGCGTTCGCGGGGATGAAGGGCTCCTCGGTGGGAAGCACGGGCGCATCGGTGGCGGCGGGTATCGGAACAGCCGTGGGCGATGCGGGATCGGTATTATCGGGCGCGGCTGTGTGCGCGGCCTGATCGGGATCAGGGGCGCCGGATGGCGCGGGAGTGTGTATGGATATCACTTCCCTGTCGGGATCGGTTTTATCGCCTCCGCAGCCGAACAGCGCGGCCGCCAACAGCAGGCAGAGGACAAGGGCAAGGGTCTTTTTCATATCAGGCTCTTTCGGGTTCGTGATTTTTGATGGCGGCAAGCTCGTTCTTTCTGAGCTTGGAGAAATAGAACAGACTGACGGCGAGCGAAGTGCACTCGGCGATTATGAACGACCACCACACGGCGTCGAGCGAGCCGGTGGTCAGCGCAAGTATCGCGGCGGCGGGCAGCAGCGCGACGAGCTGGCGTATCAGGGACACCATCATGCTGTAAAAGCCTCGGCCGGTCGCCTGGAAAAGGGTGCCCATAGTGATACACACGGCGGCGATCGGGAAGTGGAGCGAGATGGTGCGGAACGCGCGCACGCCCGCGTCGGAGAGCGTGCCCTTGGTGTCGAACACGGAAACGATCTGCTTTGGGAATATCTGGAAGAGTATCAGACCCAGCGTCATTATCATGACGCAGACTATCACAGTGCGCTTCCATGTGCCCATCATGCGCTTGTAATCCTTTGCTCCGTAGTTATACGCGATTATGGACATTGAAGCGTTGGTTATTCCGAATAGGGGCATGAACACGAGCGACTGCATCTTATAATACACGTTCATTATCGCAACGCCCATGCCGTCGGTCAGGAAGCGCGACAGCACGAAGTTCATGCCGGTGTTCATAACCGAGCCTATGCCCTGCATTATGATGGAGGGCAGGCCAACGCGATAGATCTCGCGTATGGAGGTGCGGTTCGGGCGGAAGCCGCGGAAGGAGACCTTGATCTCGTGCCTGCCAAGCAGCACGAGCAGCATAGCGATCACCATGCTCACCCACTGACCGATAACGGTCGCTATCGCAGCGCCGGCTATGCCCATTTTGGGGAAGCCGAGGTAGCCGAAAATGAGTATGGGATCGAGCACGATATTGGTCACCGCGCCGGCAAGCTGCGCGGCCATGGAAAGATTGGTCTTGCCCATGGACTGCAGTATGCGGTCAAAGCCCATATGGATGAACACGCCCAGGCCGAACACCATGCATATGCGAAGGTAAGTCACGCCAAGCTCGTGCTGAGCGGGATCGTCGGTGAATATGCGGAAGAAGGGGCCGATCACGGTGAGGCCGAGTATGAGGAAAACTATCGCCGAAACGAATTCCAGGAATATGCCGTTGGAGGCTGCCGAGTTGGCCTCGTCAAAGCGCTTTTCGCCCAGCCTGCGGCTCATAAGCGAATTCATGCCCACCGCGGTGCCTATCGCGACCGAGAACATGAGGAACTGTATGGGATAGGCAAGGCCCACGGCGGTCAGCGCGTTGTTTACGCCCGCGGCGCTTATGGAATCCTCGATCCTGGCCACGAATATGCTGTCGACGACGTTATACAGCGCCTGCACCAGCATTGAAATGACCATGGGCAGGGACATATTGAACATCAGCCTGCCTATGGGCATGGAGCCCATCTTGTTTTGCTTAAGTGCTTTTTCCATGAAAACCTCTTTCAAACGCGGTTTTTACAGCAGGGAGGCATAGCTTATATCCTCGTGAAGCTCGCTCCCGTCATATCGAAGGCTCAGCGCGTAATCGCCCGCGGAGCCCGAAAGGACTATCGAATCGTGCCCGGCGTCGTAAATGAAGCGGGGCATTGTGGTGGAAAGGATCGGCGCGTTCTCAAGTCCGTTCACCGTGAGCACGGCGGGATCGAAAACGATCGATTCACGCTGACCGTCGCCGTTCATGTCGATGGAGAGAGTGCGCGTGTCGCCCGAAACGGACGTGTAGATCATGGGGTTGTGCAGCATTATCTCAAGCCCGTTTTTAACGTATTCCTCGTATGAGGAGCGGATGACGAGCGAGCTCGAGCTGCCGCTGCGGTCGATTCCGAAGAGACGGCAGTAAAGGTTGCCGCCCTCGTCGGGATAGAAGAGATAATAGCCTTCCTTATTGTGCTTTTCTGAGAGGAAGAGCATATTGCTGCCGTCGAGCGAAACGAGGCTGAGCTTAACGCCGATATCCATAAAGGGCCTGCCGTCTATGCAGAAAACGGGGCCGCCGTCGATATCGCGCACGTCAAGCGTTTCGGGGGAGCCGTCACCGTTTATGTCGACGGATTCGCCCTCGGTCCCGGCATTTATCACCCTGCCTCCGAAGAGCGGATAGACGACGCCGGCGAGTATCCTGCCCTCGAGCGTTGTGGGCTCCTCGGTCGGTACGGCGGTGGGCGCGGGAGTGGGCGCTTCGACGGGAGCGAGCGTTGCGCCGGGGATCACGTCGATCACTTCGGGCTCGCCCGGGGCGGGATCGGACGCCTTGCCGCAGCCGGTCAGCAGCGCCGATAACGCGGCCGCCGCAAGTGCGGCCGATATTACCCTGCGGAGCCCGCCGGAGGTTTTATTTGAGCCGATATTTTTATGCCTGTTCATAAGCCGGAAGCTGCCTTTCGTGAGTTGAACGCCGCGCTTCTTGCGCGCGGGCGCAGTCAATCAATCTATTATAGCAGAAAACCCGACAAATTTCAAATACGGACCGAAAAATAGTGCGGCTTTGCTCAAAAATATATTGCAAAAACAAGCGTTTTTGCGCTTGACTTGGGCCGGGGAATATGATATTCTAACAAATGGCAATCGAATATCCGCCGTAGACAGCCGGTGCAGAGCGAAAGCTTTGCTTAATATCCTGCCGAGGTGAAGATCATATAAACCGAAGGGAAAAAATGCCCGTCGGGAATCAGAATTCTTCATTCCCCTGTCGATAAGCGGCGAGGGGATATTTTATTGTTAATCTGATAAGGAGGAAGAACAAATGGCAAACGCTTCCATTATCGCCCAGAAGGAACAGCTGGTCAACGAGCTTTCCGAGAAGCTTCAGAAGGCACAGTCCATAGTCGTTTTCGATTACCGCGGCCTGACCGTTTCCGAAGTCACCGAGCTCCGCGCCCAGATGCGCAAGGCCGGCAACGAGTACGTTATCGTCAAGAATTCCATGGTTGAGCGCGCTTGCGACAAGATCGGCATTGACGCTTCCGTCAAGGAAATGCTCAAGGGTCCGTCCGCATTCGCTATCGGCTATGAAGACGCCGTATCTCCCGCCAAGATCCTGAAGGACGCCGTCAAGAAGCTCAAGAAGTGCGAGATCAAGGGTGGTATCGTCAACGGTAAGGTTTCCGATGCAGCCGCTATCGACGCTCTTGCTGAGCTGCCCCCCAAGGAGGTACTCATCGCCCGTATGCTCGGCAGCATGATGTCCCCCATCAGCGGTCTTGCGATCGTTCTCGATCAGATCGCCAAGAAGAACGGCGGAGAGACCGCCGAAGCCGCCGAATAATTTCGGCATGACCCGGGCGCAAAGCCCAAACATCAATCAAAAAATTATCTAAATCTTTTAGGAGGAAACTATCATGTTTAACAAGGAGCAGTTTATTGAAGACATTAAGGCCATGACTGTTCTCGAGCTTGCCGATCTCGTTAAGGCTCTCGAGGAGGAGTTTGGCGTATCCGCCGCCGCCACCGCCGTTGCCGTTGCCGGCCCCGCCGCCGCTGCTGAGGAAGTTGAAGAGAAGACCGAGTTCGACGTCGTTCTCAAGAGCTTCGGCACCGAGAAGATCAAGGTTATCAAGGTTGCCCGTGAGCAGCTGGGTCTCGGCCTCAAGGAGGCTAAGGAGATCGTTGACGGCGCTCCCTCCACCCTCAAGGAAGGCGTTTCCAAGGAAGAGGCCGAGAAGCTCGCTGAGGCTTTCAAGGCTGTTGGCGCCGAGATCGAGATCAAGTAATTTCGGTTCTGCTTTTTTACGAGTCTGCGGCTTGGCCGCAGGCTCGTTTCATTAAGGAAAGGGCAATACGATATGAAAAAGCTGATCGCGCTTATTTCAGCCGTGCTCATGCTGGCGGCCCTTGCGGCCTGCACGGGCGGGGCGGACGCGCCCGCGCCTACGGAAGCACCCACGGCAGCTCCCACCGAAGCGCCCACCGAAGCGCCCACCGAAGCGCCCACCGAAGCCCCCACTGAGGCTCCCACCGAGGCGCCTGCGGAAACGGCCGATCCTGTGGAGGCGGCGGTTGAGGAGTATGCGGAGAAATTCCTGCCGCAGCTTGAATCCATGAAAGCGCTTTTTGCGGGCGTTATGGAGCTTGACTGCTATGCGGAGGGCAGGACGTTCGTGCTGGAGTATAAATACGTCGATAAATTCACCGGCACGCCCGAGCTGCTTCGCAAGAGCCTTGACGAGACCGCCGAGGGCTTTGTTTCGATGTACGAGGAGCTTTCCGGTTACGCGGATTCCGACGAGGTCATGATCGTGCTGCGCTATCTCGACAGCGACGGCAGCAAGATACTCGATTACGTGATCGACAAGGAATTTGCCGAGATCGCCGCCGCGGCGTCCGTAACCGAAAAGTTCGATTCGCTCGAGGAGTTCGTGAATTCCGATGAGCTTAAGCGGGAATTCGCCGAGGACGACGACGACGAGATGAGGACGGAGATCTCCGAAGAAAACGGCGATACGCTCGTTATCACCTACGTTTATCTTAACGACATGACCGACGAGGAGAAGGCGCTCTTCGGCGATCTGTGGTATGCGGCCATGGCCGAGGACGGCGTGGAGCTTATCGCCGAATTCAGGGATATGGTGCTGTCCTGCGTCGATTTGAGCGACTGCGACGTCGTGTTCCGTGCGGCCGATAAGGACGGGAACGTGATGGCGCAGTATCCCGCGGAATAAGGAAAAGCAACTGTTGGCGCAGCCCCCGGGGACTGCGCCTTTTTCATCTTCCGAAGCGCCTGTTTATGCGCTTTTCAAACGCGGCGACGGCATAATACATGACCGCCGCGAGCGCGCAGAGTATCACGATGCTTGCCATTACAAGATCGAGCTTGAACACCTGCCCGCCGTAGACTATGAGGTAGCCAAGGCCGCGCTTTGAAACGAGGTATTCGCCCACGATAACGCCCACCCAGCTCATGCCCACGCTGATCTTCAGTGCGCTCATGATCGTGGGGACGGAGGAGGGCAGCACCGCCTTTATAAAGGTCTGCGTGCGCGAGGCGCCCAGCGTGCGCATCAGGCGCATCAGCCCGGGAGGCGTTTCCATAAAGCCCGAGAGCACGGTCATCACGGTCACGACGGTGGAAACGAGCAGCGCCATCACGATTATGGCCTCGGCCCCCGCGCCCACCCAAACGATCAGTATGGGGCCGAGGGCGATCTTGGGCAGGGCGTTGAGCACCACCAGATATGGATCGAGCACCCGCTCGGCAAAGGGGCAGAACCACAGCAGCACCGCTATGCCGACGCCGATCGCCGTGCCCGAAAGAAAGCCCGCGGCGGTCTCTGAAAAAGTGGTCAGGATATGGGGAAACAGATCGTTTGCCGCGTACAGGCCGCCTATCGTTTCAAGCACCCTTGCCGGGGACGAGACTATGAAAGGGTCGCACAGGCCAAGGCGGCCCGCGCATTCCCACAGCGCGATCAGTGCGGCAAGCAGCAGCAGGCGTGTGATCAGCACCAGACGGTTTTTCCGCCGGAGCCGGGAGAGATATCTTCTATGCTCCGCGCTCATCATGGTCCAACTCCTTCCATATTTCGTCGAAAAGCCTTGAAAAGCCCTCGGCGGAGCGGCGCTCGAATGCCGAGCCGGGCAGGCGAACTTCGAATTCGCGCTTCACCCTTGCGGGGCGTGAGGAAAACACCGCCACGCGGTCGCTCATGGCGATGGCCTCGGAGATGTCGTGCGTGACGAGTATCGCCGTCAGGCCGCCCTGCTTTATGATGGTGCGCACCTCGTCCTCCAGCATGAGGCGCGTCTGATAATCCAGCGCCGAAAAGGGCTCGTCTAAAAGGAGCAGCTCCGGCCCGAAGGCCAGCGTGCGTATGAGCGCCGCCTTCTGCCGCATGCCGCCCGAAAGGGCGGCGGGGTATGCGCGCTTAAAATCTCCCAAACCGTATTTTTCAAGCAGTTCCATGGCTTTTTCGCGGCTTTCCCTCGTCAGCCGCTTTTTTATTTCAAGCCCAAGCAGCACGTTCCTTTCAATGGTGCGCCATTCAAGCAGCTCATCGCGCTGCAGCATATAGCCCACCCGGCTCCGCGCCTCGGCGGGGGTAAGGCCAAGCACCCTCACGCTCCCCTCGGACGGCGGATAGAGGCCCGACAGAAGAGAGAGCACGCTCGTCTTTCCGCAGCCGGAAGGGCCCACGATGCTTACGAATTCGCCACGCCGCACGGCAAGGCACAGGGAGCTCACCGCTTTTGTCTCGCGCGAGGGCTCGTGATATATGAGGCTCACGTTATCGAGCTGAGCGATCATATCTTCAAGCATAAATGCCTCCAAGCTTTGTTATTCCGTTTAATCTATGCTCGGGCGCCCGGCGTTGTGAAGCGGGGTTGACAACGCGGCGTGACGTATATATAATTATAATGAAGAAAAATGGGGCCTTGCCCCGAAAAGGAGAGTTATATGGAACTTAACGAAGCCGTTGCAAAGCTCAAGGAGAAGAACAAAAAGCTTGCCGCCTATTATCATGCGATGGGCGTGATGTATTACGATATCGAGACCGCAGCTCCGAAAAACGCCATCGGCGGCTTTTCGGATACCATGGCCGCTCTCTCGGAGATAACCTATAAGCTTGAAGTCAACGAAGAGAATTTCGAGCTGCTCGATTTCCTGAGCGCGCACGCGGACGAGCTTGACGAGATCACCCGCCGCGAGGTGGAGCAGGCGCAGAACGGCCTGAAGCTGCTGCGCAACGTGCCCATGGAGGAATACGTGGAATATCAGCGCATACAGTCCGAAGCCTCGGCGGTTTGGCACGAGGCCAAGGTCAAGAACGATTACGCCATGTTCGAGCCGCATCTTAAAAAGCTTGTGGAATACAATATCAAGTTCGCAAAATATGCCGCGCCCGAAAAGGATCCCTATGATTACTGGCTGAACGAGTTTGAGGAGGGCTTCACTCAGGACGTGCTGGACGGGTATTTTGACAAGGTGAAGGCCGCGCTGGTGCCCCTCATCCACAAAATCTGTGAAAAGGAAAAGCCCGACGACAGCTTTATTTACAAATTCTATCCCATCGACAAGCAGCGCGAGCTGTCGCAATATCTTATGGATGTTATCGGCATCAACAAGGACGACTGCTCGATAGGCGAGACCGAGCATCCCTTCACCACGGGCTTCAACAAGCACGATCTGCGCATCACGACCCATTATTATGAAAACGCGCTCACCTACAGCATGTATTCCGTCATCCATGAGGGCGGCCACGCCACCTATGAGATGGGCAACTGCGACGAGCTGATAGGCTCCCCGCTTTCCGGCGGCGCTTCCTGCGGCATGCACGAGAGCCAGTCCCGCTTCTATGAGAACATAATAGGCCGTTCCAAGGCATTCTGCGAGCTCGTGTTCCCCAGGATCAAGGAGATATTCCCCGAACAGCTCAAGGAAGTCGACGCGGAGAAATTCTATCGCGCCGTCAACCTCGCTCAGCCCTCGCTGGTGCGCACCGAGGCCGACGAGCTGACATATTCGCTGCACGTGCTCATCCGCTATGAGATCGAGAAGAAGCTGATGCACGGCGAGCTTGACACAAAGGATCTGCCCGCCGAGTGGAACAGGCTCTATAAGGAGTATCTGGGCGTGGACGTGCCCTCCGACAAGGAAGGCTGTCTGCAGGATTCGCACTGGTCGGGCGGCAGCTTCGGTTATTTCCCCTCCTATTCGCTGGGCTCCGCCTATGGCGCGCAGATACTTGCCCACATGAATAAGGAGCTGGATATGGATGCGCTGATCGCCTCGGGCAATATCGGCAAAATCACCGAATGGCTGCGCGAGCACATCCACAAATACGGCCAGATCAAGAAGCCCGCCGAGCTCATACGCATCTGCTGCGGCGAGGACTTCGATCCCGATTATTACATCGATTATCTTACGGAGAAGTTCACAAAGCTCTATGAGCTGTAATGAAAAGGGCGCGGAGCAAAACCCGCGCCCCGTTTTTTCAAGGAGCGATATGGAAATTTCAAAAGCAAAAGAGGTATTTAAGGCGGGCCTTAAGCTGAGCGAGGCATACAGGCACGCGTCGGTCGTGATGAATTACGACAGCATGACCGCCGCCCCGAAGAACGCCGCGGCCTATTTCGGCGCGGATATGGCGCTGCTCTCCGGCGAGGCGCGAAAGGTAAAGCTGGATAAGGATTTTATCGAAGCCGTTGAAACGCTCTGCGCTCACGCGGGAGAGCTTGACGGGATCACCCGGCGAGAGGCGGAGGAGGAGATGCGCGGGCTGGAGAGGATACGCGCGATACCCGCGGAGGAGCACGCGGCTTACAGGCGGCTGCTGGGAGTTTCGTTTGCCAAATGGCAGGAGGCCAAGCGGAGGGACGATTTTGCGCTTTTCGAGCCTTATCTGGACGAGGTGATAAGCGCCTGCCGCCGCATGGCGCAGCTTGCCGCGCCCGAAACCGATCCTTACGACTACTGGCTCAACGAAAACGAGGAAGGCGCGTCGACGCAGATGCTCGACGGATTCTTCGCGCTTTTAAAGCGCGAGCTCGTGCCGCTCATCGCCGCCGTATCGGAATGCGAAAAGCCCGACGCAAGCTTCCTTCACGCGTATTTTCCCAAGGCGGAGCAGCAAAAATTCTCACTCGAGCTTATGGACTTAATGGGTATCGACCGCGATCGCTGCTCTTTGGGCGAGGCGGAGCACCCCTACACCACGTTCATCAGCCGCAGCGACGTGCGCATGACGACGCATTATTACGAGCGCTATGCCGCGGCGAATATGTTCAGCGTGATACACGAGGGCGGGCACGCGCTTTATGAGCTGAACGTGGGGGAGGAGCTGAAGGGCTCGCCGCTTGCGCATGGGGCTTCCGCCGGCATGCACGAATCGCAGTCCCGCTTCTATGAGAACATAATCGGCCGATCAAGGGAATTCGCGGAGCTTGTGCTTCCCCTGATGAAAAAGCACTTCCCCGAGCAGTTTTCGGGCGTTGACGCGGAGGGCTTCTACCGTGCGGTAAACCGCGTGGAGCCGAGTCTTAAGCGCACCGAGGCGGACGAGCTGACCTACTGCCTGCACATTATGATAAGGTATGAGCTGGAAAAGCGCCTGCTGCACGGCGAGCTGAAGGCTGCGGATGTTCCCGCTGAGTGGAACAGGCTCTACAAGGAGTATCTGGGGCTCGACGTTCCCAACGACCGCGAGGGGTGCCTGCAGGATATGCACTGGGGCTCGGGGCTGACAGGGTATTTTCCGACCTATGCCCTGGGCAACGCTTACGGCGCGCAGATCGCGGCGGCGCTCGAAAAGAGAGTGAACGTATGGGAGCTTGTCCGCAGGGGCGGCCTGCCCGAGATTACTGCCGTGCTGACGGAGGGGATCTACCGCTTCGGCAAGCTCAAAACCCCCGCACAGCTCATCGAGGGCTTCTGCGGGGAGGGCTTTGAGCCGAGATACTACATCGAGTATCTGAAGGAAAAGTACGGCGCACTGTAAGTTTAATGAATGCAGCTGAAAATGTTTTTTGGTACTGAGACAACAAAAACATGGACGAAGAGAGAAAACTCCGCAAACGGAGACGTATATAACGCCGTTGAGAACTATACGGACATGGATGGTGAAGTGAACGATCCGTTCGACGCGTTCTTTGCGCTTCCTTCCGTTCAGGAGAAGCTGGAAAAAGCAAGGGAGAACTATCGCAGAGGTCAGTGATACCCGAGCCGCCTTGGAAGCGGCATTGATACCCTCTCCGTTCTTTAAACCCCGGCGGACGGCCCATTACGCAGGCCCCCGCCGGGGGCTTTTTTGCTAAAATATATCCTCTGCTCCTCTTTAACTGCTTTGAAAATTGTTTTATAATAAAGAGGATAATGCGAGTATGCCGTGCTTTTGCGGCATCCGGCGCTGAAAGTTAACAAAATCTTTAATAAGAGAAAGGGCAAAACATGGACGAACTCAAGAAAACTCCGCTTTACGAGGCGCATATCGCTCTCGGCGGCAAGATGGTCGATTTCGGCGGCTGGGCTCTGCCCGTTCAGTACAGCTCCATAATCGAGGAGCACAAGGCGGTCCGCACCGCGTGCGGTCTGTTCGACGTCTCGCACATGGGCGAGGTGTTCGTAGTCGGCAATTCCGCTTTCGATTACATACAGAACCTCGTCACCAACGATATCACCACCATGACTCCCGGCCGCTGCCGCTATGCGGTGATGTGCTATGAGGACGGCGGCGCCGTTGACGACGTGCTCATCTACAAGTTCGCCGACGATCGCTATATGCTGGTCGTTAACGCCGCGAACACCGCCAAGGATATCGAGTGGATGAAGAAGAACGTGTTCGGCGACGTGCAGATAATCGACGAGAGCCCCCTTTGGGCGCAGCTTGCCCTGCAGGGCCCCAAGTTTGAGGAAGTGCTGAAGGCCGCCGGTTATTACGGCGAGATCCCCGCCAAGAACTATACCTTCACCGAAAACAACATCGTTGCGGGCGTAAGGTGCCTTGTTTCCCGCACCGGCTACACCGGCGAGGACGGCGTTGAGCTCTACTGCGCCGCGGGCAACGCGATGAAGCTTCATGCCGCTCTGCTCGAGGCCGGCAAGGAGATGGGTCTTCTGCCCTGTGCTCTCGGTGCGCGCGACACGCTCCGCTTCGAGGCGTCCATGCCCCTTTACGGTCACGAGATGAGCGACAAGATCAACCCCGTTGAGTGCGGAGTGGATTTTGCCATCAAGTTCAAGAAGCCCGCCTTCATAGGCCGTGAGGCGCTCATGCGGGAAAAGACCCGCCAGCGCATCGGCCTTAAGGTGTTGAAGGGCCTTGCGCGCGAGCATATGCCCGTGCTGATGAACGGCGAAGAGGTCGGCTTCACCACAAGCGGCGGTCCCGCGCCCTCCCTTGGCGGCAACTACGCAATGGCGATCGTTCCCGCCAACGTTCCCGACGACGCCGTGTGGACCATCGACGTACGCGGCCGTCAGATCCCCTGCGAGCGAGTTGAGCTGCCCTTCTATAAAAGGGCGTAAGCACCGTTCGATCCCCTGCTTGCGCGCGCCGCTGCCGGTGCGAAAAAGCAGTTAATGAAACAAAAAATCAACCTGAGGAGGTATTTATTATGGTTCCCAATGATCGTAAGTACACCCGTGACCACGAGTGGGTCATGGTAGAAGGCAATGTTGCAAAGATGGGCATCACCGCTCACGCGGCCGAGGCTCTGGGCGATATCGTTTACGTCGAGCTTCCCGCCGTCGGCGACGAGGTCGCAATGGGCGAAAGCTACTGCGTAGTCGAGTCCGTCAAGGCCAGCTCCTCCGTATTCTCCGCCGTTAACGGCACCGTCGTTGAGATCAATGAAGAGCTTGACGGCGCTCCCGAGAAGCTCAACGAGGACGCTTTCGAAAACTTCATCGCCGCCGTCGAGTTCACCGAGATCACCGAGGATCTCATGGACGCCGATGAGTATGAGAAGTTCTGCGAAGAAGAAGCATAATCAAGACCATGCGCGCTCCGATGGGGATATCCTCATCGGAGCCGCGTTATAAGGTAATAAGGAGACCGTTTATGAAATCTTACGTCCCCAATACGGAAAAAGAGCGTCTTGAGATGCTTGCCGAAATAGGCATGCAGTCGATGGACGATCTTTTTGTCGATATCCCCGAGGATCTCAAGCTTTCAAGGCCGCTCGATCTGCCCAAGGCGCTGACCGAGACCGAGCTTCGCGAGCTTATAAGCTGCTACACCATAATGAACGAGGAGGGCGGCCCCGTGCTTCGCGGCGCCGGCGCTTACCGTCATTACATCCCCTCGGTGATCCCTCAGCTTGCCATGCGTTCCGAGTTCTACACCGCCTACACTCCCTATCAGGCCGAGATGAGCCAGGGCATGCTGCAGAGCCTTTTTGAGTATCAGACCATGATCTGCCGCCTGACCGGCCTTGACGCCGCGAACGCCTCCGTATATGACGGCGCGACCGCCGCCGCGGAATCCATGCTGATGCTGCGCGACAACAAGCGCAAGAAGAAGATACTCTATTCCGCCGGTCTCAATCCCGACGTGATCACCGTTATGAAAACCTACGCCCACTGCGCGGAGCTCGAGCTTGTCGAGATCCCGCTCACCGATAAGGGCGTGACCGACGTCAGCGCCATTGCCGAAAATATGGACGGCGCGGCGGGCGTGATAGCCGCCAGCCCCAACTATTTCGGCTGCATCGAGCCCATGGCGGCAATAGCCGAGGCCGCGCATGCAAAGAACGGTCTGCTCGTGGCTTACGTCAATCCCATCACGCTGGGCGTGCTGGCCCGTCCCGCCGATTACGGCGCGGATATCGCCATTGGCGACGGTCAGCCTCTCGGCCTGCCCCTTGCTTTCGGCGGTCCGTACGTCGGATTCATGGCGGCAACCAAAAAGCTCATGCGCAATCTGCCCGGCCGTATCGCCGGCGAGACCCGCGACGCCGAGGGCAACCGCGTGTTCGTGCTCACCCTGCAGGCGCGCGAGCAGCATATAAGGCGCGAAATGGCCTCGTCCAATATCTGCTCCAACCAGATGCTTTGCGCCATAATGGCCTCCATGTACTGCGCGGTAATGGGCCCCAAGGGCATGAAGGAAGTCGGCGAGCAGAACGTTAACAAGGCGCACCTGCTTGCCAAGAAGCTTACCGCCATCGAGGGCGTAAAGCTCCGCTATCCCGACACCCCCTTCTTCAATGAGTTCGTCATCGATCTGCCCGATGCGGAAAAGGTCGATAAGCTGCTTGCCGATTACTCCATCACCGGCGGCCTTGTGCTGCCCGACGGCGGCATGCTGTGGTGCGCGACCGAGATGAACAGGGCCGATGAATTCGACTTTATCTGCGACGTTATCGAAAACAAGGGAGGTGAAGAGTGATGCGTTCCGAATATAAGCTGATTTTTGAACGTTCCCATGAGGGACGCAGGGCGTACGATCTGCCCGAGTGCGACGCACCCGATGCAATGGATCAGATCCCCGAGGAGCTGAAGGCGAATTCCGAGCTCGCTCTGCCCGAGATCGCCGAGGTCGACCTCGTCCGCCATTATACCAATCTCTCCCGCCGCAATTTCGGCGTTGACAACGGCTTCTATCCCCTTGGCTCCTGTACCATGAAGTACAATCCCAAGATCAACGAGGAGCTTGCCGTTGCGTTCGACGATATGCACCCCCTGCTTGACGCTTCCATGAGCCAGGGCTGCCTTGCCCTGATGAAGGATATGGAGGATATGCTCTGCGAGATCTGCGGCATGGACGCCTTCACGCTCCAGCCCGCAGCCGGCGCTCACGGCGAGCTCACCGGTCTCATGCACATCCGCGCCTATCATGAGCACCGCGGCGATTTCGAGCGCAAGGTGATGATCGTTCCCGACGCCGCTCACGGCACCAACCCCGCTTCCGCGGCCATGGCCGGCTTCAAGGTCAAGGAGATCAAGTCCGCTCCCGACGGCGGCGTCGATCTTGACGCTCTGCGCGCGGCGGTCGGCCCCGATACCGCGGGCCTGATGCTCACCAACCCCTCCACGCTCGGCCTCTTCGAGCGCAATATCAAGGAGATCGCCAAGATAGTCCACGAGGCGGGCGGTCTGCTGTATTACGACGGAGCCAACCTCAACGCCATCATGGGCATCGTGCGCCCCGGCGACATGGGCTTTGACGTGATGCATATCAATCTGCACAAGACGTTCTCGACTCCTCACGGCGGCGGCGGCCCCGGCAGCGGTCCCGTTGGCGTAAAGAAGCACCTCATCCCCTTCATGCCCGTTCCGCGCATCGAAGAGGACGAGAACGAGATGTATTATCTTGATTACAACAAGCCCGAATCCATAGGCAAGATCAAGAGCTTCTACGGCAACTTCGGCGTGATCGTAAAGGCGTTCTGCTACATCCGCTCCCTGGGCGGCGAGGGCTTGAAGGAAGCCTCGGAAAACGCTGTGCTCAACGCGAATTACGTCATGAACAAGCTGCGCGGCGTTTACGAGATCCCCCACGACCGCATCTGCATGCATGAGTGCGTCGTCACTCCCACCGAGGAGATGATGAAGAACGAGGTGCACACCTCCGATATCGCCAAGGCGCTGATAGACCGCGGGTATCATCCCCCGACGATCTACTTCCCCCTCATCGTGCACGAGGCGATGATGATCGAGCCTACCGAATCCGAAGCCCGCGAGACGCTTGACGAATTCGTCGATGCCATGAAGGGAATTGCCGAGCAGGTGAAGACGGATCCCGCCGCGATACACGCGGCGCCCGTGACCACGCCCGTAGGCCGTCCCGACGAGGTGACGGCGGC
>JAEEGL010076104.1_pt1 | contig 20063 bp, 5 predicted proteins | sample 9134231 | NCBI WGS metagenome assembly JAEEGL01 (sample SAMN16246548, study PRJNA631951) | gut metagenome | biome: gut microbiome; feature: rumen; material: fiber-attached | host: Bos | place: Iran: Karaj | collected 2018-10
CACTGCAATATCAGGACGCCGGAAGCGCAGCAGTGCAACCGGGACGAATGCGACTTTTTCAGAAGATTCATGTAAACGACGCGCCTGGTGCAGGCTGTCCGCATCAGGAACGGATGCCGCGTTGGGACAGCCGGCCCCACGACCCCCGTCCGAGGTGATGCAGGTGGTTCGTTTTGAGATCGATCACGGTGTCCTGATCCGCTTTTACGGCGATGAGACGCATGTCGTTGTCCCCGACGGCGTGGTGCGGATCGAAGCTTCGGCCTTCCGATACGGGAGGGACCGCGTGGAGAGCCTGGTCCTTCCCGACAGCGTGCGGACGATTGACGAAGGCGCGTTCCGGGATATGACGGAGTTGACAGCCGTCACGCTTCCCGGGACGCTGGCGGTGATCCCCCGGGAGGCCTTCCGGGGCTGCACCGGCCTGCGTCAGCTGACCATGGCCGAGGGAATACGGGAGATCGGGGCGAGTGCGTTCTTCGGCTGCGCAGGGCTTGAGCACGCTGCCTTCCCGGCCAGCCTGGAGCGGATCGGCGACAGCGCCTTCCGGGAGTGCCGCGCGCTGGCGTCCTTCACGCTGCCGGACGGAGCGGTGGACATTGGGATGCTCGCGTTTGCCGGGACCAAATGGTTTGACGACGCGCCGGAGGGCATGCTGTATGCCGGACAGGCGGTTTACGGCTATATCGGAGACGCGCCGGAGGAGCTTGCCGTCCGGCCCGGCACGGCCGCCGTCGGCGTGTATGCCCTTGCCGGGCTGAAGAACCTGCGGCGGGTGACCCTCCCGGACAGCGTGACGAGGATCGGCATGGGGGCCTTCAGCGGCTGCAGGGGGCTGCGGGACGTCTCCCTGCCCGAGGGGCTGCGGTCCATCGGCGCAGGGGCCTTCGATGACTGCAGAGGGCTGGAGGACGTCACCATCCCGAAGAGCGTGACCTTCATCGGGGAGCAGGCCTTCGGCAATATCACCGGGCTGACCCTCCACGGAGAGTACCATACCACGGCGGAGGAGTATGCCTGGAAGCATCGGATCCCGTTCGACCGGACGCCCGCTGTGGAGATCGAGGACGGTGTGCTCAGGGCCTGCGCTGGGCTGCCCTTCCGCTTCACCGTGCCGGACACGGTGACGGAGATCGACGCGCGGGCATTCCATGACTGCGGCAGGCTGGCCTGCCTCACCATCCCCGGCAGCGTGAAGCGGATCCCCGACGGCCTGTTCAGGGACCATCCGGGCCTGCAGCAGGTGGTGCTGGCCGATGGCGTGGCCGGGATCGGCTCCCGCGCCTTCAGCGGCTGCAAAAAGCTGGAGAGCATCGTGATCCCGGACAGCGTCACCACCATTGGCGCGGAGGTGTTCCGGGACTGCGGGAACCTGCGGCGCATCAACCTCCCCGACGGCATCACCGAAATCGGGGACGATGCGTTCCGCGGCTGCACCGGCCTGGCGGCTTTTGAGGCGGGGGAGAACAATCAGCGTTTCTCGGCGGCGGACGGCATCCTGTACGACAAGGAGAAGACAAGGCTCCTGCGGTATCCGCCCGCCAGACGGCAAGCGGCGTTTGTCATCCCCGACGGCGTGACGGAGATCGCGGAGGGCGCTTTCAGGGACTGCGGCTTCCTGAAGCGCGTGACGATCCCCGCCGGCGTGCAGGAATTCGGCGCGGCGTTCACCTGGTGTCCCAGCCTGGCGGATGCGGTGCTGTGCGACGGCGTGAAGACCGTCGGGAAAGAAGCGTTTCACGGCTGCAGAAACCTGCATCGCGTCATCCTCCCCAGAAGTGTGGAGCTGATCGGGGCGGGCGCATTCGAGGATTGCCAGGGCCTCAAGTATATCCTGATCCCGTCCGGCGTGTGGGCCATCGGGGAAAAGGCGTTCTATGGCTGCAACAAGCTGAAAAAAGTGAGGATCCCCGCCGGGGTCCGGTTCATCGGCGGGAAGGCCTTCGGGTACTGGCGCCTGGCCTGGAACGAGTACAGGAATCATCTCGTCATCGGCTGTAAACCGGGCTCCGCCGCCCAGCGGTATGCCGGGGAAAACCGGTTCGAAACCTTTGTTCTGCCCTGAGGAGCATCGTCCGGAGGATTTTGGCAGAATGACGTTTGAATGACGAGCCGGAAAATCCGGCCGCTCTGATGCCAGCCGCCGGGATTTCCGCGTATATATATGTGCCGGACGTCCTTGGCGGCGTCCGGCGGAACGGTCTGGACAGACGGCAAGGCGATGCCCCGGAAACGGGGGACGGTGCCGGCGTGGGGAGAGGTTTGCTACAGGGAAATAACGACACGAAAAGTCCTCGCCGGACCAGATGTTCCAGGCTGCGTGAACAACCTGTGAAAAACGTAAATTCTGCCTTTGCAGAGGCTGTTCAGAATTGACAATCCGGCTGTTTTTTTGTATAATTCAAACTGTATCAGTGCATACCTTCGCCCGACCCCCTGTGGAACACCGTTTCGCAGGGGGATGGAAGCGCAGGGATGGATCCTGCCGACCGTCCCGGGGATCATGCAGCGCGGGAGGGCGGCAGAGGGGATGAACGGCTCTTGTGTCCACCGGTTTAGGCGGACGCATTCGGGAGGATATCGTATAGTATGGAGAAACAAGCCAGCGGAAAGAGCATTTTCAGGAGGACTGTATCCCTGCTGATCGCGGTGGCTGCAGTGCTCGCTTGGTGCCATTTCCCGTCCTTCGCCGAGGAGGGGCTCTTTGCCTGCGGAATCACGGAACACCGGCACGGGCCGGATTGCTTTGCGCCGGTGCTGGTCTGCGGCCAGCAAGAGCGGGAGGCCACGGTGGAGACTCACCGGGTCTTCACCGGCGCGTTTGTGATCCACACGCATACGGACCAGTGCCGGAACGCCGAGGGAAAGATCCAGTGCGGCTATCTGGCCGGGGAGTATCTGCATACCCACAACGAATGGTGCTGGGATGAGAACGGAAACCTGGTGTGCGGCCTGGAGGAGCGGAACAGCCACCGGCATGGGGCCGAGTGCAGCGTGGAGACCCGGGAGCTGGTCTGCGGCCTGGAGGAAACCGAAGGGCACCGCCACGGCGAGGACTGCTGGACCCTGAACAGAACGCTGATCTGCCAGACGCCGGAGACGCCCGCCCACCGGCACACGGACGCCTGCTATACCACCCATCGCAGCCTGACCTGCGGTCTGGTGGAGGAAGCGGGCCATACCCACACGGAGAGCTGCTTCGACGGGGAGGGAACCCTGGTCTGCACCCAGCAGGAGCGCCAGGGGCATCGCCACGGCGAGGACTGCTGGACGGAGGAGAAGACACTCACCTGTGAGCTGGCGGAGACGGAAGGGCATACCCATACCCCGGCCTGCTGGCTGGAGGAGAAAGAGATGACCTGCGGCCTGGCGGAAGCCGAGCCCCATGCCCACACGGAAGCCTGCTGGCAGGTGAACGTCGTCCTGCTGTGCGAGCACAAGCACACCGCCGACTGCTTTGTCACGGAGAAGGTCAACGGGGAGACGCGCAAACTGGCTGTCTGCGGGCAGAAGGAGGTCATCCGCTTCACCGCCCGGGAGAGCGACTGGACGGAGGAGACGGTTGTCCTGGATGACGGCCACACCCACAGCGAGGCTTGCTGGGCTGTCCCGGAGGAACCGGTGTGCGGCCTGACGGAGCATGTGCATACCGACGGCTGCCTGGCGGCGGAGGAGCCGGAGGAGACACCGGGCGATGAGGAACCGAAACCGGTCCCTTCGGAGGAAGGAACGGAGGAGAGCCTGACGGAAGCTCCGTCGGATGATCCGGCAGAAGACCCGGCAGACGATCCCGCGGAGGCCGTGACCGACAAGCTTCCCGAGGACGAAAAGAACGAACAGACCAAAGTCTCTGATGAAGAACCGGTGTGTGAACCGGGAGAGATCGTGGAAGAGATTTCGGAAGGGACCACAGAAGAGATTGCGGGTGAGCCCACAAAAGCACCTGCGGAAGAAGCGCCCGCAGAGGAGCCCGCGGAAGAACCCACGGAGGAGCCTGCGGGAGAGCCTGAGGAAGCGCCGGAGGAGAAGATCGACGGCGAAGCGGAGGATGGCACCGGGGAACCCGTGGAGGATGTGCCGGAACCGGAGGAGGCCCCCCGCGTGGTCATCCGGTCGTCGGTGGCGGGCACGGCCCGGATCGGCGACGAGGTCACGCTTTCCGTGGTGATCCCCGAGGGATACTCCGTGCAGTGGCAGTACACCCCGGACGGAGGGGCCACGGTGGCCGATATCGAGGGCGCGGTGCTGCCCGAGTACACCTTTGTGCTGACGAGCGAGAACATGGACTACCGGTATCGCGTGTGCCTCCGCCGGACCGGGGCGGAGGAGCAGGCCGAGTGACCGCCCGCAGCCCCGGGGCGGAAGAACGGTGAAATCAGGATACACAGTGTTCTATAGGGAACGAGGTGGACTCCCACAAGGGAGATGCAGAGGATGAAACGAGCAGCGGCAATGATCCTGGCAGTGCTGATGCTGATTCAGATGCTGCCGGCGAGAGCGGAGACGTATTCGGACTGGTACCAGGTGGAGACAGAGACACCTGTGGTTTGTGCTGTCCGTTTTGTTGTCGACGGAGTGGAGATCTCCGCCGTCTCCGTTGCCGAGGGTTCCCGCCTGTCCTCTGTGCCCGAAGGTCCCGCCAGGGATGGATATCTCTTTATCGGTTGGTATGCGGATGAGCAGGCCGTGACCACGGATACCGTGATCACGGCGGATCTGACTGCGGAGGCGGTCTACACCGAAGCGGACGAGGACACGGGAGACGTTCGCAAGGGCAGCAGTAGCTTTATCTTCAATGACAAGGGAACCTACGCCGACATCACCGTCTCCGGCACGGTGAAGGGACAGGAGCCCACGGTGTCCCGGAACGACCGGGTCAGCGGCAAGGTGACGGTCCTGGAAGCCTGGACGGTGAGCGGCCTCAAAGGTAATACCAGCCTGACAGTGGAAGCGGTGATCACCTCCCTGCCGAAGGACGGCTCCCTTTCCGCCTGCACCATGGTGGATGGCGCCGTTGGGGATCTGGTCGCTTCTGACCTGGCCGTAGGCGACCGGGTGAAGTTCGATGTGTCCGCAAAGGGCGCCGAGGGCATCGTGCTGACGGCCGGGACATCCTCCGGAGAGGAGACGGGCGAGGCCGCTCCTGTGGAGGGCGCGCTCTACGCCAACGAGCATCTCTACCTCACCGGCAAGCTGCCCAAGAACGGCGTCATCGACGTGCAGCCGGTGACGGTGTCCATCGACGGGGAGGAAGTCCTTGCCGCGTATGACATCAGTATCTACGGCAACGCCAACCAAATGAAGAAGGGCAAGACCTGGCAGCCCGCGGGACAAAAGGTGCGGGTAAACTGGTATGACGCTTCATTTGAAAACCGGGATCTGAATATCTATCACTATGCGGATGGAGCCAAGGCCCCTGAGTTTGTGGATACTGTAACGGCGAAGGATGGCTGGGTGGAATTTGAAGTGGACGGCTTCAGCGTTTACGTTGTCACTGAAACCACCTATTTGAGGACCTATCGCTTTTTTACCTTCGATGAATATGGCGATTATGTGGAATATGCGTTCTACACGGACAACGGGATCACAACGTTCACGCAGACGATCAAGAACGGCGAGACCCTGGTTGCCCCGCAGAATCCAACCAATCCACAGGATCCATCCGCGACTTTCGCGGGCTGGTTTGAAGACGTGCGTGAGGCGGGCACGACAGAGCCTGTTCTTGCAGATACTCCCTATGACTTCAGTAATATCCCGGAGATCACACAAACGGAAGAAGTCCATCTCTATGCCAGGTTTACTGAATATGCTTTTGTCGTCTTCCATGATCAATACGACCCGGATACGGAATCATTTCCTGTTGCGTATACCCATCGGGCAGAATTGACAGGAGGCGCTGCGGATGTCGATATCTCGGCATACAGTGTCACTTATCACGGAAGCGGCAACACGATGGTCTTTACGGGATGGTCCGAAGTACCGATCACAACGCCGGGATCGGACAACAATGATCTTGATGAAGCTGTCGTGAAGCTGGGTGACACGATCTCCGTGAGCGGCAATAAGGAGCTTTATCCGATCTTCACACCCGTGTATTGGCTCGGTTTCTACTCCGGCCCAACCGGATCGGGAGCAACCTATTATCCCGAAATCTATTATCTCAAGGGTGTCGGTCCTGCAGACCTCAGTGATCATATCCCGACCCGGGATACCGGAAGCAGCGGCGCATATGTCTTTGCCGGCTGGTATGCCGATGCGGTGGTCGGTGCGGACAATGAGACGGTCATCGGGCCGACCGCTGTGAAGATCGCGGAGGCGGATGGCAGCCTGGTTCCCAATGCTTCTGCGACAGGCATCTCCGTAAACGAGGCTGGCCAGAGCATGACGCTGACTGCGGACGTCATGCTGTACGCAGCGTGGGAGACCATTGAAACAGCCCGCTATTCTGTCCTCATCTGGAAGCAGAAAGCATCTGACACACCTGGGCTTGCCAACGAAGACAAGTCTTATGAATATGCTGAAAGGTTTATATTATCCGGAGAAGTCAACACCAATGCTTCTGTCGATTCGGTCTATACAAGCTTGGCCGAACTGAGTGCCTACAACAGCGTACATCCCGAAGCGGAGATCACATCAGACGAGGAGAATCCTTATCAGGACTTTGAGTTCGGTCGCTGTGATGCTTCTGCCACGATCGTGTCTGATGGCAGCACAGTGCTGAATGTATACTATGACCGTACCGAGTTTTCCACGCCCTCGTCCGAATCCTATGACCTCATATTTGCCGACTCTGTGACGATCACAGAGAATGCGAGCATCTCTCTCCCGGTTGCCTATGAGGGGGATAATAAAGTCTCTTACGGAGCACCCCTGGGCTCGTATGTGCCCTCCGATCCCGTTTCCGGCAGGGAAGGGTACACCTTTACCAACTGGTATGCGGATCGGGAATGCACGATCCGGGTGTTCTTCGATCAGGATTCATATGGTGCTTATACAGGCAAAAAAGTGCTCTATGACACGATGCCGGATCATAACCTGACGATCTACGCGGGTTGGGAAGAAGAATGGTATCTGGTCAAGCTTGATCCCAATTATGGAGCTATGTATGCCTACAATGGCAGTGAACTTGAGGGCACTGGATCCACCTGGTTCTGGTCGACCTATGGGGGCAAGGTCCAGGAATACACCACGGTCACACGTGATTATGTGGAATCTGCCTCGGGCACGTATTATTTTGTTCATCAGAGCAGGGCGTTCTATGGTTTTCCTGATACATGGGTCGATGGAGAAACAGCCCAGCAGGAGCGCAAAACCTACTATACAAATAACCCCGGTGAAGCAACAGAGTACACAACGTTTGAGTATGAGCCTGGCATATACCGGTATGCGGGATGGTATGAGGTCCAGGATGATGGAACAGAAACTCCCTATGACTTCGGAGGAATCATAGATCACAATATCACGCTGAAACTGCATTGGACAAAAGTCGGTGCATTCTATTTGGTGTATGATTCCGGCGAAGGAACGCTTGACAGCAACGAAGATCAGGAAACGCTTTATGTCGAGCTGGACGGGGATACCTATGCCGATAATGCTGATGTGGTTGTCACACGCATCGCTGCTCCGCCTGACGGGTATGAGTTTGTCGGCTGGACGATCCGCGGTGATGACAGCGGCGTCGTGTACACGCCCGGCAGCAGCTTTACGCTGCTGACAAAGTTTGCCGCAACGGTGCAGGGGAAGAAGACGGTCTATCTTGATGCTGTCTATTCTCAGGTGCCCATGGCATACATCGTGTATGATGCGAATGGTGGAACGATCACGGAGAGTGATCTGGACTATGGCAGTCCGGTCGATTCGGCATCCTCCAGGCCGGTCCACACCTGCGATACAGAGGCGGGAACGGCGACCATCTCGAACCTTGTGAATAACAGCGGCATCTATCTGTCTGACGGTAGTGGCTTTTCGAGAACCGATGCGACCTTCGCGGGCTGGAGCAACAAACCGGTCTATGATCCGGAGGATGAGACAGCCGTTCTCTATCTGCCGGGCGTACAGACAACCGAAACCTATCACGTCGATACATCGGAGTCTTCTGTCCTCTATGCTGTCTGGGAGGTCAGCGTAAGGTATCATCTGGATCGATCGGATGCGAGCTTTGGCAGCGGCTGGGGACCCGGATACACGCTGACTGCCGAAGATACCTATACACAGAGCGTTTATATCGGGACAGCCGCTGCAAGACCGACAGAGACACCGGAATACACCGGTTCTGAAGGTTTGATGTTCCGCTACTGGGCGACAAAGGATGACAACGGCAACTATGCGCTGTATGACTTCTCGCAGCCGGTGACAGAAGCCCTGGATCTGTATGCGTATTGGGCGCTGCCGGCAAGCGTACCTGTACATGCTGTGGACGCCACAGACGAAGCGCTTGCCGGCAAGGATGACTGGCTGACCACGGGAGCCATGTCCATTGGGACGGAACCGATCGCGCTTGATGAAAACACGGCATCAGAATACGCCGCTTCCGTTCCGGAAGACTATCTGTTCGCTTTTGCCGCAGTGCTTGGCAGCTCAGCGGAATTGCCGGATATTGAGGAATCGGATATAGCGGTTTCCCTCAGCTACAACAGCACGGACGGGAAGGTCCATGCCGTATACCAGAACGGCAGAGATGCCGCGCTTGCAGAGGATGATCAGGTTTATTTCGTCTACTATCAAGAGGAAGAACTGAGCATCAATTATGTGACGATGCGGGATGACGGCAGTATGGAAGATGCTGCTGTTGCTAATGGCGCACCCTCCACAACGGGCAAGATCGGTCAATGCGACATGGCAGATGCGGTTGCGACGCCGCTCGGATTTCTGTATGATCCACAGTATACCTGTTACGCCTTTGTTATCGGCAGCGATGAAGCGAGCAGTGCCAAAGATCTGAGCCTGATCACCAGCACTTCCGATACAAATGATTCTCGTCCCGCCCTGCTGGTTGAAAACACATGGCGCGGGTTCTCGTATTCCACAGACAATGGAACGACCTGGACGAGCTGCGGCTATAAGCCGACGCTCTACGTGGTTTACTTTGCCAAAAAGGCCACGGTCGTGACGTTTACGGAGAAAACAGTCGGGCTTGCGGAGGATATGGGGACACTCTTCAAATTCGATTACAAAATTGAAGCAGTCGTGAATGGTGAGGTCACCGGCCTTGTATACGATACAACAGTTCCAGGAAACAGCCCCGTCCAGCTTCGCAATGGGGAGGCTTATTCAACGATCCTGTTCACCGATTCGACCACCACGCAGAGGGTGACCGTCACACAGACGCAGGTGGAAGGCTTTGTCACCACGGATCCTGACGGTACGACCTCATCCTGTGAGTTCAGCTACACCGCTGACGATACCGGATATGCCCAGGAAGCTGTCTTCACCAACACCCGCAACACGGCGGCCACGGTCGAGATCCACATTGCGCTTGTGGATGTGGCAAACGGAAGCATCACGCTGCGGGATGATCTCCGCGATCCGGACAACAACGGCTTTGACCTCCCGCTTGGTAAGGAAGCCGTGTTGCCGCCGGCAGGCGTGTTTTCCGTGGATGACATCGAATATGCATTTGGGACAGCGCTCTATGGTACGAATGATCTGGACGGCATTCTGACTGTTGAAGGCATGGACATTGCTTCCATCGCCTGTGAACCTGTTGATTCTGTGGATCCGAATGTCTACGGTGTATATTTGAAGGACAGCCAAGGTGAACGGCTGGCCGAAGCGGGCAGCTATTCGATATACTATCTGTATTATCCGATGCCGGTCGTCCGGTATATGGAGGAGGGCGACGCCGGTGTTTTGACGGTCATTCATGGCTCCACCGACGGAACGACGGTATCGGATACGATCACCTATGAAGGCACGGTTCTGACACTCAACGGCAAGACTGTTGAGCAGGATCAAAAACTTGAGATCCCCCCGGATGGACTCATCATCTCCCAGAGCGTCGGGAGCGGTTCCTTCAATATGCCTCCGCTGATGGATAAAGGCACGGACAGGCTGTATCTTGTTTACAGCAGGATAGGAGCAGGCGCTCCGGACAAGATCAATACAGCGGAGATCTCAGTCAGCGACGGCCTGACGCTTTATCTGCAGATCCGCGAGAATAAACTGGAGTGGAGTTTTGACGAGAGCTCCTGGACGGCATTCACAGAGAAGCCTGTGATCTACGCGATCTATCGGGAGCGTGGCTATACACTGGAGATCACCAAGACCGTACCGATCGATACCGGCTATCGGGAGCCTTTTACCGTTACGATCAGCTCCACCGCCATCAACCGCACCAGCTACAGCGTTGAGGGAACGGGATACAGTTCCGTTTCGGCTGTTCAGGCAAATGGTTCGACTACCGGAAAGATCACAGTTGAAGTGGAGGACGGCAGCGATATCAAGATATTCGGCCTGGGCAGCGGCACCTATACCTTATCGGAGACCGGAAATGAAAACTATTATCTGACAGCCGAGCAGAAATATGCCCAAGAAGGAAGACCTGCTGCGGAAGACCTGACAGTAGAGGAAAACAGCACGGTGACGATCGCCCTTGACCAGGAGAAGACCCTGGCGCTGACCAATACGCCCAAGGTGATCTGCAAGGTCGGGACCCGCTATTTCCATACGATCCAAAGCGCGGTGCAGTGGATAGAAGACAATTCCGCCACATTCTCCGGAACCATTGAAATGCTCGAGGATTATCTGATGCCTTCCAGCGATGCGCCAGTGATCCCCTATTACCTTGACATCACGTTGACCACGGCTCCGGAGTATGGCAGCGGGACAGCGACGATCACCCGGAGCGGCAGCTTCGCGTCCGGGGCAATGTTTACCAACAGCGGCGTCCTGACGCTTCAGAACATCACCCTGGATGGCAACGGTGATGCAGTGACCGCTTCCGCAGCCATGATCGACAATGAAGGCACGCTGACGATTGGCAGCGGTGCTGTCCTTCAGAATGCGGCAAGCAGCGGAGACGGCGGTGCGGTGAACAGCTGGGACGGCTCCGTTACCGTCAGCGGCGGTACGGTCAGCGGCAATTCGGCTGCCCAGGGCGGGGCTGTTTATGCTTCGGGCGGCACGATCGAGATCAACGATGGCAGCCTCAGCGGAAACAGTGCGGACAATGGCGGCGCGATCTACTATTCCGGCAACGATGCCGTCATGGTGAATGGCGGAAGTATCAGTGATAACAACGCCGAAAACGGCGGCGCAGTCTATCTGGAAAAGGGCACGCTGGAGATGACCGGCGGGAGCATGGATGCCAACGCAGCAACCGAAAACGGCGGTGCCGTCTGTGCGATCAATGGCGAGATCGAAGTGTCCGGCGGCACCATCGGAGACGACACAGGCAACCACGCAAGAAACGGCGGCGCGATCTATCTGGAGAGCGGTTCCGTGACGATCAGCGGAGAAGCCGTGATCAGCCATAACTCGGCCCTGGAGAACGGCGGCGGCGTTTGCACCGGGATCGGTACAGTAACCATGTCCGGCGGCGGCCTTGCCTCCAATAGCGCAGCAGAAAAGGGCGGCGGCTTGTATTCTGAAAGCGGCGCCATCAGCATTGACCAGGCGTCACTCAGCGGGAACAGCTCGACTGCCGGCAATGGCGGTGGTGTATATGCCGGGACAGGTTCGGTGAGCTTGAATGCCGTAACGCTGGCCGGCAATACGGCGGAGGAAGGCTTTGGCGGCGGCTTGTATACCGGTTCCGGAGCAGCTGTGCTTACAAGCTGCACCTTCAACAGCGGGAATACGGCGATGAACGGCGCGGCAGTCTATACCAACACGGGCTCCGTTACGTTCTCCGACGGAACCATAACAAACAATACAGCAACGGCAGGCGGCGCCGTCGGGATCGGAAGCAATACGGCGAGACTGTATTTCAAAGGCAATGTTTCCATCAAGAATAATACGATGGGAACAGAAACCAGCAATGTCTATCTGGATCAGGACAGCGACGCGGTCATAAACGCCACCGGCCTTGGCAGCGGCGCGTCCATTGGCATCTATGTGCCTGATAAGAATGTCACGGTGACGGACATTTCCGGTGTGACAAGCACGGCGGATCTGTTTGACCGCCGCGGCGTCCCCGGCGCGTTCTTCGCCACCTACACCAGCGACACCAATATAAGCAAATTCTCCAATGACCGGCTGCCTGGCCTGTCCATCCAGAAGGAAACGACCACCAAGCGTCTCTATTGGGGCAAGGCTTTCACCGTGCGGGTGCGCTATCTGGAGTCTTTCTCCTACCCCTTGAACACGGTAGCGGAAGGCGTGGCGAAGAAAGTTGATAACAAGGATCCCTTCACCTACTATGCCCCCTCCAGCAGAAACGCCGCCTCAGAGATCGCGGACGATCTGCGCAGCGCTCACACCATCAGCGGCCTGAGTACGTCGGCCGTGTTCGCCGTGGCGTTCGTAGGCACGGACCGCAGCTTTGCCAATTACATCACGGATGTCAACTGGGACAGCGCGAACAACAGCTGGAGCTTTATCAAGCGGGATGGGACGGAAATCACCGGCGACACGCTTGTGGTCTATTTCAGCGAACCCGCATACATCCAGATCGAAAACAATACCGAGTATCCGCTGGACGTCTCCACGCTGACAGTGCTGGGCCAGTCCGTCGTCAACAGCGACTCCTCGGCCGGTTATGGCTATGTGTTCGCCGTGAATGGCGTGCTCCAGAATAGCTTGCGGCCTGTCACTGCAGAGGATCTGACGCTGCAGCGCGGCAAGAACATCAAGCTTCTGTTCCCCGGCGGCAAAAACGCCGACTGGAACCTCCCGCACGGCGGCTTCACCGACGCCTCGGAGGCAATACCGTACAAGCTGGATGGGACATCCTACGAGCTCTCTGCCGATGAAGTCAGCTACGTCTCGCTGAACGGCACGACGCTCAACACCAACGGCGGCACCTATAACATCGTCTTTGGCGGAAAATCAGCCATCTGCCGCATCGTGACGGCGGAGATCTCCGGCGTATCGGAAAGTGAGATCGCGGGGAATACCGATACCCCCGATGCTGAAGGCAAAGTGGAATACACCTTCTCCACGCTGAACCAAGCGGTCGCCTTCGCGAAAAACCATACTTTGAAAGACGCGACCATCGAGATGCTGGTGGATTATCTGATTCCCGCTTCGGACGTGGTCGATCTGCCTGAGGGCTACAATTTCACCTTTACCACGGCGACCAGCGGGACCTACAAGTATTCCGACGATCCGAACGCCCGCGCCACCATCAGCCGCGACCAGGGCAACAATGCCTCGTTTATTACGTCGGCAAACGGCAGACTGGTCTCGAACGATTACAATACAAGCCTGAAGGTTGAAAACCTGGTGTTTGATGGGAAGAACTTCGGTGGCAGCAGCATCAGCGGCGGTATCGTTAAAACAAAAGGCTGCAACGTCGAAATCGACAATGTCGATTTCAGAAACTGCGTAGCCCGATTCGGCGGCGGGATCTATATTGAGTCTGTTAACAAAAACAGTTCCAGTAAAACCCCTTATGGGAGCCTGAAGGTTACAAATACAACATTTACAGGCTGTCAGTCACAGGAAACCGGGGATAAATTCGGCGGCGGCGCAATCTGGACCAGTATGAAGAACGTGACGATCGAGAACAGCCGCTTCACAAACTGCCAGGCTGTTGCTCAGGCCGGTGCGGTATTCCATTATGTCGGCGGCAACTTCACGACCACAACGACCATTACAGGCTGTACCTTCGAGGGCTGCCAATCAAAGGCAGCAGGTTCGCTGGAAAGCGGCGCGAAAACTGTAACGATTACGGGCTGCACTTTCCGGGACAGCAAGGCAACCGAAAGAAACGGCGGCGCTGTGAACGTCTATGCACTGGACAACGCGAATCCGGCGGTCTCGACGCAATGCAGCGTCAAACTTGAGGACTGTACGTTTGAAAACTGCTACTGTGTCGTCGGTAATAACGGTAACGGAAATGGCGGCGCGCTGCGCAGTACTGCAGTGAACAACGAAGTGATCAACTGCCGTTTTACAAATGCCACCGGCGTGCAGGGCGGCGCGATTGCCATTTCCAACTCCAACGCTGATACTGCAATCTTTACGAACTGCCAGATGGATAATTGCACCGCGACCAACACGGGCGGCGGCATCTACTGCACTGCTAAGACATTCAGGATCGATGGTGATGCAAACTCCATCACAAACTGCAAAGCGACCAACGAGGGCGGCGCAATCTATCACGGACGGAACGCAAGCGGCTCTTCGCTGTCGATCGAAGGCTTGACGATCGATAGCTGCAGCTCTATCGGAAAAGCCGGCGGCGGGGTATACTCCACCGCCCAGACGGTTTCCATCAGCGATGCCACGGTCAAAAACTGTACGTCACCTGCGCAGGGCGGCGGTCTGTGTCTCGTTCCCGGCAGCAGCAGCGGCTCAAATCGCAGCGTTACTGTCACGAATTCTGTCATTCAGGGCAATGAGGCTTCCGGAAACGGCGGCGGCATTTATACCAATGCTGTCAGCGTGAACCTGACCGAGACTTCTGTGGCCGACAATACAGCTACCGGCAGTGGCGGCGGCGTATGTCATAATTTGGATAGCGCAAATGGCCGTTTGACGCTTGATTCCTGCACGGTCTCGGGCAACACCGGTGAAAAAGGCGGAGGCACCTATACGCTGGCCAATATGACCATCCGAAACAATACCAGCGTATCCGGGAACCATCTCTCGACCGACACGGCGACGGACGCAGCAGGTGTTTATCTGAGGAACGGCAGGATCCTGACGGTTGGCACAGAAGACGCAGCAACGCCGGATGCCTCCCGCGTTACGGGAAATCTGACCCTTGGCGGCAATCCGTCCAACCTCCGCCTATCGCAGCAGAGCACGCTGACCAGCAATAACTCAATAAACAGTGTGGACGTCCTTTGCAACCTCAGCGGTGAATTCCGCGTGATCGACGCCTACTCCAAGGGCACACAGTTTGGCTCGACGGAAGTATCCACACAGGCTTCGCCGGTCTATACGATCGGCTTCAGTGACCTGAACCATGTCTTCATCGCGGATGACGATTCCCTCTATGGCATCATTGACCGGGCGGATCCGAACCTGAAAAAGATCATCTGGGCCGGAGAACCGATCTGCAAGATCACGGATGACAGAGGCAGGCTGCTGTATCTGGATACGTCCCATGAATTCCCGGCGGTCTTTGACAGGCTGGATGACGGCAGCTCGACTGCCACCACCGCCTTCAGCGTATTGCGCTACGATACGCCGCCGCTGTATTACGCGGACGGGACCCTCTATACGGGCAGCACCTACCAGGTGAAGATGCTGGTGGAGAACTATACTGCGACCAAAATGATCACCACGCCGGACGACACGGGGAGAACGATCATTCTCACCACGGCGGGAAGCGGGGACAGCCAGTATCCTTACCGCGGGCGCAGCGGGACCCGCAGTACCGTGACCCGCGGGACTGCGGTCGGCAACAATCCCTTCATCACGGCCAAGTCAAATCTGACGCTCACGAACATCGTCCTGGACGGAGGCAGCGAGAGCGGGGTCACGGCGAAAGACAAAACACGCATCATTTATTCTGAAAAAACTGGCGCGACGATCACGCTGGGCAGGAACGCCGCATTGCAGAATGCCTCAACCACCGGCAACGGAAACGGAGGAGCGGTCTACCTCAATAATGCATCTCTCATCATCGAAGGCGGCGTGATCCGCAACTGTTCCGCCGCCAACGGCGGCGCCGTGTACAAGAACGGAACAAACGGTTGTGTCACCTTCACAGGCGGCAGCATCACCCGCTGTACGGCGACGGGAAACGGGGGAGGCGTTTACATCAACGGAGGTCCCGCTGCCCAAAGCGGCGATTCCTTTGTCATGACCGGCGGCAGCATCACCCGCTGCACAGCGAAAAACGGCGGCGGGGTGTGGGTCCACAATGACCGTCGTATGTCCATGTCCGGCGGCAGTATATCCGCAAACAGCGCATCCACTGCAGGCGGCGGGATCATGGTTGGCAACAATAAGGCAAGGCTGTATTTCTCCGGCGCGGCCTTCGTGTATGGCAACACCTGCGAAGCAAGCCTTGCCCCATCAAAAGCCAGCAATGTTCAGATGAATCAAGACTTTCCTGTCACCGCCAATAATCCGAATAATCCGGGCACCATCATCCACACCACCGGTCTGAGCCGCGGTGCCACGATCGGTGTATATGTGCCGGAGGCGCAGTATAAGAATCACGGTGACTTTGCGGATCCTTTCGCGACCTATGAAGGCACACCGGCCGGCTTCAACTACTTCATCAACGACCGCAACGGCCTCAAGGGCGGTCTGATGGAAGGGCAGGCCGTAGGGACTGACATGAAGATCTATTGGCGGCAGATCTATACGCTGGAGATCAATCTGGAGGTGCTGAGCAGAGCGAATTCCGATAAGGAGAAGGACTTCCATTTCACGGTCACGCTGTCCGAAGAGGTAGGCGGAGTACAGTGGAATGAAGTGAATGAGACCTATGGCGATCTGCAATTCCAGCGCGGCGTAGCGACATTTACGCTGAATGGCAGCACAAAGACGAGCACGATGGCGGACCTGCTGCCGCTGGGCTATGGTTACACGGTGACCATGGATCCCGCTGACGCGGCGGGATACGCGGTCTATCCGGACGTCACGCAGAGCGGAGCGATGAATGAAGCCAGTCAGTTCCTGTATACCGTGAATTTCCGGGTGGTGAGGGACGTCGTCTGCAAGATTACGGACGAAACATACGGTCTGCTGTATTTCGAGCGCGGCGGGGTTTATGTCGAAGCGGTGTATGATGCGCTGGTAAGCGCCTTCAACCGGGTGAATATGGGTGATCTGTATTACAAAGTGGGGGATACATTCTATGAATACAGTTCAAACGATCACCGCATCGAGATGCTGATCCCTTCCTATGATATGAAGGAAGCCACGGCTCTCAGCGCAGGCAGAAACGTGATCCTGACCACCGCTGACCCGAACGCGGACGACGGGTTCCCCTATGCCGGCGGAAGCAGCACGGCGGTCATCAACAGGGCGTATGACGGGACGAGCATGATCACCGTCAACGGCAATCTGACGCTGGACAAGATCACGCTGGACGGAAACAGAGACGAATATCCCGTCAGCTGCGACGGCGGCGCTGTCGCCGTGAACAAAGGCGGCACGCTCGCTGCCGGTACAGGCGCCACGCTGCAGAACTCAACGACCACCGGAAGCGGAGCCGCCGTCTATCTGGCGGAAGGCAGTACGATGGAGGTTTCCGGGAATCCCGAGTTCAGCAATAACATTTCGACGGGTGCTTCTCTTCCCGACGATGCACAAAACGGAGGCGTGGCATACGCACAGGCGCATCAGGACATCTACATCGCCGGATACGGGGACGAAACTGCGGTTTCTCTCCATGTCACGGGCGATCTGACAGGTGATCGGGGCTCCATCTGGGTATGGGCGGCCGAAAGCCCGCACCACAAGCAGAGCAAACAGTTCGCGGTCATGTCCGGAGGAACGTACAGCGGTTTGGATGTGTTCCGGAATGCCAGGACGGATGAGGATACGGAGAATCCGCTGACGACGACTCCCAAGTATCTGTATGGTGTCCGGCGCAGAAATGACGAGTATGTGTATTGGTCCGGCGGCGCAGATCTCACCGTCACCAAATCAGTGACCGGGCAGATGGGCGACATCACGAGAGAGTTCACGTTCAAGATCTCGGGCCTCCCGGAGGGAAAGAGTTACCAATACACGAAGTACACAACGACCGATGGAACGACCTGGACGGAAGCAGAGGACGGCGGCGGAACGCTGACAAGCAGCGCGAACGAGTTTACGCTCAAACACCACGAGAGGATCGTGATCGAAGACCTGCCGGTGAATACTCTCATGACCATCGAGGAGACCAATAAGGGTTACTACACGGCGACCTGGAGGCTCGGAAGTGCCGAACCGGCAGAAGCAGCCAGTACTCCGATCAACCTGACGGAGGACAGCGAGCTCTCCGTGACGAACGACCTCCCCGCAGTCGCTCCCACAGGGTATCATGCAGACATGACTCCCTTCCTCCTCCTCCTGCTGGCAGGAATGCTCCTGCTGCGGGTAGGGCGGAAACAAAGAGGGGGTGATGCGAATGACTGAGATCTGGGCGATCCCCCGTTGGACGGTCCCCCGGGCCAGAGGCAAACCACCGCCCTGGCGGCAGCAAACTCCCTGCCGGGCAGGCCGCGGCGCTCTGCCCCCGCCGCCTTTGATCCAGACATTCGGCAGCATGGGCCGTCGGCTCATCTGCGGAGAAGGCCGGGCAGGCCCCCCGGTACCCATTCCGCATCCGCTGGAATGAGCGGATGCACCCGGAAAACGGCATCCCTGGCCGGTATGGCCAAGACCACAAAGACCCGTCCGTGAGACACGGGCGAGAAAAGGAGAATGAACATGTTGAAGAAAATCGTTGCTCTCATGATCGCACTCGCGATGGTGCTGGTCATGAGCACGGCCGCATTGGCTGACACGACAGAGCTTGAGGAAAACGACGAGGAAGGCGTTGCCGGCGATTGGATTACCAAGGACACAGTAAGAGTGATGGATAAATCCGTCAACATCAAGAAGGAGATCGTCGCCTTCAATCCCAATAGCACCAAGGTGCACGCCCCGGTTGTCACCTACACCTATACGGTGACCCCGGCTGATGTGAGCCAAAAGAGCGTGACGGACGAAGAGGGCGTAGCGGGCGACACGGGCGCCGGTGATCATAAAAGCGGAGATGCTGTCACTGCTCCGGTCAATGCAGGCATCCTTAAGGGCCTGGTGGTAACCGGTGCCACAGTGAGCGGTTCTACTGTTACTGCTGTGGACGGTACTGCTGGTACAAGCGAAAGCACAAGCGTTACCGCTACACTGGTGTTCGACAACTCTTCCACTTGGACTACTGCCGCAGCTGGCTATACCAACGAGTATAACATCAAGCTGGACTTTTCCGGTGTGACCTTCCCCAGCCCTGGTGTGTACCGTTATGAGATTGTGGAGACGATCGCTGATGGCACTGCGAATGAAGACAACTATGATCTGGTTGCTATGAAAGACGGTGCTTTCGACACCGTGTACCTGGATGTGTATGTGGACGGCTCCCTTAACATCTATGGCTATGTCTGCATGAAGGAAAACACTTCTGTTACCCCCAATACAGATACCAAGATCAATGGCTTCGTTGAAGGAACTAACTACGATGGATCTGACAAGTATTACACCTACGACCTGGTCCTGAGCAAGAATGTTCTTAACGATGCATACGCTGTGACCAATACGGCGTTACCGTAATCCGTGGTGTTCACCAATACCGAGGGGTATACTTCCACCTTCAGCATTGATCAGACGGTTGGGGAAGGTTCCACTGGCCTCAATGGTAGTGCAGCGACCCTGACCGGGATTCCGACTGCTTTGAGCGGTGTTGCCCTTGTCAAGGATAACAACGCCGCAGCAGACAAAACGACTGGCGACATCACCCTGACGGGCATTCCGGCCGGCGTGGATGTGGAAGTGTACGAGACCAACATCGCCACGGGCGTGACCTATTGGGCGGTAACCAAGGTCACTGGCACCCAGAAAGCAGAAGACAAAGCGGTCACTTGGGGCTCTGCACCCGCTCAGGCTGTGACCCAGTCGACGAAGCAGAACTACGAGTCCACCAGCGTCAAAGTTGACACTCCGAAGATTGATGCGACAGTCGCGCAGTCTGTGGCTATCACCAACACTCTGCAGCTCATCTCTCCCACCGGTGTTGTGCTCCGGATCGCGCCTTATGTGCTGATCCTGTGCGCCGGCATCGCGCTGCTGCTGATCAGCCGCCGCCGGAGGGCCGTTGTGGAAGACTGATTGAACTGACAAACGACAGACCAACTGGGGTGGCTCCGGCAGCACGGGGCCACCCCAGCCCCTGCGGGGGCGCAGCCACCCCATAGGCTGAGCAGAGGGCACGGAAACGTGCCTTCTCCTCAGCGTATGAAGTGCCGGGAAAG
>JAEEGL015899750.1_pt1 | contig 20063 bp, 16 predicted proteins | sample 9134231 | NCBI WGS metagenome assembly JAEEGL01 (sample SAMN16246548, study PRJNA631951) | gut metagenome | biome: gut microbiome; feature: rumen; material: fiber-attached | host: Bos | place: Iran: Karaj | collected 2018-10
CGCTGTTCGGCAGACAACACGAACGATATAGTAAAACAGGCGCTCAGAATGCTTTCGAGAAATGTGTGAGAAACTGAAAAGGAAAAACGATGGAAAACGAATTTGACGAACGGATCTTATCCGCAAGAACGATACACAGCGATGAAACTGAGCTTTCGCTTCGTCCGAAAAACTTTGACGGGTATATCGGGCAGGAAAAAATAAAAGAAAACCTCAAAATATACATCGAAGCGGCAAAACGCCGCGGCGAATCGCTTGATCACGTTCTTTTATACGGCCCTCCGGGGCTCGGCAAAACAACGCTCGCAAATATCATTGCCACCGAAATGGGCGTTCAGATACGCATCACGTCCGGCCCAGCGCTTGAAAAAACGGGCGATCTTGTGGCTCTTCTCACAAATCTGCAGGACGGAGACATACTTTTTATAGACGAGATACACCGCCTTTCAAGAACTGTTGAAGAGGTCCTTTACCCGGCAATGGAAGATTATGAATTTGATATAATTCTCGGCAAGGGTCCGTCGGCAAGGTCTATAAGATTTACGCTTCCGAAATTTACCCTTATCGGCGCCACAACGCGTTCAGGCCAGCTTGCCGCGCCTTTCAGAGACCGTTTCGGCGTTCTTTTCCGTCTTGAGCTTTATTCTCCCGAAAATCTGCAGACGATAATCACGAATTCCGCAAAAATTCTCGATATAGCCATCACGCCCGACGGCGCATACGAGATCGCTTCGCGTTCAAGAGGCACGCCGCGTATCGCAAACAGACTTTTACGTCGGATACGCGACTTTGCGCAGGTGCTCGGAGACGGCGTGATAGATAAGGATCTTGCAAGAAGATCGCTTGACAGAATGGAGATAGACCGTCTCGGTCTTGATTCGGTAGACAGACGGCTTCTTACCGCCATAATAACGAGCTTTAACGGAGGTCCGGTAGGTCTTGAAACTCTTGCCGCGCTTACGGGTGAGGAGAGCGTTACCATTGAGGACGTATACGAGCCGTTTCTTTTACAGCTCGGCTTTATAAACCGCACGCCCAGAGGCCGCTGCGTAACAAAAGCCGCATACGATCACCTCGGCATACCGTTTCAGGGACAGAACGAAAATACGCTGTTTTAAAAAAAATCCACCTCAAAAGGTGGATTTTTCTTTTATTCTGAATGTTTCAAAATATTTTTCTTCCATCGGCAGCCACTCGTTTATAAAGCGGTCGAGCTTTGAAGTGTCGCGTTTTTTCAGCCGCAAAAGCTGTTCGTCAAGGCTTATTTCAAGCATAAGTTTTATATCGTAAACGTTGCCGAAATAAGGGTGCAGAGAATATACGCCTTCGATAACGGTTATGGGTTTTTTAGGAACGGTCATCGCTTCTGAAAGACTTTGCGTTTCACAGTCGTATTTTCGTATCTCAAAAGGCTCTTCTGAAAAAACACAGTCTGTGATCTCGCTTTTCATTCTTTCGTAATCTATGTTTCCGCCCGCCTGTAAAAGACGTTGCGGCGTTCGCTGAAACGGTCTTAAAAAATAGTCGTCCGCGTGAAAAACATTGCAGTCATAAATTTCCGCAATAATTCCTGCAAGAGTCGTTTTTCCCGACGCCGCCATACCGTCTATCCCGATTATTGCTCTGCCTTTATCTGAAAGCGTTTTTTCGATCTCAATAAAAAGGAGGAGCCATTCGGTATATTTTTTTTGAGCGATACGGTAGTGAGGCGCATATTTTTTTCTGTATATTTCGCTGTGAGAAAGCGGCGGAAAGCCGAGAGAAGAGTATTCTGCGATAAAATCACTTGTTTCTTTTTGTGAAAAAGGCAGAAAATCAAGAGCTTTCAGCTTTTCAAGATCGGCAGAAAATTGCTCTTTTCCGTCTTTTATATTATCGGTATTTGCGGAAAGAACAAAAATTTTGTTTATCGTTTCAGGAGAAAGCCGTCCTTTTATTGCGGCAAGGTTTATTCTTGCAAAATCGCCGCCTATATCCTCGCAAAGAGGTTTGTTTACATCGATCTCCGTTTGCGCAAGCTCTTTTTTGAGATATTCAAGACTTGCTTGCGGATCTTTTATCATATGTTCGGGACCGAACCTTCTTTGAAAGAGCAGCTTGACAATATCTGTAAGCTGCTCTTCGGGATGTGAATAAAACTCTTTTTTAATTATTTCCATATCAGTTTGCTTTTGTGTAATTGAGCCGTCCGCCCGCAAGAAGAATGCTTGCCTGGCGCTCGGATCTGTCGCAAAGAAGCTCGATCTTCATATTTTTTGTTTTGTCGTAAATAAATACGCTGCCGCCCTTTTCGATCTCTTCGCGAATATTTTTAAGACAGAGCACGTCTCCCTGATCTATGAGGTCATAATCGCGCGGATTTTTGAATGTAAGCGGAATTATGCCTGAATTTATGAGATTATCTTTGTGTATTCTCGCAAAACTCTTCGCAATAACCGCTTTTACGCCAAGCCACAGCGGAACGAGCGCAGCGTGTTCGCGCGAAGAACCCTGTCCGTAGTTTTCGCCGCCGATAATAAAGCCGCCGCCCGACGCTTTTGCTCTGTTCGGAAACGCGTTGTCGACCGCTTCAAAGCAGTATTTTGAAAGATGCGGTATGTTGGAGCGATACGGCAGTATCTTTGCGCCGGCAGGCATGATGTGGTCTGTTGTGATATTGTCTCCGACTTTAAGAAGCGCGGGCTTTTCGATAGACGCCGGCATAGCGTCGCCTACGGGGAACGGTTTGATGTTCGGACCGCGCAATACCTCTACATCGTCTCCGTTTTCTGCCGGAGGAATAATGAGATTGTCGTTTATATCGAATTTTTCGGGAATATCAACTTTTATTTCAACATCAAGCGTCGTCGGGTCGCAAAAAAAGCCTTTTATCGCGCTTGCAGCCGCGGTTTCGGGCGAAACAAGGTATACCTGTCCGTCTGCAGTGCCTGATCTGCCCTCAAAATTGCGGTTGAACGTGCGCAGCGATACTCCTGCGCTGTTGGGAGACTGACCCATACCGATGCACGGACCGCATGCGCATTCAAGAACTCTCGCGCCGGCTTCTATTATATCCGCAAGCACGCCTGACCTTGCCATCATTCCGAAAACCTGCTTTGAACCGGGAGATACGGTCATTGAAACGTTTTCGGCGACTGTATTTCCTTTAAGTATAGCCGCGAGCTTCTGCATATCCGCATAAGACGAGTTTGTGCATGATCCTGCGCATACCTGGTCTATTTTCATTCCGGCAAGCTCCGATACGGGCACTACGTTGTCGGGACTGTGCGGGCAAGCCGCAAGCGGAACGAGCGTTGAGAGGTCTATTTCGATATTTTCGTCATAAACAACGCCTTCATCCGGCAAAAGCTCGGTATAATCGTTTTCTCTGCCCTGCGCGGCAAGAAACTGCCTTGTTATTTCGTCTGACGGAAAAACAGACGTTGTTGCGCCAAGCTCCGTGCCCATATTTGTTATAGTTGAACGCTCCGGAACGGAAAGCGTTTTTATTCCGTCGCCGTAATATTCGATTATTTTGCCTACGCCGCCTTTTACGGACATTATCTGAAGCACTTTCAGTATAATGTCTTTTGCAGAAACCATTCGCGGAAGTTTGCCCGTAAGCTTTATGCCGACGATTTTAGGCATAATGAGATAAAACGCTCCGCCGCCCATCGCTACCGCAACGTCAAGTCCGCCCGCGCCCATTGCAAGCATACCTATGCCGCCGCCAGTGGGGGTATGCGAGTCGCTGCCCAGAAGTGTTTTGCCGGGAATGCCAAACCGTTCAAGATGGACCTGATGGCAAATGCCGTTGCCGGGCTTCGAGCAGTATATTCCGTGTTTTTTGCAGACTGTCTGTATATATCTGTGGTCGTCTGCATTCATAAAGCCGGACTGAAGCGTGTTGTGGTCTATATATGCAACGGATTTTTCTGTTTTTACTCTGTCTATACCCATAGCTTCAAGCTGCAGATACGCCATTGTACCCGTTGCATCCTGAGTGAGGGTCTGATCGATTTTAACCGAAATCTCGCTTCCGGGCACCATTTCGCCGGAAACAAGATGCGAGGCGATGATTTTCTGAGAAATTGATAAAGCCATTTTTCCTTCCGCCTTTATTTTATATTTTTCTGCCAGTTCCATGTATCGGCGCACATATCGAAAAGCGATTTTTCCGCTTTCCAGCCAAGCACTCTCAATGCTTTTGAAGCGTCCGCACGCGATTCGTCAATGTCGCCCGCGCGTCTGCCGTCTATAACATACGGTATTTTGATGCCTGTTGCCTTTTCAAACGCGTTTACGATATCAAGAACGCTGTATCCCGTGCCCGTTCCGAGGTTGAATATTTCGCAGCCTTTGTGTTTTGCGGCATATTCAAGAGCTTTCACATGTCCTTTTGCAAGGTCGGTAACGTGGATATAGTCGCGAACGCCTGTGCCGTCGTGAGTGTTGAAATCGTTGCCGTAAACGTGAAGCATTTCTCTTTTGCCTGAAGCGACCTGCGCGATATACGGCATCAGATTGTTGGGGATCCCTTTCGGGTTTTCGCCGATAAGACCGCTTTCGTGAGCGCCTATCGGATTGAAATATCTGAGTAAAACGACCGCAAGATTTTTGTCTGCACAGGAAGCGTCTGTAAGTATTTTTTCAATGAAGAGTTTTGTTGTGCCGTAAGGATTTGTTGTTGAAGTGGGCATATCTTCGGTGAACGGAACGGGATTTATGTTTCCGTATACCGTTGCGGACGAGCTGAACACAAATATGTCGGTACCGAATTCCTTCATCACTTCAAGCAGCGTTAAGGTGGTGTCAAGATTGTTTCTGTAATACATAACGGGTTTTTCTACCGATTCTCCGACCGCTTTGTAACCCGCAAAATGGATAACGGCGTCAATTTTGTTTTCGGAAAAAATTTTGCGCATCGCGTCGCCGTCCGCAACGTCTGCATTGTAATACTTTATATTTTTTCCGGTTATTTTTTCGCATCTTTTTATAACGTCAGGGCTGCTGTTGCTGAAATTATCGGCGATCACCGCGTCAAAGCCGCTGGAAAGAAGTTCCACGCATGTGTGGGAGCCTATAAAACCGGCGCCGCCGGTAAGAAGAACTGTCATAATATATCCTTTCAAATTCCTATCTGAAATTTCTCACAATATCGCTGATAAGCAAAAATTTATCGTATGTTACGCCCGGCGGACAGCTGTCTGAATTTGCAAGAACAAATCTTCTGCCTCGAGCGGTTGAAAGAAGGTCTTTCACGTATTTTTCAAGCTCGTCTGAAGTGCAGCTTTCAAAAAACGTCGGGTCTATGCCTCCGATCAGCGCTATGTGTTCGGGCAAAATCGCAAAAGCGTCGGCAATTTCTATATTGCCCGTCGGCGGCGGAGTTACCGATTCGAGAATATCTATTTTTGACGTTGCGATGAGCGGCATTATGTCTTTGAGATGACCGCACGCGTGATGCATAAGCAGCTTTCCTTTTGTGTGAAGGATATCCGCCCATTCGTTTATCTGAGGCAGCGTGTATTTTTCAAACATCGCCGGACTTATGTTCGTTGTTGAACTGTCTTCAAAAAAATTGAGTATTTCGGCAGGGGAGTTGAGAGCGTTGATAACCGTTTCACGGTCTTTTTCCATCATAACGGCAAGGCATTCTTCTACTGTTTCGGGAAAATCGTAAAGAGCGTATGAAAGCGCTTCCGTGCCGCACCACCGTTCAACAAGCGCCTGAAAAGCCGTTTTGTAGTTTACGCCTATGTTCGGGCATGAAACGGCGTTTTCGCCGAGTTTTTCGTATTCGCGGGCAAACGGTTCGATATTTTCGGTGATCTTCATATTCTCGTAAATATACTGAAGAACTTTGAAATCCTCCTCTTCGCTCACAGGATGTCCCGTTAAAAACCACGTGTCTGCCTGAGCGGAATATGTGCGTATTTCCGTTATAGTGCCTACTTTTGTAATATAGCTGTCAAACATCCTGTTGCCGTCGCGCTTTGATGTGTGCTCAACGTTTTTCATTTCGGAAACGGAAAGGAGGCACGAGCCGCGAAGAAGCGGATCAGCGCCGATTTTCTGCATATACGCCACTTCACCTTTTTCCTGCTCTTCACGCGGAACATACTGCCAGTAATACGCAAGAAAAGGCGACCACGGAACCCTGTCTGTTTCCTTGCCCGTTACGGCTGAAAGTATTCTTTTTTTTGACGTCATCTGTTCCATTTTGTCGCTCCGTTCTGAACGTATCTTTTACGGGATGATTATATCACATCGCACAATATTTGTCAAGAATAAAAGCTTTCTATTGACTTTTTAATCGGAAAATGATATAATGTCAGGAGTTATATTATATAAATAAAGAAAGGTATCGATATGACAAAAAGAATAGTGGGCTGCTGCATTCTTGCGCTGATCATGGCGTTGTTTGTATACGTCTGTTTCGCAGGTATCAGCATAGGCTCGTTTAAAATTCCTCCGAAGCTCGGTCTTTATTCGGACGAGGGCGGTATCCGCAGAGGTCTCGACCTTGACGGAGGCGCATCCATCACATTTGAACCGGATATCGACGGAGAATATTCGGGAAATCTCGACAGCGATATCAACGTTGTTGTTGAGGTAATGAGAAAAAGACTTACTAATCTCGGCTATACCGAGGGCAACGTATACAGAACAGGCTCTCAGGGCATAACCGTTGAAATTCCCGGCATTTCAAGCCCCGAAGACGCGATAGACGTTCTCGGCCAGACTGCAAACCTCGCATTCATAACGTCAGACGGCGAGGTAGTGCTTACGGGTAAAGATATAGTCAGCGCAACAGCAGGATACGACTCTCAGGAAAACAGATTTGTTGTTCTGATGAAAATATCGTCAGACGCCGTATCGCGTTTTTCGGAGGCAACAAAAAGAATGTCTCAGGAAACAGGAGATAAAAACTATATCGCTATCATGCTTGACGATGCGCAGATCGCAAGACCTTATGTTGAAAATCAGATAACGTCAACAGACTGCATAATCACAACAAACACTCAGGATCAGGCAAAGGAATATGCCGCAGTCATTTCCGCAGGCGCATTGCCGTTTGCGCTTGAGGCGATAGAACAGCGCTCTATAGGCCCGACCCTCGGTGACGGCGCTCTTGAATCGAGCCTTATCGCCGCTTTGTTCGGACTTATAGCCGTTGTTGTTCTTATGATAATCCTTTACAGACTTCCCGGCGTTGTTTCGGCAGTGGCTCTCGTATTTTACGTATCTATCGTCTGCCTTATATGCGCGCTTTTCAAGATCAATCTTTCGCTTCCCGGCATTGCGGGTATAATTCTTTCGATAGGTATGGCAGTTGACGCAAACGTTATTATTTTTGAACGTATAAAAGAGGAGCTTGCGGCAGGCAAAAGCACTTCAGGCGCTGTAAGCTCAGGCTTTGACAAGGCGCTGCTTGCTATAATCGACTCAAACATCACAACCGTTATCGCCGCTGTGGTGCTTATGATATTCGGCAAGGGCACAATACAGGGATTTGCCGTAACTCTGCTTATCGGCGTGCTTTGCTCAATGTTCACCGCCGTTATCATCACAAAATATCTTCTTCGTTCCCTCGTTGTTTTCGGCGTCCGCAATCCCGTTCTTTACGGACTTTCAAAGAAAAAAGCCGAACTCAGACTTGCGGACAGTAAAAACGGAGGTGCAGCAAAATGAATAAGCTTACCATAACATCAAAAGGAAAATTAATCGTTATTGTTGCTGCCGCAATAATCGTGCTGGGCATTCTGGGTATGGTAGTTTCCTACATTTTCAAGGATAATCCCGATATAGGCCTCAGATGGGGCATAGATTTTACCGGAGGCACGGTTTTCAACTTTTCGATAAAACGCGATGTTTCGCAAAGCGATCTTGACAAGGTCGAAGAGATCATCCGCAATGTTACCGGCGAAACGCCGTCTCTTGTTCAGAAAACGACCGTGACCGCCGTAGATACCGAGATCCTCAAATCGACCGACATCATCATCGTTAAATGCAATACCGATAAAAACGAAGACAGAAGAGCGATACTTGCTGAAATAGCGAAAGAATTCTCTCTCCCGTTTTCTTCCGACGGTCAAGACGGCGAAGAAAATGTTGACGCTTCAAAAATCGACTGGCTTCTTTCTTCAGACAGCGTAGGCCCCGCAGCCGCATCCGACCTTCTTCGCAGCGCCGTTATCGCAACAGTTATCGCCGCAGTGCTTATGCTCGTTTATATTTCGATCAGATTTGACCTGTTTTCGGGTATCGCCGCAGTCGTTGCCCTTCTGCACGACGTTTCTATGATGATAATTTTCAATCTCATATTCGGCGTTCAGATAAATCTTCCGTTTATCGCCGCCGTATTGACCATTCTCGGTTATTCTATCAACGCAACGATCATTATATTCGACCGTATACGCGAAAACAACCGTCTTATGCCTAACGCAACAAGTCAGGAAGTTGCCGAAAAGAGTATCAGACAGACTATGCGCCGCTCAATTTTCACATCCGTTACCACTCTTTTCACTATCTTTATTCTTTACATCCTCAGCGTTCCCTCTATAAGAGAATTCTCGTTCCCGATAATCGTCGGCATCATAGCAGGTTTTTATTCTTCCGTATTTGTCAGCGGAAACGTATGGATACTGCTTAAAAATAAATTTTCAAAGAAAAAGAACTGATATTGACAAAATCGTTGCAAAATGATATAATTAAACCGAAATATATCATTATTTCCAAAAAATCGTTCCGTCGACCCGACGGAAGAAAAAATTTTAAATAATTTAAAACAGGGAGAAAAAAAGATGAAATTTGTATGTTCCGTATGCGGATACGTTCACGAAGGTGACTCCGCGCCCGAAAAATGCCCCGTTTGCAAAGCCCCCGCTTCAAAATTCAATGTAATGGAAGACCGCACACTTGCAGCCGAACACGTTATCGGCGCAGCTGAAGGCGCATCCGAAGATATAATTGCCGATCTCAGATCAAACTTTATGGGTGAATGCACCGAAGTAGGCATGTATCTTGCTATGGCACGCGCAGCTCACCGCGAAGGCTATCCCGAAGTAGGTCTTTATTTCGAAAAAGCCGCATGGGAAGAAGCAGAACATGCTGCCAAATTTGCGGAGCTTTTAGGCGAAGTAGTATCTCCGAGCACCAAAAAGAACCTCGAAGTTCGTGTTGAAGCCGAATTCGGTGCGACCTCAGGCAAAAACGACCTTGCAAAACGCGCAAAAGCCGCAGGACATGACGCTATTCACGATACCGTTCATGAAATGGCAAGAGACGAAGCAAGACACGGCAAAGCTTTTGAAGGACTTTTGAACAGATATTTTAAGTAATTTTTGATCTTCAAATTTAAAAGGGAGGAAATGGAAATGATTTGTCCGAATTGCGGCACAGACGCGGGCAGTTCGAAATTCTGCACAAACTGCGGAACTCCGCTGCAGCAGCCGTCACAGCAGCCACAACAGACTGCTCAGCAACCCGTTCAGCCTCAGCAGCCACAGCAGACCGCTCAGCAGCCCGTTCAGCCTCAGGAGCCTGTTCAATCGCAGCAGGCTCAGCAATACGCTCCGCCGGTATATGCGCAGCAGCCGGCCCAGCAATATCAGCAGCCTCAATATCAGCAGCCTCAGCAGCAATACAGACCGGCTCAGCCCGCATACCAGAATTATGCTCAGGCTCAGCAGCAGTATTCAGCGCCTCAAAACGGCGGCTATAATGTAAATCCGTATTCCGCCCAGTATAATTCTCAGGCATATACCAATCAGGTTTATTCGGGAGAGGGCGCAGTTGTTGCAGTTGTTGAAGATTTCAATCTCTTCACCGCTTACGGCAGTATGTTCAAAAAATTCGCAAAGTTCAGCGGCCGCAGCAGAAGAAAAGAATACTGGCTTGCAAGCATAATGAACGCTATCATTATGATGATCTTCAGCATCGTTTTCAACATTCTTGCAGCGCCTTATGTAGAACCGCTGATGAGGAACCTTTATTACATAGCAGACGGATATTCGCTTGATGATATAGTATTTCCGGCGCCCAGCCTCGTTCTTATCATTATGATCGTAATATTTCTTGTTTACAACCTTATTCTCATTATTCCGTCACTTGCGCTTCTTATCCGCAGATTTCACGATACAAATCACAGCGGAGCAGCGATATTCCTTTGGCTTATACCGTTCATTGGCGGACTTATAGTATTCATTTTCACGGTTTTAGACAGCACGCCAGGTCCCAATAAATACGGTCCGAACCCGAAAGGCGTATGGAGATAAATTAAAAAAACAAAAGCGTCGGCAATACATAAGTATTACCGACGTTTCTTTTTGCGAAAATTTACAGATCTATTGTTTTTACTTCCATTGCCTCAAGAGGGATATCTCTGAAAGATTTATCCTCAAAACATATATCCGTTTTTTGCGGCGAAGAATAAAGGTTCATTAAAAATACCGTTTTTTCGCCGTTTTCGTTTTCGAGAACGGTCGTGAAAACATGCGGATTTGAATGAGACAGAGTCTTTTTTGCTCCGAGCATGGTAAGGAGCGCAGAAAGCATATCAACATGCGACATCTGCGACAGCGTAAAATCGAAACCGCAAAAAACAATTTCGCCTTTTCCCGCTTTTTTGCGTATCGCAACGGGTTTTTCGGCAGTAAGCAGAATTTCGTCGCCGTTTTTCGGAACGACGGCATATTTTATGCTGATCTGATGAATGCGCGATTTCAAAAAAGGCGCTGAGGCGGGAGAGGTTGTGCTGAATTTTTCTGTTTTTATATCCGCAAAGTCTTTAAGCACGGTGCAGGGGGAATATGAGTCGTCAAGAGTCGGGAAGGTTTTGAAAACGATAAGCTTTCCTCCTGCTTCAACGAACGAAACGACGTTTTTCTGCGCTTTTTCGCAAAGAGCGTCAGCTCCGCACAGAATAAGCGGCATATCCGTATCAGGCGCGCATGATGCGATATCAAAAAGCCCCGGAGAATAAGACGACGCCAGAAGAGCGTATAAAACGCCTTTTTTCATAAAGCTTTTTGCCTGCGCCTGAGAGTTTTCGCTTTCATAACCGTATTGAGACGATCTGAAAAGCTCGCCGTCATAACCCACGCGGACAGAGATTTTTCTTTCTGCAGACTGTAAACTTCTGTGGCTCGCAAGAAAATCGCCGAATTTTTCAGCCGCGGTATACGTTTCGTTCAGCGTTCCGTCTGCGCGGATAAATGCGTTGAAATCATAAATATCGGAAGATCCGCCCGTGTTTTTGTAGTTCGGTCCGCCGGTGAAGATATAATAATTGAGCCCTTTCATACCCATTGCGGCGTTTACGAAAAAGCATGCGAGAAGATCGTTTGAAAGCATCGGGGGAAAATCCGAAGGGGAGCCGCCTGGAAGCTCAAGAACGGTTTGCGGCATAGAAAGAGAAAGCAGCTGATCGTAAGAGCAAAGCATATCAACGGCGTATTGCGGCGTAGGATTGTTCTGCTCGAAATTCAGACCGAGATTGTAATAGTGGTCGCAGCCAAGCATCAGTCCGCCGTATTTCTCAAAACGGGGAAGGATCTTTTCAAAATAGCTCGTCATATTAAGGTTGCCCGCGTTGTGGCAAAACTTAACGTCGATCCCTTCGTTTCTGAGGCACTCCGCTGTTTTTTCAAGGTATTCGCCGCACATATCGAGGTAGAAATCAAACATATCCTTCGAGCATCTGCATGCGTATTCGTCCTTTGAATTTTTCTCAAGCGGCAGCGCATCGGCAAACGAGCTCCATGCCGTATTATATGCCGAGTTTACGTTTTCAACTGTTTTGTAACGCTCGCGCAGATATTTTGCGTATCTGCCGTTTTCATTGCCGAAGCCCCACGTCTGCGGATTGTAATCTAACGTTCCCGCCCATATCTGAGTGCCTGTAAGTTCATTGTCAAGCTGACACATGCATACGGGGCCGCCCTGTGATGAAAGATAGGGTTTTACGACTTTTGCGAACGCCTTAAGGTATTTTTCGGCTTTTTCAAAAAAGTGCGGATGCATATACGACGCCGAATCAAGCTTTTCGCCGTTTTGACGGCAAGCAAGGATCTCAGGGTATTTCTCGTTTATCCACGTCGGAACGCCGCCGCCTATAAGCTCTGAATAGCAATACGGTCCGGGGCGGACTATCACAGGAAGATCGAGCTTTTTGCATACTTCCAGAAAAGCCGCGAGATCACGCTCCGGTCTGTCTCCGAAAACTATGTCTCCTTCGGTTTCTTCATGAATGCACCACGGAACGTATGTTGAAATACAGTTTCCGCCTGCTTCCTTAAAAAGGCGCATACGCCGTTCAAAATCGTCGGACGGGACCCTGAAATAGTGAAATTCGCCCGAGACAAGGTAATTCTCTTTTCCGTCGATATAATACCGGCGGTTTCTGATCTCAATTTTCATCTGTTTTCTCCTCCGAAAACCCGTTTTCACTGTTCTGATCTTTCAGTCTGTATTCAGCAAGCAGAAGATCTACCATTTTGCCGTAGCTTTTTACGCCGTCTGCCTGTGTGTTGGCTTTGAGATAAATATCGTTTACCGTATCGGAAATATCTGCAATAACGCCGTTGAATTTTTTCCAGTAATCGTTTTTATCCGAAATATCCTTTTTTACCGCATCGTCGAGCTTTGCCGAAAGTTCTCTGTAAGTATCGGGAGATTCGGCGTAAAGAGCGGACGACGTGTGCGCAAGGGCAAGCATAAGTCCGGAATAAACAAACTCCGGGTCGCCGCTGCGAACGCAGGCAAGATACGCTATATAGTTTGCCTCGTCTTCTCTCATATGTCCTCTTACGTGTGCAAGTTCGTGACACATCGTGGCAGGCAAAGAGACCGGAGGCGCTTTGTCGTTTACGTTTGCCTCATAAGTAAACGGAAAGAAAAAGCCTGTGATCTGAGTAAAAGACATCCAGCCGAAAAAGTTTACTGCCTTAGGCGGACCGTAGTCGCCCGATAAAGACGGGTATTTTTCGGAGAGAGCCTCAATAAATTCTTCCGCAAGCAAAGCGTTGTCCTTAAAAGAACGGTATTTTCCTCCGAATTCCGCTCTTGCTGCGTTCGTTCTCGTTACGAGATCATCATAAAGCGCGGCAAGCTCGGAAACTGACGATTTTTCGATCACTATTCCCTCTTCTTCGGCAAAAGACTTTCTGTGATAGTTTATTCCGCATGTAACGCAGAAAAGAAAGAAGACTATCGAAAAAAGACAGATAAGATTTAAGGCGAAAGAGAAAAGCTTTTTCAGCTTTTCGGGACGGAAAATGATCGAAAGAATAGTAACAACAGTATAAAAAACTATAACGGCGGCAAAAACGATTATTATTATCTGCGCTATCGAAATATCGGTCATCGAAAAAAGATAGTTCAGCGCGCCGGACATAAACGGATATACCGTTTTTGTGTATATGTCGCGAAACGCTTCGCTTTCAGATGCCGCTCCGAGGATCAGAAGTCCCAGCGGAAGAAGAACAAGGACCCAGAGCCGCTTTATGCCGAATGATTTATCTTTCATCGCCGCCGAGCTTCTTTCTCTGAGTATTGTATGCAAAATACATCTGCATATTCTCCGGCGCCAGCTTTGCAAGCGCTCTTCCCGCCTTCATTGCAAAACCGGGAACGATAACCTTTTTTCTTTCAAGCATTTTGTTTACGGCATATTTTGCAACATATTCCGAAGACAGAGCGGGAATGCTGAATTTAACGTTCGCAACGCTGTCGAATCCGGTCGCGACGGGGCCGGGACAGAGCGCGGATACGCAAACGTGCGAGCCTTCTTTTTTCAGCTCGTAAGATACGGCTCTTGTGAGCCTGTAGACGTATGCTTTCGAAGCGTAATACGACGCAAAAAGCGGTCCGGGCAGAAACGCCGCAGACGACGCAACGTTGAGAATATAGCCGTAATCACGCTTTTTCATGTCGCGCAAAAAAAGCTTCATAAGAATATGCAGCGCGGTTATATTCGTTGCGATCATTTCCGTTTCGCGTTCCGTATCCGTGTCGCAGAATCTGCCGAAAACGCCGAAGCCGGCATTGTTTATAAGAATTTCCACTTGTTTGTCTTTCACTTTTTCATAAAGCGAATAAACGTTTTCCTTTTTTGAAAGGTCGCAGGTAATTATTTCAACGGGAACCGAAAGCTCTTTTTTCAGTTCCTCCATCGGTTCAAGGCGGCGTGCTGCAAGAATAAGCGGTATGCCTTTTTTGGCAAGTTCTCTTGCTATATCCCTGCCTATGCCGGAGCTTGCGCCGGTAATAAGAGCAGCCATATTGTCCTCCTTGGTGTTTGTGTGATGTTTATGTGTTTGTGTTTATGAAATCCGTGATCTCTGCCGCGTTGCCGTGCAGCGTTCCCTGACAAAGTTCGGCTTTCCCGCCGCCTCTGCCTGAAAATGCGCCGCAAAGGGATTTGTTGAGTATTCTTGAATCGGTTTTCACCGAAGATATCGCGTATCTTGTGATCCCGTCTTTATCCTGAGATAAAGCCACAGCCTCGCCGCATTTTTTTGAAGCGGCAACGGCAATAAGACGAAGCGCATCGTTATCTGCGCCGTTTTCGCAAAAAACCGAAACGCCGTCTGTTTCATTAATGCCTTCCGCAGTCTTTTCGGCGTATTTTTTCCATAATACAGAGTTTTCGTATCTTTTTAGAGAAAGCTCTTCAAGAAGCTTTTCCACACCGTTTGCAGCTTCCGAGGTCTTTTTTGAAAGCATTACGCCAATGCGGTATAATTCTCTGTTTTTTGCCGCGTAATCTTCAAGGGCGCGTTTTCCGGAAAGGATAAACAGTCTGACGCCGCCTTTGTAATTCATATGTTCAACTACCTTGAGAAGCCCTATCTCACCGGTGTTTTCAACATGCGTGCCGCAGCAGGCGCAGATATCGACCGAAGGGATCTCCACAATGCGTATATCGCCCGAAAGCTCTTTTTTTGAGCGATAGTCAATGTGTAAAAGCTCTTTTTCAGACGGAAAATAAGTTTTTATGCGTATATTCGAAAAAATAATATCGTTCGTTCTTTTTTCCGCTTCAATTATCTGCTCGTCCGTCATCGGTCCGTCAAAATCGACCGTAACAAACTCGCTGCCCATGTGAAAGCCAACGTTGTTGTAGCCGAGCATTTTATGGACCGTTCCCGAAAGTATATGCTCTCCCGAATGGTTCTGCATAAACGAAAACCGTCTGTCAAAATCTATTTTACCCGAAATCTCCGCGCCGTTTTCGAAGCTGTCTGCGGTCTCATGATAAATAAGTCCGTCTTTTTCGAAAACGTCCGTAACGTCTTTTCCGTCAAGCGTTCCCTTGTCGCAGTCCTGTCCGCCGCCTGTCGGAAAAAACGCCGTTTTGTCAAGAACGGTCAGAAACCGTCCGTTTTTTTCTTCGCAAAACAATACTTTTGCCTTGAATTCCGAGATATACGGGCTTTGATAATAAAGCTTTTCGGTCATATGAATTTCACCGTTTTATATTCGGATTCAAAGTTTTCGCCGTCCGTTTTTTCGATCGTGCCTTCTGTTTTACCGTTTTTGCGGGTGAAAGACATTTCAAACAGCGCATATTCGCCTTTTTCAAAATCGAAGGTTTCTCCGTCGTCATCGTAAACAAAGCCTTTGCCTTCGTTCCCGTAGCAGCGAACGGTAAGAACGCCGTTTTCGTATGTGGGTATCATCGCGCCGCTCTTTACAAAAAGCGGTATTTTGTCAAGTTCGCACTCGATTTCCACCGTTTCTCCGTTGCCCGCGTATTCGCCCGTATAATAGTTATACCAGTCGCACGGAGGCAGAGTTACCTTCCGCGATTTTTCGCCCGGTCTTACAGGACATACCATTATGCTGTCGCCTGCCATATACTGATCGTAAATATCAAAAAGCCTGAGCGTTTCATACGGACTCTCAGTGTGGTCAAGCTCCGATGTTTTTTGCGACGATGTTCCCGAAAAATCAAGACACATTGCGCGGAAAGGCGGCACGCCTTTTTTGGAATACGTGTAAAAGGCGTTGTAAAGATACGGAAGAAGAGATTTGCGGAAACGGATAGTGTTTCTCACAATGTCTTCGACCTCTTCAAATTTCCACGGTTTTACGCCGTTTGCCCACGCGTTGAGCATAAGCATCGGCGAAAAAACACACATCTGAAATCTTCGTACCCATTCTTCCGCAGTCTTTGCGTCACGGACTTCGGGCACCCAGAGACAGCCCGTAAAGGACGATGACGCAAGCCCTGTGAGATACTGCTCAAACGAGTAGCAGTCGTTATAAATGCAGAACGGCATCATAGACGAGCCTGCCGCAGATGCGCGAACAAGGCCGTATGTTCGTTTGTTTTCTTTTCTGAAAGCGTTGTATATGTTTTTCTGAGCAAGAATACCCAGAGTGTTGCGGACCGCCGCCGCGCTCCTTCCTGAAGGGAACGACGCATGATCGGGGAAGAGCCATTCGTCATAGCCGTCGCATTCGTCTATCTTGTATCCTGAAACGCCTATGTCTATATGGTCTTTTTTATGCTGTTTTGCAATTATATCACGCGCCTTTTCAAGCGTAAAGTCCGGCACTATGCCGTTCCATACCTTATGCGAACCGCAATACGGTTTTATCTCGGCAAATATCCCCGCTTTTTCAGAAACAAAGAGGTTTTCCCAGAGATTTATGCGGATATTCTTTTTTTGCATGGACGACAGAAATCTTTGCGGATCGGGAAAACGCTCCTTATCCCATTCGAACGTGCAGGGATACGAGTTTGAGTGCCAGCCCGGTTCAAGACCGATAACGTCGAGATCGAAATTCTTTTCTTCAAAAAGCTTTATCTCGTTTTCCACGTCGTTTTCGTCAAAACGCGTATGCGTTCTGTGCCAGAAGCCGAGCCCCCATTTGGGCACAACGGCGCCGCCGCCGCAAAGAAGATTGAATTTTGCAACAGCCTCAAGCATATTTTTGCCCGCAAAAACGTAAATATCCGCATCGCCTTCAAACGATGCCTCAACAAATTCCGAGGGCGTATCGGCAGACCAGTCGCCTCTGCCTCTGTTCTGCTCCTTCGGCGGATTTTTCGCGTCCGCTCTGACGGAGCCGCCCATGTAGAACGAAATGAATTCGGGCGTATCTATAAAAACACCGTATCCCGCGTCCGAAAGATAAAACGGAGTGGGAACGTGCGTTCTGCCGTTGTCGCTGCCGCCGTAATGGTCGCAGCGCAGATGGATAACGGAATAGTTTGTGGCAAGTCCGCGAAAACGAAGTCCCGGTCCGTAATGACGTTCCGAAAGCTTTCTCGGAATGCACACGACAGTTTTATTTCTTACTTTTTCGGTAAAAACGCCTTCAAAAGGCATGGGCATATCGTCAAAAGCGGCGCTTATTCCGTCAAGCTTTTTTTCGTTGCCAACAAGAGATAAAACACTGTCTGTGTTTTTGCCGGTGGAAGATCTGTAAACGCCCGGGGCGATCTTTGTAAAAGAAATACTGTTCATATCTGTCTCCGTTAAAAAAACAGCCGGTGTAAATCACCGGCTATTTCGATTTCTGTAATCAGTAAAGAGTTTTACCGGAAGAATGGAGGTCGTTGCAGGCTTCAACTACGCGTGCAGAAACGCCTGCTTCCGCTTTCTTGAGGTAAGAGCGCGGGTCGTAAACTTTCTTTACGCCAACTTCGCCGTCGATCTTGAGAACGCCGTCGTAATTCTTGAAGAAATGATCGGCTACGGGGCGTGAGAATGCATACTGGGTATCGGTATCAACGTTCATTTTTATAACGCCGTACTGAAGCGTTTCTTCGATATCTTCTTTCGGAGAGCCCGAACCGCCGTGGAAGACGAGAAGATAGTGTGCGTCGTTTCCGTATTTTGCTTTGAGCGCATCCTGACCGATTTTGAGTATCTTCGGGTTAAGCTTTACGTTGCCGGGTTTATATACGCCGTGAACGTTGCCGAATGTAGCTGCGAGAGTGAAAAATCCGTTCTTTACCTGACCGAGGGTTTCGTAAACAAGAAGCATGTCTTCGGGTGTGGTGTAGAGTTTTTCTCTCGGCGCGCCTTCGGTATTTACGCCGTCTTCTTCGCCGCCTACAACGCCTGCCTCAACTTCGAGAACTATCTCGTTTTTTGCGCAGCGTTCGAGAATTTCCTTCGCGATTTTAACGTTTTCTTTGTGAGGAAGCGCTGAACCGTCGAACATATGGCTGTTAAAGAGGTTGGGCTGTCCGTTTGCTCTGCGGCGCTCTGTTTCGGCGATAAGAGGATTGAGGAACGTTTCTATTTTATCCGCCTGGCAGTGGTCTGTGTGAAGAGCAACGAAAATATTGTATTTTTCGGCTACTCTGCGCGCGTGTTCAGCAAGAGTGATAGCGCCGAGGACCATATCTTTTACGGTCTGACCTGAAGCGTGCTGAGCTCCGCCTGTTGAGATCTGAATGATACCGTCGCTTTTAGCTTCGGCAAGTCCGGCAAGAACGCCGTTTATCGACTCCATTGAAAATACGTTGATCGCGGGAAGCGCGTAATGGTTTTTATACGCGGTTTCCATCATTTTGCAGTATGTTTTGTAATCCGCTACGGGCATTGGTATGTATCTCCTTTAAATATATTTCTTTAGTTAATTATACATCAAAAAAAACATGTAGTCAAGCCTTGAAAACGCTATATTTTGACAATTTTTCAAAGTTTCGGCATTTTGTTTTTCCGACACCTTTATACAGGTTGCTTTTTTGGTGACATTCTGCTATAATGCAGGGGTAACGACCGACAAAAGGAGAATTGCCATGACTGATTTTATTGCCGTAAAACCGGAAGACATCGAAAACAACGTTTTCGAAAACAACGTTTTCAGCGCCATAGGCGACGACTGGATGCTCATAACCGCAGGCGACGAAAACGGATACAACACCATGACCGCAAGCTGGGGAGGCATGGGTATTTTATGGAACGATCCCGTATCGTTCATATTCGTGCGCCCGCAAAGATATACATACACCTTTACCGAAAAACACGGAAAATATACTCTGTCGTTTTTTGACGAAAAATACCGCGACGCGCTGACGTTTTGCGGCTCGCATTCGGGCAGAGATCATGACAAGGCGAAGGAAACGGGGCTTACGCCTGTTTTTGAGGACGGCTATACGTATTTTGCAGAGGCGTCGCTCGTGCTTTTCTGCGAAAAACAATACGCCGACGACCTTAAAGGTGAAAATTTTACCGATAAAAGCATTATAGGCAAATGCTATCCGTCTTCGGATTTTCACAGAATGTATATCGGAAAGATAACAAAATGCATAAAAAAGCAGTCCGACTGAAAATTTCGAAAAAAAACGCTTGACAAACGGGATTTTTGGTCTTATAATAAATAAGACCTTAAGGTCGCAATAATTATTTGAAGAGGTGAGATTGCATGGACGCGGGAAGTAGTTCCGCAGGCACTGTTCCCCGAAGTAGACAGACCCGCAGACGCATAACTGCGCGTCCGTGCGGTCTGTATAAATAAGAGACGTTTGTCGGATATCATGCGATATCCGCATAAGCTGTCGTCTTTTTCGGGGTTTACGTGTCATTACTTCCATAAAAAAGCATAGAAATATGCAACAAAAGAGGAGGATCATATGACAGAGGAAACCCTTTTATTTTTGGAAAAAAAGGATTTTAAGGGCCTTCGCGAATATCTGAGCAACTTCAATCCGGCAGATATCGCGATACTGCTTTCGGAAATCCCGGAAGAAAGCCTGACGGTCGTTTTCCGTCTGCTGCCAAAGGAGCTTGCGGCGGAAACGTTCGTTGAAATGGATTCTGACGAGCAGGAATTTCTGCTCAAAGCATTTTCCGATAAAGAGATCAAAGAGGTCATCGACGAGCTTTATGTAGACGATACCGTTGATATCATCGAGGAAATGCCGGCAAACGTTGTGCGCAGGATACTCGCGAATACCGACAGCGAGATGCGCACGCAGATAAACGAGATACTCAATTATCCGAAAGACTCGGCGGGCAGCATTATGACAACGGAATTTGTCGATCTGCAAAAAGACATGACCGTTGCCGCCGCGTTTGAAAAGATAAGAAGAGTAGGCGTAGACAAGGAAACGA
>JAEEGL011531596.1_pt1 | contig 20061 bp, 17 predicted proteins | sample 9134231 | NCBI WGS metagenome assembly JAEEGL01 (sample SAMN16246548, study PRJNA631951) | gut metagenome | biome: gut microbiome; feature: rumen; material: fiber-attached | host: Bos | place: Iran: Karaj | collected 2018-10
AGCATCATCAAAGCCGTAACACTCGGACCCCCTCCCAACAAGCCCTGTCGTGATCCTGTCCTTAAACTGAGGGAATCGTTCATCTATCATCTTCCGGCCGTATTCCTCATAAAACAACCGGCTGAGTTTCATGCCCTTCATATCATCGGCCCTGCCGGTATCGGGGCTGCCGCCGTCTTCTCCCTCCATTTCGGCCGCGAGTTCATCAAGGCTGTCGTTTCCGGCAAGATAGGACGGATTGTCTTCTCCAACATGTATCTTTAAGAGTTCAAGCGCCTTTCTGTAATAAGCGGCGGCCTCTTTATTCTCATCCTTAAGCCGGTAAAGCTGTGCCATCGCGTTAAGGCACCCCGGATAATGAAAGTCGTCCCCGCCCTCCTTGACAAATATGTCATCTGCGGACTTAAGTTCTCCGAAAGCCTTATCAAGTTCCCCGAGCCTTAAATAGGCCTGCGCGAGGTTCGTCCTTGTTATGGCCTGCTCTATTCGCCTGCCGTCATTCTCAGATATTATCTCAAGCGCCGATTCAAGGCAGCGTGCCGATCCCTCATTATCATCCATCGCCTGATACAGCAGGCTCATGTTGTTATAGAGAGCCGCATACAGATAATCCTTCTTATCAATGAGGCGAGAATATATCCCTTCAACCTCTTTATAATTCTTAAGAGATTCATCAAGCTTTCCGCCCGCCCTCTGTGCAGTTGCTATATTAAGAAGAGTGGTCGCATAGGGAATGCTTCCGGCAAGCCCCTGCTCTTCGCATATCCTTAAAGCATCATCTCCGTAACGGTATGCATCCTCAAACTGCCCGGTATACCTGCAGTAGCCTATCATCTCATTTATCAGTGTAAGCTCGCTGCCGCTGTCGCCTTCTTCATGGGCAAGCTCTATCTTCTCTTTTAAAAAGTCACCCGTTTTCCCGGTTTCCTCACCGCCCGGGAGAGAATCGAGTTCCTTAAGAACTTCATCGATATTCATATTAATTTCCCGCCCGATCTCTCACTAATTCCCAACATGCAGCAGCAGTACGACCATAAGATAAACAAGCGTAAATATGCATCCGAAACTGAACATCATAAGTCCGAACGATACGCTCCGCGAAGTAAGCCTCGAGGTCTTTATGATGCGCTCGAAATTAAATGCAAGCTTCTCCTCGTAATTGACTGTCCTCGGATTTTTCCTGCGGACCGTCTTATTTAATAATACCACAATCTTATTCATGAACACACCCGCAGCATGAGTAAATGCGTTTCCGAACAAAAGCGGCCGGCGCGGCTCCACCTCTTTAAGAAGTGTCCTCTCCGTAATCGAGACCACGTGGTCGGTCATCCTGTCGAATATCCTTAAGATAAATGCCAGTACAAACGGTATTATATGCTGCAGCAGCGGCCTGTAGATCATGTCTTCGATATCAAGCCATTTCGGCCATGCATCGATATAAACCCTTCCGGTTTTTTCCGCTGCCGCATCCGCCCCGGCAGACGATGCATCGGCGCGCTTCATGAGCAGATTCCTGATAACTGCAAAGTACAGGAACAGACCGATCGCTATCGAGATAAGTCCTCCCTTTATATTTGAAAAAGCGAAGTAATTAACCCTTTCCCAAAAACCGGTACCGTTCATAAACGGTATCGTAAGCCCCGCAACCTTGTCCATGAGCTTAAACGGACAGAACCCTAATATTAGGAGAACCACCGCCGAGAGAGCAAGTACAGAGCCCGACTCTGCGTTTATATATTTGTCCGCCTTCACATGGTCCTGACCGTTTCCGTCAGCCTCCGATCCGGACATCACAGCATCAGCCTCTTCATACGCGGCGGATACGGACATCGCGGCATCAGTTTCTTCATGCGTGGCGGCCACGGGCTTCTCAACAAAAACAGCCGCAAACAGCTTGAGCATGTATGCAAGCGTCATTCCGCCCGTTATAAGGAAAATGACTTCCGCAAACTTATACATCCCGTATGATCCCGTTTCATGCATATACTCTACGATGGATTCATGCAGGAGCGTCTTACTGACATATCCAGAGAATCCCGGGATGCCGCTTATGGATGCTCCTCCCACAATGAACGATGCCATAAGGAGCGGCTTGCCCCTGCCAAAACCGCGTATCTTGTTAAGATCGAGTTCGTGCAGGTTCATATATATGACTCCGGCAGCCATGAAGAGCACCAGCTTTATGAGCGAATGATTGACCATATGAAGTATGGTGCCGCGCATGGCCAGGGCGTTCTCTTCGCCGAGCAGTCCCTGCATGCCGATACCGGTAAGTATGAAGCCGATCTGCGACATGGACGAACAAGCAAGCGTACGTTTGATATTTATACTGAATATCCCGAGCAGGGCTCCCGTGAACATCGTTATCACGCCCAGCACCAGGATAAGGTTTCCCCAGTTCTTATCATGCAGGAAGATATCACAGCTTATGATCAGCACACCGAAGATACCCGATTTCGTAAGTATTCCGGAAAGCAGTGCCGATGCCGGAGCGGGAGCTACCGGATGTGCCTTTGGCAGCCAAATATGAAGAGGGAACATGCCCGCCTTGGCTCCGAAGCCTGTAAGCATGCAGGCGCCCGCCGCATAAAGCCTTGCCCTCAGTGCGGGATCCGCTTTACCTGCAGCCTTTACCGCTGCCGGAAGAAGATCCATGCTGAGCGTTCCTGTGATACTGTATAAAAGGAACAGTCCCATGAGAAGCACCATGCCGCCGATCACCGCCACCGCAAGATACGTCTCGGCGGAACGGAGGGCTTCCTTTGTCTCGTCATGGGCAACCCATGTGTACGAAGTAAAGGACATTATCTCGAAGAACAGGAAGGTGGTGAACAGATCCGCCGACAGGAATACTCCTACTGTCGCTCCGAGTGTCATAAGGAAGAACATGTAATACCTGTTCGTTCTCGGATAGTGCGCCATATACTCCCTTGAGAATACGGTGGTGCACATCCACATAAAAGCAGCCGTAAGGCCGTATACAACGCGGAAACCGTCAAGCTTAAGGCTTATACCGAGCCCGCACATCTCCTTTGAATAAAACGAAACATCCGCACCGGAAAGACAGCTCGCCGAAAGAATGATGAGCATCAAAAGTTCAAGCACAACAACCGCGTCGGCAAAGTAATCCCTTGCCTTCCTGTTGCGCCGTCCGAGCACATATGCGATTATACCTGCGGCCATCGGGCCTGCGGTCAGTGCAAGAAGCATTTAATACACCTCATTTCATCGCGGCTGCTATATTATCAAGCGCGGCCATGATCCACTGCACGTTGAAACACATCGTTATCATAAACAGACTGAATATGATGAACGGGACACACATGAGCCATCCCGGATCCTTAACTCCCTTTAAACTGCGCATATCGAAACCCTTACACGGGAAATATGCCTTGAACAGTACCATAAACATATACACCGCCGTAAGGAATGCCGAAACAAGAAGCACTCCGATGCCTATGTACGAAAGAACCGTTCCCTCGGCCGCTGCCGCGGTACATAAGTTCCATTTGCTCACAAAACCCGGAAGCGGCGGTATGCCGACAAGCGCCAGCGAACCTATGGTGAACGCTCCGAATGTGACCGGCATCTTAAGGCCCATGCCGTCAAGCTCCCTTACATATTCCCTGTGGGTCTTGTGCAGTACCGCGCCCGCACAGAAGAACAGGGTTATCTTGATGACCGCATGATATATAAGGTGGCTTAGTGATGCCGCAAGTCCTGCCGGGGACATAAGTGCCGCCCCGAAGACTATGTATGATAAGTTGCTCACGGTCGAATAAGCCAGCCTTCTCTTAAAATGCGGCTCCTTTACGGCCCTTGCAGAACCGTAGAGTATGGTCACGAGCGCAAAAGTCATGACTATATACTGAGCGAAGGTTCCCTTAAGGAATCCCGTACCGAAGCTGTAGTAGGTTATCCTGATTATCGCGAACGCACCGGCCTTTACCACGGCTACCGCATGCAGGAGCGCCGTTACGGGTGTAGGTGCTATCGAAGCCGTGGGCAGCCATCTGTGGAACGGGAATATGGCGGCCTTTACGCCGAAACCGAGCACGGCGATGACATATACCGACCTTAACAGCGTCTCCCTGCCGTATATATCAGCACCGGCAAGCACTCCGCCCGGAATAAAGTTCATCGTTGTTCCGTAAGTGAATATGAAAATGAACCCTATGAAGGCAAACGCGGCTCCGCCCATCGAGTAGAGCATATATTTTCGTCCGGCCATTATTGCTTCACGGCTCATTCCCGCCATTACAAGCGGCAGAGTCACGAGCGTCAGCATCTCATAGAACATGTACAGCGTCATCAGGTTGGCTGCAAAAGCGATGCCTATGGTGATGCCGTAAGTCATCGTATAGAAAGCAAAGAACGTGTTTTCCCGTCCGAGATGTTCCATGTACTCGAATGCATACAGGGTCGCAAGCGGCCAGAGCACCGCCACAAGACCCGCGAACACCGAGGAAAGCCCGTCCACATGGAAGGTTATCTCCAGATCACCGGCAAGATTTATGGCCCTGAAGGTCCCTTCCGGCGCATTTAAGAGCAGCATCCACACAAAGACGGAATTAAGGGTAGTCACGATCTGTGTATAGATGTTCCTGTTTTTTCGCTCACTAAACTTAAACAGCGGCAGTATTGCCCCGGTTATAAGCGGAAACAGTATTGGGATAAGCATCATCCATCCGTACATCTTACTCTCCAAAATCCCTTCAATCTATGCTGACACAGGCCGTTTAAGCCTACAGCAGACCTTCGACTATCGCACCTGCCATCCTGATGACCGGCCCTGCCCATATACCCATGAGCACCGCACCCGCGGTCATAAGTATCATCGGGACCAGCATATAAAGCCCGGGCTCCTTCTTGTTAAGGCAGGGATAGTCATATTCATCACCCGGAAAGAACGCCTTTAGTGTTATGCTCAGAAGATATCCCGCAGTCAGTAGTGCGCTTATTATGAGCACCAGCGGACCAAGCCAGGATATGACCGGGAGTCCTGTGCTTAACGAACCCGTGGCAAGATACCATTTACTTAGGAAAGCGCTTGTCGGAGGTACGCCCACCAGAGTGAGCGACACGAGCGTATAACACCACATGGTTATGGGCATCTTCCTTCCCAGATCCTTATAATCTCCGGCTTTCTTAAGCCCTGTCATATGTATGATCGCACCCGCGACCTGGAACAGGGTGTTCTTTACGAACGAATGGAAGATCACATGCAGCAGTCCGCCCAAAAGTCCTATGGGGTTAAGCAGCGCTATCCCAAACAGCGCATAACTCACCTGGCTGACCGTCGAATACGCGAGACGTTTCTTAAATCCGGTCTCCTTATATGCCATCATGGAACCCATGAGTATCGTAAGCAGCGTCAGTGCGATAAAGGTATACTGCACCCATGTACCCCTTATAAAGTCAGCCCCGACAAGATAATAGATATACCGTATTATCATGAGCACGCCCATCTTGGTGATGTTGCCCGAAAGAAAGGCGGATGCCGGAGAAGGCGCAACCGGATGAGCTGTCGGGAGCCATGCATGAAGCGGGAACATGCCCGCCTTGGAACCGAAACCTATAATAACGAGAAGAGTCACCACCCGCATCGCGGTCTCATGTCCCCTGAGCGCGCCCATGTCAAGCACACCGCCCGGTGTGAACGCAAGGGTATATCCGTACGTGTATATGAAGAAGAAACCCGCAAGCCCCATGAACGCTCCGCCTATCGAGTAAAAAATGTATTTCCTGCCTGCTGCCAGTGCCTCTTCGGTCTGGTCATGGAGCACTAACGGGAGCGAGAGCAGGGACATCATCTCATAACACAGATAAGCGGTTATGATATTGCCCGCAAGACATATACCTGCCATAGCGGCAAGCGTGAGCGCATAGAAGATATAGAACCTGCGCCTGCGGCCCTGCTCTTTCATGTATTCGATTGAAAAGATAAGATCCGAGACCCACATCACCACGGTAAGCATCAGGAACAGAAGTCCCAGGGCGTCCGGGTGAAAAAGGATCGGGATATCTTTTGTCAGGTACATATACACCTCAATCAAATATCCTCAGGCCGGTCTGGATCGTGTATGCGATCGGATACGACAGGATTCCGAGGAAGAAATTAAGTGTTATAAAACATACAAGCGCGGCCGCGGTATTGCGGTTCGGCTTATAAGCGGGATCAAGATAGTTCATGTTTCTCGGCGTGTATACCGAGATGGTGGCGCGTATGAAATAGACCGCGTTGAGTATTGTACTGATGGCAAGCGTTATCATCGCTATCCACATCTTGGCGTGAACGGCAGTGATAGCGGCTTCCGCAAAATAAACCTTGGATGTAAAACCGGCAAGCAGCGGGATACCTACCATCGAGAAGGCTCCGACTCCGAAAGCAAATCCGGCCAGTTTATTCCTGAAGCCCGAACCTTTTATGTCGCTGAAGTTCTTGCTTCCCTGAGAGACCTCGACCAGTCCTCTCTGCGCTATGAAAAGCATCGATTTGGTCGCTCCGTGGGACATGATATGGAAGATTGCGGCCACCATTCCCGCCGTGCTCCCGAGTCCGATTCCCATGTATATATATCCTATCTGCGCGATCGATGAATAAGCGATCAGATGCCTTATATCATTCTGTCTTATGGCCGTAATGGATCCCATGATCATGCCGATTATGCCGAAGATGAACAGGATGTTCGTGATCTTATGACCGACCATGACATCCATCCCGATGACCCTGTAAAAAATCTTGATCAGCAGGAAGATGTAGCCCTTGCTGACAAGAGATGAAAGTATCGCCGACGATGATGCCGTTGCGTAGCCGTAAGCCTCGGGCAGCCAGCTGTGGAACGGATACAGGGCGCTCTTGATGGCAAGCGCCACGCTTATGAGTCCGATGACCGCAGTCAGCGGTATGGCATATTCTCCCGTCTCGTTAAGCCTCTCAACAGCTATCCGTAAGTTAGGCATGAGCAGCTGTCCGGTTATGGTGTAGAGAAGGCTTATGCCGATGAGCAGAAGACCGGAACCCAGAAGGCTCATTATCATATACTTGGTCGCTGCCACGATGGTATGTCCGTTATTCCTGATCATGATGAGCGCACACGCTGCCATGGTGTTTATCTCGACGAACACGTAAGCCGTGAACAGGTCATTCGTATAAACGAGCGCCAGCAGCGAGCTCATCATGAGATTGATCATTATGAAGTAGAGGTTCATCTTATCCTCGGTAATATCATCGTTCTGTCCGCGGATACCTCCTATGACTGAGAGCAGCATGATTATCGAGAAAAAGGTCCCCATAAGTCCTTCAAGACAGCCGGCCCTAAGCTCGTTGCCCCAGGGCGCAGGGAACTTACCCATCACATAAACGAATTCATGTGTAAGTCCCGCCGTATATCCCAGCACGCAGGCATTCATAATGGCAACAACAAGGAGCAGCCATATCGTAAATACCCTCGCGGTCTTGCCCTTAAGTGCAGAGCTTATGATACCTCCGCCGAGACACAGTATTATGCTGAAGGGGACAAAATTCTCAATGAAAGTCATTCATCTTCCTCCCCCTTGAGATCCTTATAGTACTTGCTGCGTCCCGGTGTATCCTTCTTGGAACGCAGCGATATCTCATCGATATCAAGAGTGTGATAGCGCTCATACAGCCTTATCGTTATCGCAAGCATCAGTGCGGTGACCGATACCGATACGACTATTCCGGTAAGCACGAGACCCGCCGGTACCGGGTTTATATAAGCTTCCACACTCTGCACATTATCAACGACGATCGGCGCCTTGCGGCCCATGATGTAGCCCTTGCTCGCAAGGAACAGATAGACGGCCGTATCCATTATGTTGAAACCTATTATCTTCTTGATCATGTTCCTGTGGAGCATGAGCGTTGTAAACCCTACCGAGAAGATGATAACGGAGACAACGGAATACATATTGTTAAAGAGATTGGGACCGAACATCACAAGCCCCCCTTTCTGAACAGCGCATAGAAAGCGTACATCGTGCAGGCAACCTCAGTGCCCACAAAAATATTTATGAACAGTATCAGTCCGCTGCTTATGATGTTTCCGGGCGTTCCGAGAGGTATGTGGTTATCATACCCGTGGGCACCCATGTAAAAGTAGTAGCTTAAGCAGCATACATAAAAGCAAAGTGCACTGACTTTCGCGATCTTATATACGTGCTCGTTAAAGAACACGCCGGTCTTTTTAAAGCCGAACGCGGACACATGAAGTATAAGGCCCGCGCCTATTATCGCACCTCCCGAGAAACCTCCGCCGGGTGATAAGTGTCCGTTTAATATCACATATATCCCGAATACGAAAACAACGGGAACGAGGAAGGCCGCAACCTTCTGGATTATGATATCGTTCTTCGGTTCCATATATCTGTCAAAAGCATAGCTCGACTTCTTCTCTGCGCCCTCGGCTATGAGGAGCAGTATCATCACGCAGCTTGCGGCTATGAAGAGAACGTGTGTCTCTCCCATCGTATCAAATCCCCTGTAATTCAGTATGAGGCCCGTTACGATATTGACGGCTCCCGTCTCTTCCTGCCCCTTCTCGATGTACCTCGCCACCACCTCATTGTCTGCCGGATTGTCGGGATGCCCGAACGGCGGCAGCCATGAAACGGTAACGAAAAGCAGGATCATCAGCATTGCGCATATGATCGCCGCGATCATCCCGTAATGTTTGTGGAACTTCTTTAAAAAGTCAAGCGGCTCGGTCATATCCTGGATGCGCTGCTGGGCCTCCCTGCGTTCAAGAAGGTCCGCTGCTTCCGTAAGCTCCTCTTCGAGTGATTCTAACTGCTTTGCCTCAATATTTCCCTTGGGCTTATAAAGCAGAAATTCCTCCCTGCCGTTTACGAAGTTCTCTATTCTGCTGTAAAAAGTAGTCCTGTAATCGCTTCGTTTCTTCATTTTTCCCTGTATCAGAGCTTATCCGATAAGATACCCTCCGCCCTTGCTTCCTTCTTATCCTCACTGTCATCAGGCATATCCATGGTCTCCACGGCCCTGATCTTCTTAAGCGTGACAAAGAACAGTATCGAGGTTACGCCCGCGCCTACGGCCGCTTCGGTGATCGCAAGGTCCGGGGATTCGAGCAGCGCCCATACGATGCTCATGATCGTGCTGTACGCCATGAATATTATTATGGATGTGAGCAGCGTCCTGTGCAGGCAGGTCGCTATTGCACAAACTATTAAGAAGATCACGAGAAAAAATATAAAATAATTCATTCCGTCTCCTTTTGCATATCGATCTTTTCGATATCGATGTTGTCCTCGTCTATGCTGTATTCCATACGCATTATCACATGTGAGGAAATTGATGATGTCATCCATAAAAGGATAACAACAAGTATCATCTTAAGTGAGAACCACGAAAATCCCTTGAGTATGATAAGTCCGGCCGCGCCGAGCATAAGCCCCAGCGTATCGCCTATCGCCGCAGCATGCATCCGGTTCATGACAAACCCGAACTTATACACTCCGAATATCGCTATGATCTCCATGACAGCCGCAAACGCAAGACATATCACGGCAGCCGTAAACCTTACCCATTCCATTTATCTACCCTCTCATTCAAGACCCCTGAGCAGCTTATCCCACTCATCATCGTCACCCGATGCCGCTTCGGCTTCCGCGGCCTGTTCAGCCGCCTTCTGTCTCTCTTCTTTCTTCATCCGCTCTATCTTATGCCGTTTTACAACGTTCTCCTCATGCACGCCCATATATACCTTGGTAAGGATCACTACCGACAGGAAGCTTATCATCGCATAGATGATGCAGACATCCAGCAGATAATCCTCATTAAGCTTTACCGCGATGACCGCCATTAAAAAGATCCCGACCGTGCCTATCATGTTTATCGCCATGAGGCGGTCAGCGACCCTCGGACCTGCCACCGCCCTTATGAGAACGAGCACGACGAGGACCGCATATATGATCATTATCCCTAAGAGCAGCGCGTTTACTGCCGCCATGATGCCGTTCATTTCGCCCTCCTTAAGATCCTGTCCATCCTGTCCTGGGCTTTCATTATCTCCTTAACAAAAACGGATTCGCCTATATCGGTGGCAAGATCCATATCCAGACAGTGTACGGTATAAACCCCGTCCTCAATGTTTATCGTGATAGTCCCCGGCGTCAGTGTTATCGAGTTGGCAAGGAGCACCTTTAAAAAACCGTAATGGATATCGGGCTTAAAAGTCACTATCCGCGGTTCCGGCTCCATCTTGGGGTTCAATACTATTGAGGCGGTCATGATGTTTGCCTTGATTATTTCAGAAACGAGTATCACAAAATACTTGAGCATCCACGGGATAAGGGCATACAGAAGCTCCTCCTTGCGGATACTGTAGTCCATAAATCTGCAAATAAATAGGAAGATCGCCGCCGAAACGATAAGACCGATAACGGCCACCTCCGGCGTAAACCTTCCATTAAAGATTATCCATAAAATAAATAATGCTGCGTACATGCCTGCACCTCATACGGAATAATAGTAACACATTATCTAGTGGGGTGCAAGAGATTCGAAACGATATGTAGTGTTAATAACCCTTTATCTTATCCTCATAATCCGAGCCCGTAACGGTCCGGAAATTCTCAAGATACTTTGACGGATCGCGTTCCACTTCATACATGGTGTCAAAAGCCATGAGCAGCATCGCGTCCGCGTTGTATTTAAGCTCAAAACGGCCCTCGTCGATCCCCGACTTGAACTTATCGACCTGCCATACCAGGATGTCGGGCACAGTGATGCCGCAGATGTTCATCTCACAAAGGAAGTCCTGATTGTCCAGATAATACAAGAATTCCTTAAACAGCGCGGGAGAAGCGTTAAGCTTATCCACGAACCTTTTAAGGAATTCCTCGTCCTTGCCTGCATATTTACAAAGCTCTCCGGCAAATGTAAGTGCTCTCTCATCCATATCTTTCACGATCTCCGGGACCGCCTCCCGCATGAAAACCAAAACAAAACCCGGCGCCCTGCTCAAGGCTCCACGGTATGAAGCTGAAACCCAAACAGAACCTGTGCCCTACTCAAGGCTCCACGGTATGAAATCAATGCAGATACCGCCGGCCGCACCGTCCATGTTGACTGCGTCAATTTTGTGTGTCATCAGAACGCCCTCTTTGTCGTAGAGGTACATTTCTCCCATGTAATTGCCTACTTCGTGGTTATGATCGGCGATATTGACCGTATAAGTCACTAAATAGATATTATCGCCCAGATCCTCGATGATACCTGAAGATGCCTCATCAGTCTCATATTCCGGAGCCAGGTCATCCTGGCCTTCCGCAGCCGTCCATATCGGGAACTGCACCCTGTCTATACCGTTGCTCGAATAGATCGTTGCGTTTATGGTATAGGTTCCTTCGGAAAGGTTAGTCCTTGTTACGACCGAACGTACCATGGGATCGGTCATGTAAAAATCATAATATTCGGAATTGGCAACGTTGCACCATTCCTCACGGCGCATACGGTAAAGCTTGAAGAAGCTTCCATCCTTGCCGGTCCAGTGCCTGTGACCCGGCTTGTCACGGTCACTTCCCGTATCCTTAAAGAAATTGGATTCCGAATATATCGCCTTCTTATCTATACGCCATACAACGAACCTGCCGTCATCGGTCTCGTATCCGTCAGTCACATACACTCCGGTCGTATCATAGTTGAGCAGGATCATGAAGTGCGTGGACCAGTCATTCTTCCTGACCTTCCAGTAACGCACATAAAGGATATCTCCCGCCCTTGCGCCGGTGCGCTCAAGGAAATCGTAAATGGTCTCACCGTCGTGGCTTGTCGTGGTCATTACGCCTTCATCATATATATCCTTGCCGAACACATGCTTCCATACCTGGTTGACATATGCGCAGCACTGGATGCTCACTGCCTTGCCGCCCTTGTAATACGGGCTGTAGAATGTACCGCCGAGTGACTCTGCATAAGCGATTATGACTTTACGTATGCGGCCCACTCCTTCGCCTGTTATGTACGAAGCATCAAACGGGCGGTCATCATAAACGTATTCCTCGTCTATCTCATAGTAGTCATCTTCCTCGGTATCCACCACGTTCTCGGGTTCGTCGGGAACAACGTCGAGCAGATCGTCCTCTTCATCCTCAATATCCACGTTCTCGGCGATGTCATCGCTCAGCCCTTCCTCATGCAGCTGAAAGTCATCCTCCTCCAGCGTCTCGATAAGGATGTCGTCTCCCTCTTCCTCAGCGGGAGTTTCAAGTTCCGGATCCTCCGTACCTGCCGAAAGGTCATCGGAATCAAGGCTGCCCGTTTCGGCATCCGTGACTATAAGCTCTTCCATATTCGAATTAAGGTAGTAACCCTCACCCGTGACTCTGACCGCCGTATCCGACTTGAGTCCCAGGCTCAGGCATATGGCTGCTGCCGCCAGAACGGCCGCGCCTGCTGCCTTTTTAAGCATATACGCACCTCGAAAGTATATTTATACAGTTAACAGTATACCGCATAACGGCATTTATAACAATAAAATAATGATTTTATGCTAAATATCTGTTATAATTGTGCCGATAATTAATTATGTAAACAAATGCCCAGGGAGGAGTATGTCCATGAAGAAACTTATATTTGCGCTAATCGCGATAGCGGCAGCGACCGTGTTTTCGCCTGCGCGTGAGGTAAAGGCCGCATATAACGTTCTTGAAGCGGGAGCACATGCCGAAATGCTGCGCTCACTCTACAATGTGCCGGCGGCAGAGAAGGATTTTGCGGCTAAATACAATTATCTGCAGTCCTTAAAGAACAGCGGCGCGTCAGCATCAAGCATCCAGCAGGCACAGACAGCCGTGGATGCGGCTTCGGTAAAGCTTACACAGCTTAACGCGCTGATAACCTACCAGATGTCACAAGCGGCAGGTTTCCCCGTATCGTCAACCTATACGGCCACTCTTATAAACGAGCCGATATATGCTGCCGTATATGCGGACAAATCAATATACGCAACGGCTCTCAACAACCAGGCGATCTATAATTCCGCTCTTGTGAACCAGGCAGCCTACAATGCGGTGCTGGCGACAAACGGAGCATATGCGGTCGATCTGGCAAATGTTGTTGCTTATAATGCTTATTACCACGGCCAGGCACCTTATCCGCAATAAACGTTACTTTGGGACTTGAGATATGAATTACAGAACAGACGATAATCTGTCCATACTGGGTTTCGGATGCATGCGCTTTCCGAAGAAGGGAAACTCGTTTGATGAAGAAGAGATCAAACGGGAGCTTCTTCATGCCATAGATATGGGCGTTAACTATTATGATATGGCATATGTTTATCCCGGGATCGAGGAAGTGTTCGGACGTGTTATGGCCGAATGCGGTTTCAGGGATAAGATAAATATAGCGACCAAGCTTCCGCATTATATGATGCCCGATGCGGAGACGATGCAGAAGCATTTTGATGAACAGCTCGACCGCCTTAAGACGGATCATGTTGACTATTATCTGATGCACATGCTCCCCGACTTAAGCACATGGAACAAGCTCGTTGAGCGTGGTGCCAAAGAATGGCTTGAGGGACTTAAGGCTGAAGGAAAGATAAGGAAGATCGGCTTTTCATTCCACGGGAGCACCGACCTCTTCATCGAGCTTCTCGGTGCATATGACTGGGATTTCTGCCAGGTTCAGTACAACTACGTGGACGAGACCTCACAGGCCGGCAGACGCGGTGTTGAGGAAGCATATAAGCGCGGCATACCCGTCATAATAATGGAGCCTTTAAAGGGCGGGCGACTTGTAAACAATCTTCCGAAGGAAGCCGTCGCGGCATTTAAGAACTCAGGCCGCGGTTATTCTCCCGCAGAATGGGGACTCAGATGGTTATGGGACCAGCCCGCCGTTTCAGTGATATTATCGGGCATGAACTCATTTGAGATGGTCGACGAGAACATACGTATAGCTTCCGAAGTCACCGCCGGTTCGTTTACCGACGAAGACAGGGCCGTGCTTGATAAGGCAAGGGATGCGATAAACAAAAAGATCAAGGTACCGTGTACCGGCTGCGCTTACTGCATGCCGTGTCCTTTCGGGGTGGACATACCGGGATCCTTCCACTGCCTGAACACTTCATACACCGACAATTATGCGGTCGGCGTTAAGGAATACATGATGTGTACCATGCTTAAGCACAAGCCGAGTACCGCATCACTGTGCAGGGAGTGCGGGCGCTGCAAACAGCACTGTCCTCAGCATCTGGATATACCGCGTGAACTAAAGCGTGTCAAAAGGCGCTTTGAAAATCCGGTGCTCAAACTGACAGCCGCAGTATATAATAAACTTCATTAAGGGGAATTCATCATTAAGAGGGATTTTTCTTTAAGGGAATTACCTTTACCGGGGAGATAATATGAAGATAAGAAATCTTAAGTTCACAGCCGTTATACTGCTTTCCGTCTCAGTACTGATGGCGGGATGCAACAGAAATGCGGACGCAGCCGCTGCCGCAGATGAAGCAGCCGAAAACAACGGCGAAGGCGTGAACATCGACAATACCATAACGATAAGCGGGACCGCCGAGAATCCAAGGAAGATTGACTTTGTCCCCACTCCTTATGAAGATCCCGGAACCGGAACGTCGGATACGGAAGTGACTTCCGAGCCCGCGTTTTCTTCGGGTGACGGTTTTTCCGATAAGACCGACACCGCTCCCCAGTTTTTTGACGTTGAAGATCCGATAGAACCCCTTATGGGTTATTGCGATAACGATATGTGCGATAAGCTGATCGAGCAGCTTAATATCCAGCGCACCACTTTCGATGTGGGCACAGTCACAAAAAACAGCAGCCTCTGTGTGGCTGCTGATGTCCGTGCAAGGGAATATGCGATCTATCCCGTATATAAAGTACGTCCCGACGGACGTCCGTTCACTTCCGTAAGCCCCGACGGCTGGGTTAAGAATGAATATTTCATCGTGCCCGCCAGGAATACGATCACCCCTGTATGGGATGCGCAGAAGGGCATGTGGACGGGCAACAATCCGCCTTACAAAGAATACACATACACTCCGGCCACCGTTATGGAAGGTCTTATGGAGATCCGCGAAGCCCGCAATATCCTGCTCAACGAAGATTATAAGCAGGTCGGCGCGTCATGGTTCGTGACGGGCAACTATTTCATCGCGGGATTCACCTTTTCTTATTGATCCCCACGCCTCATCCGGCCTTTGGCCACCTTCCACTCAAGGGGAAGGCTGCTAAATGATCAGATATCGGTAATCCTGGTATATGGTGGCTATAAGGTTGCACAGGTCCGTGCTGATGCCGTTAAACTCGGCAGCTTCTATCCTGCTCACCCTGAATACTTTCATCTCTTCTTCAAATTCGCCTGTGGGCGTTTTTTTCTTTCTGCGAAGGCGTATGGTGAACGCCGAACCGTCGTGCGTGAACACAAGTCCTTCGTTGGTACCCGCGTTAAAGTCATCCAGAGTGTCGAACAGCGTAAACTTCTCCTTATAAGGCGAACCCTCATACGGGCAGAATGTATCGCAGTTGCCGCACTCATTGCACAGCCTGTCTATATGGAGGACCTGCGGCGTAGGGTTGCCCGGAACCTTGATCTCAACATTCGCACGGTTGGGGCATACATCGATACAGTTCTCACAGAGCCTTGAACAGTCAAGGCATCTTCCGCCGTCATTTCTGTAATGTGGCTCCCTTAAGATACCCTTCTTGGCATAGAGGCCGCTTAACTTGTTATCCGCGCTCCTGCGGCTCATGGACCTCTTGTCCGGAACATGCCTTGAGTTCATATAACCGGGGTATGAGAATCCGTCCGAAGGATGATACTCGCCGTTATCCTCGGGTACCATGTTCTCGAATTCCTTAAGTATCGCGTCGGCAACCTTTCTCGCATCGGCGATCGCCTCGACTACCGAAGCAGAACCCACGCGTCCGTCTCCTGCAATGAACACATCCGGTATGTTACTCTCATATGTATCGGGATCAACGACGGGCAATCCGTTTCCGTCAACTTCGATACCGTTATTCCTGTAAAAATCACTGTCTATATGCACACCGATAGCCGCTATGACAGTATCAACCGGCACCGCCATGACTTCATCGGTATCAACCGGCTTCCTTCTGCCGTCCTCTTCCGGTTCCTTAAGCTCCGTTATGTGGCACTTAAGATGTCCGTCCGTATATTCAAACGGATCCATCAGCTCCATAAGCTCGATGCCTTCAACCAGAGCCGTCTGAAGTTCCTCATCGTTCGCCTTCATGTAGCGGCGGTTCCTTCTGTAGATGATGTAAACATTCTCGACGCCCTTTATCCTCTTGGCTGCCCTTGCAGCATCCACCGCCGTATCGTTACCGCCTATGACCGCGACCGATCTGCCTATGTCGGGCCTGCCCTTCGCCTTATACTCCTCAAGGAAGCTTACCGCGGGAATGACTTCTATCCCGGGTATATCAAGGTCATACGCACAGGGCGCGCCTATGGCAAGGATCGTTTTATCATAGTCCTTTAACTCACTTATCTTATCAACATGCGCTCCGGTGCGCACTTCCACCTTTAAAGCCTTTAAGAATGATGCATCCTTCTCGGACCTGTCAACCGGCATGCGGAAATCGGGGATGAGATGCCTCGCAACACCTCCAAGATGATCCCTGTGGCAGAACATCGTGACTTTATGCCCTTCCCTTGCAAGGAAGTACGCTGCAGACATTCCTGCCGGGCCTCCGCCGACCACCGCAACCTTAAGCTGGCGTCCGACCGGCTGTTTCGGGCGGATCTCCTTTATGACTTCATCATAACCGTTCTGGGCGGCTATCAGGTTGGCTTCACGTATCTTGACCGCCTTCTCGTAATAATTCCTTGTACAGTTGGTCATACACTCGTGAGTGCATATCGAACCGGTCGTAAAGGGAAGCGGGTTCTTCTCAAGCATGATGCGCAGTGCTTCGGAGTAGTTCTCCTCATCTATATAGCTCATGCACGCGGTTATGTTCTGGCCTATCGGACATCCGTCCACGCAGGGTGCGATAAAGCAGTTCGTCTTGGGTATCCTGCCCTTGCGCTTGGTGGGAACGTCTGACTTTATCGGCTTGGTATAATGATTGTTAAGGCGCACGCGCTCAGCCATACGCTTTAACAGCCCCGTCTGGGTGCCGTAATATTCGTTATAGGACCACTCGTTGAATGTATATGAAAACTGCTTGAAGCGGTTGAAACCGCCCGGCTTTAATATGGTCGTGTTCATCGTTATAGGCCATACACCGGCTTCAAATATGTCTTCGACGTTATTGGCATCGGCTCCGCCCGAAAATCCTATCCTGAGCCTGCCCTCGAAATCATCGCTCAGTCGTGCAGCCAGAGCCACCGAGAGCGGGAACAGCGCCTTGCCCGAGAGCTTAAGGCTTCTTGAGCGGTCGCCCTTATCGATAACGGGAAATGAACCGATGAGCTTTACCCCGAACAGCCTGCCCTCCTTGTTCGCCACGCCGAGCAGCCTGTTAATGAGCGGGATCATGTCATGATATTTGACGCTCCTGTCGATCACGTCCTTGTTTATCTCAATGTCAAAATAGCCCATGGAATCGAGCGTTGAACGGCAGTAATCATAGCCGAGCAGAGTCGTGCTGAGCTTGATGCCTATGTTAAGCCCCATGTCGACCATAAGATATTTCGCGATATTCTCAATTTCATGCAGTGAACAGTCAGGCGATGTGCCTACCGATACCGCTGTACTGATCACCGGTGATATATCGTCTATATCCTCAAGCGTAAGATTCTGGAAAAGATTGATGTTATCCTTAAGATATGCTATGCATTCCTTAAATATGGGGGTCTCCGAGGCATCCCTCATATTGCTTAAAAACTCTGTTATCTCGGGGGATCTGAAATCGTCATAATTATATCCGACCGTTTCATTGAAAACAAAGCCGTTCATGCCGCCCATCTCATACTCAACGCTGAGCACTGTGATGGCGATCCAGGCCTTGACATACTCATCAAATGACTGCTCTATGGTAAGGTTTACGGCGCCCTCAACATTGATCTCGCCGTCCGCCGCTATCTCACGGTCCTGCTTGATGTCCCTCGGACACACTGTACACAGCTCAAAAAAGCGGCAGCCTGTAACGTACGCAGCTATTATGCTCTGCGCATACTGGGTATGCGGTCCGGCCGCAGGGCCGAACGGTGTCTCAAGCTTCTCGTCGAACACGTTGAGAGTCTTGAACGGATTAGCCTGATAAAAATCACGTATGCCGAATATCGAGCCCGATCTCTTCGACTCGTTAAGTATCCAGCGCATAAGATGTCCGAATTCCAATGGCCTTAAGTTATTGATCATAACCTGCCCCCCTATACGATCTGCGTAGTTACTTTTAAATGTATCAAGTCAAGGCCATCCAGTCAATATTTTCGTCATGCATTACCGGATCAGGAACACCGGTCATTGCTTTCATCATGCACTACCAGGTCAGCAGACACGCACCCCATGTGAGTCCTGCACCGAAGCCCGCAAGCATTATCTTCTCGCCCCGCTTTAAGTTCCCTGCACGGTTCTCTCTGTCGAGTACCATGGGTATGCTCGCCGCGGATACGTTTCCCGTTTCCTCGATACATGTCGGGAACTTATCCATAGATTGTCCGAGACGCTTGGCTATCGCCTCTATCATGCGAAGGTTCGCCTGATGTATAACGTAATGGTCTATATCGTCCGGCGTGAGTGATGCTGCTTCGAGTACTTCGTTTATCGAACGCGGCACAGTCTTTACCGCAAACTTATATACATCCTGCCCCGCCATCTTAACATAAGGATATACAGTCTCATTATTTACGTACGGGTTCTTAAGAGGCCTTCCCTCACAGCCGAGTACAGCACCCTTTTCGCCGTCCGTGCCGAGTATGAAATGTATAACGCCCTCTTCATCCGCCTTTAATACCGTAGCGCCTGCTCCGTCACCGAAGAGGATGCATGAGGACCTGTCCTCCCAGTTCATTATCTTGCTGAGCGTTTCAGCACCGAAGATAAGAGCGTTCTTGTACATGCCTGACTTTATGAATGCGTTTGCCGTACTTATCGCATACAGATAACCCGAGCATCCGACCACCATGTCAAAAGCTGCTGCCTGCGGTGCCCCTATGCCCGCCTGGACCTCGCCCGATAAAAACGGAAGAAGATGATCCGGCGTTACCGTTGCGGCTATTATAAGTTCAAGCTCCGAAGCCTTCATCCCGGCATTTTCAAGCGCCCTGTTGCACGCCTCTATCGCGAGCGAGGATGTTCCCTCCTCAACTGCCAGATGTCTTGACTTTACACCTGTCCTTTCTGTTATCCATTCATCCGACGTATCCATTATCTTTGCAAGATCGTCGTTTGTTACCCTGAGTTTGGGAATGGACATTCCCGTACCTGCTATCCTTGCTACCATTTTTAACTCCCTAAATTTATTTTATCAGAATTTCCTGAACCTTTCATACCTTTCGCGGGCAAGCTCTTCGCCGCTCCTGCCGTCGTTATCCTTAAGGTAATCCTTTATGTTCTTCTTCATGTATAAAGCGATCGACCGCATCGTCCACTCGTTGGCTCCGCCGTATTCGGGGATGATCTTTTCGATGATATCAAGCTCCTTAAGATCTTCCGCCGTAAGTTTCATGACACCTGCAGCCTCTTCCACCCTGTCGCCCGACTTCCAGAGTATCGATGAAAATCCCTCGGGTGAAAGTATCGAGTACGTTGCATTCTCCATCATCCATACTTCATTTCCGACCGCAAGTCCGAGAGCTCCGCCGCTCCCGCCTTCGCCTATCATAAGACAGAGCACGGGGATCTTAAGCGCGGACATCTCGTAAAGATTACGCGCGATGGCCTCGCCCTGTCCGTTCTCCTCTGCCTCCTTGCCGGGATAGGCTCCCGAAGTGTTCACAAAGGTTATAACGGGCAGATCGAACTTTTCCGCAAGCTTCATAAGGCGCAGTGCCTTACGGTAGCCTTCGGGTGAGCACAGTCCGTAATTGCGGTATGCACACTCTTCAAAGGTTCGTCCTTTCTGTATTCCGATGAC
>JAEEGL011936945.1_pt1 | contig 20060 bp, 22 predicted proteins | sample 9134231 | NCBI WGS metagenome assembly JAEEGL01 (sample SAMN16246548, study PRJNA631951) | gut metagenome | biome: gut microbiome; feature: rumen; material: fiber-attached | host: Bos | place: Iran: Karaj | collected 2018-10
AATTATAAATCATAATGTTCTAAAAATCTGTTACTTTTTTTAAAAAAATCCATTGCTTTAAAAATTGTTTTGATTTATATTTGGACAAAATGTGATTTTGGCGAGATTTTAATGGCACAAAAGGGCAGTAAATACAGGCGTAAGCATATCATTGAAGTTGCAGATAAACGCTCGGAAGAGATTGAAATTGCAATGAAGCCTTATTTGGCTGTTTTGTATCACGATAATGAATATATTGACGATTTTTACAATCTTTCAATTGAAGATGCCGGCAGAGCTTATGAAATGCTTTCGAAACTTTCCAATGAAACGGGAAAGAAAAAAACAAAACTTAATATGAAGGCAGCGGAAAAATTAGATGAGATTTTACAAGCTGCCGGATTTAAGCGTGCGCAATATGACGGAAATTATTTGCATAAGCAAGAAGTTTTGATGATACGTATGGATTTTTACGGAACGATTGACCGTTTAAAGCAAGGATTGAGAGAAAGAGAATTAAGCCCTTATTACAGAGAACTTATGGACAATCCTTTGCAAAAACGTCCGAAAACCGTAGAATATGATTTTGAATCTTCGCCGTCATGGAAGTTGTTTTCGAGATTTCAAAGTTTTCGCCACATTGAAAGAAATTTAAAAGCTTATTTGGTCAAATATAAAATTGATCCTCAGATTTTGCAACTTATGACTCCGCGTGATTTTTCGGATTTGGTTGTACAGGCATTTCAAAAACAGAGCAATGAACAAAAAATTACTTTTCAGAAAGAAATTTCGGTTCGAAATGAATTTGTGAGAGATTTGGCCCGACGTCAGGGAGATCAAATGGCTGAGATGCTCCTTAAACAAGGTTGGGATGAGCGCTATGTGTATTCAATGCTTAATATGATGAAGCGGTTTGGTAAATATAATTCATCAAAGCTTGTGATTACGGAGCTTCGTTTTACGGAAAAAGTTCTTGCCGACTTAAAAAAAGAAAATATCAACTGCAAAGGCTTTAAGCTCGGAGAAAAAATCCCTCAAGTGTTGATTGATTCTCTTATAGATGCAAACAAAGGATATTTGCTTGCAGCACGAGATGAAAATGGAAAGAAGCTTAACGGCGCTGATTTTCCGTCTTTTGATGTGCACCATAAACATGCAGTTACTGATGCCGGTGATTTGAAAAGTGTGGCGTATGCAAATTATAAAAAGAACTTGTGCTTGGTAAGAGCTGATATTCACAGTTTGTTTATTCACAGATGTGACAGAGTTAAGCAACGCGGACAAACAAAGAGTTATTCTAAAAGGCTTGAGTTTGTAGATGCAGATACTGTTTTTGTGATTGGTTTTAAGCCGAAAGAGAGAATGTCTTTTGATTTTAATAAAGCTAAGCAAACAAAACGCAACAAAATAGATGATCAACACGTTGTTAATTATGTCGAATGTATGAAACAGCTTGCGCTTAATCAGGCAGCATATGACCGATCACGCCATAAAGATGTGTTTAATGTGGATCAGGAAGTTGAACGCTATAAAAGTAAAAATTATCGCAGAATGAATAAACAATGTAAAATGTTGTTGAAAAAGGTACGTACAAGATGATGAATCTGATTAACACTTTGAAAAAAAATGGTTATGAAGTGCAAGAAGGGCCTTTCACTAAAAGAAATGTGATTGAAACACAAAAAGAGCTTGTCAAATCAGGATATCCGTTTTTGCCGATAGAGTTTCTTACATTTTTGCAAAGTTATAATGGTTTGAGAGGTGAAGATTCTGCTGTTTTGGGAATTGATCCGAGAGATAAAGGGCTTGATATCGTTGTGTTTAATGAAATTCATAATGGCTCAAAAGATATGGTCATTTTAGGTTATGATGACTTTTGTTTTTTGGTTTATGATGAAAGGCAAAAAGATTATTTCCTTGTTGACAGAGAAACGGGTGATGAGTTGGAAAGTTTTTCTGCCGAGGGTTTGGCTGAAGGTTTAAATTCAATTTTGCATTACTGAGAAAAGATGACTAATATTTTTAAAGCAAATGATGAAAATATTTTGAAAGCCGCCGAAGTTATTTTGCAAGGCGGTTTGGTCGCTTTTCCGACTGAAACGGTTTACGGTCTTGGTGCGAACGTTTATGATTCAAAGGCAGTCGTTTCAATTTATGAGGCCAAAGGGCGTCCTTCTTTTAATCCGCTTATTTCACATATTGCGGAAATAGATTTTTTAAAGACGTATGCGGCTGTCGATGAACGGGTTCTTTCACTTGCAAAACATTTTTGGCCCGGACCTCTGACTTTTGTTTTAAACAGAATAGAAGAAAATCCTACCATTGATTTAGCTTGTGCCGGTCTTAAAACGGTAACGGTACGGATGCCGAATCATCCGGTTGCACTTGAACTTATTAAAAAAAGCGGTGTGCCGATTGTTGCGCCATCGGCGAATAAATCACAAACCATATCACCGACAACAGCTTTGCATGTTGCGGAAAGTTTGGGTGATAAAGTTGATATGATTTTAGATGGCGGAAGATGTAAAGTGGGTGTTGAGTCTACGATTATTGATTTAACGACACGACAAGTCGTTTTGCTCAGAGCAGGCGGCATTGCTTTAGAAGATTTGGAATCTTTTTTGGGTGAAAAGATTTTAATTTCTCATGGAAATCCTGATTTGCCGTCATCTCCCGGACAGCTTTTAAAACATTATGCGCCCGCACATGAATTCAGAATAAATGCAACCAGGCGTGAAAATGGTGAGTTTTTCATCGGTTTCGGAGATGTCGAAGATTGTGATTTAAATTTGAGTTCAAGCGGTAATTTATCTGAGGCGGCGGCTAATTTGTTTGCATTTATGCGTATTGCTGATGCGGACGGGCGCAAAATTGCGATGTCTCCCATTCCTGAAAAGGGATTGGGGTTAGCTATCAATGATCGCATTCGCCGTGCCGCATATAAAAAAACTCGTATAATGGATAACTGATACAGACGCCATCCTTCGCGCTCGGTCGGGCGTCTTATTATTTATTGCATTCTTCGAGCTTTTTTGAAAAACACAAATAACGACTGGTTGATATTTAATTCTTTTCAATTTATCCCCTACATAAAAAATGCGCTTTACATCTTTAAATATTGTGCATATTCTGATAGGGTCATTAGAATAAATGAAAAGGAATAAGAAAATGACCAAAAATGCTCAAGAAGATTTTTTATCTGATATCAAAGAAAATAAGATTTCTGTTACGGTATTTTTAATTAATGGTGTCAAATTGCAAGGTGTGATTACGTTTTTTGACGATAATGCTTTGTTGTTGCGGAGAGACGGTCATACACAGCTTGTTTATAAGCATGCGGTATCAACGATTATGCCTTCGCAAGCGGTTGATGTTGCTGAAAATTAAAAGTGCTTGAATTAGAGCAAAACAAAACCACAAACACAATTGTCATCTGTCCGGATGTTGTTGGCAATGGTTTGGCTTTTTCTGCCGAAAGCAGAGAAGGTGAAGCTGTCGGCTTAGCACTTGCTATTGGTTTGAATGTTGTTTATGTCGAAACGATTCGAATAAAGGAAATTAAGCCGGCAACGTATTTTTCAAAAGGTTTTGTTGAAAAGTTATTGCCGATTATTGAAGAACAAGGCGTTTTTTTGGTTGTTGTTGATACTGCTCTGACACCTATTCAACAACGAAATTTAGAAAAATCCTTAAAGGTTAAAGTTATTGACAGGACGGCTCTTATTTTGGAGATTTTCGGAGAGCGTGCTCAAACAAGCGAAGGCAAACTGCAGGTGGAACTTGCACATTTGACTTATCAACGTTCAAGGTTGGTGCGTTCTTGGACACACTTGGAACGTCAACGCGGCGGTGCCGGTTTTTTAGGCGGTCCGGGTGAAAAACAGATTGAACTTGATAAACGCATTATTGGCGATAAGATCGTTAAAATAAAGAAAGAACTTGAAAAGGTAAAAAATACACGCGGTCTTCAACGCGGTAACAGAAAAAAAGTTCCGTATTCCGTGATTGCGCTGGTCGGATATACAAATGCCGGAAAATCTTCGCTTTTTAATCGTTTGGCGAATGAAAATGTTATGGCGGAAAATATGCTGTTTGCGACTTTGGATCCTGTTTTGCGTAAAATCAGGCTTGCTTCCGGCAAAGAAGTTATTTTATCGGATACGGTAGGTTTTATTTCGAATTTGCCGCATGAGTTGGTCATGGCTTTCCGTTCTACATTGGAAGAGGTTTTAGAGGCTGATATTATTATCCATGTCCGAGATGTTTCAAATCCGGATTGTGAGATCCAACGCAAAGATGTGTTGGCTGTTTTGCATCATCTCGGGTTAAAAAATATTGAAAATAATGATAATTATATCGAAATTTTCAATAAAACAGATTTGTTGTCCTGTGATGAGAAAAAATCGTTGGAACAAAAAGTAAAGCGTTCAAAAAATGAACAGCTTTGCGTTTCTGCTTTGAGCGGTGAAGGCTGTTCGGATTTGCTTGAATTGATAGATGAAAAATTATCACGGCAATCTAAAACTTTTTCTTTGATATTGCCCGCCTCGGATGGTAAAAGTTTGAGCATTATTTATAAATATGCAAAAGTTTTAAGTATAACCGAAAATGAAGATCAAATAATGATTCTCGCAAAAGCGGATGCTGTTCACGCTGATAAGTTAAAATCAATATTGCCGAATTATTTTACGGCGTTTTAAAAATTTGGATTAGAGTAGTGCTTTATTTTTGTTTGTCAGGATTTTTAAAATGTTTGACAGTTCTTCTTTTAAATTTTGACGATCCACGACAATATCTACCATTCCGTGTTCTTTCAGATATTCGGCGTGTTGAAAGTTTTCGGGAAGCTTTTCACGAATCGTCTGTTCGATTACACGTTGTCCCGCGAAACCGATAAGACTGCCCGTTTCGGCAATATTGATATCGCCAAGCATTGCAAACGAGGCAGATACACCGCCGGTTGTCGGATCTGCAAGAATAGAAATAAAAGGTATTCCTTTTTCTTTTAACAGATTAATTGCGGCCGTCGTTCTGGCCATTTGCATCAACGAAAGAATGCCTTCCTGCATACGAGCTCCGCCTGAAGATGCCACAGTAATAAAAGGTATTTTTTGTTTTAAGGCAAGCTCGGCGGCTTTGACGATACCTTCACCGACAACGGTTCCCATTGAACCGCCCATAAATGAAAAATCCATCGCAGCCAAAACAACATCCACATCGCCGATTTTTCCGGTAGCAATTTTAAGTGCATCTTGGTTTTCGGTTGATTTTCGATTGTTTTTAAGACGATCGGTATATTTTTGAGAATCCTTGAATTTAATCGGATCATCAATTAATTGAGGCAAGTCAACTAAAGTGAATTTTTCATCATCGAAAAGCATTTTTAACCGTTTGTCAACGTAAAGCCTCAAATGGTGTCCGCAAGAAGTACATACATAAAGAGATTTTTTAAGTTCTTTCGAAAAGAGCATCTGATTGCAATTCGGGCATTTAACCCACATATTGTTTGCAATTTCTTTCGGTGTCGTTTTTTGGATTTTCGGACGAACGATATTGATAAACCAGTTCATAACAGGTTACCTTGTTATTGATTAGTCTTTTTTAAATTTAAACATATTTGCAATTTTTGTTTTAAACGGTGTTTTTTGTTCATTCGGAACAGAAACTTTGAGGTGTTCAAAATTTTGTTGCAAATGAGAAAAATTACTTGTCAATTTTTCGTGTTGTTTGTTTAAAGCTTTGTGTGCCTTTTTTTCTTCACGTAATTTGGATCGCAAGGGCGCTCCGGCCATATAGCCGTCAACGCGCCCGATAAAATATCCGAGAAAGAATAAAACAATCATCAGCACACTGACAGATACGCTTATATCAATATTGAAGGGTTTTAATGAAAACTTTGCAAAATCATTGTTGATTGCCGCTAAGACAATAACCAAGATAAATACAGGTATTTCAATAATGCTTCGAATAAAATTCATATTACCCTCCCGAGCAGTAGCGTATGTTTATTTTGAAGGATTGAGCTGATTGTGTAATTCTCTGCCTGTTTTAAAATGAACAAAATGACGCTCACCGACAGAAACCACTTCGTGCGTCTTCGGGTTTTTGGCCATTCTTGCCGAACGCGAACGAACGGAAAAAGCTCCGAATCCTCTGAATTCAACACGTTTTCCTTCGGCGAGAGAATCGATGATTGTTTTAAAGACAACACTGACGATTTTTTCAACGTCTTTGATGGTTAAATTAGGGTTCTTTTTTGCAATTCTTGCGATTAATTCTGATTTTGTCACTTTTACCTCGTAAAAAAATATTGTTGATTAAAGATACTTATTAAATACAGCTTTGTATTTTAAATTTCCAGTTTTTTTTTTATTTTACACAGACATCTGCCGCTTTTAAATAAAGAGGCTTCGGAAAATCGGTTCTTTTTTGCTCAAAACGAAGAATTCCGAGCAATGCGATGTTTTCAATCGGAGGACAGGAAGCAAAGATTGTGTCGCAAATGTGCAGACCGCTTGTCTTTGATAAAAATCGTTGTGCTCCGTCGCCGGTTATAATGACACGCTTATTTTGCAGATCGTGTATAATATCGTTATAAAAAGCCGTTTTCGGTTGCGCCGTTTTCTTTAGATTTTGATCATAATAACAAGTGTAAAAATCATCTCTTTTGGTTTCAACCAGAGAGACAATACAATCGGCGTCAAAATTTTTTGTGTTAAAGACGTAAGCATCAAAGGCGTTGATGCCGCAAAGGGTAAGATTTTCGGATGCAAGTCCGAACGCCCGAGCAGCGGCAATGCTTGATCGAACACCGGTAAAAGATCCCGGTCCGACGCATACAACCATCAGACTCAGATCTTTGATACTTAAGTTTTGTTTTTTGAGCATGGTGTCAATTTGAGGAATTAATACTTCGCTTTGTCCGAAGTTCATTTCCCGACAAAAAGAATCTACTTTTGTTTTGTCTTTCATCAAAACGATTGAGCAAAAAGCCGTTGTTGTATCAAAAGCAATTGTCCACATTTTTATTCACCAGGCTAAAAAATATGTTTACGCGTTAAGGTTTATAATATAAAATTTCGGAACTGACAATAATTTTTTTTGCTGAAGTAAAAAAATGGATTTTGATGTTTTGCAAGCTCTGCTGTGTGTTAGTTTAATCGTTTCGGCCGTTTTGATTGCCGCCGTAATAGATTTTCGTGTTAAATATTTGCGTTTAAAACAAAAGAATTATTTCTTAAATCGAGACAGAGATCGGTATGCTGAAACGATTTATGCCTCAAAGGACGGATATTTTGCCTTTATCTATCCTGATGAGTTTATTAAGGATCCTCTTAAAAGCGTTAAAGATCGGTGTTCCAGAAGACTTGCCGTTATGCTTAATTTAAAAAACGGACGACAATCTTCTTTTGAAGATGTGCTGAATGTTTTTTATAAGGAAGATGCACGCAAATTACAGAAATATTTGCTCTTAATGCGTGAAGACGGACTGTCTTTTGAAGATACTTTTGTTATGAAGTCAAACAAAAGAGAAATACGTGTGTTCGGCAGTAGAATTAACGGAGCAGACGGGAATTTATATTGTGATATGTTGTGGTTTCGGGATTTAAGTGCGGAACAGGCTAAAATCGAAGATCTTGAAAAAGAAGCAGCAAATCAAGATCATAAAATTAAAGCTTTGGAATCTTTGATTGATAATTTGAAAACTCCGGTATGTTTAAAAAACAATAAGCTTGAAACGAAAATTGTCAACAGCAAGTATGCCGAAGTTTTAGGGTTGCCGGATAAAAAAGCTTGTTTTTCGGAACATGAGCCGACGGATGTGGAAAAAGTTTCGAATCAGCTTTCGCAAGCGGCTATCGAAACGAATCAAATACAAAAGCGAAATATGCATATTGTTGTGAACGGACAAGGTCGTTATTATGAATTTTTTGAAATGCCTTTTCATGATGCAGATAAACTTGATGAAATCGGAACGGTCGGACAGTTAGTGGATATGACGGAATTAGATGAAGTTAAACGCCATTTCAAAATTCATCAAAGCGCTCATTTGGAGGTTTTGTCGGCATTAGGAACGGCATTTGCTATTTTTGATAACAAATCCGATTTGATATTTCATAATAAATCTTTTATGCAGTTGTGGCATCTGACACCGGAGGATTTGGGTGAAAAGCTTTCGTATGCTTCATTTTTAAACGTAATCCGTAACAAACGAATGTTGCCGGAAGTCAGTGATTTTAAGGCTTATAAAACAGAAGAGGACAAGCTTTTTACCTCACTGATAGAACCGAAGGAAAACTTGTTGCATTTGCCTGACGGTAGGACAATCAGAAGGGTTGTTCTGCAACATCCGAACGGCTTAATTTTTGCTTATGAAGATGTTTCGGACAGATTGGCGGCAGAGCGCACGATTCATGAATTGATGATGGTTCAAAAAAATATTTTAGATAATGTTTCGGATGCGGTTTTGGTTTTTGGTCAGAACGGACAGCTTCAATATTTTAACGGAGCTTATGTAAAGCTTTTTGCGGCAGATAGCGCAAAACTTCAAAATTTGCCGCATATTAACGATATTTTTGAAATGCAGAAAACATTTTTTAACAAAGTGGACAGTTGGGAAAATTTGAAACAACATATGACGAAGCACATTTTTGATATATGTGCGACTTTTAAATTGGAGCGAGATGACGGACAAGTTTTGGAAGTTCGTCCGGTTATGTTGACAAACGGTTTGATTATGGTCAGTTATGTCAGAAGTTTAATTTAAAGTTGAGCATATATGTTTGACAAATGAATTTGTTTGATACATAATAAAAAGAGTTTTTGAGGAAAATTTTGTGAGTAAAAAAGATAACGATTATAAAAAGACAGAAGAATCCGCATTTTCTTGGAAAAAGAACGGATTTGATGTGCATGAGCATTTGACTTTAAAAAACAATACATTGGAAGCCGAAGCATATCAGGAATCGCAAAAAAAAGAGAAACCTAAGAGATTTAAAAACAATGAAAAGAATCTTCCTGTCGGATTGCAAAAAATACGTAAGAAAGTTCGGGAAGTTTATGATGAAGACGAAGATGAGGAGGAAGACGAATACGGTTATACGTTTGTTCATATTCCTTCTGTCGAAAATGAAGAAGATGACCGTTTGCTTAAAGGTTTAACCGAATCCGAAAAACGAGATTTAAAACAGCAACAAACAATCAAAAACATGAGGGCTCAACAGGATGCAGGGCGTATGGAAGCTTTGCATATGGCCAATAATATGGCGAAAGATGTGGGATTGAAGGGGTTGAGTAAAAAAGCGGTCAGCGAAGGGATGCAAAGGGCGGAATTTAAGCCTCAGGAAATACAGGATTCAGCAATTCAAAAAGATATAGCCAAGAGACTCGGCATTAAAGGCAAGCTAGAAAGCGGCAAAATTGTTGAAGCGGCACGTGGAATTAAGAAAGTTGAAAATTTAGGCGGGCAGAAAGCAACTAAGAACATTGATATGAAAGATATGGTTAAAGCCGGCGAAGATAAGTTGGATGAAATTAAGCTTGCGGAACTGATTTTGGAAAAATCAGGCCAGGATGTTAAAAAACGTAAGCTGAAAGTAGAGAAAAGCAAAGAAAAAATTGAATTAAAACATCTTGAAAATAAAGAGCCTAAAGAGGTTGAAAAAAAGAAAAAATCAACAGCCTTTAAGTTGCAGGATGATTTTAGCAGATAAGTTGCGGCAATGATTTGACAGTTAAAAAAAGATGTTTTATACTCTTTTGAAATGAAATAATTTTATTTTGGGGAAAATTTTATGGAAACGTCGTATTATACATTAGTTGAAAAACAGGATTTTTATGAGATTATTGAAAATAAATATGGCGAATTAGCCGTATTTATTGATGCAAGACCGGGAACGCCGGTTGAGCCTGTTTTGGAGTTTGACGGTAAAGAGACAGCGCTTTTGAAAAGGGATGAACGGCTGGCTGTTCGTCTGGATAATATAGATCCCGAAACAAAAAACATTTTAGCCGAAAGAGAAGTTGTTTTGATTGTTGAATTGCAAGGTGAGGTTGTGGAACGAGTTTATGGCGTTCCTGTCGAAAATGTTGAGGAAATAGTTTTCAACGGTCGTCAAACCCGTGCAGATGAGCTGGTTAAAGCTAAAAGTAAAGCCGATGTGATTAATTCTTTCGGTGCAATTAAAAGTTGGGTCGGCGGGAAAAAATAATGATTGGTTTGGTTTTAGTTACTCATGGCGCGTTGGCCGAAGAATTTTTATCTGCGATGCAATATGTTGTCGGTCCGCAGAAACAGATTGCTTCGGTCGGAATTTTTCCGAACGATGATTTAAAAAAGCGCAGAGAAGAAATTTTGGAAAAGGTGCATGAAGTTGATGCGGGGGCCGGTGTTATTGTTTTAACGGATATGTTCGGCGGAACACCTTCTAATTTATCAATTTCTTTGATGGATAAAGAAAATATAGAAGTTGTGGCCGGGTTGAATTTACCCATGCTGATTAAGCTGGCAAGTCTGCGTTCGAATTCGGTTTTGAGGGAAGCTGCTTTGGCGGCTGAAGAGACCGGAAAAAAATATATTAATGTCGCTTCCAGAGTTTTAGGGCATTAAAATGTCGACCGGCGTTGTTTTGGAAAAAGATTTAACCATTCAAAATGAAAAAGGTTTGCACGCCAGAGCAGCGGCGACTTTTGTGAAATCAATTGAGGGTATTGATGCGGAGGTTTTTGTGTCGCGCTTAGGGCAAGAAGTCGGCGGAGATTCAATTATGGGGTTAATGATGCTTTCTGCTTCGAAGGGAACCGTTATTCATATTAAAACACAAGGAAAAGAGGCTAAGAAAGCGATGGACGTACTGACGGTGTTGATAGATTCTAAATTCGGGGAGGAATAGTTTTTTAACCTCTTGAGTTTTAAGAATTTGGTTTTTATATCTTAGTGTGATTAAATTATTGAAGGATTGTTTGAATGAAAATGAATAGAAATTTTTTGATTTGGGCGCTTATTTTCTTAGGTTTGTTTTTGTTTATGAACATCGGCGGAATGCCGACCAATCGTGTGTCTCAAGATAAATTGGCCTTTTCTGATTTTATGAACGATGTCGAAAACAAGCGTGTTTCGGAAGTTACGATAAGCGGTCCGGATGTTTATGGAAAGATGGTTGACGGCACATCGTTTTATACTTATGCGCCATATGATCCTTCAATGATTGAAACAATGCGCAAAAATAATGTAAAAGTTAATGCAAAGCCTGTTGATACCAGCTCTTCAACATTTTGGGGTGTCGTTGTTTCGTGGTTTCCGATGTTGTTGTTAATCGGTGTGTGGATTTTCTTTATGCGGCAGGCCAATTCCGGAAACAATAAAGCGATGAGCTTCGGAAAATCACGTGCCAGATTAATTGAAAACACTAAAAAAGTTACTTTTGCCGATGTCGCCGGTGCGGACGAATCGAAACAAGAGCTTGAAGAAGTGGTTGACTTTTTGAAAGATCCGAAGAAATTTTCAAGACTGGGCGGACGAATCCCTAAAGGCGTTTTACTTGTCGGACCTCCGGGAACGGGTAAAACCCTTTTGGCAAAGGCTGTGGCCGGTGAGGCTGATGTGCCGTTCTTTTCCATTTCGGGTTCTGATTTTGTGGAGATGTTTGTCGGTGTTGGTGCATCGCGTGTGCGTGATATGTTCGCTCAGGCCAAGAAAAATGCGCCATGCTTGCTGTTTATAGATGAAATTGATGCTGTCGGGCGTCACAGAGGTGCCGGATTAGGCGGCGGAAATGACGAGCGTGAGCAAACATTAAACCAGCTTTTGGTTGAAATGGACGGTTTTGAAGAAAATGAAAACGTTATTTTAATTGCGGCAACGAACAGACCGGATGTTTTGGATCCGGCGTTATTGCGACCGGGGCGTTTTGACAGACAGGTTGTCGTTACAAATCCGGATATAAAAGGGCGTGAAGAAATTTTGAAAGTTCATGTCAAGAAAGTGCCGCTTGCCAAAGATGTTGATTTGGCGGTTGTTGCTCGCGGAACACCGGGCTTTTCGGGTGCGGATTTGGCAAACCTTGTTAACGAGGCAGCTCTTTTGGCAGCTCGTAAGGATAAGCGAAAAGTTACCGCTCAAGATTTTGATGAAGCAAAAGATAAGGTTTTGATGGGTAATGAGCGTAAATCAATGGCGATGGATGAAAAAGAGAAAATGCTGACGGCTTATCACGAAGCCGGGCATGCCATTTGTTCGCTTAATGTGAAAGAAACAGACCCTATCCACAAAGCAACGATTATTCCGAGAGGCAGGGCACTCGGTATGGTTCAGCAATTGCCTGAAAAAGACCAATATTCTTATACACGTGCAAAAATGCTTTCCCGATTGATCATTTTGATGGGCGGAAGAGCCGCGGAAGAATTAAAGTTCGGCTACGATGCCGTTACTTCGGGTGCGTCTTCGGATATTGCCGGTGCGACGAATTTGGCACGTTCAATGGTAACTGAATGGGGCATGAGCGATTTGCTCGGACCTATCCAATATGCCGATAACTCAAATGAAGTCTTTTTGGGACGTGCCGTGACGCAAAATAAGAATATGAGTGAAGAAACAGCGCGTTTGGTTGATGCCGAAATTAAGCGTTTGGTGACAGAAGCTCATGAAGAAGCCTTAAAGATTTTGAAAACCAAAAAGAAAGATTGGGAATTGCTTGCTAAAGCCATGATGGAATATGAAACCCTGACGGGCGATGAAATCAATGCCGTCTTAAAAGGCGAAAAGATTGATAAATCGAAAGACAAGCCTGTTAGTTCGGATAAGAAGACGCAAGCGTCTGTTCCCGAAGTTTAAGAGCTTGTCTGGTAGGGCTTGTCTAATGGGCTACTAACAAGTGCTTTTTCTCCTTGTGTAGCTATTTGTACACGGCGTCAAAAAAGCACTTATTATTAGCCTCATTATCCAAGCCCATTGATGTTGTTATTAAAAAAAACCTGCGTGCCGGTGAGGGCGCGCAGGTCAAAGTTTCAGAGGGCATTGAGATACATCGTGCTGGCATCACCTTCGTGAAGATTAATGGTGCGAAGATGAGTTTCGTACAGCTCGGTGGTGAACGTTGTCTCACCGAATGGTACTTCGATTCTTCTCGTCAATACTTCTTCCAATACGCGGAACCAAATCCTGTAGGTGCCGTTTTCCTCGACAGTCAGATAAACAGTGCCTTTTCCGTTTTGTAAAGGGAGCTTTACATCCCTCGTTCCAGCGTTTGAGAGAGCAAGTGCATGATACATCACCCAAGTGGGATTTTTCATGATCTCTTCTTCTGTGAAAGAGGTTGTTTGGATAAAGACAGGCCGATCCACCTTTTCAGGGTCGACTTCTTTGACAGAGCTATGCTCATAGAAGTCATACTTCCTGTTGTTTCCCTTGCTGTAGAATGTTTCTCCGCCGAAGTTGATTTCATCGTTACGTTCAACAGCGATCAACTCGGCATAAGTTCTTTCATTTCCCTTTTGGCGCGTGGGAAGATCAATAATATACATCCGGCGGCCATCGTGTTTGAAAGACTCTGCCCCGTTGGCAATGGCTGTTTTGAGGATCTCTTCGTATTCCTCATAGGTGAACGGCTCAGTGTTTTTTGCAGGCTTGTTGCTACAAGAAACGGCAGCGATGAGCGCGATGGCGAAAATGATGACTTTTTTCATAACTTTTCGTTTTTTTACAAGGTTGTCATCCTTGTTTTTAATATTTTAAACTTAAATAATAATCTTGAAAAAACAAATTATCATGAAAAAGAAGACATCAAGCCCTCAAAGCATAATTAACATATGCCATCCATAATAATTTGTTTTAGGATTTTATTATACCACATTTTTGGGGTTTGGGCAACAAAAATCGAACGTCATATATGATTGATTTTTCGTTATTTTTTTATATTTTTAACCTTTAAAGACGTTTTTTGTTTAAGCGGTTATTAAAAAAGTTGTGAATTACAGAGGTAAAGCTTAAAAAATTTATTGCATCAGTGCCCTAAATGCCCTAAAAAAGAAGAAAAGTTAATTGAATAAAATGGAGTTAAATACATGCTGTCAAAACTGATGGGACTTTTTTCTGCCGATATGGCCATTGATTTAGGGACTGCAAATACGCTTGTCTATGTTCGTGGAAGAGGAATTGCGTTAAATGAGCCGTCTGTTGTTGCTATTCAACAAGAGGGCGGTAAAAAACAGGTGTTGGCTGTCGGTAATGATGCCAAACAAATGCTTGGTAAAACGCCGGGAAACATTCAGGCTATTCGTCCGCTCAAAGACGGTGTGATTGCTGATTTTGAGATTGCGGAAGAAATGATTAAATATTTCATTCGCAAGATTCATAACAGACACACTTTTGCGACACCCTTGATTATTATTTGTGTTCCTTCGGGTTCGACGGCTGTTGAGCAAAGAGCCATTCAAGAATCGGCGGAAGCAGCCGGTGCACGCAAGGTTTGGCTTATTCCTGAGCCGATGGCTGCGGCAATCGGTGCGGGTTTGCCGGTCACGGAACCGACGGGTTCTATGGTTGTTGATATCGGCGGCGGTACGACTGAAGTTGCCGTATTGTCTCTTGGCGGTATCGTTTATGCCAAATCCGTTCGTGTCGGCGGCGATAAGATGGATAGCGCTATTGTTTCTTATATCAGACGCAATATGAACCTTTTGGTCGGTGAAAGCAGCGCAGAGCGTATTAAGAAACAGATCGGCTGTGCTTGTCCGCCGCTTAAAGGCGAGGGCGAAACGATGGAAATTAAAGGGCGTGATTTGTTGAACGGTATTCCGAAGGAAATTACGGTTTCTGAACGTCAAATTGCCGAGGCCTTGTCCGAGCCTGTTTCTCAGATTGTCGACTCTGTTAAAGTTGCTCTTGAAAATACGGCTCCCGAGTTGGCAGCCGATATTGTTGACAAGGGTATTGTATTAACCGGCGGCGGTGCGCTTTTGAAAAACTTGGATCAGGTTTTGCGTGATGCAACGGGGCTTCCTGTTTCGGTTGCCGAAGAGCCGTTGGCTTGTGTGGCCAAAGGAACAGGTATTGCTTTGGATGATATTCAGAAATTCAAGGGTGTGCTTTCATCAATGTATTAAAATTTATCGCGGAGATCAGAAAGGAATTAGATCAAAATGAAACGTCGCCGCGTGTTATTTATACGTTTGAGTCAGTTTCGAATTTTTTTACGTAAACTTCTTGTAACGCTTGTTGTGATATCCGCTTTCGGCTTAGTTATTTTAAGCAAGGCGGATAACGCACATTTAAATAAAACGGAAGATATTGTTTCTCGCGTTTTAAATCCGGTTATTCGTATTATACAATTGCCGGCAGACGGACTTTATTATGTGTATGAAAAGATAAGAGATGTCGCCAGAGTTTATGCTGATAATAAAGTTTTAAGATATGCCAAAGATCAGCGTGATGATTTGGAACAAAAGCTTCAAGCGCTTAAAAGCGAAAATGAGCTTTTATCTCAGATGCTTTATTATACACCGCCGGCAGAAGCCGATTTTGTTACGGCAAAAGTGGTTGCTTCCGAGGGCGATGGTTTTGTTCATTCTTTGATTGTTTATATCGGATCTGCAATGTCTGTTAAGAAGGGGCAGGTCGTGCTTCATAAGCAGGGTGTCGTCGGTCGGATTGATGCTATTCACGGGGCGTATGCACGTGTGTTGCTCATCAGCGATATTAATTCCAAAATTCCAGTTATTATTGAACGGACAAGGGCAAAGGGCATCTTATCCGGTAATAATACCGCTGTTTTGAATTTGCTTTATACGGCACCGAAGGCAGATATTGTTATCGGTGATAAAATTTTAACATCAGGTGTCGGGGGGCTGTTTCCGAGCGGGTTAGCTGTCGGTTATGTGTCTGCGGTTTCGCCTTCATCAATTGAAATTACGCCTTTAGAACCTATTGAAACGATTGAATATGTTAAAATCGTTAACTATGGGGCTTATGATGATATTTTTGAAAAAGGCGGCGATTGATGAAAGAATCTTTTGCCGAACTTGCTGCCAATCAGCTTAAAAAATTTATTCCTTTTTTTGTGACGCTTTTTTTGGTTTTGATTGATTTTGTGCCGACGCATTTGCCCCTGTCCCATTTTTTGAGACCAGATTTGGCCCTTATCTGCGTTTATTTTTGGTTGCTTTACAGATTGGATTTATTTGGGGTGGTTTCAACACTTCTGCTAGGACTGGTTGTCGATAGTTTAAGCGGTGTGCCTCTCGGGACGAATATTTGTGTTTTTATGCTTGTGTATCTTTTAACGATGATGATATCAAGCTATGTTAATACAAAACCGTTTATGATCAGTTGGCTTGTCTTTGCGCTGATTGCTTTAGCCGCTTTTTTGTTTAAATGGATTTTGTTTTGTGTTTATTATCGCGTTTTTTTAACATTGCCTAATATTTTAACGACATATCTTGTAACAGTTTTGATTTATCCTTTGATAGCAAGGTTAAATATGGCTTTGCAAAACAGATATCTGAAAACAAGCGAGGATATTGATGAATAGGGATAACGATAAGGGTAAAATTTTATTGCAACGCACTTTTATTTTTGCGGTTGTAAGCGTTGTTTTGCTGTTGGGGCTTGTGTTTCGTCTTTATTATTTGCAGGTTGTGGAGGGTGAAAAATACAAAACACTTTCCGATGAGAACAGAATTTCGACGCGCGTGCTTATTCCGCCCCGCGGACGTATCTATGATCGAAACGGCGAATTGCTTGCAATGAATGATCAAAACTTTCAGGCTTTAATTATTGCGGAACAGACGCCGAACATTGATCAAACGCTTGAAAGTTTTAAAAAACTTATTCCTCTTGATGAAAGAGAAGAAGCAAAAATCAGACGTGAAATTAAAAATAACAGACGTTTTGTTCCGGTTAAAATAAAAGAAAATTTGTCTTGGGATGAGGTATCTTTATTACAATTGTATGCACCGGATTTGCCCGGCATTATTATTGATGAGGGCTTAAACAGACTTTATCCTTTAGGTGTTTATACGGCGCATTTTTTGGGATATGTCGGCGCTGTTAATCAGGCTGAGATGAATGACGATCCTTTGCTGTCGGTTCCGGGTTTTAAAATTGGAAAAACGGGTCTTGAGAAATTATGGGAAAAAGATTTAAGAGGTCAAAGCGGCAACTTAAAGTTGGAAGTGAACGCTTATGGCAGAGTGATGAAGGAAATTGAGCGTGAAAACGGCAAAGAGGGTAAAACGTTGCATCTGACAATTGATGCAAGACTTCAAAAGGTTGCTCAAGATGCATTTGGAGATCAGAGCGGAGCTGCTGTTGTTTTAGATGTTCACAGCGGAGAAATTTTGGCATTTGTTTCGGTTCCTTCGTTTGATCCGAATTTATTTACAACCGGAATTTCTGTTAAAGATTGGCAAGATTTGTTGAACAATGAGCGCCATCCTTTAACAAATAAGGTTGTCTCAGAGCATTATTCTCCCGGTTCAACATTTAAGGTTGTGGTGGCGTTGGCGGCTTTGGAAGAAGGAGTGATTGATGAAAATACAAAGTTCGGTTGTTCGGGCGTTATGGCTTTAGGTGATCATAAGTTTCACTGTTGGAAACATTCCGGACACGGGCCGTTAAATGTGGTCGGAGCGCTTAAAAATTCTTGTGATATTTTCTTTTATGAGGTGGCATTAAAATTAGGTATTAATAAAATTGCACAAATGGCGCGTATGTTGGGACTCGGCAGTGATTTTAACTTAGGGTTCGATAATATGCAAAAGGGTATTGTGCCGGATAAGGAATGGAAAGAAAAACATTTAAAATCAAAATGGCAACAGGGAGAAACGGTTATTGCGGGCATTGGTCAGGGTTATGTTTTGGTAACACCCTTGCAGCTTGCAACCATGCTTGCCAGAGTTGTTAACGGGGGTTATGCCGTAACGCCTCAGTTTACAAAATTATCGCTTAAAGAAAAAGCCAAAATTAAAAAACTTGCCATTTCGGATAAGAATATTGAGATTGTAAAAAAAGGGATGTATGAGGTTGTCAACGGAGAAGGCGGCACGGCAAGACGAGCTTATTTTAATCTTAACGGGGTCAAAATGGGTGGCAAAACAGGAACGACACAAGTCCGGCGTATCAGTATGAGAGAGCGGCAATCCGGTATTATTAAAGATGAAGATTTAGAATGGAAGTTACGTAATCATGCATTATTTATCGGTTATGCACCACATGATAATCCGAAATATGCCGTTGCTGTTGTTGTAGAACATGGATCTTCGGGTTCCGGTGTGGCAGCACCGATTGCTTCGAAAATTTTGCAAAAAGCGATTGAGCTTGGAATATAGGAGATAAAAGATATGTATGAATCCGGATTTAATCGTACGCTTTCAATTAAGGAAAAGTTTTTTGGTTTAAACTGGGGATATATTCTTTGTATTCTGCTCTTAACCGTCATAGGCTTATTTACGCTTTATTCGGCGGCAGGCGGAGCGATGACGCCGTGGGCTAAAAATCAGCTCATTCGTTTTGTTGTTTCGTTCTTTTTGATGATTACATTGGCGCTCATTGATGTTCGTGTTTATTTAAAGTATTCGTATTTAGCCTACTTTTTTGTTCTTTTGCTGTTAATCGGTGTTGAAGTTTTCGGACATATCGGTATGGGGGCTCAAAGGTGGATTGATTTGAAACTGTTTAAATTGCAGCCTTCCGAGTTGATGAAAATCAGTATGGTTTTGTTTTTAGCGAAGTATTTTCATAGTTCTACACTCGGACAGATTGAAAGTGTGCGGGGACTTGTTGCGCCTGTTTTAATGGCTTTTTTTCCGGCAGCGCTTATTATTTTGCAGCCTGATTTGGGAACAGCTTTAATGCTGTTGTTTACAACAATGGTTATTTTCTTTTGTGTCGGCGTTCAGATGTGGAAATTTTATGCTTTGGGCGGAGGAGCTCTTGTTCTTGCACCGATTGCGTGGCACTTTTTACATGATTATCAAAAAAACAGGGTTTTAACGTTTTTAAATCCGGAAAGAGATCCTTTAGGAAGCGGTTATCATATTATTCAGTCTAAAATTGCGCTCGGGTCAGGAGGTGTTTTCGGTAAGGGCTTTTTGAACGGGACACAAAGTCATTTAAACTTTTTGCCCGAAAAACATACAGATTTTATTTTTACGATGCTTTCGGAAGAATTCGGGCTTGTTGGCGGTTTAATTGTGATCTTGCTTAATTTAATTCTTATTGTTTATGGATTTTTGTTTGCTTACCGCATTACGAGTTATTACGGAAAATTAGTTGTTATCGGCTTAAATACAAACTATTTTATGTATGTTTTCATTAATATTGCGATGGTTTTAGGACTTTTGCCTGTTGTCGGCATACCGCTTCCTTTAATTTCATACGGCGGAACGGTTATGCTTTCGGTAATGGCAAGTTTCGGTATTATTTTATGTATGGATATTAACCGAAATGTTAATTTGGGTCGCCAGTCGTTTAAAGATGATTAGACTTTTTGTTTGATTGAAAACAGATTTTTCTTTGCTATTTTCTTTTTCAAAGGAGAAAAAGATGAAGAGAATAGTGTTTTTGTTGATTGTTGTTTTTTTGTTGTTTGCTTGTGTGTTTAACAGTGCGAGTTATGATGCGCGTCTTCAAAACTGGGTCGGACAATCTGAAAATTCATTGATTTCTGCATGGGGCAAACCTACTCTTCAACGGGTTATGACCGATAATCAAAAAGTTTTGACATATATCCGATATCGGAATATTTTTGTTCCGACCGAATATTTTTATAATATGCCGATGTGGGACGCCGATGATATGCTATATACGCCATTTTTCGGTGAGTATGCCATGAGCGGATATGATCAGGTTCAAGATCAATCTTTTGAGGGTGTGTGCCAAACTTCGTTTTGGGTAACAAACAATATCATCACATCATATCAATGGAATGGCGATGCCTGTTTATAAAAAGAGCGCCTCTTAAGTCAAGAGGCGTTCTTTTTAATTCAAGTAGTTTTCTGTTCAGATTAGTAGAACTTCAAAGAAACAGAAGATGTGTTGGCATCACCGCAATCGTTAATAGCGTTGGCAACACTATAAGGTTGAC
>JAEEGL016751622.1_pt1 | contig 20060 bp, 20 predicted proteins | sample 9134231 | NCBI WGS metagenome assembly JAEEGL01 (sample SAMN16246548, study PRJNA631951) | gut metagenome | biome: gut microbiome; feature: rumen; material: fiber-attached | host: Bos | place: Iran: Karaj | collected 2018-10
AAGAATATGAACTCTTCTCTTATAAAAATGTATGTGACAAGGCTTAGAAGCAGTGCACAAACCGAAGTCTTAGCCGCCCTTATGTAATTATTATGTGAAAGTCTCGATGAAATACCGGCTATAAATATAAACATGCCGGCGCCAAAGTCCCTGATGAAATCAGCAGGGGCACTGAATATCCACGGACAATTAAGTCCAAAGATATAATAAAGATCGAATATAAGATGATATATGACAACGCCAAGAATAAGTACACCTCTTATAGTATCAAGCATATATACTCTTTTTTTCTCAACCATCATCAGTCACCTCACATACATTATTGTTATATCACTATTGCTCACACTATGTCAAGTATTTGTCACAATTAGCTCTTGAAAATAAGTCCTGATTGCTGTAAAATATTGATAGTCATAAAATCATACTTAGGAGGTTTTCCTATGAGTAAAACTACAGATGACAGATATGTGGGCTATGTCGGAACATATACCCATGGTTCAAGCAAAGGAATACATATATTTGATGTGGATGTTGAAAAGGGACTGATCCATCACCGCAAGGAAATTGAGATCAACAACCCTTCCTTCCTCACACTTTCAAGTAACGAAAAGTTTTTGTATTCTATCTGCGATGAAGGCGTAACTGCTTTTAAGATACTTGAAGATGGTGATCTTGAATTCATGAACACCGCTTCTATCAAGGGCATGAGAGGTTGCCATCTCTCTACTAACAAAGCCGGAACATTTCTCTTTGTATCAGGTTATCACGATGGCAAGATAACAGTCATGAATCTTAATCCCGACGGTTCTATCGGTTCTATAGCCGACGGTATATTCCACAAGAGTATAGGTGCTGTATCAAACCGTAACTATATGCCGCACGTCAACTTTGCAAGGCTTACACCCGATGAGAAGTTCTTATGCGTCTGCGATCTTGGTATAGACCAGATCAAGCTCTATCAGTTAAGCCCTCTTGGCAAGCTTAAGCTTGTGGATGTTATCAGAACTCAGCTTGATTCTGCGCCACGTAATATCAACTTCAGCCCAGACGGAAAGTTTGCTTATGTTGTATGCGAACTTAAGAACATAATCAATGTCTATCGCTATGATTACGAAGCCAAGAACAAGTTCGAATTCATCCAGAGCGTATTTACGGTAAGAAGCCATAACAAGATCAATACAGCAGCTGCTACTCTTCTTATCACTCCTGATGGCAAGAATGTATTCTGTTCCAATGCAGGTGACAACAGTATCACCTTCTACGACAGGAACGAAGAAGACGGAACTCTTTCACCAAAAAGCTGCCTTCCTGTCAGCGGCAGTTACCCTAAGAACATATGCCTCTTCCCTGACGGAAAGCATCTTATGTCCTTAAACCACGAAGCTTCGACTATCACAACATTTACACTTGATTATGAGAAGCATCTCTTGATCATGAACGGACCGATCACTAAGATCGACACACCTAACAATATTGTTCTTAAGAAATTATAATGGAGATTATATGAGACATTTACTTAGTCCTCTCGACTTTAGCGTAGAGGAAACAAAAAAACTCCTTGACCTTGCCAAGGACATATCGCTCGACCCTAAGAAGTACAACAAAGTCTGTCAGGGTAAGAAGCTCGCAACACTATTTTATGAGCCGAGCACACGTACAAGATTAAGCTTTGAAGCCGCTATGATCAATCTCGGCGGTAACGTTATTGGCTTTTCATCAGCTGATTCAAGCTCTGCAGCCAAGGGCGAAAGCGTATCTGATACGATAAGAGTCATCTCTTGCTATGCTGACATAGCTGCTATGCGTCATCCAAAGGAAGGTGCACCTATGGTTGCATCACTGCACTCTAGGATACCTGTTATCAATGCAGGCGACGGCGGTCATCAGCATCCTACACAGACACTTACAGATATGCTCACACTCTATTGTGAAAAGGGCAAGATTGGCGACATGACTATAGGTCTTTGTGGAGATCTTAAGTTTGGCAGAACCGTACATTCGCTTATAAGTTCACTTGTTCGTTACCCTAACATTAAGTTTGTTCTCATATCTCCTGCTGAGCTTCGCATACCTGATTATATCCGCGAAGACGTTCTTGAGAAGAACAACATCGAATATAAGGAGGTTGAGAATCTCGAGACAGCTATGGGCGAGCTCGACGCACTCTACATGACTAGAGTTCAGAAAGAGCGTTTCTTCAACGAGGATGATTATCTTCGAATGAAGGACTTCTATATACTCGACAAAGAAAAGATGAAGCTTGCTAAGGACAACATGATAGTCCTCCATCCGCTTCCTAGAGTTAACGAGATATCTGTAGAGGTAGACCAAGATCCACGTGCTATGTACTTTAAGCAGGCACAGTACGGTGTCTACGTTCGTATGGCTCTTATCATGACATTATTGGAGGTATCATTATGAGCGAATCAGAACAGAACAAGGGAACACTTACCGTAGGTAAGCTTAATACAGGTTTCGTCCTCGATCACATAGAAGCTGGTAAAAGTATGCAGATATACCGCTACTTAGGGCTTGATAAGCTTGATTGTTGCGTAGCGATCATCAAGAACGCTCACTCTCACGCCATGGGCAAGAAGGACATCATCAAGATCGAAGGTGATCTTAATATCAACCTCGACATCCTTGGTTTCATAGACTCCAACATAACTGTAAATGTTATCAAGAACGGCAGTATCGTTGAGAAGAAGGAACTTTCTCTTCCTGATACCATCTCTGATGTGATCAAGTGCAAGAACCCAAGATGCATAACCTCTATTGAGCAGGAATTAAAGCATATATTCAAACTCACAGATAAGAAAGAGAAGATATACAGATGTATATATTGTGAGGAGAAGTATAAGTAAAAAGGTGCTGTAAAAAACTATCACTAGGACACGTCAAGATTTCTATACTTTTGCAGGCGGCTTATTTGCAAGTGCTCCGCGAAAACTCGCAAGGATGCTTGCAATCCCCACGCCATCTCGCATATTTGTGCTTCGCACTTTACCGATTGCTACGCAATCTATATGCTCGATGTGTGGGGCGCGACTGCTTCGCAGTCACACGGATAATAAAAAGCCAATAATTGTGTGCAAGCACACATTATCGGCTTTTATTATCCTCTGTATAACCTTTTCCAAAAATTTGCTCGGCAACAATTGTATCAAGATCGAAAGTTATTATCTTTCTTTTGTACACTATCGCAATCCTCTTTTAACTAATATTCTTAACATTTCCTTTGCTACATCTTCGCCTTCAGGTTCTTCATCGTCACGAATAATCCATGTGTTAAAATAATCTACATAATGAACGTTAATTTCTTCGCATTGGATAATAGCATATTTTATGAGCAGGCACTTTCCATGTTCGTCGGATCTTTCAAACACACCTTTTCTTATTTCATTGATATTATATTTTTCTGCATATTCTCTCATAGGATTAAGCATGTCATCCTCAGTAATCCCATCCTGTGCCATCTTTTCATAGTTTAAATCAAATGTTAATGTTATCATTTTTTCTCCTTATTTGTTATAACCCCTACCTACACTTGGTTAAGAGGATGGGGTCTTCTCCGACTGAGATAAAAAAAAAGGGAGTTATTTTACAAACAGCCCCTTTTTTACAACTTAAAACGGTATTAGATCTCTCATATGACTCATAATTGTCGAGAAGAATACAAGCAAGAGAACATGAAGTAATAGTGTCGCAATTAGTGTACTAAGTGACATATAGAAAGCTATCTTCGCCTGTTTGGTGAACTCACCACCATTATTCTTCTTGGACTTAAGTGCAAGAACAACAGCAACTATCGAAAGGATCGGACCTGCATTCGAACAACATAACAAAGATGATATAATCGCACATATGATTGCAATCAGCGAATAAGTATCCTCTTGCTGATTATTGTTATAATTGTTATTACTGCTGTTATTCCCCGAATAATATCCATTCTGATTTCCTGATGAATAAGAACTGTAATTAGACTGATTATAATATCCCTCATTATTGTCTTTATTATAATAGCCGTTGCTACCCATAACACTCCCCCTTATCATAGATATAATTAATTTCAATTCAAGTCTCGCACCGCGAGACTTGCGCGCCGGATTCGGTCTGCGCTAGCAGACAGATTTCCTTTCCGAATCCGTGCGCATCCTCGCGGAGCGTTTATTTCAGTCGGAGAATGGACCCCGACTGAGTTGAATTCGTTATAACCCCTTCCTCTTAGGAAGGGGGCTTCTCCGACTGAGATAAAACAAGTTCGTCTGTAAGCCGGGTTATGTCTAGCTATAAAGCCGATGCGATCATCTATCTAGACCACATGTCACCATGTGGTTCAAGCGACCTACCCAAGAACTAGGCGGACCACCGTAAACGCTCTTATGTTTGGTCTTGCTTCGGATGGGGTTTACACAGCCGTTCATGTTACCATGACCGCGGTAGGCTCTTACCCTGCCTTTTCACCCTTACCCATATGGGCGGTTATTTTCTGTTGCACTTTCCCAAGATCACTCCCACCAGACGTTATCTGGCATCCTGTCCTATGAAGCCCGGACTTTCCTCACCCGTATTATATACGGCCGCGACCGCACAACGAACTTGCAAAGTTGATTATAACAAAGAGGAATATATTTGTCAAGTTCAAGTCTCGCCCTGCGAGACTTGAACTTAAGATGTAGCTATATCCACTCATCATGTCCATTAAATAATAACACCAGCTTTATCACATATTGAATCAAAAGCATAACCATGAATATATATATGTACTTCGATTTTATCTTCACTTTTCTGATCTTAGGATTAACAAAATACCTCAAAGAAGTAATTATGAAAAAGTACATATATGCAAAGATCATGATAACCACACAGCAATTATACCTTATTGCATCTAAGAATCTAAGGTGAATCAGCGAGAAAAAAGCTCTGCTGCCTCCACATCCAAAACACGGAATACCGGTTAGGAATCTGATAGGACATACTGCCACGATACCGAAGATATGCAATATTGCATAATATACTATCATTCCTAAACCAAACAGTATGCCGAAGACATACAGAGTTTTCTCCATATCCTGAAACAAAAGATTTAATTTGTCAATTATCTTCTTCACAAGACTATACCTTATACATTAAAGCAAGATCCACCAACGAATTCTCTCAAGATAGAATTGTGTGGTATGTTCTCGCTGTTGATTGTTATGAAGTAATCAAGGAACTTCAAGAGTCTCTTGGTTTCTGCATATTCAGGACAATCCTTGTCAACCGCAAAGAGAAGTCGCTCAGCGTAAGGCTTTAAAACAGCAAGTTCATATATGAGTGAAGAATTGAATCTTACATCAGCATTTTCCTGGAACGGATAGATGTTAGTCTCCTCACCACGCATAACGCTATCCCACATACCAATAGTTCTTCTAGCGTCATTGCCTCTTGTTCTCGCATCTCTTATGATACGTCTTATAAGACGATTATCTGTTGTCGGAATACGGTTATGCTCATCTATGTTGAGCGTACTGAGAGGACTTATGAAAATCCTGAACTTACTGTCTGAAGGAAGGCTGTATGAAAGCTTATCATTAAGGCAGTGTATACCTTCTATAACGAGGATATCATTCTTGCCTAACTGCTTATAATTACCGCGGAACTCCTTAGAACCAGTCTTGAAGTTGAAGGTAGGAAGCTCTACACGTTCACCAGCCAAGAGTTTTGACATCTGACTGTTGAAAAGTTCTATATCTACAGCACCGAGACACTCAAAATCCATCTTTCCGTTCTCATCGCGAGGAGTCTCGTTACGCTCTACAAAGTAATCATCACAAGCAATAGGATGCGGATTAAGACCTATAGCCTTAAGCTGAACAGATAATCTGTGTGAAAATGTTGTCTTACCACTTGAACTTGGTCCTGCGATCATAACGAACTTGTTATCCTTGCGCTCTGCGATCATATTGGCTATCTCGGCAATCTTCTTCTCCTGCAAAGCTTCCTGAACAAGCATAAGCTCACCTATATCACCCTTGGAGATCTTATCGTTAAGAGCACCAACTGTAGATACATCCAGCATCTCGCCCCATCTTGTTGATTCTTTGAGGATATTAAATAGCTTAACTGGAGGATTGAATTCTGGTATCTCAAGTGGTTTCTTCTGTGTAGGCATCATTAGCATGAAGCCATCCTGATATTTTATGAGGTCGAAAACCTTCAGATAGCCAGTCGAAGGAACCATATATCCATAGTAATAATCTTCGTAGCCATTAACATCATAGACATTGACCGAAGAAACACGTCTGTACTGGAATAAGCGTTCCTTATCCTTAAAGCCAAGTCTTGAGAAAAGAGAGATTCCTTCATCAAGTCCAACAGTCTTCTTGTTGATAGGAAGGTCAAGCTTAACAAGTTCTTTCATCCTGTCCTTAACCTTAGCGATGAAATCATCATCTACTACAACATCACCCTTTATCTCACAATAATAGCCGTTGCATATAGAATACATAACTCTTACATCTTCAAGCTTAGTCTCATCGGCTATATCATATACAGCGCTGAGCATCATAAGAGTAACGCTTCTTTTATAGGTCTGAAGTCCTATATAATCGTTAGTTGTTATGAAGCTTATGTTGATATAATCAGAAACCTTCTTGTTAAGCTCCATAAGCTTGCCATCAACCATCGCAAGTATGATAGGATATTCATACTCACTCTGATGTTGATTAGCTAATTCAGATAATAAAATCTCTTGTTCCATAGACACCTCACTTACTGACAAAGAAGATTGCGAACATCTTCTTTCTCTTTAATCTGTTGTTGCAGTTGTTCTATTCTTTTTTGTATATCTGTGTTATGTAGTTCTCGAAGTGACTCTGCCACTTTCTTTAACTTAACTATATCCTTATTCGTTCTTTCTAAAAGTATCGGGTCTTTCTTCTCAATAAGCCTTCTGCCATACTCTAGTTCAATCCTGCTATATGGCTTATTATCCTTCGAATCCCCTTTTTTCAGTCTCATGATTGAGTAATACTTAGGCTCATCATACATAAGCCATTCTTCATCGATAACAAATCCATGTGACAGAACATATTCTCTGACCATAGGAACATTCGTATGAGGCGAAAGTATGAGGTTACTGATACCGTTAAGATTACCCTTAGCCAAAGCATTTGCAAGAATATCGATGATCAGTTCGCCGCCCATACCCGCTATAACTGCAGTATCTCCCATGCATGTTTCATATGCTTCAAAGCCATCACTAAGAACAGTACGAATCTTATCGTCAAGCCCATATTCATGGATATTATCCCTTGCCTTAGAAAGAGGTCCGACTCTTAAGTCCATAGCATATGCTTTATCGCATATATGCTCTCTGACCATATATATGGACAGATAACCATGGTCACAGCCTATATCACATACACTTTCTGCATGTCCGACAGCTGTGGCCAGGGCCTCTATTCTCTTGGAAACTATTAATTCTCTCATGTATTAAGTCTCGAGGAAATCACGAAGCTTCTTACTTCTGCTCGGATGACGGAGCTTACGAAGAGCCTTAGCTTCGATCTGTCTGATACGCTCTCTTGTAACCTTGAATTCTTTACCAACTTCTTCAAGAGTTCTGGCTCTTCCATCCTCTAATCCGAATCTGAGCTTTATAACCTTCTGTTCTCTTTCTGTAAGTGTAGAAAGAACATCCTTGATCTGCTCCTTAAGTATAGTCTGTGTTGCAGCATCTACAGGAACAGGCATACGCTCATCCTGTATGAAGTCTCCTAAGTGGCTGTCCTCCTCTTCACCGATAGGTGTCTCAAGAGAAACAGGATCCTGTGATATCTTCTGGATTTCTCTTACCTTATCAGGTTCCATACCAAGCCCCTTAGAGAGTTCCTCGATTGTAGGTTCACGACCTAATTCCTGAAGCAACGATCTCTGAACTCTGACAAGCTTGTTGATCGTCTCAACCATGTGAACAGGAATTCTTATAGTTCTCGCCTGATCTGCGATGGCTCTTGTTATAGACTGTCTTATCCACCATGTGGCATATGTAGAAAACTTAAAGCCCTTAGTATAATCAAACTTCTCTGTAGCCTTAATAAGTCCGAGATTACCTTCCTGAATAAGATCCAAAAAAAGCATACCTCTGCCGACATACTTCTTAGCTATACTTACCACAAGACGAAGATTGGCATTCTGAAGTCTATGTATAGCTTCCTCGTCACCGAGTTCGATACGCTTTGCAAGTTCTGTCTCTTCATCTGCACTAAGAAGTGGTACAGTACCTATCTCCTTAAGGTACATTCTGACAGGATCTTCAAGACTTACACCTTCAGTCATCGCAAGCTCAAAATTCTCGAAATCGAGGTTGAGTTCCTCCTCATCTATCTCGAAATCATCATCAAGGGGTTCCTCATCAAATGTAGGAGAATTAACGATAACGTCGACATTCTTCTGCTCGAGTCTCTCATACACATAATTCATGTCATCATCGTTAAGCTCAAGCGGTGTGATGACATCCATAAGTGTCTGCATCTCCAGCCCATTCTTCTTCTTGCGGGCCATACTCACAAGTTCATTGATCTTCTCGTCAACCCTGTTTTGCAATTGTTCGTCCATGTTTTACCTCACAATTCAATTCTTAATCTTTCAAGTTGTTTCTTTCTTTTGATAATCTCCTCAGGCATCATAGGATTCAGCTTCTTCGACAAACTGTTCTCTATAAGCTTCTTAACTATCTCCGTGATACCGCGACTCCTCATATCCTTGGTCTCACCTATATTCACATCCGTCGATAATATCGCGTTGACCTTATCGATATCCTCCTCACGGGTATACCGGTTTGAGATGATAGCTGGCATCAGCTCCTGACCACTTTCTAGCACGCCAAAAACATACTCCGCCACCTCTTTGTATATATCGTCACTAAAATCATTATACGTAACCCATGATTTTATCTTATTGTAAACTTCAGGTTCCCTGCATATTATAGCAAGCAAGAGCATTTCGTTCCTGATATAAGGATTTTTCTCTGCCTTGTCGGGCTTATACTCCACAACAGTGTTTTCCTTAGCATAATAAGCTTCGTTGCCATATCGTTCTATAAGCTTCACAAGCGCTTCTCTTTGATCGCCCGTGATCATCCATCTCTTGCATATCGAATCGGTATAAGTAACTCTCTGAAGTTCATTCTCTATCTCAGACAATATCCTTGCAACGCCCTCTAAGAAGGCAATCTTACCATCCGGATCGTTCATGTTGCAGTTTTCAGAAAGCCTCTGCGCCCTATACATGATACTGTTAGTAGCACCCTCTATGCGCTCCTTGAATTTCTCATTACCCAAAGCCTTGATGAATTCATCCGGATCCTTATAAGGCCTTAGGTCTATGCTCTGAACGTTCAGATTCTGCGCTTTCAGTATAGGTATCGCTCGAAGAGCCGCTTTAACGCCAGCCCCATCACTGTCAAAGGTCATATATACAGTATCGCACTTAGACTTAAGCATCTTAGCATGAGACGTGGTAAATGCTGTGCCAAGCGCGGCTACAGCCATATCAAAGCCAGCCTGATGTAGTGCTATAACATCCATATAGCCCTCACAGATGATCATGTACTTCGCTCTGGTTCTCCTCGCAATATTCATGCCGTAAAGGACATTGCTCTTATGGAATATATCCGTCTCAGGAGAATTAAGATACTTAGGTTCGCCCTTTCCCATGATCCTTCCGCCAAATGCTATGACCTTCTTATCGTTATCGATGATAGGAAACATAACACGATTCCTGAATTTATCGATAACTCCACGCTCGTTATATATGAACAATCCTGACTTCGAAAGAATATCATCACCATAGCCTTTATTCTTAAGCCACTTATATAATGCGTCATATGCATCAGGAGCAAAACCAAGGCCAAAATCCTTAATAGTCTGCATGCTCAATCCGCGGCTTGTAAAGTAATCAAGACCAGGCTTACCTGCATCTGAGTGTAAAAGCTTAAAATAAAAGGTTGCAGCGTCTGTATTAACTGCCTTAAGCTTCTTACCAGAGTCGATCTTTTCCTTTTCTTCAGCAGAATACTGTGGTTTAGGAAGCTTATATCCAACCATATCCGCAAGTCTCTCGATAGCCTCAGGATACTTGATATTCTCATAATTCTTGATGAATGTAATTGCATTACCGCCAGTCTGACAGGCAAAGCAATTGAATATCTGAAGTCTTCTCGATACACTCATAGAAGGATTCTTATCCGAATGAAAAGGGCATATTCCCTTATAATCAGCACCATGTGGCTTAAGTGAAACATACTTTTGGACCACATCAACTATATCAGCATGGGCAAGGAGATCATTGATTACATCTTCTTCGTAATACATCTAGTTCACCTTCCATGAATATGGCACGAATAACTCTTCAAACTTCAGTATGCTATACTGATCGGTCATACCGGCAATATAATCGCATACGATACGCTCCTTAGGATGATCCTTCATAAGAGCCCTGAAGTTTTCAGGCAATTCGTCCATATGTTCTATGTAATATTCATACAGTTCAACAAGCATGATCTTGGCTTTACGCTCTTCGCTTTTCGCTCTGGGATTAGTATAGAGATTGTCAAACATATACTTTCTAAGATCAGTCATAGCCTGATATGTCGCATCTGTCATAGCAACCTTATCTGTGTCGATGCTGTTATATATAACATCGTTGATAAGCGTATTAAGACGCGCTTTAGTATCTCTTCCGAGATACTCTGCTATAGACTTAGGAATATCATCTTCCTTAAGAATTCCCGCTCTTATAGCATCATCCATATCGTGGTGAATATAAGCAATCTTATCAGAAAGTCTGACAACTGCACCCTCAAGTGTAGAAGGATTGCCACTCGTCTCATGATTAAGGATACCGTCTCTGACCTCATAAGTAAGATTAAGTCCAAGACCATCCTTCTCAAGATAGTCAACAACTCTAAGACTCTGCTGTGAATGAACAAATCCGAGAGAACACACACTGTCCAAGGCACGCTCACCTGCATGCCCAAATGGTGTATGTCCAAGATCGTGTCCTAAGGCAATCGCTTCCGTAAGATCTTCATTAAGAGCAAGTGCTCTGGCAATACTTCTTGATATCTGGCTAACTTCAAGAGTATGTGTCAGTCTTGTTCTGTAGTGATCTCCCTCAGGCGCAAGAAATACCTGCGTCTTATGCTTCAGTCTTCTAAAAGCCTTACAGTGCAGGATTCTGTCCTTATCACGCTGATATTCAGTTCTTGTCAGTGAAGGCTCCTCGCTGACTTTACGTCCTTTGGTCTTAGTACTGAAACTTGCATAAGGACTGAGGATCAGTTTTTCCTTCTCTTCTAGTCTTTGTCTGATATCCACCAAAATACATACCTCTTATTCAGACCTCTCAAAAGGTCTCTATTCAGATATTCAACTTAAGCGCCTTATTTCCTTTTTTTACTTGACAAATATTTGAAAAATGTATACTATTATCTATGAATGGTGGCGGTTTATGACTGTACCGATCCTCTCATTCACACGTATTAACGTAATTTTTTTATAAATAGGAGATGATGAATAATTGGACCCCAGTCAGGTTATAATGCTGATTGTGCTTATTATTCTCCTTTTACTCTCTGCGTTCTTTTCATCTGCAGAGACTGCTTTAGTGTCTGTTAATCAGATCACTCTCATATCGCTTAAGGAATCCGGCAACAAGAAAGCCGATACCGCGATAAAGTGTAAGGAGAATACCCCTAAGATGCTAAGTGCAATTCTTATCGGTAACAATATCGTCAACATAAGTGCATCAGCTTTAGCGACTATGTTTGCCATCAGCTTTACCGGCGACCAATCCTATGTAGGATTTGCAACCGGCATCTTGACTCTTCTCGTGTTGATACTCGGTGAGATCACACCTAAATCCTATGCAACCAACAAAAGCGTAAGATTAGCTTTATTATATGCGCCGATTATAAGCTTTTTGATGTTTATATTCACACCGGTCATCATAATAATCAATCAGATCTCAGGATTTCTTTTAAAACTCATAGGCGGTGATATCGAAGATAAATCAGAGACCTACACCGAAGATGAGATAAGAACTATCGTATCTGTAGGACATGAAGAGGGCGTCATAGAAAGCGAAGAAAAGGCAATAATAAACAACTTATTTGATTTCGGTGACAGTGTTGCGAAGGACGTTATGATTCCGAGAATAGACATAACTTGTGTGCCAGATGACATAACATTTTCCGAGCTTGTACATATCTTCAACAAGGATAAGTACACAAGAATCCCTGTATATAAGGATTCGAGCGACGATATCATAGGCATAATCAACGTTAAGGATCTTCTTCTCTACTTCGACCCTACGAACAAGAAAGAAAACTTCAACATACACGATGTCATGCGTGAACCATTCTACACTTTCGAGTATAAGAAGGTATCAGAGCTCATGAACGAGATGCGTGCACAGTCGATTAGTCTTGCTATTGTTGTAGACGAGTACAGCCAGACAGTCGGCATGATCACACTTGAAGATCTTCTCGAAGAGATTGTCGGCGAAATCAGAGATGAATATGACGAAGATGAAAAAGAAACATTTAAGCAAGTAGATGAACATACATTCATCATGGATGGTACTACTAAGCTTGATTTTATCAATGATACCTTGGGATTATCGCTCTATTCGGAAGAATATGATTCCATAGCCGGTCTTATCATTGAAAAGCTTGATGATCTGCCTGACGTGAACGACACAGTTATCGTTGATGGCATATCATTACATGTAAAGGCTATGGAGAAAAATCGTATAGAAACAGTCGAGATTAAGATACTAAACAATATGGAGGAAAAAATCATATGTTAAAGGAATTCAAAAAATTCATTATGCGTGGTAACGTTATGGATATGGCAGTCGGTGTCATCATCGGTGCTGCATTCGGTAATATCGTAACTGCTCTTACAAACAGCTTCATAAACCCACTCATCGCCGTTGCAACAGGTGGCGCTGAGAAGGACGAGAACGGTGTTATGCAGGTTGTAGGTGGAAAGTTCACTGTATCAGGTGTTGATTTTGATTATGGTTCATTCTTATCAGCAGTTATCAACTTCATTATCATCGCACTTATCCTTTTCATCATGATCAAGGCTGTAAACAAGGCTATGGATTTCGGCAAGAAGCCAGAACCAAAGGCTGCTCCTACAGAAAAGGATTGCCCATACTGCATGTCTAAGATATCTATCAAGGCTAAGAAGTGCCCATTCTGTACATCAGATATAGAGAAGTAATTAATTTATCTCAGTCAGGGTCCATTCTCCGACTGAGATAATTTTTGTTTTTGCCATGATGTTAGCCAATATGAAAGGCTGTAAAAAACTATCACCGGGACGATTCGCAAGATTTCGTCATCTTTTTGCAAGTTCGCTGCAAGTGCGGGCGAATAATAATAATTACTGCTTGCAATCCCCACAGCCCTCGTGAGCACGCGCTTCGCGCTTAACAATTACTTCACAATGTGCTCACTCGGTGTGTAGGGCGTGACTGCTTTGCAGTCACACGGATAAATAAACTCTCAGTAATTACGTGCAAACACGCATTACTGAGAGTATTATTATCCTAAGATTGCAAGCAGTAACTGTTGATGCAAATAGGCGACTTGCAAAAAGATAGAAATCTTGACGTGTCCTAGTGATAGTTTTTTACAGCCTTTCATATCCGAATCAGCTTTTGGCTATTATCTTCCTGTCATATATATAATATGTATAAGGTATCTCTCCTTCTACTCTCTGACTGTCAACAACCTCGAATTCCCTCTCGAATTCAGGGAAGAATCGATCACCATCAGGTATCTCAAGATCTACTACAGTGAGATATATTCTGTCTACAAAAGGCATAAAGTCTTTATATACACTTGCACCGCCGGCAACATATATATTCTTATCACAGCCTCTTAAGTACTCCAAAGCTTCAAAAGGTGTCGATACAGTATGACAATTCTCGGTTTCCACCTTCTTACTTCTAGAGATAAGAACCGTATCGCGATTTGGAAGCGGATGACCTATCTCATCATAAGACTTTCTTCCCATAATGATCACATTACCGGTAGTAAGCTCCTTAAAGCGCTTCTGTTCTCCTTTTATTCTCCACGGAATCATACCATTACGACCTATAACTCTGTTTTTAGACATAGCAACTATAGCGCTAATCATAAGCTGAGTTCCTCCACGATTCTCTTAAAGTTCATGCCATTAGAAGCTTTGATAAGAATTATATCTCCCTTCACAAGGACCTTATCTTTCTCTTCAAGGAAAGAATCAACATCCTTATATTCACATACCTGAATCTTATCACTAGAATCAATAGCAGAAGCTATATTCTTAGAAAGCGAACCTATACAGACAACAACATCTATCTTCTTTCTGTTGATGTGCTCACCTATAGACTTGTGATATGCTGCTTCTTCACTTCCAAGCTCGAACATATCTCCAAGAATAGCAACTCTTCTTCCATCGCCCTTATCAGCCTTAGAAAGAACATCTATAGCCGCCTTCATAGAAACAGGATTTGCGTTATAGCAATCATCTATAAGAACATACTTATCAGTCTTGATTATATTATTGCGTCCACCAACAGCCTTGAGATTCATGATGCCAGCAAGTATATCCTTCTCTTCTATTCCGAGAATACATCCTACAGCAATACCAGCCAAAGCGTTATAAACCATATGCATACCAGGAAGAGGCACACATACCTTTTTCAGCATCTTATCGCCAACATATGCATCAAACATAATTCCTGATATACCATTATCGACTATATTATCCGCATGAACATAAGAATCCTTGTTCTCAATACCGTAGAATACAGGCGCGTTAAATGTTACGCCAGAGAGCATATCATCGTCTTTGTTGAGGATTACCTTAGTATCAGCATTTGCAAAATCGAAGATTTCAGTCTTGGCTTTAAGAACACCTGCTCTATCGCCGAGAGTCTCAAGATGGCAATAGCCTATGTTAGTTATGATACATATATCAGGCCTTGCTATATCAGCAAGAAGATGCATCTCGCCAAAATCACTGATACCCATCTCAAGTACTACAACCTGCTCATCTTCTACCTGAAGAAGAGTAAGAGGAAGACCAAGCTCGTTGTTAAAGTTACCTATAGTCTTGTAAGTCTTGAACTTAGTAGCACATACTGAAGCCACAAGCTCCTTGGTGCTCGTCTTGCCGACACTGCCTGTTATACCGATAACCTTGAAGTTCTTCTTCATACGGTAATACTTAGCTATATCCTGAAGAGCGCGAGGTGAACTCTCAACCTTGATATAAGGCACATCAGCGCTTAAATCCTGCTCAGATATAACCACCTTGGCACCTGCTTTAACAGCTGACTCAGCATATATATGTCCATCTGTATTCTCGCCCTTAATAGCAACAAACACGTAATTACTCTTAACGATACGACTATCTATAACAACACCATCAATCTTCTCTTCAAGAAGGCTCTCACTGCCGCAGAATGTACCGTTACAGGCAGTTACCAGTTCCTTAATACTCAAATCCTTCATAAAAACACCTCATATAATCATCAAATGTACTTATTCATCGATACTTCTATCAACTCTTCGCAAAGCTCGTTATAATCCTTACCTAATACAGAAGCCTCCTGTGGAAGCAAAGATGTAGGAGTCATACCCGGAAGAGTATTGACCTCAAGGCAATATATCTCTTCCTTATCAGTCATAAGGAAGTCAATTCTTGCATAGCTTGAAAGCTCAAGTGCATCATAAGCCTTCTCAGCAACAGCCTGCATCCTCTTAGTAACCTCGTCGGATATAAGAGCCGGACATGTATCCTTAGTCATACCAGGGATATACTTGTTCTTATAATCATAAAAACCTGTAATAGGTGCGATCTCTATAATTGGAAGCGCCTTACCGTCTATAAGACCGATAGAGAATTCTCTTCCCTTTACATATTCTTCTACAAGTATCTCATCCTCAAGATCAAAAGCAATCTCAAGACCTTTCTCATATTCTTCCTCGTTGTTACAGATACTTACACCTACGCTCGAACCACCGCAACATGGCTTAACAACAACTGGGAATTCAAGACCATCTCTAAGTCCCTTGTTCGAATCGCTCTTTACAAGAAGAATACCCTTAGGCATCTGAACGCCATAAGACTTAAGAACACTCTTCGTAATAGCTTTATTCATGGAAATAGCACTTCCCAAGTAACCGCTTCCAGTATACTTAAAACCAAGAAGATCAAATGTTGCCTGAATCTTACCATCCTCACCATTAGAACCATGCAAAGCCATAAATACTATATCTGCTTCACGACAGAGTTTGATAACATTCGGACCAAAGAAAGACTTGCTGCCCTTCTTACGAAGCTCAAGCGCAGTCTTAACTGTAGGAGAAAAAGACTTAAGAATCTCAGCTTCCTTATCAACATCCTGCTTGTTTTTAAAAAAATCAGCATACTTCGAATCTTCTACACCAAAGAATACATCCAAAAGTCTAGCATCATGACCATTCGAAAGCAAAGCCTTACAAACACCAGTTCCTGTAACCAAAGAGATATCTCTTTCGGTACTTGTACCACCACATAATACAACTATCTTCATAACTACTTCCTTTTATTCTTAATCACACCAAAAGGCACACTAATAGTGTACCTTTAGGATATAGATAACATTATATTTATTTGTGAATTCTAAGCCACTCTGTATATGCAAGAAGGAATGGACCAACTCCCTTAGCATCGTCCTCTACGATAGGCTCTGACATATAATAAGCAAATGTGCCATCTCTTCTCTGCTTTCCGCCAAGACCGCTCACGAGACAGATACCGCCAAGGTGCATGTTACCTTCTTCTGTATGAAGGTACTTATCACAGATACCAGTCATAGACTTATCAGCATACTGGGTATATTCCTTAGGAAGGAAACCAAATCTTACGCCCTTATATATAGCATAAGCCATGATTGCACTTCCGCTGGTTTCAAGATAATTCTTATCAAGACCACCAAAGTTAACTACATCATACCACATACCAGATTCATCCTGATACTTAAGCATGGTGTCAACCAACTCAACAAATGCCTTCTTAAGCATCTCATAATCAGCTTTATAAGCTTCATCATTCTCATCAGCCTTATCCATAGTATCCAGAAGAGCCATAGCAAACCAGCCCATAGCGCGAAGCCATATAAGCTGTGAAAGACCGGTTACAGGATCTGCCCAGAACATCTTCTTACTTGTATCGATAGCATGATAATAAAGACCTGTGTTAAGATCCTTCATATTACCGATAACATAAGAAAACTGCTTATAGATATCTGCATAATTCTTCTTGTTATTATATCTCGTCTCATATTCCATATAGAATGGCTGACCCATATACAAACCATCGAGCCATACCTGATCCGGATATATATCCTTATGCCAGAAAGAACCCTGTTTAGTTCTTGGCATCTTCTCAATTTGGCTGTAGATAAGATCTATAGCCTTACGATACTTCTCCTTACCTGTAAGGTCATATAACTCAAAAAGAGTCTTACCTGCGTTAACATTGTCTATATTAAGCTCATTAATATCGTAACCTGCGATATCACCATCTTCTGAAACTCTTACATCGATGAAGGCATCTGCAAAATCAAGATACTTCTTATCCCCGGTGATATGATACATCTCTATAACAGCCTTGATCATAACACCATCAATATAATTCCACGACAACTCCTTATGACCGGCTCTGATCTTCTCAATATTCCACAATGGCTCATAAGGTGTGCTCTTATCGAGCAATTCATCAATATACTTTCTGATTATCTCCATGCAAATAACCTCCATGCACAATTATCTAACGTAAGTATAGCATAAAAGCACCTAATAATCAATTATTTTTTGTAATCCGAGATGTTTGGATCATCCATAATTCTTTTCACAAATCTCGAATATCTCTTCCTCACTTTATCGTACGTATCATCCTGTTCTTCCGCTATACTTCTTAGTGTCTCACCATCGAATATGTGCCTGTACGCCACATCAGACCCGCTCCCCTCGATACTCTTCACATAGCTTTGGATATTCTTGTTGTAAACTGTTTCAAATGTTTCGTCATCATAAGCATCCTCGGCACACACAAGGCAATTTTCCTTAAGCTTCTCTATTATTTCCTTTTCTGTTTTGTGCTTATTAAGAAGTCTTATATAACGACAACGAGCTGCCTTAATGATCAGCCATTTAATGTGTTCATCCTCATAATCATCATATCGTGTGTGATTCCTTTTTAGTATATCCCGAATAACATCATGCAATATATCTTCTGCTTTTATCGAATCGTGATAAAACCTTTTTCTAATCTCTTTCAGTAGTTCATCGTAATTGGCCACAACATAATCAACGACCCTGCCCATGTAACGTCCTCCTTTTTATGCCGCTAATATATAAATGTCATTGCACATAAAAAGGGGGACAAAAAAAGACAGGAAATATCTGTTTTTCACTTAAAAAAGCAAACATTTCCTGTCTTAAAACTTAATTATCTAATGATGATAGTCCTTAAGCCTATCTTTATAGGTTGAAACAAGCATAGATATCCGCTTGTAATCTTTATCCTTTATTCTGTCCTTATACTCTTCACACTTTAATTCAAGCTCCTTAAGAGCATTAAGAGCATTGTCCTTATAATTATTCTCAAGATTGGATTTCATAAGGACATAAAGTTCATCTAATTCTTTAACCAGCGGATCTTTCTTGCCAAAAATCATAGCATATACCTGCCTTACTTAAAAAGACCTTTTTTCTTCTTAGTATTCTCTTCAACCTGTGATGTTCCACCATTCATAGCCTTATCGAATTCAACAAGCGCATCCTTTTGTTCCTTAGTAAGCTTCTCAGGTACAACAACTCTAAGTGTCACGTACTGATCACCTCTAACCTGAGGATTCTTGTAGTAAGGAACACCCTTACCGCGAAGTCTAAGCTTTGTATTAGGCTGTGTTCCAGGCTTTACATCATAGTCCACATATCCATCTATAGTCTGAATCTTGATAGTTGCACCCAAAGCTGCTGTAGCAAAGCTTATAGGAACTGTAGAGAATATATTAAGATCTTCTCTTTCGAACACTGGATGACTCGAAACATTGACAACAACATAGAGATCACCTCTTGGTCCGCCATTACCGCCCGGTTCACCAAGACCACCTATAGCTACCTTATTGCCTGAATCAACACCTGCAGGTATCTTAACTGCAATCTTCTTGCGAACAGTCTGATAACCTGTACCATAGCAAGATGCACACTTCTCCTTATAGTACGAACCTGCTCCCTTACACTGAGAACACTGCTCATTGCTCTCCATGATACCAAAGAGAGTTCTCTTCTGAACTCGTATATGACCAGTTCCGTTACACTTAGTACAGGTTATCTTTGCTGAACCCGTCTTTCCGCCTGTTCCATGACAAGTTGAACACTCTTCCTTAACGTTGACCTCGATTTCTTTTTCAACGCCCTTCATGGCTTCATCAAAGGTTATCCTGACGCTGGTCTGTATGTTAGCACCCTTATATGGTGCTGTCGAAGAATAACTTCTTCTTGAACTTCCACCAAAGAAATCGCCGAACATACCTCCGAACATAGACATGATATCATCCATATCGAATTCCTGAGGTCCGCCATATCCACCCTGCGAAGGATCAAATGCGGCATGTCCAAATTGATCGTATCTCTTACGCTTTTCAGGATCACTTAAGACTGCATAAGCTTCCGAAGCTTCCTTGAACTTTGCCTCCGCATCCTTATCACCCGGATTTGCATCCGGATGATACTTCTTAGCAAGAACTCTGTATGCTTTCTTTAAATCATTATCTGTAGCATTCCTGGATACACCAAGAACCTCATATAAATCTCTTCTTTCTTCTGACATACTTATCCACCTTTATGATTAAACTTCCTTAAAGTCTCCATCAACTACGTCATCGTCGCTAAAGTTAGGAGTACCTGCTCCTGTTCCTGCATTTGCTCCAGGACCATTCTGCTCATAAAGCTTCTCAAACAG
>JAEEGL013174177.1_pt1 | contig 20059 bp, 24 predicted proteins | sample 9134231 | NCBI WGS metagenome assembly JAEEGL01 (sample SAMN16246548, study PRJNA631951) | gut metagenome | biome: gut microbiome; feature: rumen; material: fiber-attached | host: Bos | place: Iran: Karaj | collected 2018-10
AAAACAGGAAAACGACTTCAAAGACATGAAGAAAAATCAAAAAGAAGAGAAGAAAGCATTGTTTGAAAGAGCAAAAGGTCTGACTGCTGAAGAAGTCAAAAAAATTGAAGCACAGAAGAAGAAGGCAGCTACTGCTCGTAGAAAGAATGACGTCAATGTTGATGACTTATTGAAGTGATTTCAAGAAATGATGAAGGGATAATGACAAGGAGAGAGGGATATTAAAACAACCTTAACATTGAAGAGACATTAAAATGGACTGCATACGATATCCTACTTTTATCACAGTTTTTAAAGGTAGTGGAATAAATGTATCATCAACTTATGAATTGATTCAAAATATGGCGGCGAAGATAGATGCAGATAGCATCTATGTCTATGATAATGGAAAGGTATATTTTAGCGTCGATTTTAAAAATGCTGCAGAATATTTGAGTAATGCAACATCAAGGGGATATACATTTGCATATGATTATGTCCTAAATCATGGACGTAATCAATATGTTCCGTTAAAGTGGTGTATATTTAGGTATGATGATAATAAGTCAAAGTATGATGTTGAAAATTTATACGTGATTTTTTATGAAGAAGGAACTTATGATGTAGAATTCCCAGAAGTGATAAATCAAGACAGGTGGTAAGTGGTGAGCGACAGCGAACCCTTACCGCCCGAAGACTTCGTCTTCCTTAATCGGCCTGAAAGGCCATGACACAAAGACAGACCAAGAAATGATGATAAAGTCGTTCAAAGAAGTTCAAAGTGTATTTGGATTTACTTTGACATCATCTTTGATGTGGCAAAGTAAATCCTTACTCATCCCAATTTATTTTTTGTACAAAAAATAAATTAGGGTATATTTTACTATTATATATTTAATATTGGACTTCTGAGATTTTTATAACTTATTAATTTTTAATAATTTGCACATTTGATGGTTAATCGCTTTTTAATCTCTTTTTAATCGCTATTTAATCGCTTTTTAATCTCTTTGAAATATTTTTCTTTAATAATATTTTTAAATAATATTAATGAGAGTTATATATATTAATATTGAATAAGGAAAATATTAATGAGCAAACTCTACTACTTCAAGGACTTCTCAAAGAGGAAGTTCACTTCTACATCAGGCAAAGACATCAACTATGACTGTTCAAAGTTGTCTTTGGTTGAAAGACTCGTCATCTCTGCTTACATCACTTTGTTGAAGAATGGAACTGACGCTTCATCACTTAAGACTGCTGAAAGGCAGCAGACATTGGCGAGAATAATTTATGACTATGACGGCTATCAGACAACGAAGAACTTCAATGACTTTGATGAAGCAGTTACGAACATCTTCATTAGTCATGTTGAACTGCTTCACTACATCAAGGACAACATCAAAAGTGTTCAAAGTGGAAAGAAAGACAGAATGATGTATGTGATCCAAATTGACACTGAAGAGATCTTCTTAGTGAAGAGTACAGGAAAGTCAATATGCCCTATCGCATGGAAAGCTGCTGCATTGGCTGCTTCAAACTCAAGTTATGACAACAGAGAATTCAAGAGACTTCATTTCATGCATTGGAGCATTGATAAATTAGAGAATGAAACTAAAGAACATGTTAAGAACATAAGACTTAACAAAGGCCACATCATTGAAAGGATCAACAATTGGGCAGATGCAGTGAAAGAGTTTAGAAAGAAGACATATAGAATCGGCAAATTTGAAGGTGATTATTTTGTCATTGGAAAGGTTGAAGAAGAGACAACTAGCACTGAAGAACCAAAGGAAGAACCAAAGGAAGAAGTGGTAAAGCCACCAAAGAAAGTTAAGACTGTAAAGAAAGTTAAGACTGAAGAAGAGCTTGATGAAGAAGAAGAGAACTTTAAAAGTAAAGAAGAAATGAAGTCTATGATAAAATTAAAGTATGATGACAGCGATGACTTCAGTCTTTATGAAGGAAGTGATTGGCTTCAATATTACTATGCAAGAATGGAAGAGAAGAAAGATCTGCATACTGCACCAAAAAGAAAGAAGTTCATTGAAGCACTGCATAAAGTTGTGATGAAAGAATTTGATGTCAATAACAAGATAGATAAAATTGTGAAGAAGCTTGGCATAAAGAAAGAACTTATAGAAAAAGCACTTAATGGGGGATATTTTGATGACAAAGACGGCGGTCTGGCAATGAAGCAAACAATCATTGCAGAGTTAAAGAAAATCAAGGATGATGTGCTTGATATTTATAGAGAAGAAGAATTGCAAGTTTACAACGGCCATGAGCTTTATCCACTTTATGGAAGAATGCTGATGGGCTTCATGGCTAAAGCACATCCAAGAATAATGGCTTTATAAGAAGGAATATGAAATGAGACTTATATTGAATAAGAGAATCTACCCAAAGAAGAATACGCTGCAATGGTTAGAACAGCATACTGAAGAGATTAAAGTCAATCGGTGATACTGCATTGACGTTTAAGGGCGTTCGGCAAATTGAAGTTGTATTTTCGGAACTGAAGCAGTAAAGGTAAAGAAGATACATAAGACTTCAGCATTAGGAGAATGCTACATCATACAAGTTGAAGATGATGATGAGCGACTTTGCTCAAGATATGAGTTCATTGAAGAATATGTGAAGCCAAGCACTATATGGTTCACGACAGACTTCAAATATGTTCATGGCACTCCAAAGATGATAGAGAACTTCATTGATCTTTGCAAAGAGCAGTTGGACGATGACTTGAAAAAGCGTAAATAATTTATCAGCATTTTCAAGGATCACTTATTTCTTCCATGTCTCACTACGCTAAAATATTGAAGGCAGACATCGCTAATGGCATAGGGTTTAGAACGACAATATTCTTCTCCGGCTGTGATCTCAATCCTCACTGCAAGGGATGCTTCAATGCTTCAATATGGAACTCCATGACAGGAAAGACATTCACACAAGAGACGATAGAGAAGATAATCAAGGTGTCGAATCATGATTGGTGTGAAGGACTTTCATTGCTTGGTGGTGAACCAACTGCTTCATACAACATAGAGAGTGCAATAGAACTTTGTAGAGCATTCAAATCAGAATACCCTTATAAAGACATTTGGATGTGGTCAGGAAGAAGACTAGAAGAAATAAAAGAGCTGAAGCATGGTGAAGAACTGCTTCAGCTCATTGACTATTTAGTTGATGGAAGATTTGAAGAAGACAAAAAGGATTTGTCATTGAAGTTCAAAGGAAGTTCCAACCAAAGAATATTGAAGAAGATGCTGTTGGATTGCTTTATTCAGATTGGTTAGTCTTATCCCTTTTTTATTGGATTCCAACAATATTGGTCATATATATCATCCCAACGTTGTTTCTTTAATTTTATACCAGAGAACTCTTCATACTTCATAATTAGTCTATCAATCCAGCGACTTCTGACAGGATTAGTTCTATCAAAATAATTTTGGACAGTATCATCAAGTGCTGAAATATAATCATCTAATGATCTGAAAGTGGGATATTTCATTGTTTTTCCATACCACTTAGCTGGACGTAGCTTATAGATGATTTTTTTCTTCTCTTGAACCTTTACCGCCCAATTTTCCATTGGTGAAGAAATTTCCCATACCTTATGCAACCAAACTTTATTGACTCTGACTACACCATCTTTCATAGTGTAACCAAATATAAGATAATCAACATCCAGCATATATGGCTCATCTAGAACAGTGGTTGCAAAGGCTGTGAAATCAGCTATGTCAAATGCAGGGGAAGAAGCCTCATAGTTGAATGCTTTAATTTCTAATAAGCAGTGCTTATGATCTGGTGGAGCTAAATAAAAATCTGGTGGCATTTGTGTATTTGAATTGACAGAATATTCAATGTCATTTTTCTTCAACCAAGATTCCACCCATTCTTGCATTATATTTCCAACGACGTCTTTCTTCTTGACAAGGACTTCCAAGTTATCAAAATAGAATACTATCTTTCCCTTTGCGGTGTCAATCTTATCTTCATTGATTAACTTGTCATAAACTTGTTGTGCTGTAAGTCTCATTTTTTCACCGTTGTTTGGAAGATTGTTAAAACTCTTTCAGAAACTTGCTTAATTACGGGAACAACGACTGTATTTCCTAATAAATCAAATCCTTCTTCTGTAGTCACATTGAATGAGAAACTATCGGGATAGCCAAACAATCTTAATCCTTCTCTTAATGAAAGTTTTCTTAAACCATTACCATCTACAACATACAAATGCTGCATATCCATGGCGACAAGTGTTGGAGCTATTCCATCTGGTGAAAGAATCTCATTTATTTCAAATGACATTTTACCAGTAACGATATTATATCCTAAAGGCAAAGTCTCATCTTGAATGCGAACATATACACCATCAGCATTTCTTACTCTTCGTTTAGGATATTCTCTTTTTAAATATCCCTTCTTTGACAAATCTTCAAGCATTTCTTCCAAATTGGGTTTGTCATAGAATGTTCTGATCTTGTCAATGTCTAATGACATCCCATCCATCCAATCAATGCCATATTCTTCAGCCCATTTCTTCTTTCTTCTTTCTTTCAAAAGCAAATTAAGAAACTCTTTTTCTTCAGTGGTCACAGGTCCTTTTGTCTCAATATCCCATGAATGAATATTGTCTTCACCACCTCTTTTGTCTTTAATTGCTTTTCCGCTTAATTCAGACACCTTATAATGAGAAAGAAGAAGATCAATGAATTTGCTTTTTTCTGTAGGAAGTCCCTTTTCTAGAATATCACCTAACTTCTTTTCAGATTTTGTGAAACTGTCAAGCATTGGCTGCTTAGTCTTTGTTCCTACAATGTAGATCCTTTTCCTTTCTTGTGGAACTCCAAAGTCTTTAGAGTTTAAAACACGCCAATCAAATTTATATCCTAGTTCTTCTAATGTGTCGAGAATGACCTTAAGTGTGTTTCCAATAGGGTCTGAATTGTTCTTCTTATCATGATTGACAAGACCTTCAACATTCTCCAGCACAAAACCAAAAGGCTGTTTTTCTTTTAGTATTCTCGCAACATCAAAAAACAGTGTTCCTCTTGTGTCAGCAAATCCCTTTCTCGTTCCAGCCATAGAGAATGCCTGGCATGGAAAACCTGCTAATAGAAAATCAAAATCAGGAATGTCTTTTGCTTCAATCTTAGTGATGTCACCATAGACTTTTTCTTTTGGGTGATTTTGAGTCAGCACCTTTATGGCGTGTTCCTTGATTTCTGAAGTGAAGACACACTTACTCTTAAAACCTAATTCTGAACATGCCTGCTCAAAACCTAAGCGTATTCCACCAATTCCTGCGAATAAGTCAATGAATTTAATAGTTTTTTTCATATGAAAATTACTTGGTGAATATGCCTTGTTAAAGTGAACGAACGCTAAATAATACCTTAATTTTACAATAATATACTTTATCAATGAATGATTACAACTCAGATTTGAAAAGAAAATACTTTTAATCTACATTTTTGCTTTATTCATTTCTTCTATTTGAAGCAACTCAACATTATTTCATTCAACTCTTCATTATATTTAATAAAATTATAAATATTATTAAAATGAACCTCAAATAGTTATAATGAGTATAGAGATTTGGAAAGACGTTCCTCGGCTATGAAGGACATTATGAAGTGAGCAGCAAAGGAAGAGTTAAGAGCTTGGCAAGATACGTACAGCATGAAGCGAAGATTACAAGATCCATAGCATCAAGGTGGCAGGGTGAGAGGATGCTTAAGCCACAGACAGACGGCCTGCGGCTACTATCATGTAATTCTAAGCAAAGATGGAATTAAGAAGTTGTTCAAGGTTCACATACTCGTCGCCATGGTCTTCCTCGGCTACAGTACGAAGAAGTACAATAGGAAAGACAGTTCAAGCATTGTGATCGACCACATCGATGGCGATAAGAAGAACAACAACTTGGACAACTTGCAGATGATAACACAACGAGAGAATGTGCAGAAATACTACTGCACCGGAAAATTTAGTATTAGGAGAAAAGCAAAATGAGTTTCCGTTCAAGTGGGATGAAAGTCGTCACAACGGTCTGCTTCACTGAAGACACTTACGACAGACTTGAGAGCATACGAGAGAAGAAGTGCATGACCAGAAGCAGATACATCCAAGAAGCGTTGAAAGCGGCTATGGATAGAGATGAAATTGAATTGAATAAGGTTAAGAAGCAATGACAATATTGACAGCATTAGGATTAATATATATTGGTTACGTAATTGGTGCAGTTCATTTGTCTATCACTGCTCAGAAAGAAAATGGTAAGTATAAAGAATTAGCTAATGAATATGCAAAGATTGTCGCTGAATTGACAGTAAGCATACAAGACTATATTAAAAATAATAGAAAAGAGGTTGTGGATGGAAGTGACGAAAATCAATAATGACTTCATTGAGTTGATTACAGATTTAGAGACTGCAAAGAAGAAAGAGAAGAGAGCAGATTATAAAGCATTTTATGATATGCTTATCGCCAATGCAAAACTATTCCAAGCAAAATATGACTACTTCTTGGAGCATAAATGAATTGCAGACTAGCTAGTTTTATAAAGAAGTTGCTGATAAAATTGTTGGTAGCTAGTTGGAAGATCATTAGGAAGTTGATAAATGCCAACTATGGTGACTAAAAACTACATCACTGAAGAAACCATAACTATCTTTAGGCACAAGGGTGATTTCGTGGTTGTCGTGTCAGCTCGCACAAAAATGAAAATTTGATAAAAATGCTTTATGGGGAACATTTAAAATGAAGCGGAGTTTGGATGATACAAAGTGATGCTTGTGCAGCGATGGAGAAGACGATACCAACATTCGCTAAGTTCAAACCAACGCTGAAGCAGAGACCAATCAAGCGAGAGGGAAGTCGTGCAAAGACAGAGTATTTCATCCCTTATCAGATGATGACTTTGAAGATGCAGAAGGCCTACAAGGATCAGCTTGTCGAATATGACGCTGATGCACAGGAAGTTGAAGAAATAATAGGTGATGTCAATGATGGAATAGAAATGCTTCCAAGCACTTCTGCTGAATTGAATGAAGCCAGGCTTAATAATATTCGTGCTCGTACAGCAATGCTTGAAGAAAAACTTGAAGCACATAAGAGTGAGTTGTGGGAGCAGTGGAATGAAGAAGTCTTTGAAGAATTTTCTGAAGCATTCGCAAAGGTGAAGAATACATTGATAAATCTTCATCTTAATGAAGAGCAGATCACTTTGCTTAATGAAGGCATTGACAATTCGCTGAAGAATTTAAAAGACCGTTTAGACATGATGCTGTCAAAATTTAAGAATGGCGATGAAGAAGAAACAACAGTTTGAACTTACTGAAGCGATAAGAAACTACTTCAATATTATTCCATATCAAGACATCATTCCTTGGTTGGAGAAGAACATTTCTTTAGCAGATGACGTCTCATCAGAAAGAGACAGTCTAGACTTCAGCAAATACAGCTACCAAATACCTATATTGAAGACTTGGCAAGATTTCAACAAAAGAAAGATCGTTACACTTGTCGCCGTTGAGCAGATAGGAAAAAGTTCATGCTGGGTTTATGGATTGCTTTATAGAATGGTGTTTACTCCTTGTCAGATGCTTATATGCTATCCTAGCACAGATCTGGCCGTTGAGAACAATCAGACGAAACTAGAGCCACTTATGAGCCATATTCCACGGCCTTAAAGAAGAATTGACAAGACCTAGAGCAAAACGAAGTGACAGATATAAGTTTTCAAATGAAATAGTGCACTTTCAAGGAAGCGGGCAGAAGATCATTTCAAAATCATGCCAAATTGTCATTGGCGATGAGTGTGATTCTTGGTCAGCAGAGCATCCACAAAATGTTCGTGACTTAATGAAGAGGACAAGAAGTTATACATCAAGCATGGCGTTTCTCTGCTGCTCACCTTCTACACAGAATGCTCCAATATGGGAGAACTTCTTAAAAGGAAGTCAAGGATATTTTACTTTGAGATGCAAAGGATGTAATGAACTTACGATGCGAAGCTGTGACATCAAAAATTTACAGTTTGAGTCAGATTATAATGAAGCGTTGAAAATCTACATTGTAAGAAAAGGAACTGAACGACTTTATTGTCCTATATGTGGGCATGAGCATAAAGAAGAAGACAAGGAATGGATGATTCAGAATGGTGACTTCGTTCACTTAGTTCCAGAAATGATTGATGAAAGACCAAGTTTTCAAGTTGGTGCATTAGCAAGTCAACTTCCTTCATTATGCTGGAGTGAAATCGCGAATTTTGCACTTGAAGCAGGAAAGACTGCTGATTTAGAAATCCAAAAGCAGTTTGACAACAGTATTAGACGGACTTCCTTACAAACCAAGGACGATAAGCAAAGATGAAATAAGCAAGTTGAGAGACAATCACATTTGGCACAATGCACCAAGCATAGACAATGTTGAGATGATATTTGTAACCGCTGACGTAATGGACAACTTTGACTGTTATGCTGTATGGGCATGGGGAGTTGATGATTCACTTTATATGCTTGAATGTGGTGAAGTGCAATACACTGAGCTTGACCTCGAAAAGAGAAAGCAGATAGATGAAGAACGTAAAGCAGAGAACCAACCACCTATTGAGACATTGGAAGACATACTGAAGAAAGATTATTTGATTAAAGATGGAGTAGGAATAAAGCCTACGTTCATGGTCATTGACGTTGGCGGACATAAGGCAGATGAAATTAAGCACTTCTCAAAGATGAACAGAAACATCATAATGCAGAAGGGAACTTCAATGACTTCCATGAATTGGAGAATGTCAGAGAATCAAGATAGATTAGTGCTGACGAATGAAAAATATTGGAAGAGCACAGCAATATATTATCTTTATGCACAAAAGAACAGACAAGAGAACTACTTATGGTTTTATCCAAGCATCTCAGATGAAAGCATTGCACAGATAAGAGATGTAAGACCAGACGAGACTTCAAAATGGGGAAATGATCCACGGAAATTGGGTAAGTAAGACAGGAAAAGACCATTGCTTTGATACGATAAAATATGCTTACTTCGCAAAAGACTTTGCTTTGCAGAGCTTTCTTAAGACGAGATATAGATTTGGAAGAGCTCCAAGCATCATAAGAAGATTTGAAAAAGCCAAAAAGGCAGAAGAAAACAAACAGCAATCAGATGCTAAGAAAAATTCGTGGTTTCGTATATAAATATAGATATAAGGGAATATTTCCATGATAAAATACAAAACTTTACAAGGAACAGACCTATTCATACCATGCAAAGAGAGTGAAGCGATTTTAGTGCTTTTTGATGGCATCAATAAGCATACGTCAACTAATGTCATAGGAGAAGAGGGAAACTATCAAATCGGATTCACTGCTGAAGAGACTAAATTGTTTGCATCCGGCAAATATTCATATCAACTTATAGCGGATAATGCACTTGAAGACAGTGGCACAATAAAAATCCAAGCAAATTTATTATATTCTCTAGAAATCGATTCATATTGGAGAAGAGTGCTGAAAGCGGTTGATGACAGAATCGCTGGAAAAGCATTAGATTCATCTGCTGAAAGCATTTCTGTTGGAGACAAATCGATTCGTTATCTAAGCATGAATGAACTCTTCAAACTTCGTGATTTCGTTTTGCAGAAGATCGCTGAAGAAGATGAAGAAGAGGGTGATGAAGCAGCAGAAAGCCCAAACAATGAAAAGAAGATCATCTTTAGATGGAGATAATGAACTATGAAATTTATTGACAGATTGAAAAATATTTGGGCAAGTAGTGAAAATGCTCCAGTAAAAGGAAAGAAGTTGAGCCGTTCACTGAAAGGTGGCCGACTCAGCAGACTTACAAGCTGGATTAATGCAACACTGACAAGAGTTAATGCAGATGTCAACGCTGATCTTCTCAATACGATTACTAAATGCAGAGACTTGGCGAAGAATGAACCAATTGTCCGTGCATACCTGTCTGCTTGTCAGAAGAACATAGTTGGTAAGTCAGGCATGACACTGCAATGCCAACTTAAGAAGAATAATGATGAGTTAGACGAGAAGTTGAATGATGAGATAGAATGGGCTTTCTACGATTGGGGAAAAGCGATGAACGGCTTCCTTACAGTTGATGGTCAGACGGGCCACAATGACTTTGATGCATTAATACTTCGTACTCTATTAATTGACGGTGAAGTCTTCATCCGAGTTCATAAAGAAGCAAAAAATCCTTATGGACTTTCATTTGAATTGATTGACAGTGCTTCAATTGATTTCACAAAGATTAGAGAAGCATCACAAAGTCAGAATGCAATTGTTCTTGGAGTTGAGGTTGACAAATACTATAAGCCTGTCGCTTACTACTTGAAACCTCGGAAACAGCACTACTTATCAAGTAGGAGTGCCTGAAAGAGTTCCTGCAAAAGACATCATCCACTTATACAAAAAAGAGTTTCCACAGCAAGTGAGAGGACTTCCTCCGTTTAATGCTGTGCTTGATGACATTAAGCAGATTCAAGATTATCGTGTTGCAGAACTGATGGCCGCTAAAGTCGCTGCTTGTCTTGGAATCTTCTATGAAAGAAATGGGAATACTCCAAAAGGCGACTTTCTTGATGAAGAAGAGAATGAAGACAAAGGAGAATTTGTCCAAGGATTAGAGCCAGGCATGGCATCTATCGCACCAAATGGCTATAGTGTAAAATCGCTTGCTCCAACTCATCCAAACAATGGATATGGTGAATTCAACAAAAGCATATTGAAGCAGATCGCTTCTTCATTAGGAGTAAGCTATGCAAAACTTCTTAAAGACTATGAAGCAGTAAACTACTCTTCATTGAGAGAAGGCACATTAGATGAAGCTGCTTTTTATGCAGAGATGCAGTCATTCTTAATTGAGAATTGGAAGGAAATTGAGTTCAAACTCTTCTTGGAGTCTTACATTGTTAACTGTAAGACAGATTTAAAAGCATCTCAAGTAAATGATCTGCTTAAATACCATATTTGGATAAGTCAGAAACGTGCTTACTTCGACAAAGCTAAAGACATAATAGCAGAGAAGTATGCAATTGAACTTGGACTGAAATCACCTATCATGCTCCTTGAAGAAGAAGGTGTCGATCCTGAAGAAGTGCTGAAGTCATATGCGCTTTGGAAGAGCTTATGTGACAAATACCAACTTGACTTCAAGGCAGAAAATAAAGCGACTTTAGAGCCTGTTGAGACGCAGAGCACTGAAGAAATAGCAAATAAGAATAGAGACTGATAAATATTGAATATATAGAAAAAAAGAGAATATTGACATGGAAAACTACAAAAGAGACTTTACATCAGAAAAAGATGAATTAAAGCAACTTACTTTTTCCATTTGCAGTGATGCTCCTTATGCAAGATATTCTGAGATGAACGGTGAATATGATGAAGTGCTCGTCATTTCAGAAGATTCAGTTGACTTCAGCCGTTTAGGAAGTGGTCATTGCAGTTTTCTTAAAGACCATGACCAATCATTTGTCCTTGGTGTAATCACTAAAGCATGGATTGAAGGAAACAAGGTAAAATGCACTGTTAAGTTTTCAGAACGTGCTGACAGATATGTTAAGGACATTGAGGAAGGCATTCTTACAAATACTTCAATAGGTTACAATATTGAAGACTACTATTGGAAGAACATCAACGGGCGTATGACGATGTATGTGACAAGATTCTTAATTTATGAAGCGAGTTTAGTACGGAGTCCCTGCTGACAATTCCGTTGGTTATCAAAGAAGTTTGGAAACGAAAATGGAAGAAGAAGATAAGAAAAATTGTGAAGAGACTGAAGAGCAGAAAACTGCTCGTGAAGCTGCTGAGAAAGAAGCTCAGGAAAAAGCAGAAAGAGAGGCAAAAGAAGCAGAAGAACGTGCTAAAGCAGAAGAAGAGAAACGTCAAGCTGAAGTTGCAGAAATCCGCTCACTCGCTGAATTGACTGAGACATCTGATCTGGCAGAAAAATACATTAATGAAAATAGAAGCTACAGCGACTTCAAAGAAGCTGTAAAAGAATTTAAAAATACAGAACAAAGAAAACTTAACGTTAAGGAAAATAAAATGGATAATGAAAAGAAGAACTTCTCTTTGACAAAAGCCCTCAATATGTTCACCAAGAACTTCAAGGGCAACATTGAAGAGACCAATGAATACAAAATCATTGAAGAGAATAAGAGAAACCTCGGCATTTCTGATGCTGACATTGTCGTAACCCGTGAAAATCTCCGTGCATTCCCAAACGGCAGCGAATCACTCAATCAGCCAATCTATCGTCCTGATATGTACACTGAGAACCTTCGTCCTCAGAACGTCATTGCAAAGACTGGTTGCAGAGTCGTTGATGTTGATGGTCCATCAATCAACTTCTCAGTCGCTACATCTGGCGTAAATGCTGGTTTCGTTGATGTGAATGGAGAAATCCCATCTGCTGACATGGCATGGTCACTTAAGACGATGCAGCCAAAGAAACTTGGTGCATATGTTGAAATTGACTATAAAGCATTGTTACAAGATCGTCCTTCTATTGAAGGCATCATCACTGATGACATTGTTAAAGGTCTTGACCAAGCTAAAGATGAAGCTATCCTCATTGGCGACGGACAGAACAACAAACCTGTCGGCATTATTGGAACATCTGGAATCAATGAAGTTCCTATTTCTTCAGCATTCACACTTTCAGGTGTGTATGGATTTGAGAAAGAAATCCGTGACAGCAACGACTATGCTGAGAACCTCACATGGGTTATGAACAGCAAGAACTATTACAAGTATGCTACTACTCCTTATAGTGCAACTGAACAGAATCGTATGCTTCTTGAAGATGGGAAGATTATCAATCATCCTGTCGTAATCAGCAATGCTCTTGATGACAATACGATCATCCTCCGGAAACTTCAATGAACTGCTTGTCGCAAACTTTGACGGTATGAGACTTAAAGTTGTTGAAGACGCTGCTTTGAGCAGAAAACAAGCGGTAGAAGTTCAGGCATTTGAAGCGATGGACTGCTTGGTCCGCAGACCAAAATCATTCACCATTTCAAAAGGCGAATAATCTGACAGCATTTTAGCAACTCAATAAAATAAAGACAAATGGGGGATGACAACATCCCCCAACTTCTAAATATGAAAGCATTTCAAAAAGCAATCAATGACATTTTTAAAGACAAGAATTTCCTAGAAGACTGCTTCATAGATGGTATGCTCTATAAGTGCATCTGCTCTTCAATTGAAGATGGAGTTGTCTATGGTGATGCAGGTCTTATAGATGATGTTGGCTTTACACTTTCACTTAATCTCCCACTTCAGCATATTCCAAAGATTGGCCAGAAGGTGAAATTTAGAGATTCATCATACAAAATCTCAAATGTTGTGTATGATTCAGCAAACACTTCAATTGCATTGAACTTGCAGAGTTTGTCTAAGGGATGACGATGAAAGACATCAAGGTCAAATTTAATTATGATACTTCAGATTTTGAGCAGAAAGCGAAAGAAGCTGCTAAAGAGATAAGAGAAGACACATTAGAGACAGTGAAATACTGTGCCAAAGTCTTTGCAAATGCAGCAGCTAAATACACACCGCCTAGCATTGGAAAAAGTTCAATCGAGAAGAAATATTATGAAAGGCCATATTTAGTGCTGATAAGACTTCTTAGAGGTGGTTACGGAAAATATAAAGCCACTGAAGAAGACAGAGAGCAGTTCAATAACGGCATGGTTTATAAAGTGCTCGACACAAGAAAAGGAAGATCTACTACATTCGCTTACTGCAAGACAAAAGGACAGCTTAAGCAGTTGAGAAGAATTGCAAACCGAGGCCTTAGCAGAGTGATGTGGGGTAAGAATCTAGAAGACATCAATGTGAATGTTCCAGCAGTAATTACAAGACTTATTGGAAAATCGCAAAATCTTGAAAGACTTGACTTCAATGAAAACAAACTTATCAATGATGGTGATGCCGTTGGAGTGGAAATTGAGAATAAAGTCGCCAACGTTGAAAGATATGCGAGATTTGCTGAAAAGAAAGGCTATGACAAAGTAAGAAGTGCATTGGCAGTGAGACTAAGGATCATTGCTGAAAAGCAGAAAAATCTATAAGGAGCAAAATGAAAGAGCATGAAATCATAAAGAAAGTGCTGAATGCATTATCAAACATAGAAGATGCTACGGCCATAGAGTCAACAGACTTCACAGAAGAAAGAAGCGACAATATGATTGTAGTAGGGATTGACAGCACAACTCAAGTAAATGTAGGACTTCCAGATTACAGCTATAGACTTCAAATTGTCGTTGATACGTTCATTGAAGGTGACAATGACGGAAGCAAATTTAAGAGCACTTATAATGAAGTTCAGCGTATAATGACACAGTATTTGCTGAATGAAAAATCATTAAGCGATTTGTTTGAAGAAATCCCAGTCGTTGGACTCTTCTTAGAAAATTGTGGCTTCTCTATTGATGACAAATCAAATAGGGCGGTCATTGAATATAATATCATAACATCTTTTTGACGAAATAAATATTAATAAAGAAACTTATATATAAGGAAATTACTATGGCAGATACACGCCCAGCAAGAATATTTGGAGTCACATCAAACCTTAGCGGTCTTGGTGACGGAATCATTGCAAACAGCATTACATTCAACAACACAGTTGACACAGCTGAAGCTCGTGATGAAAAAGGTATGCTGCTTGACTTAGCACCTTATTCACAGAGTGAAGAACTTACTATTGACGGTCTCTTTACCTCAACAGGAGTTGAAGTCGGCAGTAAGATCACTATTGGTGACAAGGACTATTTAGTCAGCAACTCAACAAAGACAGAATCTAACACTGCATTCCAGACCGCACAGGTCACGGCTCGTGGTGGTGATGCTGATACAGTCATTCATGAATTGTCTGGCATTCAAAGTGGCAACTAATTTATGAATTGAGTTAAATTAAAAACAAAGGCTATGCTGAATAATTTTTAGCATAGCCTATTTAATAAGGAGCAAATAATATATGTTTTTTAGTGGACTTCCAAAAAACATTCAAGACGCAATAAAACGGACTCACAAAAGACAAAATCTTCCAAGACAGGTTTGGTCACGATGAAGTTCTTGATGAACTTGATGACGAAAAATTTAATGCAGCAGAGTCATTAAGAGATTTAATGTCCACATTGAACTTTAAATTCAAGTTCAAAGGGAAGACTTACAACAATATTACACCATTGACATGGAGTTATCTCTGGTGCATTGAGTCACCATTTGTCAAAGAGTCACAGAAGAAAGTCACTTCAGCGGATTTAGATTTGTTCTTCTACATATTGGAGAATGGAGTGCATGATGAAGACATCGTTAAGATTGCTGCAAAGTCATTTGGCTGGAGCAAAAATCACGGACTTTCAGAAGATGAAGCAGTCGAGATCATCAACAAACTTATAACGGCATCATTCGCACCGCTTAAGATGTTTCCGGCAACAAATACGAAGATGATGGGAAAGAAGATGTCTTTGTTTGATGCAGATTGGATCACTGGTCTTGTCAGTAAAGTTCATGCAGTGACAGGTCATTCACCAAAATACATTATGAACAAAATGACTCTTACCGCGACTTGCTACTACTACATTCAATATTGTAGAATGCAAGGAGTGCAACAGATAGAAAGACGTCCTGATGAAGAGATATTGAAACTTCAAGACGTTAGAGCTTGTGAACTTATTGCAGATAGACTTCTTGAGCTTAATGTCATCAAAGAAGAGGACAAAGCTGACTTGGTCAAGAAAATGAGTACACCGCCCAACAAATAAATATTACTGTAATTTAATTTAAAGAGATTTTATTTCATGAGCATAAAAGCTAAAATAGAAGTTGACAACAGTGAACTTAAGCAAGGATTTAAGCAAGCTGAAAATACCGCTAAATCTTCAATGAAGAATATAAAGAGCACTGCTGAAGGTGCTGGCGGAACAATGGATAAAATCGCCAAAGGTGCACAGTCAGCATCTAATGCAATGAAAGGCGGTTTTAGTGGTGTAGTTTCTCTTTTAGGAAAACTTGGACCTGTAGGTGCTGTTGTCGCTGCATCTATAACAGTAATTGGAGCGGCTGCTATTGGCACAGTGAATTTAGTCAATAAATTGGCGACTAAACTTAATGACATTGGAAAAGCAGCTAAATCTGTTAATATGACTGCGAATCAATATTTGGCTCTTCAATATGCGAGTGCTAGAGCAGGTGTTGAGATGAATGATGTGCTTTCTCTCATTACTAAAATTGACCAAGCCATGATTAAAGCATCAGAAGGTGAAGGAAAATATAGAGATGCTTTCTACGCATTAGGATTGACATGGAGGGATTTGTCTAGGCTGTCACCTGAAAAGCAGATCATAGCGATGGCTGAAGCAATTGCTAAACTTAGATCTGAAGGAAGAAAAGTTCCTTCTGAAATATTTGATGTCTTCAACAGAAAAGACATTAAGAACTTAAATAAGTTGTCAAATGAAGATGTCGGAAGACTTGTCGCTGAAGCAGGTGCTCTTGGATATGATATTGATGAAGATACAATAAGAGCTGCTGAAGAACTTCAAGATGCTTATGGTGATATAAATCAAAAAGTTGTCGCATGGGCGGCAAACTTAAAAGAAGCCAAGGCTGCAATGAAAGAACTTGCAGAACTTACAAAGAAAACTTCAAAGAACATTGGAGCGGGTGATGGAAGTGTCAAACCTGAATATAGTGATAGATACATTGGCATTAAAGAAGTTGGTATAGATCTTGCAAAAAGTGGAAAACTTTCATTAGAAGAGAAAAGAGATATTCTCCGTGCACAAAAATATGACAGTGTTAGTCGTCATGAATTACTTTATAATGATGCTCAAAGAAGAATTGAGAGAGAAGTAACAAGTCTTACAGGTGATGAACTTCAAAATGAAATTTACAATCTTAAATATGACAAACTTGGAGAAAATCTTCAGAGTGCATTGTTCAAAATTGTTGAAAAATATGATAGCCGTTTTAATGCAGATAATATATGGGCAGTGAAAAGAGATGATGCAAAATCATACATAAGGACAAAAGAAGACATAGCTGCTGATAGAGTTCGTGACCTTGCAGAAGACACAAATCGAGAACTTCTCAAACAAGTTCAATATTATGATTCGATTACAAATAAGATTGGTATTGAATTTGATGTAGAGAGAAAAATACTCGATCTTGAAAAAGAATTGTCAACTGCAACTAGAGGAAAGGTGAACAAATTGGACGAATCAGTGAAGTTGTCAATGAGACAGAATACTGCACTGATGAAGCAGAAAGCTATTGAAGTTGAATTGAAGAAACTTAATGATGCCAAGCAAAAGTCATACAATAAATCTTACATTGACATATTATCAGATGTTGGTGGCAATCAATCTGCATTGTCTTTATTGAATGATTCATTAGAATCAATAGGAAAAAAAGGAATTGGTAAGACTTTTGAAACAGACTTAATAACAAGATTATTGCAAAAGTATTTGAAGGCAGGAAACAAACCATCATTGGAATTATCATTGAGTGATATGCTCGACTATGATCCAAAAATGTTCTATGAGTCATTGAAAGAGACAGCAGACGCATTCAATACTAATTTCAATGTTGATGTCATTAGCAATGATGTCACTGATAAACTCAATGAAGCTCAAGATGCTTATAATGAATTTGCAAGAAGATTAAAATTAGAACCACTGTCGATAGATTTGACATCAGATGATTTTGAAGTTCAAAAGGAACAAATTGATGCTGCAATTAATGCGATGAGAGACTATGAAAAGAATCTTGACTTAATTAAGCAGAAAGAAGAACAGATTGCTAAATTAAATAAAGAGAATCCTAATGGAGATAGTTTAAGAAAATCAAATCTCGCAAATGAAATTGCTGCTCTTCGCTACCCGCTTCAAATATTGCAGAGATTAAAGGATGCAAAAAACTCTGTTGGTGAAATTGAATTGAATAAAACGATTGCACAAAACAATGCAGCATTGCAATTGCAGAATAGAATGAAGAAAAGCACGGGCTTTATGTCTAGTGCTGAATCTGATTTAGAAGAAGCAAGACTAATTAAAGCACAACTTGAAGGAAACAAACTAAAGACAGAAGAACTCAGAAGACAGAATATATTGAAAAAAGCTGGAATTATTGCAACAAAAGAGAATTTAGCACTATATGAAAAAGAACTTAATGCAATAATTGAAGCAGAAGGACAATTGTCCAATGAAAAAATAAAGAAGTCTATGATCGATCAAGCTGAATCTGCACGACTCACCTTAATGGAGAAAAGCAGAAAAGGCCGAGAAGCGTCTTTTGAAAGAATGCTTAAGCAGATGAAAGAAATAAATGGTGAAAATCCACTTAATGACGATCAAATTACTCAAATAAGACGTCTTTCAAATTTAATGTATGACATTCAAAATATTTCAATACCTTCAAGATCAGAAGATGTTATCCATACAAATGAACTTGCATCTAAAGGTGGTTTTGCTTCATCAGTAGTCATTGAAAGAAGAGACAATTCTGAAAGAATCTTAAATATTATTAATAAGATAAATGAACGTGAAGAAGACATTCGTGTCATCATTCGCGACATTCATAACAATAAACTTTAAAGGAGCATTCTAAATGCCAACTAATAATAAAATAAGCTGTTTAGAGCAATTAGTGATTAAATACAAGGGAATCACTAAAGAGACATCATCTCAAGAGCGAATTGTCACAATTGTCTATCAAGGAAGTCGTGAACTTTGTGAAGAAGCGATGACAGAATTGAAGATAAACACTACCGACAAGGAATATGGAAATCTTGAGAGTATGAGAATGACTCAAGATGAAGGGCCGTTCTGGAATTTAGAGTTAAGGTATTCTGTTGACACTACTGGCGTAGGCATACATTCATCAGGAACTTCTTATGGACCAAAACAGTCAGAATTGACCATGAGAACTATTTCAATGCCACTTGAGAGCAAAACGAATTACCGTAAGCATTGGAACTTCGACTTCTATTCAAGTCAGCAGCCAACATCATTTCCACAGACAATATGGGAAATTGCCGATGCAGATAACGATCAAATAAGAGGAACTACATTAGAGTACACAGGCGATCCTTCATTCCTAGAAAGTCATATCTGCTGGGCGTGGGCACAAAGTTATGGTGATCTTCCTCCGCTTCCTCAAGGATATGTTTGGCATAAGCAAAGAGACAGGACAATGCCAGGAGTTGAAGGATATGACTTCCCATCATATGAAATCACTGAAAGTGCTAAGCATGGAAGTGAAAAACAGGCAGGATGGGCGATTAAGAAAAAAGCAGGAAAGATTACAAAACCTGAAAATGGAGACTTTGACATTGTGAAGAAATACGGCGGAAATTGGCTGTGCCAAGGTGCAACGATTCATTATGATCGGTAAATATTGGATTAGTGTCTGTACTTACCTCTATTCACCTGATGGTTGGAATGAAGAATTGTATGACAAATCATAAGGAGAATGCAAATGGAAAAAATAAGATTCAATGAATCAAATCCAAAACTTCCTGAACTTTGTCGTACAGTGAAACAAATATGTAATGTCCTTCCTTCTCTTGACATCAAAGGTGATAATGCAACTACATTCGTTAGTGAGTCAAGATTTGGCAAGATCATTAGAGCGAATCCTAAAGCAGCAAGTGGAATAAGCGGAAATTCAGGAAGCACTTCTGGTGCATACAATGGTCCATGGGCATTCGATGTTGTGACAAACAATGCAGGAACTCAGTTTTTCAGAGTTAAACGTGGTTATTTTGTTAGAAACGGTCTTTATGCAAAGATTAAAGATCATACTTCAGAATATGTGGCAAACTTTGGTTGGCAAGATTTCAACGTCAATAATACATTCGTCAATGATGGCATCTATTATGTTCACATTTATCAAGAATGGGTCTTTTCATCTAAAGCATGGAGAGGCGCAGAACTAAGAGTTACGCAGGATGCACCACCAGAAGGTATTCCATATTCTGCAACAGATCTGTATGGTTATTGTCTGCTTGGATGGGTTAGAAAGAC
>JAEEGL010658051.1_pt1 | contig 20058 bp, 18 predicted proteins | sample 9134231 | NCBI WGS metagenome assembly JAEEGL01 (sample SAMN16246548, study PRJNA631951) | gut metagenome | biome: gut microbiome; feature: rumen; material: fiber-attached | host: Bos | place: Iran: Karaj | collected 2018-10
ATATTAAAAGAGTTATAGCAACAGAAGATGATGAGATCTATTTTCAAAAGGTAGAAGAAAATAAAGGTTACTTGTATGTTAATGGCAAAATGGAAAGTAATAACATATTAGAATTTGGACAGTTTAAAACTATTATTGATAATTATTCAATAGATATTGCTAATGAAACTGATTTGACATATAAAATACCTAAAAATAAATTGCTTGTATTAGGAGATAATAGAGTTAAATCCAAAGATTCTAGATATTTTGGATTAATAGATGAAAAAGATGTTTATGGAAAAGTAATATTTAGATTATATCCATTTAATAAAATGAAGTTTTTTTAAAAAGGAGTATTTATGAGTGATTCAAATATTAATATAAATTCAAATATTAATTGGTTCCCTGGTCACATGGCTAAGGCCAAAAGAGAAATAATTGAATCACTTAAGAAAGTAGATATTGCCTTTCTATTATTTGATTCAAGAATTCCATATTCAAGCTTAAATCCTATGCTTGATGAAATTCTGGGAAATAAGCCTAGATTAATATTATTAAATAAAGCTAATGTCGCTGATAAAAGTATAACTAAAGAGTGGATGGATTATTATAAAAATAAAGGATACATTGCTTTAGATATAGATTCTATTAGTGGATATAATGTTAATAAGATTACCCAATATGCAGCTAAGGCTTTAACTGAATTATTCAAAAAAAGAGAAGTTAAAGGCATAAAATCAAAAGAAATAAAGGCAATGATTTTAGGTATACCTAATGTAGGTAAATCAACATTGATTAATAAGCTTGCAAAAAGAAAAGCTTTAAATGTTGGAGATAAGCCAGGTGTTACTAAAGCTCAAAGTATGGTTAGAGTTTCTGATGATTTGATATTATATGATACACCAGGTGTATTATGGCCTAAGTTTGAAGACCAAGAGGTTGGTATAAAGCTTGCTATATGCTCATCAATTAGAGATGAGATATTAGACTTAGAATATTTAACTTTATATGCACTTAATTATTTAGTAAAGAATTATAAGGATTTATTGGAAAAAAGATATGAAATAAATATTGAATCTGAAGATCCTAATGAAATATTAGATTTGATTTGTGTTAAAAAAGGTTGCTTATTAAAGGGTGGATTACCTGATAGATTAAGAGCATCTAAAATGATAATTAATGACATTAGAAATGTAAGAATCGGGGCGATTAGTTTTGAAAAGCCAGAATAAAGAAGAAGTTAATTTATATAAATTCGAAGAAGAATTATATGATGAAGGATATCAAAATATTTGTGGTATTGATGAGGCAGGTAGAGGACCTATAGCTGGACCTGTAGTTGTTGCTGGATGTATATTACCTCCATTCTTAAGAATTGATGGTATTAATGATTCTAAAAAATTAACTGCTAAAAAAAGAGAAGAATTATATAAAATAATTGTTAGAAATGCATTAGCATATAAGGTTGTATTTATAAGTGAAAAAGAAGTTGATGATTTAAATATTTATAATGCAACTAAAAAAGGTATGCTACAAGTTTTAGATGAAATTGAAATTAAGCCTGATTATGTTTTGATAGATGCAATGCCTTTAGGTGAATTAAAAACATCTAATAAATCAATTATTCATGGTGATGCTTTAAGCGCATCTATAGCTGCAGCTTCAATTTTAGCTAAGGTAACAAGAGATCATTATATGGAAAAGATGGATTTAAAATATCCTAATTATGGCTTTAGTAAAAATAAAGGATATGGAACTAAATCTCATTTTGAAGCATTAGAAAAATATGGTCCATGTAAAATACATAGAAAAACATTCTTTCCAGTTTCTAAATATTATTCAAAACAATTATCTATTGATTTTGAAGAAGAAGTTAAGGAAGACTAACTTTTATTTGAAATTATAAAAAATAAGTATATAATTATAGTGTATAATTAAGGAGGGCATAAATATGTCAAGACAACATAAAAGTATTGTAGAATTTAAATTTGATACACAATTATTAGTTAATATTGAAGATAAGGATGTAGATGATACAGAAGATGAATTAAGAGAATACATTTTAACTAAATTGGTTGGTGATTCTCTAGTATTAGCTGGATTTGAAGATGACGATGATGAAGGAAATCCTGCTAACTTTATTAAGATTCATTTCCATACAAATGAACCATGGTTATTATTAGCTCATTGCCAAGAAGAACTTGGTGATATTTATGATGTTGTTATCGAGAATATGCAACGTCAAGCTGATGGCTTAAAAGGATAGAAAGAATGCTTTAGCGATTGCTAAAGCTTTTTTATTTAGATATTAACTGCAACTATTCGTAGTTGCAAATATTTATAATAAAATATAAAATATAAATAGTGATATAAGGAGGGTAAATTATGATTGGTGATTTACATTATAAGAATTATATTGGTAGTATAGAATATTCAGAAGAAGATAATATTTTATATGGTAAAGTAGTTGGAATAAGATCTTTAATTTTGTATGAAGGTAAAGATGTAGATGAACTTCGCAAAGATTTTCATAATGCTGTAGATTTATATTTAGATGATTGTAAAAAGAACGATATAGAACCTGAAAAATCATATAAAGGATCATTTAATATTAGAATTGACCCAACTCTTCATATGGAATATGCAACATATGCATTAAAGAATAATACTTCATTAAATAAATTAGTAGAAGAAGCTATGATGGCTTATGTTAAAAAACTATACCATAAATCAAATGCCTAGCTATAGGCATTTTTTATTGTTTAAATTTATTTAAAACAATGTTATAATATTACTTACAGGAAGGCGATGATATTATGAAATATGTAATTACAATTGGACGTGAATATGGTAGTGGTGGTAGATTTATCGGAAAGAAAGTCGCCGATATGCTAGGTATTCCTTTTTATGATAATGAATTAATAACTGAAGCATGTAAGGATTCTGGCTTATCTCCTGCAGTATTTGAAACATTTGATGAAAAGACAGATGGATTCTTTTCTGGAGCTGGTATGTATAGCTATGATATAAGCTTATCTCAAAAGGTATTCTTAGCTCAATTTGATGCTATAAAGAAGATCGCAGATAAAGAATCATGTGTTATTGTTGGTAGATGTGCAGATTATGTTTTAAGAGATGTACCAAACGTATGTAACATATTTATATGTGCACCTATGGATGAAAAAATAAAAAGAGCAGTTGAATTCTATGGATTAAATCCAGAAAAGGCTGCGTCTCAAATTATTAAAAAAGATAAAAAGAGAAAAGGATATTATAATTTTTACACTGATTTAGATTGGGGTAAAGCTTCTAATTATGATTTATGTATCAATTCGAAGCTAGGTATTGATAACTGTGTAAATGTTATTGTTAATTTTGTAAAGGAAAGATTCAATCTTGAGTGATAGATTTAATGAATATGCTACATATATAATTAAATCTATAAATTTAAGGCAAAATCAATCAGTTGAGATTGTAACCCCAAGTGAATGTGTATATTTTGCAGAAAGATTATTAAAAGAATTATTATCATATACACATGACATTTACCTTACTATAACTAATTCTAAAAGAGAAGATAATCCTCATTTAGATGATAGTTTTTATGATAGGATGATAGAAAAGGAGTTTGTAAGAATAACAATTACATCTCCTTTTACTTTGTCTAGGGATAATTATTATTTAGATTTACAATCAGCTAAATTAAAAGATTATTTTCATAAAAACATATCTCAACGAACTATGGTTGCGATACCTAATAATAAATGGGCTAGCAATCTAGGAATAACCTTAGGTGAATTATTAGATAAGATTGTTAATATAGCATTAAGAGAAAACAAATTAAGTAAATATATAGATAAATTATATGATCTAGATATTAGATATTTACATATTAAAACAGGTATAGGAACTGATCTATTAATTGAAACTATAAAAGGATTTAAATTCAATACAGGTATATTAAAGACAAAGAAGGGTATTGAATTTAAAGCTAATATACCATCACTAGAGATTTATACATCTCCTAGTAAATATGGTGTTATTGGTAAAATAGTTGGAAGTAAGCCTTTATATATTAAAGATAGATTAATTGGAACATTTCAATTAGAATTTAATGAAGGTAAAGTTATTAAATCAATTGGATTAGATTCTGTATTAAGATTAGATGATAGTATGTATTATTTAGGTGAAATAGGTTTAGCAGAATATGATGATGAAGTATTTTGTTCAACTATAATTGATGAAAATTTATCTACTCATATAGCTTTAGGTAATTCTTATAAGTTTGGTATACCTTCAAAATATCATGATGATTTAAATTATTCTGAATATCATGTTGATTTACCAATAGGTACAAGTGATATGTTAATTGAGGCTAAAGATAAAGAAGGGAATATTATTACTATCTTCAAAGATGGTAATTTTATATTTGAATAATATGTATGAAGTAGATATCCATTCAAATAAAGAAACAGTAGAAGTAGCTTTATATAACCTAAAGATTGCTATTAATATGGCTAGAAAAGAACCTGATAGATTATTAAAGGTAGTTGTAGGATATGGTAGTACTGGTAAGACTCATAAGATAAAGACATCTGTTATAGATATTTTAGAAGAATATAAGAATAATAAATTTATTAAGGATTATTTACTTGGAGAAAATATTGATATTTTTAATGTAAAATATCAGAATTTTAAGGGAAAAGATATGATTCCAAATAAAGAAAAATCGCTAAACAAAGGGATTATTTTGATATTAGTTTAATAAAACGTTTTCAACCATTTGAATTTAATTTGATAAATTTGTAAAAAATATTTAATTTTAAAATTTTATTCTAATTATTTTTAGAAATATTGAATATTATTTTATGAAACTAAAATTATCATAAAATTCTATACAAAAAGCACTTTTTATTTAATTGACAAAAAAATTCTAAGTGTTATAATAATTAAGAATTTTAATAAAAAAAGCCTATATATTTATATATAGGGAGGGGTAGGTGAATTATGGCTAGACATACGCTATCTGTATTAGTAAACAATCATATGGGTGTATTATCTAGAGTTGCAGGCTTATTCAGTAGACGTGGCTACAATATTGATAGCTTATCAGTAGGCGCAACTGAAAATAAGAATATTTCTAGAATGACATTGGTTGTTGAATGTGAGGATGACATTTATTCACAAATTAAGAATCAATTATCTAAATTAATGGATGTAATTAAAATCTGTGAATTTACAGATGATGATTCTGTTAAGAGAGAGCTAGCATTAATAAAAATTGATGCGATGAGCTCTAAGCGTAGTCAAATACTTGAGATTGCTAATATATTTAGAGCTCACGTAGTTGATGTTGCAAACAACACAATTATATTGGAAATTACAGGTGACCAAGCAAAGGTATCTGCGTTAATTTCAATGCTTGACGAATACGGAATTAAAGAAGTTATTCGTACAGGCGTTACAGCAATCGCTAGAGGCGATGTAGAATTAAAAAATATATAAAAGAGGAAAAGAAGAGGTTATTAAAAATGGCAGAAGCAAGAATTTTTTATGAAAAAGATTGTGATTTAAATTATTTGAAAGGTAAGACAGTAGCAATTATCGGTTATGGTTCTCAAGGACATGCACATGCATTAAACTTAAAAGAATCTGGCGTTAATGTTATTGTTGGTCTTTATGAAGGATCAAAGTCTTGGGCTAAGGCTGAAGCTCAAGGTTTGAAGGTTTATACTACAGCTGAAGCAGCTAAGTTAGCTGATATCATTATGATTTTAATTAATGATGAAAAGCAAAAGGCTATGTATGAAAAGGATATAGCTCCAAATCTAAAGCCTGGTAAGATGTTAATGTTCGCACATGGCTTTAACATTCACTATGGTCTAATCAACCCACCAAAGGGTGTAGATGTAGCTATGATTGCTCCTAAGGCACCTGGTCATACAGTAAGAAGTGAATATCAAGCTGGTAAGGGTACTCCATGTTTAGTTGCAGTTGAAAGAAATGAAACTGGTAAAGCATTAGAAATTGCTTTAGCTTATGGTGCTGGTATCGGTGGTGCAAGAGCTGCAATTCTTGAAACTACATTCAAGACTGAAACAGAAACTGACTTATTCGGTGAACAAGCAGTATTATGTGGTGGTGTTAGTGCTTTAATGCAAGCTGGTTTCGAAACATTAGTTGAAGCTGGATATGATCCAAGAAATGCATATTTCGAATGTATCCATGAAATGAAGTTAATCGTTGACTTAATTTATCAATCAGGCTTCGCTGGTATGAGATATTCAATTTCTAATACAGCTGAATATGGTGATTATATCACTGGACCAAAGATTGTTACTGAAGAAACTAAGAAGGCTATGAAGAAGGTATTAGCTGATATCCAAGATGGTACATTCGCTAAGGATTTCTTATTAGATATGTCTTCAGCTTCTGGTCAAGTTCATTTCAATGCTTTACGTCAAAAGGCTGCTAACCATCCAAGTGAAAAGGTTGGAGCTGAAATTCGTAAGTTCTATAGTTGGAATAACGAAAAAGACAAATTAATTAATAACTAATTTTTATAAAAATATAATAAAGCAAATAGTGAGAGCGAAAGGTCGCTTTCACTTTTGTTATATTAAATGGGGGTGATTCTTTGAAGGTCGAAGTGTTTGACTCTACATTAAGAGATGGTGCTCAAGCTCAAGGAATAAGTTTTTCTGTTAGTGATAAAATCAAAATCACTAAGTGTTTAGATGACTTAGGAATTGACTTTGTAGAGGCTGGTAATCCAGGAAGTAATCAAAAGGATTTAGAATTCTTTAAAGAAGCAAATAATATAAAATTTAATCATACTAAGCTTGTTGCGTTTGGTTCAACTAGAAGATGCAATATTAAGCCAGAAGATGATGCTAATCTAAATGCATTAATTGATGCAGGTACAGATTATGTTTGTATTTTTGGTAAAACAAGTAGCTTCCATGTTGAGCATATTATTAATACAACATTAGAAGAAAACTTAATTATGATTAAAGATTCAATTGAATATCTAGTTTCAAAGGGTAAAGAAGTATTCTTTGATGCTGAACATTTCTTTGATGGCTATAAGGCAGATAAGGAATATGCAATTAAAGCATTAAAGACTGCAGAGGCTGCAGGTGCTTCACGTATTATCTTATGTGATACAAATGGTGGTACATTCCCTGATGAAATGAAGGATATCATTAGTGATGTTAAAAAGAATATCAATGTTAAATTAGGTATTCATTGTCACAATGATTGTGGTATGGCTGTTGCTTTATCAGTTCTTGCTGTAAAGGATGGAGTTTACCAAGTTCAAGGAACATTCCTAGGATATGGTGAAAGATGTGGCAATGCTAATTTATCTGCAATAATTGCCAATCTTGAATTAAAGCTAGGTTATGAAGTATTACCTAAGGGAAATATTTCTAAATTAACTTCAACTGCTAGAGAAGTAGCTGAAATATCTAATTTCAAGCTTCAACATAATTTACCTTATGTTGGTTCTAGTGCGTTTGCTCATAAGGCTGGTATGCATATTGATGGAGTTTATAAAAATTCTAAATCATTTGAGCATATCAATCCTGAGTCTGTTGGAAATGAAAGAAAGTTCTTAATTAGTGAGGTTGCAGGTAAATCTACAGTTATCGCGAAGATTAATAAAATTTATCCTAATATTTCAAAGGATGATAAGAGATTATCTGAAATCATTGAAACAATTAAGAATTTAGAATATGCTGGTTATCAATTTGAAGGTGCTGATGCATCATTTGAATTGATAGTTCATAAAGTTTTTGGAAACTTCAAGCAATTCTTTGAGGTTGTTGATTTCAAAACAATTGGTGAAGGTCCAAGTTTAGAAGAAAAGTATTCTGCATCAGCTATCATTAAAGTAGCTGTTGGAGATACAGTAGAAGTTACTGCCGCAAACGGTGATGGCCCAGTTGATGCTTTAAATGAAGCATTAAGAAAGGCTATCGGTAGATTCTATCCATCACTTAATAATGTTACATTATCTGATTATAAGGTAAGAATATTAGATGGTAAGGAAAGTGCTACAGCAGCGATGACAAGAGTTATTATTGAATCTACAGATGGAAAATTAACATGGTCTACTGTAGGTGTATCAAGAGATATTATTGAAGCTTCATTCAAAGCTTTAATAGATTCAATAGAATATAGATTATTTAAGGAGAACAATTAATATGGGAATGACACAAAGTCAAAAAATATTGGCTGCTCATGCTGGTTTAGACAAAGTTGAAGCAGGTCAATTAATTGAAGCAAATCTTGATTTGGTTCATGGTAATGATATTACTACACCAGTTGCTATTAAGGAATTTAATAAAATTGGTGTAAAGGATGTATTTGATAAGGATAAGGTTGTAATTGTTCCTGATCACTTTACTCCAAATAAGGATATTAAATCTGCAGAACAATGTAAGTTCATTAGAGAATTTGCTAGAGAAAAAGATTTAACAAATTATATGGAAGTTGGTCAAATGGGTATTGAACATGCAATTATTCCTGAAAAAGGTTTAGTTGTAGCTGGTGATTTAACTATTGGTGCTGACTCTCATACTTGTACATATGGTGCTTTAGGTGCTTTTTCAACAGGTGTTGGTTCAACTGATATGGCTTGTGGTATGGCTACAGGTAAAGCATGGTTCAAGGTTCCATCTGCATTAAAGTTTAATTTAATTGGAAAGCCTGCATTTGGTATTTCTGGTAAGGATGTTATTCTTCATATTATTGGAATGATCGGTGTTGATGGTGCTTTATATAAATCAATGGAATTTGATGGTGAAGGCTTAAAGTATTTATCAATGGATGACCGTTTCTCAATGGCTAATATGGCTATTGAAGCTGGTGCTAAGAATGGTATCTTTGCAGTAGATGAAAAGACATTAGAATATTGTAAGGAACATTCAAAGAAGACTCCTAGAGTTTATAAAGCTGATGCTGATGCAAAATATGATAAGGTTTATGATATTGATTTATCAAAGATTAAACCAACAGTAGCATTCCCTCATTTACCTGAAAATGCTCATACAGTTGATGAGGCTGTATGTAAGAATACAAAGATTGACCAAGTAGTAATTGGTTCTTGTACAAATGGTAGAATGGAAGATTTAAGAGTTGCTAGAGATATTCTTAAGGGTAAGAAGGTTAATAAGTATGTACGTTGTATTGTACTTCCTGGTACTCAAAAGATTTATTTACAAGCAATTATGGAAGGTATAGTTCAAGATTTAGTTGAAGCTGGTTGTGTATTCTCAACTCCAACATGTGGTCCATGTCTAGGTGGTCATATGGGTATATTAGCAGCTGGTGAAAGATGCGTTTCAACTACAAATCGTAATTTCGTTGGTCGTATGGGCCATGTTGATAGTGAAGTTTATTTAGCTTCACCTGCGACTGCAGCTGCTTCAGCAATTGCTGGTTATATTGCAGATCCAAGAGAATATATGGAGGAAAAGTAAGATGCAAGCTAAAGGAAAAGTTTTAAAGTATGGTAGTGACATCGATACAGATGTTATCATTCCAGCTAGATATTTAAATACATCAGATCCAAAGGAATTGGCAAGTCACTGCATGGAAGATTCAAAAGAAGATATCAATGCAGGTAAGAAACCTTTTGCACAAAGAGTTCAAGTAGGTGATATTATTGTTGCTGATAAGAACTTTGGATGTGGTTCATCAAGAGAGCATGCTCCACTTGCTATTAAGACTTGTGGTGTTTCATGCGTAATCGCAAAGACATTTGCTAGAATTTTCTATCGTAATTCAATTAACATTGGTCTTCCTATTATGGAATGTCCTGAAGCTGTTGATGATATTAAAGATGGTGATGTTGTTTCTGTTAATTTTGATACTGGTGTTATCACTAATGAATCAACTGGTAAAAGCTTCCAAGCTGCACCATTCCCACCATTTATGCAAAACATTATTGCTAAGGGTGGCTTAATCAATAAAATTAAAGGAGAATTAAAATAATGGCAGAGTTTAATATTGTTACTTTACCTGGCGATGGTATTGGTCCAGATATCGTAAGAGAAGCAGTTAAGGTTATGAACAAGGTTGGAGAAATCTATGGTCATAAGTTTAATATTATTGAAAAGAGAATGGGTGGTATCGCTATTGATATGGATGGTACATCACTTCCTCAAGATACAATTGATGCAGCATTAAAATCTGATGCTGTATTACTAGGTGCTGTTGGTGGTCCTAAGTGGGATCATTTAACTAATGGCGATAGACCAGAAAAAGGTTTATTAGGTATTCGTGGTGCTTTAAAGTTATATGCTAACTTAAGACCTGCAGTATTATATAAGCAATTACAACATACTTCACCATTAAAGCCAGAAATCATTGGTGAAGGATTAGATATTTTAGTTGTACGTGAATTAACTGGTGGTATGTATTTTGGTGAAAAGGCTAATTCACCTGCATATAACCCAACTAAGCCTGATTGCTGGGCATCAGACTTAGAGAAGTATTCAGTATATGAAATTGAAAGAATTTTACGTACTGGTTTTGAAGCTGCTCAAAAGCGTCAAAAGAGATTATGTTGTGTACATAAAGCAAATGTATTAGAGTCATCTAGATTATGGAGAGCTGTTTTCGAAAGAATTAAGACAGAATATCCTGATGTAGAAACTTCTGATATGTATGTTGATAATGCAGCTATGCAATTAGTTAGAAATCCAAGACAATTCGATGTTATCGTTACATCAAATATCTTCGGTGATATTTTAACTGATGAAGCATCTCAAGTTGCTGGTTCAATTGGTATGCTAGCTTCTGCATCTTTAGGTGCATCAAAGTTAGGCTTATATGAACCAATTCATGGTTCAGCTCCAGATATCGCTGGTAAGAATATTGCTAACCCTCTAGCAACAATTTTATCTGTTCCTATGATGTTTAGATATTCTTTAGGCTTAATGAAGGAAGCTGATGCTATTGATAAGGCTGTTAATGCCGTATTAGATGCTGGTTGGAGAACTGGTGATATTAAGTCAAAGGATACTCCAGCTGATAAGATTGTTGGTACAAAGGAAATGGGCGATTTAGTTGTCGCTGCTTTAAAGTAATATAAAAAAAATCAAATTAAAATGGGGTGTTTTTATGAAGAGTGATGCAGTAAAGAAGGGCTTCGAAAGAGTTCCTAATAGAAGCTTATTCAAGGCATTAGGTTTAACTGATGAAGAAATTGATAGACCACTAATTGGTGTTGTTTGTGCTAAGTCAGAAATAGTTCCAGGTCATATGTGGTTAGATAAGATTGCTGATGCAGTTAAGAGAGGAATTATTATGGCAGGTGGTACACCAATTGAAATTCCTGCAATAGGTGTATGTGATGGTATCGCTATGGGACATGTTGGTATGAAATATTCACTTGTCACAAGAGAATTAATAGCTGATTCTGTTGAATGTATGGCTTTAGCTCATGCATTAGATGGTTTAGTATTAATTCCTAACTGTGATAAGATTGTTCCAGGTATGCTAATGGGTGCTTGTCGTATTAATTTACCAACTGTAGTATGCTCAGGTGGTCCTATGCTTGCTGGTCGTATGAATGGTCATAAAACATCATTATCTTCAACTTTTGAAGCTGTTGGTAAATTCAATTCTGGTAAGATTGATGAAAAAGAATTAAAGGAATGGGAAAATAATTCTTGTCCTGGTTGTGGCTCATGCTCTGGTATGTATACAGCTAACTCAATGAACTGTATGTGTGAAGTATTAGGTATTGCTTTACCAGGTAATGGTACTATTCCTGCAGTATATGCTGCACGTATTCGTAATGCTAAATATTCAGGTATGGCTATTATGGATATGGTTAAGAAGGATATCAAGATTCGTGATATCTTAACAGAAAAAGCATTTATTAATGCATTAACAATGGATATGGCACTTGGTTGTTCAACAAACACAATGCTACATTTACCAGCTATAGCTCATGAAGCAGGAGTTCATATTGATTTAGATATCGCTAATGAAATCTCATCAAAGACACCTAATTTATGTCATTTAGCACCTGCAGGTCCTACATATATGGAGGATTTAAATGAAGCAGGTGGTGTTCCTGCAGTAATGAAGGAATTATCTAAGATTAACGCTTTAAACTTAGATTTACCTACAGTTACAGGTAAAACTATTAGAGAAAATATTGAATTTGCATTCAATAAGAATCCTGAAATTATTAGAACAATTGATAATCCATATTCAAAGATTGGTGGAATTGCTGTATTAAAGGGTAATTTAGCATTAAATGGATGTGTTGTTAAGCGTGGTGCTGTAGCACCTGAAATGTTAAAGCATACAGGTCCTGCAAAATGCTATAACTCTGAGGAAGAAGCAATCGCTGCTATCGATGGTGGAAAGATTCAAAAGGGTGATGTTGTAGTTATTCGTTATGAAGGTCCTAAGGGTGGTCCTGGTATGAGAGAGATGCTAGCTCCAACTTCTAGAATTGCTGGTATGGGTCTTGATAAGGATTGTGCATTAATCACTGATGGTAGATTCTCAGGTGCAACTCGTGGAGCATCAATTGGACATGTTTCACCAGAAGCAGCTGAAGGTGGATTAATTGGATTAGTTCAAGATGGAGATTTAATTGAAATCGATATTATTGGCTGTACAATTAATTTAAAAGTATCTGATGAAGAAATTGCAAAACGTAAGAAGAATTATGTAATGCCTAAGAAGGAAGTAAAAGGTTATCTAAAGAGATATGCTCAATTAGTAACATCAGCTTCAACAGGTGCTGTATTTAAAGATTAATAAGAGGTGATTTTATGAAACTTAACGGTTCACAAATCATTGTAGAATGTTTAGTAGAGCAACAAGTTGATACTATTTTCGGTTATCCTGGTGGTGCTGTACTTAATATTTATGATGAATTATATAAGAATTCAGATAGAATTAAGCATGTTTTAACTAGTCATGAGCAAGGTGCATCACATGCTGCAGATGGTTATGCAAGATCAACTGGTAAGGTTGGTGTATGTCTTGCAACATCTGGTCCTGGTGCGACTAACCTTGTAACTGGTATTGCAACTGCATATATGGATTCAAGTCCAGTTGTTGCTATTACTGGTAATGTTACAAATAGCTTATTTGGTAAGGATTCCTTCCAAGAGGTTGATATTGCTGGTATTACAATGCCTATTACAAAACATAATTTTATCGTTAAAGATATTAAAGATTTAGCTGATACATTAAGAGAAGCATTTAGAATTGCTCGTTCAGGTAGACCTGGTCCAGTATTAGTTGATATCCTAAAGGATGTTACTGCTCCTAATAATCTTTATGAATATGAACCTAAAAAGATTGATATTTGGAAAAAGGATAAGGTTAAACCTATCGCTAAGGTTAGTGAAGAAGAAATTAAAGCTGTTGCTGAATTAATTAATAATGCTGAAAAGCCATTCATTTATGCTGGTGGTGGTATTATTCGTTCTTGTTCAAGCAAGGATTTAAATGAATTCGCAACTATGATGAATATTCCAACTGCTACATCATTAATGGGTATTGGTGCTTTCAATCAAAAGAGTGATTTATCAACTGGCTTAATTGGTATGCATGGTACAGTTGCTTCTAATAAGTGTGTAGTTGAATGTGATTTATTATTAGCTTTAGGTGTTAGATTCTCTGATAGAGTATTATCTAATCATAAGCATTTCGCTGAAAATGCTAAGATTGTTCATGTTGATATTGATCAAGCTGAAATTGATAAGAATATTAAGGATGATTATGCTTTAGTTATGGATCTAAAGGAATTCTTCGAAAGAGTTAAACCATATTTAAAGCCTAAGAAGAATCCTATTTGGTTATCATTAGTTGATTCATGGAAGAATATATTCACTGAAAATCAATTATCTTCATCATTAAAGCCTAGATATTTTATGGAAGCTATTGATGAAGCTACAAATGGTGATTGTTTCATTTGTACAGAAGTAGGACAACATCAATTATGGGCTGCTCAATATTTTAAATATACTATGCCAAATAGATTAATCACATCTGGTGGTTTAGGTACAATGGGCTTTGGTATGGGTGCTTCAATTGGTACTCAATTTGGTAATCCAAATGCTTATGTATTTAATATTTCAGGTGATGGTTCATTTAGAATGAATTTTAATGAGCTTTTAACTATTTCTAAATATAATTTACCTATTTGTGTTGTTGTAGCAAATAATGGCGTTTTAGGTATGGTTAGACAATGGCAAACAGCTTTCTATGGTAAGAGATATTCAAATACAATTTTGGATACAGTATTAGATTATGAAGCTTTAGCTAAGGCTACTGGTGTTGATTATTATTACGCAGACACTAGAAAAGCTTATAAGGATGCTATAGATCAAATCATTAAGAATAGAAGACCTGCGTTAGTTAATGCTATTGTAGATACTGATGAAAAGGTATTACCATTTATTGCTCCTGGTAAGCCAATCGATGATATGATGTTAAAGTAAAAAAATAACCTTGAGAATTATATATCTCAAGGTTTTTCTTTTTCTATTAATTGTTTTTATTGTAATAATTATTTAATGCAGATATTAAAGCGTAAATAGAAGCTGCGATAATATCCTCATGAATACCAGTTCCCCAGAATTCTTCATCACCAAATTTAACTGAAACATAGGCAGCTGCCTCAGCACGAGAAGTAGAATCTAAAGAGTGCTCGCTATAATTTGTTAAAGTATAATCTAAATTATAAGTTTTCTTTAATGCATTTGATATAGCATCAAGTCTACCAGTACCTTCAGCTAAATCATTATTAATCTTACCATTGAAAGAAGTAGAAAGCATTACTTTGAATGTTTGACCTTCTCTAATGAAATGATATTCTTCAAGCTTTAATGGGGTCTTTAAATTAACGAAATTCTCTAAGAAAATTGATTGAACATCATTTGGAATTAATTCCTTATGTTCCTTATCAGAAACATCTTTTACCTTATAACCAACAGTTTCTCTCATCTTTTGTGGAATCTCTAAACCGAAATTAGTTTCTAGGATATAACAAATACCACCCTTACCAGATTGAGAATTGATTCTAATAACATCAGCTGAATATTCTCTACTAACATCCTTAGGATCTAGTGGAAGATATGGAACACTCCAAGTCTTTAATTTATTTGTTCTATGGTATTTAATACCCTTAGATATAGCATCTTGATGAGAACCAGAGAATGCAGCGAATACGAATTTACCACTATATGGTTGTCTTTCATATACTCTCATTTCTGTAACTGATTCATATAATTTTTGAATTGCAGGTAAATCAGAGAAATCAAGCTTAGGATCTATACCATGTGTATATAGATTCATTGCTAGAGTAATAACATCAACATTACCAGTTCTTTCACCATTACCAAATAGACAAGCTTCAACTCTATCAGCGCCAGCTAATTGAGCTAATTCAGCACAAGCTACACCAGTACCACGGTCATTATGTGGGTGAGTAGAAATAATTATTGAATCTCTATTATGGATATATTTATCAAAATATTCAATTTGTGAAGCGTAAACATGAGGCAAGCTCATTTCTACAGTTACAGGTAGATTAAGAATAAGCTTTCTTTCTGGAGTTGGCTTAAATACATCAACTACAGCGTTACATACTTCAAGTGCATAATCCATTTCTGTACCTGTGAATGATTCAGGTGAATATTCAAAGAAGAAGTTACCGTTTGTTTCTTTAGCTAAATCAACTAATAATTTAGCTCCTTCAACTGCAATATCAAGAATTTCCTCTTTAGATTTTTTGAATACCTGTTCTCTTTGAGCCTTAGAAGTAGAATTATATAAGTGTACAATTGCACGCTTGCAGCCTTCCAAAGCCTTGAATGTTTTCTTTATAATATGAGGTCTAGCTTGAGTAAGAACTTGAATTGTAACATCATCAGGAATTAAATCACCATCGATTAATGTTCTTAAGAATTCATATTCTGTTTCTGAAGCTGCAGGGAAACCAACTTCGATTTCCTTAAAACCAATTTTAACTAATAAATTAAAAAACTCTATTTTTTGATCTAAAGTCATAGGTTTAATCAGTGATTGGTTACCATCTCTTAAATCAACGCTACACCAAATTGGTGCTTTATCAATATAATCTTTTTTAACCCAGTCATAACATTCAACTGGTGGCATGAAATAGCCTCTAAAATATTTTTCGTATCCTTTCATAATAAACCTCCTCAAAAAATATATAAAGTATTATATCAAAAAGATATAATATAGTCAATTTTTCGTTTCATTTTTTATTTAAATATGATATATTACTAGTGGAATTTTTTAGGTGGTAAGATTATGAGTGTATTAAAATGTGATAATGTATCATTTTCATTTGGAAATAGAACTATACTTGAAGACGCATCTTTTGTTATGCAAAAAGGTGAACATATTGGCTTAATTGGTTTAAATGGTGAAGGTAAAACTACATTCATTAAAATGATTACTGGTGAATTAACACCAGATCAAGGAAAAATTGAATGGGCTAAAAGAATAACAACTGGATATTTAGATCAATATACTAAATTAACTCCAGGTAAAACTATTCGTGATGTATTAAAAGAAGCATTTAAGCATATGTATGAGTTAGAACAAGAAATGAATACATTATATGAAAAAATGTGTGATTGCACTGAAGAAGAAATGAATATGTATCTAGAAGATACAGGTGAAATTCAATCTGAATTAGAATCTTCTGGATTTTATACAATAGACGCGACTATTGAAGAAACAGCCAATGGCTTAGGCTTAGGTGATATTGGCTTAGATAGAGATGTTAGTGAATTATCTGGTGGTCAAAGATCAAAAGTATTATTAACTAAACTAATCTTAGAAAAACCTATGATATTAATCCTAGATGAGCCTACTAACTTCTTAGATGAGGATCAAATTAACTGGCTTAAAAATTATTTAGCTAATTATGAGAATGCATTTTTATTAGTTTCACATGATATTCCATTCTTAAATTCTGTTATAAATGTTATTTATCATATGGAAGATGGTTTATTAACTAGATATACTGGTAATTATGATAATTACATGGAAATGTATGAAATTAAAAGAAGAAACCAAAATATCGCTTATGAGAAACAACAAAAAGAAATCCATAAGCTTCAAGAATTTATAAATAAAAATAAAGCTCGTGTAGCTACTACAGATTTAGCTAAATCAAGACAAAGAATTCTTGATAAGATGGAAATAATAGATAAAGCTAAAGAACAAATAAAGCCTACATTCAAATTTAAAGAAGCTAAATCTTCTGGTAAATTTGTATTTAGCTGTGAGAACCTTGTAATAGGTTATAATGAGCCTTTATCAAAACCAATTACTTTAAATATTGAACGTGGAGATAAAATAGTATTTAAGGGTGCCAATGGTATTGGTAAATCAACATTATTAAAAACATTATTAAATATTATTCCACCACTATCTGGTAAATGTGCAATGGATTATAATATTCATTATGGATATTTTGAACAAGAAGTAGAATATTCTAATAAGAATACTGCCCTTGATGAGGTTTGGAATATGTATCCATCTATGGATAATAAAGAAGTAAGAGGTGCCTTAGCTGCTTGTGGCTTAACTAAGGATAAGATTGAATCTTTAATGGTTGTTTTATCTGGTGGTGAGGCAGCCAAGGTTAGATTATGTAAGATAATGTTATTAGAATGTAACACATTAATTTTAGATGAACCTACTAACCACTTAGATTATTTAGCTAAGGAAGCATTAAAAGAAGCTTTAATTAATTTTAAGGGTACTATTGTATTAGTATGCCATGAAAAAGAATTCTATCAAGATATCGCAACTAGAATTGAAGATTGCGAGAAATGGACTACAAAAGTTTTATAGAAAGAGAGTGATTCACCATGAATGATTTAATATTTAGAAATATTAAAGTTGGATATATTCCTGATTGTGAAATAGAAGTTAATAATAAAAAATATCTAATTCATGATGTAATTGATGGTGAAGATATAAGTGTTTCTTTTGATTCTAAATATCCTAAATTAAAAGAAGTAATTAAAAAAAGCCCACATAGAATTCCTTATAAGGAAAGTGAATGTGGTGGAGCTAATTTTATGCATATTGATTATCAATATGAATTAGAATTAAAACATGAATTTTTGAATGATTTATTTAAACCATTTCATGTAAAAGATGTTGAGATTATTCCAATGGAAAATCCTTATAATTATAGAAATAAAACACAAATGACTTATAAGCTATCTAAAACTAAAAAAATAGTATGTGGCTTATATGAAGAATATTCACATAATATTGTTACCGCAGAAAACAATATATTACAAAGTGAAGTAGCTAATAAAATCGCAGTTGTTTTAAATAGAATATTAACTAAAAATAAAATATCAGTTTATGATGAAAAATCAAGAACTGGTATATTAAGACATGTATTTATTAGATATGGATTTAATTCTAAAGAAATAATGTTAGTATTAGTTACTAATGGTGAAATGTTCCCTGGAAGAAATAATGTCATCCAAGATTTAAAAAAGGAAAAGCTTAACATTACAACCATAGTTCAAAATTATAATTCTAGAGATACATCAATTGTATTAGGAGATAAAGAAAGAGTATTATATGGACCTGGATATATTTACGAAAATATATCAGGATATAAATTTAAAATATCTCCAAGATCATTTTTCCAGGTTAATACCAAAGGAATGGAAATCTTATATAATAAAGCAATTGAATTAGCTAAATTCAATAAGAATGAAATAGTAATTGATGCTTATTGTGGAGTAGGAACTATTTCATGCTTTATAGCTAAGCATGTTAAGCATGTCTATGGCGTTGAATTAAATAAGGGTGCTATATTAGATGCTAAAATTAATCAAAAGATTAATAATATTTCTAATATAACATTTATATCTGATGACGCAACTAACTTTATTACTAACTTAGCTAAAAATAGAGAACATATAGATGCGATAGTAATGGATCCACCAAGAGAAGGATCTACTAAAGCATTTATTAATGCGATTGATCATTTGAATATTAAGAAAGTAATTTATATTTCCTGTAATCCATTAACATTAAAAAGAGATTTATATCAATTTTTTGAAAATGAATATAAATTAGAAAAATTAATCGCAGTAGATAATTTTCCTAGAACAATCCACGTTGAGACTATATGTGTACTCAGTAAAAAAATGGCTTAACAAGCCATTTTTTTAATTTTTACAAATTAATATTTTTAATATTTTTATGAATTTCATCTCTTATATATAGCAAACATATGGGGACGTTGACACTATAGCACAGTCAAAATGCAAAATTTGTAACTTGTTTCCTAAGACAACCATTATTATGAAATATAGGTAGTGACTATAGCACAGATAGAAGAATATCTGATTTGAATCTGTACGGTGCTATTTGCGTTGTAATTTTTCAAAATACGTTGCAACAAAAATGCAACGCAAAAAAATACGTTGCAAATGTGTTTGAAAGTGATATAATTAAGATAGGGTGATAAACAATGAAAGAAAGCAGATTTTTAGAATTCAAATCAGAGGTATCTAACTCATTTTTAAAGACAGTAAGTGCATTTTCAAATATTGGAACTGGAACGATAAAATTCGGATTTAATGATGATGGAAGTATTTGTGGAATTTCAAATATTGAAAAAACATGCTTGGATATTGAAAATAAAATTAATGATAGTATCACACCTAATCCAAATTATAAATTTGAATTAGATTATAATAATAAAACTATTGATTTAATTGTTTATGAAGGATTAAACAAACCGTATTTATATAAATCAAAAGCATATAAAAGAAATGATACAGCTACAATTGAAATGGATCATTTAGAGTTACAAAGAGTTATTCTTGAAGGAAAGAATATGTATTTTGAAGAACTTCCATATGATGGCAAATTAGAATTCAATTACCTAAGAAAAGTATTTAAAGATAATCTTAATGTTGAACTAAATGATGATATTTTCAAAACATTAGGTTTGGTTGACAAAAATGGTAATTACAACAATGCAGCAGCAATTTTAGCTGATGAGAATAATTTTTC
>JAEEGL011901162.1_pt1 | contig 20058 bp, 23 predicted proteins | sample 9134231 | NCBI WGS metagenome assembly JAEEGL01 (sample SAMN16246548, study PRJNA631951) | gut metagenome | biome: gut microbiome; feature: rumen; material: fiber-attached | host: Bos | place: Iran: Karaj | collected 2018-10
ATGGCTTTTCTAGAGATGACGCAGGTAAATTCTTATCTGCTTATTATGACACTAAGATTTTTGAAAATGATCCGTTTGCTCGACTTGATAGAGACGGCGTTGGAAAGTTGATGGAAATGACACTTAAACTTGGCAGACCGGTAAATCCTAAACTTCATGTAGGAATTTGTGGTGAACACGGTGGTGACCCATCATCAGTAGAGTTCTGTAATGAGATCGGCTTAGACTATGTCAGCTGTTCGCCATTTAGAGTTCCAATTGCGAGACTGGCAGCAGCACAGGCTGCTATCAGCGAAGGTTGTTAATTGAGGAAGCCGCTTATATAGGGACTTTTGAAATCCAAAAGGATTTTATAAAAGAAGCTGTAGACCGGTATTATCCGGATAACAACTTCAATATTCCTAAAACGCTTTCATTGAAGGTGTATGTAATTTAGAGGAGTCTGCCTTGTGCAGGCTCCTTTTTTCAACAATAAAAAAGGGACATGCTATCGTGAGTAATACGCTTGTCATTTGCTTTTGTAAGGTTTATTTCCTGAACGGAGATAGGCCTTATTTTTTTGCCTTGACGCACACGGATTACGTGTATATAATAAAGATAGAACCAGACACGGATTACGTGTGCAAGGAGGTGGATCTATGAATAATGACTTTGAAGTTGAAATTGAAAATATTGTTAATGGTATTGTGATTGAGCAAGCAGATAAAAAGCAAATTGAAGCGGAGAGAAATAAGAGATTATTCGCAGAAGCTTTTATTAAGGTAAGACAAGAATCCGGTATGAACAGAAAAGACTTTGCAGAATGGCTTCACATTCCATATAGAACAATGCAGGACTGGGAACGTGGAGTATCCCAGGTGCCAGAATATGTTCTTCGACTTGTAGCATATAAAGTTAAGATGGAGAAAGAGAGGGGACGGCTATGACAGCATTATATGTAATAGGATCTGTTTTACGTTTTTTGCTTAGGATTATTCTATTGCCTGTACAGGCAGTACTCACTTTGTTACTTCTTGCAGTAGGCTTTGTTAGTGGCATGGCACAGTTTGTATTTGGTATTGCAGGAGCAATCTGTTTCATCGGAGGCCTTGTTGAATTATTTAGCAAGACCAGATCTGCTTCCCTTGGATGGCAAGGGGTTATTGTAGGTACTCTCTTTGTAGTGATTCCACAGGCTATTGCAATATGGGGCGAGCTTGGAATAATCAGCCTGAAAGACCTTTTAGCAAGGGTTTAAAAAGAATTTTTGTGTTTTTGTCCATGCCGTGTCCATATCACGTCTCTTTTAACCCAAAATCAGGGGTGATATTATTATCATAGATAAGTGAGAGGGAAATAAGAAAAGCCCTTTCACTTATTTTCTTTTGCAGAAGAATACGGGCATTACTTGAGCGTCAGTTAAGTGTTATTAGCACAAAGCTGGCGCTTTTGTTTTGCCCGAAACTGGACAGCGCGCACCGGTGTTTCTATTAACAATGCAAAGAAAAGGAGAAAAGTGAATATGGATTTTAATGATTTTAAGGCAGAGCTTGCCAAGGGCATTCAGTCGGAGCTTGATGACAGAGGTATGAAGACCGATGTGGAGTTTCATCATGTAGACAAGATGAATCAGTCATATGATGCAATTACGGTAAGACCAGAGGACAGCAATGTTGGTGTAAACCTCAATGCTGATAAGGCTTTTGAAAACTTCCAGAATGGTGCAGACTTTGAGGATGTTGTAAAGCGTTCTGCTGATGCAGTGGAGAAAGGCTTAACCGAGAGACCTGACTTTGATCTTGGCTCCATCACCGATTATGAGCAGATGAAGAGCAAGCTTTCTATGGAAGTTGTTTCCGCTGAAAGAAATGCTGAGCTTCTTCAAAATGTACCTCATGAGAACATGGAGGATATGGCTGTGATCTACCGCATTGTACTTGACCAGAGTGATGCAGGTAACGGAACAATTCTTGTTACCAATCAGCTCATGGAACAGTACGGTATCACCAAGGAACAGCTCAGAGCCGATGCGCTTAAAAATGCTCCTGAGATCAGACCTTCTGAGATTAAGGGCATGTCTGAGGTAATGAGTGAGATTGCACCTGGCATGATGCCTGAAGTAGCACCGGAGGATGAGCAGATGTTTGTTGCTTCTGTTCCCGATAAGATCCATGGTGCCGGAGTTATCGCATATCCGAATTTCATGGAAGATGCTGCTGAAAAGATGGGCGGAGACTTCTTCGTTCTTCCAAGCAGTGTGCATGAAGTTCTCCTGGTAAAGGACAATGGCGAGATGACTGCCAAGGAGCTGGAGAACATGGTTAAAGAGGTTAATGCGACTCAGGTTGAGCCTGAAGACCAGCTTACTGATCATGTTTATCACTATGACAGCAAGAATCACATCTTCGAGATGGCTGATAAGTTCGAGGAGAGACAGCATGAGGCTGAGCATGTAGCTTCTGCCGACAAGGATTCTATCCTTGATGATCTGAAAGAAAAGAAACAGGAGATTGCCAAGAAGGCTCCGGCTAAGGATGCCGCTGAAAAAACAGCGCATAAAAAGCAGGAGACTTCTCTGTAATGAGTTCTGGAAATGCTGCTGAGAGATTTGTTGAAATCAGAAATCGTACCGGCATGAATCGCAAGGAGTTTGCGAAATGGCTGGATATTCCTTACAGGACGATGCAGGAATGGGAGCTTGGACGGCGTGTTATGCCGGAATATCTTCTCAAACTGGTTGACTACAAGGTACAAAACGAATTTGATAGCAATAATCTTGGTCAGCATAGTGTATCTGCGGCTTCCTTCGGCTTAAGGCTGAAGGAGGCCAGGATAGGCTGCGGTATGCGTCAGGAAGATGCTGCTGAAATGATGGGAATGAAACGTCCTACGTTGAGTGCTATTGAGGCTGATAAGAGACAGGTTACAGCAGAAGAGATTGTAAGATTTTCAGATTTCTATAAAGTATCTGCCTTGCAGCTTCTATATGACAAAATACCGGAGCAGATTCATGATAAAGAATCAGTCCTTGGCAATTTGCAGAAAAAGAAACAGGAGCTGGATAAAACCACTCTAAAACATAATGACAAACAGAAGGAGGCTTCCCGTTAAGGGGAGCCTTTTTCAGTTCAGGAAGGAGAGAAACAGCGATGAACGATGGATATAAGCGTGTACAGAAAAATTTCAGTAAAGAGGGCATATCAAGGGTTCCTCACAGCAGAGCACCAAAGATTGGACCGGTTACACCTTGTAACTGTAAGCATCCTTGTGCTTATGGTAATGGGCGTTCTTACTGCTGGCCTTGCTACAAGAACATTATGGCAGAGCACAGAGAAAAGAGAGCTGCCGCAGGAAATGCGTAAGTGAGGTGGTTGAATGACTTTTGGCTACTTTCGTGAAGAGGAGTCAGAACAGTTTGCCTTTTACCGGATTCCGCAGGTTTTGTTTAAGGACGAGCGTTTTTCAAAGCTTTCTACAGATGCTAAGGTTCTGTATGGCTTATTCCTGAATCGGGTATCTCTTTCAAAGAAGAATCATTGGATTGATGAGGATGGACGTGTGTATGTCTATTACACTCTGGAAAATATTCAGGAAGATTTGAGCTGTGCAAGCCAGAAGGCAATGAAGCTTTTAAAGGAGCTTGAACGGTATGGCCTTATTGAGCGAGTAAAGCAGGGACTTTGCAAGCCAGACAGGATCTATGTGAAGAATTTTATCCTATATCAGAAATCACCAGTCCGGAGTGGTGAAAATCACCAGTCCGGACTGTCGAAAATCACCATCTAATAATACTGAGATAAATAATACTGAGTTAAGTAATACTAATCCTTTCCTATCCGAGGATGGGAGTGGATTGGATGAGAGAGAACGATATCGGGATTATTTTACTAAATCCTTGGAGCTTAAGATTCTTAGGGAACGCTACCCTCATGATGTCCGTGAGATTGATGAAATCTTGGAGATTCTGTTGGATGCTGTCTGCTCTAAGAGAAAGCAGATCAGGATTGCAGGTGATGATAAGCCTGCAAGCGTGGTGAAAAGCCAGCTTATGAAGCTTGATATGGGGCATATTGAATTTGTTTTGGACTCACTAAGTAAGAACACAACTGAGGTTCGCAACATGAAACAGTATATTTTGGCGGCATTATACAATGCACCGCTTACAATCAACAACTATTACAGGTCGCTGGTTCATCACGACATGGCGACAGGAAAAATCTAAGGAGGATTTGAACATGGAACAGATTACTATAGATATTCAGCTTGATCCTATAAAGGATGGAATTAAGATGCCAGAGCAGGAGCTTTCAAGACCGGATGCTCATGCAGTTATTCTTGGAACCAACGGCAAAATAAGACAGGTATCCATGAAGGAGGCTGAGATGATCCTTGATCAGATGGCAAAATGCGGTGCCGGAGTACATCTTGGAAGTACTGATTATATCGCTGTCTATAACAAAGACAGGTTATTTTCTGCTGATGGTGAGGATTATCTGGTAGGCAGCGTTCTTGTATTTAAGAGAGCAGGAAATGTACTTAAAGCGATTCCTGATAATGAAATCGGTGATCTCTTAGAGGTTGCAATGGCACAGATGGATACGCTTAAAAGCGGTGATGCCTGCTTTTCTGCACTGAGAATTGATTAAGGGGAGGGAAAACGATGAGTAGAACAATACCAAGAGCTTATGTTACAGCAGCATGGAATAAAAATCCTGTTGTTGCAAAAGAGGATGCCAAGAAATATTGCCAGGAGCTTGTAAAGGAAGGATATCTTCCTCTTTGTCCTATTCTAGCTTTTGATGGTATTTTCTCTGCTGATGATCAGGAGGCACACAAGAGATTCAAGGAGATGTCAGAAGATTTGCTTCGCAGAGCAAGATTCCTTGTTATCTGCGGCAACAAGCAGAATGAAGAGGTCAAGGATGATATAGCCATAGCCCGTAAGGCGAAGGTTATCGTGACAACACTGGATGGAGTAATTGGCTTTGTATAAGCTGCAAACTGAGAAAGGAGGCGATGCTTCATGATGAATGAAGAGCTAACAGCAAAGTCGCTCCATTTTGTGGTTGATAAGGGTATCAAGCCGACTGCCAGAATGCTTATAGGCATTTTGAAAGCATATATCAGACACAGGCATGATAAAAAATATTTTGGCAAGAAAAAGGAACCGACCGGAAAGATGCCTGTCAAAAAACTTATTCGGCAGGGAAAGGGTGCTCAGAAGATTGAGCTGGATGGTGAAGATATCCGTCTCTTCAATCGCCTGGCAAAAAAGTATGGAGTTGATTACGCAGTTGTAAAGGATAAGGAAGTTGGGACATATAAGATATTTTTCAAGGCTCAGGATGCAGATGCTATTTCTGATCTGGTTGCTGATTACACCAAGAGAACCCTTGGTAAAACCAAGAGCCCGAAAGAAAGTGTACTTGGCAAGTTGAAGAAATATAAGGATATCGTTGCTTCTATCCCTCGAAAAGTAGCTGAGAAGAGGAAGGAGAAGACACGATGAATAATAAGTTGAAAAAACAGATTATCCTGAATATCCCTTATGTTGCCCTAGGGCTTTTTGCTACAAACTTTGGCGAAGCCTGGCGTATAGCGGATGGCTTCAATGCATCGGAAAAGATTCAGGGAATGATTATCGGAGGTGGATTTCAGGCAGCATTTGAAAATCCACTGCCAAGCCTTATGCCCTTTGATTTACTCATAGGTATAGCCTGCGGAGCGGCACTGAAACTTGCCGTATATCTTAAGGGCAAAAATGCCAAGAAGTTTCGACACAATGAGGAATACGGTTCTGCCAGATGGGGGAAGCCTTCGGACATAGAACCGTTTAAGGATGCTGATCCCAAGAATAACCTGATTCTGTCACAGACGGAGCAGATTACCATGAGTTCCAGACCATCTCAGCCCAAGTATGCAAGAAATAAAAATGTACTTGTTGTAGGCGGTTCCGGTTCAGGTAAGACAAGATTTTTTATTAAGCCAAATTTGCTGCAATGTGACAGCAAGGACTACCCGGTTTCATTTTGCGTCACAGATCCAAAAGGAACGGTAGTCAATGAGGTAGGCCATGCTCTTTTGAAGAAAGGGTATCGCATCAAGATATTCAATACAATCAACTTCAACAAGAGTATGCATTATAACCCATTTTCATACATTCATAGTGAGAAGGACATCCTGAAGCTTGTAACAACGCTGATAGCCAACACCAAAGGTGAAGGAAAAGGCGGTGATGAATTTTGGGAGAAAGCCGAGAAACTGCTGTATTCAGCGCTTATTGGCTATATCCACTATGAAGCTCCAATTGAGGAGCAGAACTTTACAACACTTCTGGAAATGATCAATGCAATGGAGGTCAGAGAGGACGATGAAGAGTTCAAAAATGCAGTAGATATGCTGTTTGACGAGCTTGCAGAAAAAGATCCGAACCACTTCGCGGTTCGTCAATATGCCAAGTACAAATTGGCTGCCGGCAAGACAGCAAAATCAATTCTTGTGAGCTGCGGTGCAAGATTAGCTCCATTTGATATAAAGGAGCTTCGTGAGATTACAGCTTACGATGAATTACAACTGGATACCATAGGAGATAAGAAGACGGCGTTGTTTCTGATTATGTCAGATACAGACGCCACTTTTAATTTCCTGATATCTATGGTTTACACTCAGCTGTTCAACCTGCTCTGCGAAAAGGCAGATGATGTCTATGGTGGAAGGCTTCCGGTTCATGTCAGATGCCTCATTGATGAGTGCGCCAATATCGGCCAGATACCTAATCTGGAGAAGCTGGTTGCAACTATCAGATCACGTGAGATATCAGCATGCCTGGTACTTCAGGCAAAGTCACAGCTGAAGGCAATTTATAAGGACAATGCTGACACAATCGTAGGTAACATGGACTCTCAGATATTCCTTGGCGGTACAGAGAAAACTACCTTAAAGGATATGACAGAAATCCTTGGAAAAGAAACCATTGATATGTACACAACCGGTAACACCAAAGGCTCCCAAGAGTCCTACAACATGAACTATCAGAAGGTAGGGCATGAGCTTATGAGTATGGATGAGCTGGCTGTTATGGATGGCAGCAAGTGTATTGTGCAGGTCAGAGGCGTAAGACCATTTCTTTCTGACAAGTACGATTACACGAAGCATCCAAATTTTTATCTTACAGCTGATGCAGATAAGAAGAACTGGTTCGATATAGAAAAATATCTTAACCGCAAGCTGGTTCTGCATCCTGACGATGAATACGAAGTATTTAATGACGAGGAGGCTACTAATGGAAGCTAAATGGATTTTTCACGGAAGAGATAGAAGACAGACTTTTGAGAAACAGCTTGAACCTGAAGAGCTGAGATATGACCTGGCGAGATATCAGAGCGTCCTGGGAAAAGATTTCACCATGGATCATTTGCTTAAGCTGCATGATATCAGGGCAAAAGCTTTTATCGCAGAATCAATCTGTGATTTCCCTGAGTTATTGATGGATATGATAGGGGTATCAAGAAAGTATCCTCAGTTCAGATCAATCTCAGGCGAATTGAGTGATCTCAATGAATCAATCAAGGAATACCTGGAAAGTATTGAATAAGGCATGTTGCGGCGTAACCTTATGGGCGATTGTAAAGCAGGAGTCATAACCTGCCGCCGTATTACTCCCAGTGTGGGAGTACAGCGGAAGAATCCGCTTTTATTAAAAGATAGCGCTATGCCGGAAAGTCACTGCAGGAGACACTGGCTTACAACTAAATATGGAACCCGTAAATAGGGCATTTCAAGAGTCACGGTCTGATCAACCATGGCTCTTTTTTAATGCTCGAAAACAACAACTATCAATTTTTTCAGGAGGAATTAATCATGGCATTTTTTCAGAGCGCAGTAGGCGTACTTCAGACACTCGTAATCGCACTTGGTGCAGGTCTTGGCATTTGGGGAGTCGTAAACCTCATGGAAGGATACGGCAACGACAACCCTGGAGCAAAGTCTCAGGGTATGAAACAGTTGATGGCCGGAGGTGGAGTAGCCCTCATCGGAACCACGCTTGTACCGCTGCTTTCCGGACTTTTTTAATCCGGAAAAAAGGAGTCCCAGGGGATGAACAGGTTTATCCCCTGGGGATTTATCAAAGAAACCAATAACAACTATTAAAAAAATCAGGAGGAAACAATCATGGCATTTTTTCAGAGCGCAGTAGGCGTACTTCAGACACTTGTAATCGCACTTGGTGCAGGTCTTGGTATTTGGGGAGTTGTAAACCTCATGGAAGGATACGGCAACGACAACCCTGGAGCTAAGTCTCAGGGTATGAAACAGTTAATGGCAGGTGGAGGTGTCGCCCTCATCGGAACCACGCTTGTACCGCTGCTTGCAGGACTTTTCTAATCCGAATAATTAGAGTCTCAGGGGATAAACTGGTTTATCCCTAGGGGCGGCAATAACCGGACAGTCACGGAGTAAAAAATCATAAAGGAGCAGGGCTGTCTGCTCCCAGGAAAGGAGGCAACCGTTGGATAGTTTGTTAGATAAACTGACAGATTGGCTGAAAGAGATGCTGGTAGGTGGAATCATGGATAACCTGACTTCAACATTTACAACGCTTGATCAGAAGATTGGAGAAGTTACGGCGCAGGTAGCCCAGACACCGGATCAGTTCCAGCCCACGGTTTTTAACCTTGTAAGAAATCTGTCGGAAAACGTGATCATGCCAATAGCAGGGATAATCCTTACCTTTATTGCTTGCTATGAACTGATACAGCTGGTCATTGCTCATAATAATCTGGCGAACTTTGAGACCTGGATATTTTTCAAGTGGGTATTCAAGACCTTCGTAGCAGTAACGCTGATCACAAACACCTTCAACATTACCATGGCGGTATTTGATGTAGCACAGCACGTTGTTAGTCAATCAGGAGCTTTGATTGCTGGTAGTACAGCTGTAGATGCTTCTACGCTGGCAACTATGCAATCAACACTGGAAGCGATGGATGTAGGTCCACTATTTGGAGTCTTCCTGCAATCATTTGTAGTGAAGTTCCTGTTCCAGCTTCTATCAATACTCATCTGGGCTATTGTTTATGGTCGAATGATAGAGATTTACCTGACTATAAGCCTTGCTCCGATTCCATTTGCGACCTTTGGTAACAGGGAACAGAGCATGATCGGACAGAACTACTTAAGGTCTCTTTTTGCCCTTGGCTTTCAGGGATTCCTCATCATGGTCTGTGTAGCAATCTATGCAGCCCTGGTGCAGACAGTTTCATTTTCAACAGATATTATGGGTTCTTTATGGAATGTACTGGGAATCACAGTATTACTTGGATTTACCTTATTCAAGACAGGTTCCATTGCACGTTCCGTATTCCATGCACACTAATTTGAAAGGAGCACAATATGGCGTCATATATACCGGTGCCTCGTGATCTCACGAAGGTAAAGAGTAAAGTGGCGTTCAACCTCACAAAGCGACAGCTCATCTGTTTCGTTATAGCAGCTGCAATCGGTGTTCCAACCTTTTTTCTATTGAAGAAAGCAGGAAATACAACCTTTGCAGCTATGGGAATGATGATCGTGATGATGCCCCTATTCTTCTTTGCAATGTATGAGAAGAATGGGCAGCCGCTTGAGGTATTTTTACAGCACTTTATTCAGGCAACATTTGTAAGACCTAAGATTAGGCCTTACCAGACAGATAACTATTACGCTGCCCTTATGAGGCAGAATGAAGCAGAAAAGGAGGTAGAGAGAATTGTTCGGGAAAGCGAAAAAAAGGGACATCGTAATGCCCCAGGGACTGACAAGAGCAGAGCAAAAGGAAGTAAGAGCAATCATAAAAAAGGCTCAGAAATTTGATGGCACTCCAAGAACTGCTCAGCAGAGCATTCCCTTTGACAGAATGTTCAAGGATGGCATCTGTAGAATCGGGGATGACTATTACACCAAAACAATACAGTTTCAGGATATCAACTACCAGCTGGCACAGCAGGAAGATCAGACAGAGATTTTTGAAGAGTGGTGCAGCTTCCTGAATTTCTTTGACAGTTCGGTGCATTTCGAGGTCAGCTTTATGAATATGGCAACCGATGCAGAGAAATTTGAGAAGAGCATTGCAATTCCCCACGCGGCAGATGGCTTCAATGAAGTCAGGGATGAATATACCGGAATGTTGAAAAGACAGATGGAGGCAGGAAATAACGGTCTTACTAAGACCAAGTACCTTTCCTTTGGTATCCATGCTGAGTCAATGAAGTCAGCAAAGCCGAGACTTATTCATATAGAGATGGATCTCTTGAATAACTTCAAACGCCTGGGAGTCCAGGCAAATACCTTGAATGGAGCTGAGAGACTGGAACTTATGCATCAGCAGTTTCATATGGGAGATGATGAAAAATTCTTCTTCGACTGGAAGTGGCTGGTGGGAAGCGGTCTTTCCGTAAAGGACTTTGTAGCTCCGGCAGGGCTTAATTTCAAGAATGGTAGAGTATTCCAGATGGGAAGCCTTTATGGAGCTATGAGCTTCCTAAGCATCACAGCTTCTGACATCTCAGACAGGATGCTTGCAGACTTCCTTGGAATGGAGTCCAGTCAGATTGTGACCATGCATGTGCAGTCAGTAGATCAGACAGAGGCTATAAAGACTGTTAAGCACACCATCACAGAACTTGACCGAAGCAAGATCGAGGAACAGAAAAAGGCAGTTAGAGCCGGTTATGATATGGATATCATTCCTTCTGACCTGGCAACCTATGGCAAGGATGCCAAGGCACTTTTAAAAGAGCTTCAGAGTCAGAATGAGAGAATGTTCCTTCTGACTTTTCTTGTTATGAATACCGGACGCACTGAGCAGGAACTGGAAAACAATGTATTTCAGGCTAATTCCATTGCACAGAAACACAACTGCAATCTCATCAGACTTAACTTCCAGCAGGAGCAGGGGCTTATGTCATCACTTCCTTTGGCATATAACGAGATTGAGATTCAGAGAGGTATGACAACTTCAAGCACAGCAATCTTCGTACCTTTTACCACACAGGAGTTATTTCAGGCAGGAGATGCAGCTCTTTATTATGGACTCAATGCTCTTTCCAATAACCTGATCATGGTAGACAGGAAGAAGCTGAAGAATCCTAACGGCCTTATCCTTGGAACACCTGGTTCCGGTAAGTCCTTTGCTGCAAAGAGAGAAATAGCCAATGCATTCCTGGTTACAGATGATGATGTCATTATCTCAGATCCTGAATCCGAGTACAGCGCACTGGTAAAGAGATTTGGCGGTCAGGTAATCAAGATTAGTCCTACCAGCACTCAGTATATCAATCCGATGGATATCAACATGAACTATTCGGATGATGATAACCCGATAGCTCTTAAGGCAGATTTTATTCTGTCCCTCTGCGAGCTTATCGTAGGCGGTAAGGAAGGTCTGAAACCTGTTGAGAAAACAGTCATTGACCGTTGTATTCACCAGATTTACCAGAAGTACTTCCTTGATCCGAAGGCTGAAAACATGCCGCTTCTGGAAGATCTCTATAATGCTCTGTTAAAGCAGGATGAGCCGGAGGCTAAGAATGTAGCGACAGCTCTTGAAATCTATGTTTCAGGTTCCCTGAACGTGTTCAACCACAGAACCAACGTAGATATCACCAACAGGCTCGTATGTTATGACATCAAAGACCTTGGCAAACAGCTGAAGAAAATCGGAATGCTGGTTGTTCAGGATCAGGTCTGGGGTAGAGTTACCGAGAACAGAAGTCAGGGCAAATCAACCAGATATTACATGGATGAGATGCACTTGCTTCTCAGGGAAGAGCAGACAGCAGCCTATACCGTAGAAATCTGGAAGAGATTCCGTAAATGGGGCGGTATTCCAACCGGCATTACCCAGAACGTCAAGGATCTGCTGGCCTCAAAAGAGGTTGAAAATATCTTTGAGAACAGCGATTTCATTTACATGCTCAATCAGGCTGTAGGTGACAGGGCAATCCTTGCCAAGCAGCTCAATATAAGTCCTCATCAGCTTTCATATGTAACACATTCGGGAGAAGGTGAAGGGCTTTTATTTTATGGCAATGTGATCCTGCCTTTCGTTGACAGATTCCCTAAAGATCTGGAACTCTACCGCATCATGACAACGAAACTCGATGAAGTGGCGCAGGCTCAGGAGGAGAGTTAAATGAATGAGAAAAAGAAGTTTACAGAGGAGAAGCCACGGAAGAGAGCCTCCTCCAGATATCAGGCAAAGAAGCAGGGCGAGAAATTAAAGTCAGAGACTTCTGCAAAGAAGGCTTATGGCAGGAAATTTCGCCATGGCAAAAAGAATACGGAGCTTACTGCTGAGGAAAAGAAGAAAATCAGAAAGCTTCAGGTGCAGGGTAGACATAAGATGCAGAGGGATATTGCTGAAAACTCCGCAGCCCACCGTCAGATTGATAATGCCAATGAAGACCAGAATGTTGGTACAGAGGCACTTAACAAGGGCGTGGAAACAGCAGAAAATGCAGCCGGAGTAGTTCGTCAGAATCTGTATTCCAGAAAACTCCAAAGGAACATGACTAAAGGTGGACCGGACTGTGAAACAGACTGTTCCGCTTTTTCAGGCATGGGAGGAAAGCTTGGCTCAAATGCCAGAACTGCAAATGCCAAAGCCGGTAATTCCAACTATGGGGCTGGGAAACAGGCTAAGAAAGCTCAGAAGGATCTCATGAAAAAAGAGTTTCAGAAGGCTGCAAATAAGAAAGCGCAGAAGGATGCTGCAAATCAGGTTGGCAGCATATCAAAGAAGTTTGTCGATAAGGCAGAAGACCTGATGGGACGCTTTGCAGAATGGCTGGCGGAAAAAATTGCAGATAACCCTATGGTGCTGATTATTATCCTGGCTGTTCTTGTTGTGGTTATCATGATAAGTTCAAGTGCCGGTCTTGCCGGAGGTATGCTTGGCTCTTTGAGTGATACTACTATAGCAACATCATATACAGCTGATGATGCGGATATCCTTACGGTAGAACAGAACTATAAGGATAAAGAGTCTGACCTTCAGACGCAGATAAACAATATTCCATCAACTCACCCAGGGTACGATGAGTACCGTTACAATCTGGCTGAGATCAACCATAATCCCTATCAGCTGGCAGCTCTTTTGACTGTTCTCTATGAGGATTACACGCCGTCAGAAGTGGATGCAAAGCTTACAGAGATATTTAATGCTCAGTATAAGCTGACAACAAGGGAAGTCGTTGAAACAAGGACAAGGACTGAGACCAGAACAGGAACAAGGACAGTTCATCACAGCGATGGAACCACATCTACAGAAACCTATACTTATGAGGTTGAAGTTGAGTATGACTGGCATGTTCTTGTAACTACGCTGACCAATGAAACAATGGATTCCGTGGTGCGTAACATGGGGCTTACAGATGATCAGATGGAGAGATATGAGCTCCTTTTGGAGACTCGTGGTAATAAGTCATATCTTTTCGGGGATGATGTTTATTCCAATCCTGATCCTGGTGAATATACCGATTATGATATTCCACCTGAAGCTCTGACAGATACCCGATTTGCCAACATGGTAAGAGAAGCAGAAAAGTATCTGGGTTATCCATACGTCTGGGGCGGTTCAAGTCCAAGTACCAGCTTTGACTGTTCAGGATTTGTAAGCTATGTCCTCAATCATTGTGGCAATGGCTGGAATGTTGGAAGACAGACAGCAAACGGACTTCTTACTAATTGCTGTACCAGAGTTTCCAAGGATGAGGCAAAACCAGGAGATCTGATTTTCTTCAAGGGAACCTATGATACATCGGGAGCAAGTCACGTAGGAATCTATGTTGGCAATGGCATGATGATTCACTGCGGAAACCCTATTCAGTACAGCTCTATCAATACCAATTACTGGAAAAATCATTTTTATACATTTGGAAGAATTAAGTAGGAGGCGATTTTATGTTTGAAAGATTAGACAAGCTCCGTGAGGAGGTAAAACGCTGTGAGAAGCGTAGAGATGAAGCCAATGAACGCTTAAAGGCGGCTCAGGCTAAATTAAAGGAAGCTGAGGCCAGTCAGATTCTTTCTGATGTTGGAGCACTTAAGCTTTCGCCTGAAGAGGTTGCAAGGCTTCTTCAGATGGCAGCATCTGGTCAGCTTGCTGTTCCTGGAGTGACAGGAACAAGTTCTGCTGTAACAAGCAAGGAGAGTCCAATTTACACCGGAACTTCCAAAACAGATTCAATAACTGATGACGATTTTGACGATAACAAGGAGGATGAAGACGATGAGAATTACTAAAATTTCAAAGAAAGCCTGCGGAGCACTGGCAGTTGCTGGTGCTCTTTTTATTGGAGTGACACCTATTACAGCTTTTGCACATACCGGACCTGAAGCGGAATGCATCTGCGAAGAGAAATGCACAGAGGATAATATCAATCCTGAGTGTCCGGTATGTAATGAGGACTACACTCTTTGCCAGGGAACAGAGGCAGAACCTGAGCCTGAAATCACTGAGGAGCCGGATAACGATGGCATTGCTGGACCTCTTACACCGGATGGCAACATGACTTTGGTTGATGATTACGGTACTTTGAAGGCTGGCGGCAAGCAGTTCATTACAGTAGTTACCAAGAGTGGCAATTACTTTTATATCATCATTGACCGTGATGATCAGGGTAATGAGACTGTACATTTCCTGAATATGGTTGATGAGGCAGATCTCTTAAAGCTCATGGATGAAGATGAGCAGAAAGCTTATATGGAATCTATCAGCGATGACCAGATAGAGGAGCCGCAGGAAGATAAGCCTGAAGCTGAAGAAGAGGAAGTGATAGAGGAGCCTAAAAAGAAAACCGGTGTCAGTCCGGCTGCTATTATTGCTCTCGTTATATTCCTCGGTGCCGGTGGCTTTATGGGTTATAAATACCTGAAGGAAAAGAATCCTAAGAAGGAAGCTGCAAGACCTGATCCTGATGAGGATTATTCGGAGGATGACGACGAGGATTATCTTGATGATGAAGCTGAAAACTTCGATATGACAGACGAAGAGGAAGCTCCCGTTGAAGATACTTCTGAGGAAGAGTAAATATTGCAACTATTGATACGGAGGCAGTCAGAAATGGCTGCCTCTTTTTATGTGGAGGAAATCATTATGGCAAAGAAATCAAGGTATATGGGTTATGTGAATGGACTTAAGGCGTTGCAGGAGAAAAAGGCTAAGCATTCTGAGGTTATGGCACAGAAGTCAGTTGTTGGTAAGCTTAAGAGCCTTAAGGCGGAAGGGAGCAAATCATGAGTTATACCAAGAATTTTGATCCAAAGAAAGCAGCTGAGGAACGTAAGGAAGAGCTGAAGGATATAACTGAAAAGCTGGAAAAGGGTGTGCAGGATGTTTTTGCAAGTGACCAGTATCAGAAGCTACTTGATACTATGGCGAGATTTCCAAGGTACTCCCTTAACAATAACATCCTGATCATGCTTCAGAAACCGGATGCAACATTGGTTCAGTCCTATACAGGCTGGAAGAAGATGGGACGTTTTGTAAAGAAGGGCGAGAAAGGTATTCGTATTCTTGCTCCTGCTCCATATAAGCTGGAAAAAGAACAGGACAAGGTTGATGAGTCAGGAAAGGTTGTTCTGGATAAGGATGGTGAGGCTGTAAAGGAAAAGGTCGAAATCAATCTTACTGCATTTAAGCCGGTCAGCACTTTTGACCTGTCACAGACGGAAGGTGAGCCGCTTCCATCTATCGGAGTAGATGAGCTTACAGGATCTGTTGAAGGCTATCAGACACTCTTTGAGGCAATCAAAGAGGTCAGTCCTGTTCCTATCGGCTTTGAGGATATCAAGTCAGGAGCCAAGGGATATTTTCATACCGAAGAGAACCGTATTGCCATCAAGGAAGGTATGAGTGAGGTTCAGACAGTGAAGACAGCAATTCATGAAATGGCTCATGCCAAGCTTCATAACAAGGAAGCTCAGGCCGACAGTAAGCAATCCAAGAACAGTAAAGAGGTTGAGGCTGAGAGCGTTGCTTATACCGTATGCAAGCACTATGGCATTGATACCGGTGAGGATTACAGCTTTGGCTATGTAGCAACCTGGTCTAAGGGAAAAGAGCTTCCTGAATTGAAGGATTCCCTTAATAAGATTAGGGAAACAGCCTCAGAGATCATTACAAAGATTGATGAAAAGGTAGCTGAGCTTCAAACAGAAAAAACGCCTGTAGAACAGACCGCAGAGAAGCCTGAAACACAGAAAAGTACAGATACAAAAGAGTCTGTAGTAGCTGAAAAACCAAATTATATAAAGCTATCTGAGCCTTATAAGGTTGAACCTGATGCAGCTGATAAACCTATCAAAATCACTATGGCTAAGCCTAAAGAGGAAGCCAAAGAATCTGTGGTAAAGCAGCTGAAAAAAGAGAAGGATAAGGCGAAAGCAGCTCGTAAATCTAAGACTGCGGCGAAGAAAAAGGAGGAGATGGTCGTATGAAACTTGTAATTGCAGAGAAGCCTTCCGTGGCTCAGTCCCTGGCGAAAGTCATCGGGGCTGACGAGAGAAAGGACGGCTACCTTGAAGGGAATGGATATATCGTCAGCTGGTGTGTAGGACATCTTATTGAGTTGGCGGAGCCGGAAAACTATGATGAGAAATACAGTAAATGGCGCAAGGAGGATCTTCCGATTTTCCCTGCGCCATTTTCATATCAGGTTACTTCTGATACCAGGAAGCAATATCAGGTATTGAAAGATCTCATGAAAAGAGATGATGTGGAAAGTCTTGTTGAGGCAACTGATGCAGGAAGAGAAGGAGAGCTGATATTCCGTCTGGTATATAACCAGGCTGGCTGCAAAAAGCCTTTCGAGAGATTATGGATATCTTCCATGGAGGATAAAGCGATTGAGGAAGGTTTTGCCAATCTGAAGCCCGGAGAGAATTACGATGATCTCTATGAAGCTGCACTTTGCAGAGAACGTGCTGACTGGCTGGTTGGTATCAATGCCACCAGACTATTTTCAACTTTATATGGTCAGACCTTGAATGTAGGAAGAGTAATGACTCCTACACTTGCAATGATTGTTACAAGAGAGGCTGAGATTCAGGGATTTAAGCCTGAAACCTTTTACACGGTTCAGATGCATGTATCCGGTGTGACTGTATCTTCAGAGAGATTCAGTAAAAAGGGAGAAGCAGAGAAGCTTATTGCTGCAATCAATAATGCTGGAAAGGCAACTATCGAGAAATTCTCGACAGTTCAGAAATCAGAGAAGCCTCCTCTTTTGTATGACCTGACTTCGCTTCAGAGAGATGCCAATAAGTATTACGGTTTTACTGCACAGCAGACATTGGATTATACGCAGAGCCTTTATGAGAAAAAGCTGGTGACATATCCAAGAACTGACAGCAGATTCCTGACAGATGATATGGGAGATTCTACCGCTAATCTCTGCCGCCTTATGAAAGATAAGTATGGGTATAGCAAGGCGGTTCCAATCAATACAGCTCAGGTCATGAACAGCAAGAAGGTATCTGATCACCATGCCATTATTCCTACAGTGAATGCGGCTGATGCTGTGTACTCGGAAATTCCGGCAGGAGAGCAGAAGATTTTGGGACTGCTTGTAGCAAGGCTACTTTCGGCAGTAGGTGATTCTGCTGAGATTACAGAATATGTTCTCGAAGTGGAATGTGCAGGACAGCTATTTAAGGCAAAGAGTAAATGCATCACCAAGCTTGGTTGGCATGATATTGAAGACTGGATTCTTGGGAAAAAGAAGGATGAGGATACGGAAGACAGTAAGCCTGATGATGGTTCATATAGTATTGCTGATATCCTTGCTGCTGATTCTACGCTTTTGACAGAGGGCAGAGAAATACCTGCAAGAGAACCTGTGATTAAGGAGGGCAAAACAACTCCTAAGAAACGCTTTACTGAGGACTCATTACTTTCTGCTATGGAGTCAGCAGGTGCTAAGGATATGCCGGATGAGGCAGAGAGAAAAGGTCTCGGTACACCTGCAACGAGAGCCGGAGTTATTGAAAAGCTGGTTCGCACAGGATTTGTGGAACGTCAGGGAAGCAAAAAGACCAAGTATCTTGTTCCATCACATAAGGGTATTGCGCTTATTACCGTAATGCCGGAACAGATTCAGTCTCCAAGTATGACAGCTGATTGGGAGCAAAAGCTCTTGGAAGTTGAGAAAAAGACATTCTCAGCTGAGGAGTTCATGACGGAAATCAAGGATATGATCTCAGAACTTATTGATACTTATGAGATTGTTAAGGATGCAGAAGTCCTGATGCATCCGGCGCATGAACCAATAGGCATCTGTCCTTGCTGCGGCTCAGAGGTACAGGAGAAGAGCAAGGGATATTTTTGTTCCAACAGGGATTGCAAATTTGTCCTGTGGAAGGATAACCGCTTCCTGGCAACACTCAGCAAGCAGATGACAAAATCTCTGGCGCAGGAGCTTTTGAAAAATGGCAAGGCAAAGCTTAAGAAGTGTCGTTCTGTCAGAACAGGAAAGACCTATGATACAACTCTTGTTATGACAGTAGAAGAGTCAGGCAAGGTTCAGTTCTCGTTAGACTTTGAGAATAAGAAAAAAGAAAGGGGCGCAAGCTTATGAGCAAAGCAAAAAAGAATAGAAAATGGGATGAAGTGACAGGTAATGCAGTAGAGGAACAGATTCCTGAGACCATTGATCCTATCGAGGACGTTGGTGCAGGTCCTTCTATCAGCAGAAACCATATGAGGGGGATTGAAGATATGGTTGAGCAGAATGATAACTCTTTTGATGGTGTCATTAATAATGTTCCAACAGCACCTGCACCGGATTTTGTAAGTGTTAATGAACAGGCAGCGCAGGATGAGATTGCAGAAGAGACCAAGGCTTCTGTGATGGCAAAGATCAAGGAGCAGCACGAAAAAGCTAAAGCAATACAAGCGCCTGCTCCTGAGAAAAAGCCACCTGTAATTTGTCCCTGTAGGGAGATGTAGCCATGAATAACCGGACAGAGCAATTTCATTTCTATGCTACGCCGGAGGAAGCCAAGAGGATACGTGACAGGGAGAAGGAAGTCGGCATTTTGAATGAGAGTGCCTATCTCAGAAAAATGGCAATTGACGGATTCCTGATTCAGATGGACTTAAGTGATGTGCGAGAGGCCGTAAGGCTTCTCGGCATTACTTCTGCCAATATGAACCAGTATGCGAAGAAGGCAAATGAGACCGGCAGCATATACAGGGAGGACATCAAAGATATGAAAGAACGTCAGGACGAGCTCTGGAAGGTTATGAAAAATATCCTTGAGCGTCTGTCCACGATATAGCAGGGAGGTGATGACGTATGGCGGCTACAAGGCTTATTGCCATGCATCAGAATAAAGGGAAAAGCGTGGCGAAGTCTCTGAGGGACAGAACGGATTATGCCAAGAACGGTGAGAAGACTGAGCAGGGCGAATATATCAGTTCCTATGCCTGTCAGGCTCAGACGGTTGATGAAGAGTTCATGCTTTCAAAAAGAGAATATGAGCGCCTGACCGGAAGGCATCCAAGGGGAGATATTATTGCTTATCAGATCAGGCAATCTTTCAAACCGGGCGAAATCACACCGGAAGAGGCTAATAAAGTTGGCTATGAGACCGCCATGCGATTTACCAAAGGCAATCATGCTTTCATTGTAGCCACTCACACAGATAAGGCTCATATTCATAATCACATCATCTTTAATTCTACGAATCTGGATTGTACCAGAAAGTTCAGAGACTTCTTTTTTGTAGGGATAGCGTTACAGCGATTATCAGATATTATCTGCCTGGAACATGGTCTGTCTGTGATAGAACCTAAGAAACCGAGTCAGAGACAGAAGCGCACAACCTACCCTGAAAGAAAAACCGTCCGTGATGATATCAGGGAATCTATTGATCAGATTCTTAAAGGTAAGCAGCCAAAAGATTTTGACGAGCTCTTATATCTTTTGGAACAGCAGGGGTATGAGATCAAGCGTGGAAAGCATACAGCTGTAAAGGGCAGGAATCAGAAACGCTTCATACGGTTCCGGTCATTGGGAGAGGGTTATCGTGATGATG
>JAEEGL015684277.1_pt1 | contig 20058 bp, 18 predicted proteins | sample 9134231 | NCBI WGS metagenome assembly JAEEGL01 (sample SAMN16246548, study PRJNA631951) | gut metagenome | biome: gut microbiome; feature: rumen; material: fiber-attached | host: Bos | place: Iran: Karaj | collected 2018-10
CATAATTGACGCCATCATAATCAATTTCTACGACGACATCATAATAATAGTCACCAAATTGTGTACCATCTGTTTTTAATTTGTAAGATTTATTATTAACCTTTTCAATAGATGGATTTTCAAAAACTACTTCTTCATCAATAATACTATAAGTCCATGTGTACCATACGGTTTCATCATCAATAGTGTATTTAGTATCACTGGTAACAACATAACTTTTACTACTATGAGGTGAAACTAATTCGTTATCAAAAAGTTGCCCTTCTATATTTCTAATATAAAAATAATGTCCATCGATGGCTAATCCATTAGGAGAATCAATCCCTGTATATTTATCCCCTGTATTTTCTAAATCTATTTGATATCTAAAAAAATCACCATCTTCCCCTAAATAGGTGCAATTCACGTTAATATCATCATAACGTTCATCACTTGGCATAGGGGCCGGACTATTCGCCATCAGTAGTGGGCTTACGCATAATAAAGGCAATAATAATTGTTTCTTCATACCATTTATTATAAATCAAATAATAAAAGTGTTGGGAAAAATCGCCTTGGCAATTATCATATTATTAATAGGAGTTTTTTATGAACAAATATCAAATTTTTACTGATTCATCCTGTGATTTAACCACCGAGATGAGAAAAGAACACAATTTAGAATATTTCCGTATGGCCTTTACTGTAGACGGTGCTTTATATGATGCCGATCTCGATTATCAAGCCTATTCGCCTGAACAATTATATGAATGGATTAAGACTAAAACCGTTAAAACTTCTTTAATTACCGTAGAAGAATTTCAAAAGAGAATGGTTCCTTTCTTAGAAAAAGGATATGACATTCTTTATCTAGCTTGTACGATGGTTTTAAGTGGTTCTTTAAATGTTTTCCGCTTAGCCGTAGAAGATTTGCAAGAAAGATTCCCTGATAGAAAGATGATTGGTGTTGATACTCATCGTGCTGGCATGGTGGAAGGTATGATTGCTATGGATGCCGCTGATTTACAAAAAGAAGGCAAATCCATGGAAGAAGTCATCGAATTTGTCGAAAAAGAAAGATTAAAATATAACCTTTGTGGAACCTTAGAAACCCTCACTTATTTAAAAAAAGCCGGCCGTGTTTCGGGCGCTGCTGCTTTCTTTGGCAATCTATTTGCAGTTAAACCTATTATCATCGCTGATACCTTAGGCCATAACTATGTTATTAGCAAAGCTAAAGGTTCTAAAAATGCTTATTTAGCTTTATTTGATATCATCAAAGAAGCTGCCGAAGGGCAAGAACATCCTGTCATCTATGTTGGCCAAGGTATGGCACAAGAAACCGCTGCTTATTTCAAAAAGAGATTTGAAGAAGAATTGGGTGCAACAGTTATTGAATATTGGGTTGGGCCTATCATCGGTATCTCCTGTGGTCCAGGCGTTATTCATTTAAATGTCAAAGGAAAAGAAGTTACTATTACTTCCCCAGAAAAATAATTAAACAAAGATGCACATCAATTTGATGTGTATTTTTTATTTTCTTAAGTGTAAAATTATTCCAAATGAAAACATATCCGTATTTTGATCCTAAGACCAAAAAATATCCTTATCCCGAAGACACCGATTGCCATTATTTGCATGTTAAAAAAGATAATGGTTTAGTCTTTGACGATAAATATCCTTATGTCGATAAATCCAAAAAAATGAGAAATAAACAAGGTTGGACAAGGTTTCTTTTAAAGGTCATTGTCTTTCCTATGACTTATATTCGTTTAGGGTTAAAAGTTAGAGGAAAAGAAAATCTCAAAAAATATAAAGAAGTTATCAATAATGGTGCAGTTACTGTGTCAAACCACGTTCATATGTGGGATTATTTAGCTATACAAGCCGCATTAAAACGCAAAATGAATGTTATTGTGTGGGATAAAAATATCCGCGGGGAAATGAGTGGTATGATTCGCTCTGTCGGTGGTATTCCTATTCCATCAGAAGGGATAAAAGGAACCATTGCTTTTAATGACGCTGTTAATAATTTATTAACTCAAGACCATGGTTTGTTACAAGTATATGCGGAAGGCAGTATGTGGGAATATTATGCTCCTATTAGACCTTTTAAAGTTGGCGCTGCTTATTTTGCCATAAAAGCCGATAAACCGATTGTCCCATTGGCCTTTTCTTATCGCCGCCCTAATTTGTTTAGAAAACTTTTTGGTCAAATTGCTGTTTTTAATATCAATATTGGCGAACCTATTTATCCAAATAAAGAATTAAGTGTCCGCGAAGCAGAAATTGACCTTACCACGAGAGTCCATGATGAAATATGTCGTTTAGCGGGAATTAACCCAGAAGATAATTTATATCAACCTATTTATCATAATGATAAGCGTATCGATTATTACACCGATAAATATGGTATTGGTTATAAAGGCTCCCACTAATAATATTTTGTTTGTCTATTAATATTGTCATGCTAGAATGATAAAGACATGAAACTTAAAAAGTTTTTCTCGAATATTGGTGTTTTTTTCAAAAAACTCGGTCGTTCTTTAGCGCACGCTTTTGGTTTTAACAAGAATTCAAAATATGTTTCTAATTATTTAAACGATGCCAATTTAAGATCTGGCGCTTATATGTCTATCGTCATTGTGGCATTAGAAATTTTCGTCATCATTAGGCAAATACACGATAAATTATACGTCCCAAATAAGCCCTTTACTTTTGATAACTTATATAAATACACAAATGGTTTCTGGCTGATGCTAGGCATTGGCTTAGCCATGACAATCTTCTGCTTAACTTATAAGAACATGAAAATGTCCAATAAGAAAGTTCTTATTGTTAATTCAGTTTTTGCCTCCGTTGTTTTCGCCTTCTCTTTCTTTGTTATCAAAGTCTTTAAAATGTTTCCGGCCTCCTATACTTGGGATTCTGTTAAAAGCATTTTAAATGGCACATTAGTCATCGCTGAGTATTCTATTGCATTTTTATTCTCTTTGTCCGTTGTAGGCGCTGTTTTATATCGCCTATTGAAAGGGAAGAGTTCTAATGCCTTAGGCATTATCGTTATCACTTTATTCTCTGCTATTTGTTTGGTGTTTGGTGTTAAAGTTTCCTATTCTGATTTCGCCGCTTCACCAAGAAAAGATATCATGTGCTTCTTAACCATGATGGTCTATGTTGGATGTCTTTTGATTTGGCGTCCTTATATTTCTATCAGTATCTTAGGCTCTTTATTTCTTGGATTTTATATTTTGTTAAGGACCCTTGATCCCACTGGAAACGGTGATGTTGGTATGGGTGGTGGAGACACCGTGAACTATTTGACATTCTTCGTCTCTCTTACGATGGTGTGTGTATCTATTTACCATCAAAGACATAGAGACGCGAGAAAAGATGAAGAATTGGAATATATCGCTCATTATGATGACTTATCAGGCTTAAATAACTTCTCCCATTTCTTAACATTCACCAAAGAAGAAATGACCAATCAAAACATTAAACCAGGGGAGAAGATTTTCCTCTTCGTTAACATTGATGGTTTTAAGAATTACAACGATCAAAGAGGTTTCCAAGCCGGTAATGAATTCTTAAAGCAAGTCGCTAATGAAATTAAAGATATTTTCCCTAATGCTTTAAGTTGCCGTGAAGCTAGCGACCATTTCATCATATTTGCCGATTTTGAAGGATATTTTGGCAAATTGGAACAACTCCATTTGCGCGTACAAAATCTTGATTTAGAAATTAAACCAGGTGTCTTTGCTGGTGGATATGTGTTTAATAATCGTGACGAAGATCCTCGTCGTGCGGTTGATAAAGCGCGTTATGCTTGTTCAGTTGCTACTTCTAAGCACGTATCTTTATTCGTAGAATACGATAAAGAAATGCACAAAGGTTATCACCTTTTGCAATACGTTATCCATCATATTGATGAAGCCGTCGAAAAAGGTTGGATTAGACCTTATTATCAACCTGTCGCTTGGTCTAAGACCGGTGAAATCTGTGGTGCAGAAGCTTTGGTAAGATGGATTGATCCTAATAAAGGATTCTTATCTCCTGGTAGTTTTGTCCCTGCTTTAGAAGATAATAAATTAATTCACAAATTAGATGCTTATATTTTTGAAAGCGTTTGTAAAGATATTAGAAAGAATATGGATGCTGGTTTACCAGTGGTTCCTGTTTCCATTAATTTCTCACGTTTAGATTTCCAATTGATGGATGCCATTGGATTCTTGGAAGGATTAATCAAAAAATATAATATCCCTAAGGATTTCATCCATGTCGAAGTCACCGAATCTGCCTTAATGGAAGATGAAAACTTATTAAAGAAATCAGTTTCTTCCTTGAAGGAAAAAGGTTATGCCGTCTGGCTTGATGACTTTGGTAGTGGATATTCATCATTGAATGTTTTGAAAGATTACAATTTTGATGTTGTCAAAATCGATATGGTTTTCTTAAAAGGTTTTGAAAAGAACGAGAAATCCAAAGTATTAATTAAGTCTATTATCGAATTAGCCAAATTATTAAAAATGCGCACCCTCACCGAAGGTGTAGAAACCAAAGAACATGTTGAGTTCTTGAAAGAAGCAGGATGCGAAAGGTTACAAGGTTACTATTTTGGTAAGCCCATGTCCTATGAAGAATTCATGGCCAAATTCGATAGTGGAGAATTTAAGGTCGCAAAGGAATTAAATTAATATGAAAAAAATCTTATTTATCGGTAACTCTTTTTCTGTGGACACAGGAACATATATGCATCAAATTGCTGAAGCAATTGGAGAAGATATTTATGTTGCTGTCTTGCATATTGGTGGTTGCCCTATTTCTAAGCATTATCATCACATCTTAAATAACACTCAAGAATACGAAATATTTATCAATGGTGAAAAGAATCCCTCTAAGATAAACGCGACTATTTTTGATGGTTTAAATCTTCAAGATAAATGGGATATTATCTCTTTCCAACAATGGTCTTATCTTTCTTGTGACGCGAAGAGCTATTTCCCTGAACTAACTTTGTTAGCGGAAAAAGTCCAAAAGTTAAAACCCGCCCAATTTGTGATTAATGAAACATGGAGTTATGGTAAGGACTATTACCATGAAAAATATGGAGAAAAGCCTCTTGATCAAGCCGCTATGACAAGAGATGTTATCAACGCTTATCATGAAGCATCGAGAATCACCGGATTTCCCTTAATCCCTGTCGGCGAATATATTGCTAAAGGAAGAGAAGCTTATGGCGATATCTTCAATCGCGATGGCTTCCATCTTAATGAATTAGGCCGCGCTCTTGCAGGCTTGGTTTGGATTCATTATCTATTTGGTAAAAAACCATTACAATATTATCCAGAAACTGGTCATTCTTATGATGATGCTACACCTGGATTAAGTGAAAAAGACTGGCAAAACCTCATTAAATTATTCTAATTAGATATAAAAAAAGAGTTTCCATTTTGCGTAAGAAACTCTTTTTATTCTGCTTCTTCTTCAGGATTTTCTATCCCTAGGTAATAAAGGATAGAACCAACTGATCCAATGATTAATCCTAGATGGAAGGCTACGGAGACATATCCTTCTAAACCAGAAGAGAACGATAATTTATTAAAGATAATATGAATCGTGGTGACCGCTAATAAGCCAATGGACATAATCCAATAAGTGACTTGCAAAGATGGACCATGTTTTTTATTTAAGAAATAGAAATAAGTGATAACCATCGTTCCGATGATGAATAAATACATTAATACTTTAAAGAAAACATTAAAGAATCCAGCCGCGGGATTAGAATAAGTCGCATAATCACCGCTAAATAATAAACGGACATTAGTGAATAAATAAACAAGTGACACTAAAGCGCCAATAACTAAACCTACTAAGGCAGCAATTTTACCAATGGTGCGAAGAACTTTTTTATTCATACTATATGTTCCTCTCATAGACTGCTTTTGCTAAGTCTTCACTGATAAAATCAAATAATACTGTCCCAGTATTAGAATATGATGTGATATTTTCTTTAGCTTGTTGATTAATATATTTCGCGACAGGCACGGAATATGATGGTGGGAATCCGGAATCAAGATAACCAGACATGAAATTAATGGTGAAAACATTAGGTAAAACGTTTTCGCTAGTAAATTCTAAACAAGTCTTAATATCGCTCCATTTTTCTTCCACGCCATTAAGTTTGTAGTGGTCTTGAATGTGATAAACATTTAAACCATGTGTAATTTCAAAAGATGTATTCTCTTGCCAGCCACTAAACATACCAACGCCATAGTTGTTATTTTGATAACGAGAGAAAAGAACAATCTTGCCACGGACATCATCTAAAGTAGGAATATCGTTTTCGACATACCATAGTTCTTTGTCTTTGTCGATTTTAGCTTCTACCATGGTATGGAAGTCTGCATTCTTGCGTTCATTTTCTTCTTTGACTGACATAATAATAGTTTCGCTATTATGTTTCTTTAAGAATGATTTACAAACATCGACGACATTATCAAAAGTATCTCTTTCATCGACAATACCATGGATAACTTTTAATTGCCCACCCGAGACATCTAATCTTATATCTAAAAATCTCGCGCCCGCATCTAATTGTTTGGCGATTGATAAATCTTGGCATTTACCCGCTAAATCACCAATGCTATATAAAGCTCCCGAATCATGAGTTCCTGGTATAGATAATTGAGAAATATATTTAGTACCCGCTACTTCTTTCATCCATTCTTTGGATTTTTGAGTAGTTCCTTTTGCGTCACTAAGATTGACAAAAGAAAGAATCGAGGAGGCTAAAGCTAGTACAGATATGGAACTGGCAATAATTAATTGTTTTAATGTTTTCTTTTCCATTTCTCTATTAGTATAACAAAAACGAAAGTGACATACTACCACTTATAAAAGTGGGGGCTTCTTGCTCGATGACCCTAACGGATCAAGCATAAACAAGCTATCCGGATGTGTCCCATCCTTCGAAAGTATTTCTATTCCCTTTCTTAGAATATTTTTTGCGGCATTTATATCTCTATCATGTTTACTTTGACAGTGAGGACAAGTCCATGTCCTGACCGATAAGTTCTTCGTGATAGAGTTTTTATATCCACATGATGAACATAGTTGACTAGAAGGATAATCACTAGGAATCTTAACAATAGTTCTTCTATACCAAGATGCCTTATAAGTAAGCATTGTTAGTAATCTAGACATCGAAGAATCTAATAATGATTTGTTATAGTCATTATCTTTAGTCATATTCATCACCTTAAGATTTTCCACACATATGATTTGGTTTTCATCGATGATATGTTTAGATAACTTATGGAGATAATCGTTTCTTTGGTTATTTATATGTTTATGGATTCTAGCAATCTTAATTCTCTGTTTGTTTCTATTACTAGTACCCTTAACCATATGAGATAACTTTCTTTGTTCTCTAGCTAACTTATTTTCTGATTTAGCTAAATATTTATGATTTTTGTATTTAAGACCATTAGAAGTGATAACAATATCTTTAACGCCTAAATCTAACCCGATAGAGTTATCGTTTCTTTCTAATGGTTTTATCTCTGTTTCTACTAGTAAAGAGATATAGTATTTATCATCTGTAGTTTTAGATATCGTCGCGGATTTAATGACACCTAAAAGGTTTCGATGTTTCTTGATTCTTATTCTTTTACATTTAGGGATAGTGATGTATTTACTATTATCACTTAATCTAATAGAACATTCCTGATTATTAGTGGTATAAGATTGATCATTTCTTTTACTTTTATATTTAGGAAAGCTTGATTTATGAGAAAAGAAACTCTTAAATGCAGCGTTTCTATTAAGCTGTGCATTAGCTAAAGCAAGAGAATCTACTTCTTTTAAAAAGGGATAATCTTCCTTATATGAAGCTGGAGTGATATTTTTATATATTCCCTTACTTTTATATAGTTCATTCATGTCAGATAGAGACTTATTATAAAAGAACCTGACACATCCAAAACATTTCGCGAAATATTCTTTTTGCTCATTATTAGGATAGATACGATACTTGTAAGCAACGCGGTTCATAAAGCTCCTTAGATAATAAAATAGATACAACCATCAGGTTGCCATATTCTAATCCAATCCCCTTTATTATCCTATTAGCTGTATTGACTAATAGGCCCCTTTTGTTCATCTTTATTATAGCATAATATACGTAGTATATCATTACATATTTTATATGTTTTGCAATTCATCCCCCACCTATTGAGGTTATATATAATCTTGATGGCTTCGCGATGACCTAGTCATATCAAGATGAGGGACTTCTTGCTATATTTCGTTAAATAATAATAAATTATGTGGTATGATAAAAATAACTTATCAAGGAAGGCATTATTATGAAGAGAAGATGGATATTTTTCCCTATCATAGGGCTATTTATTCTTGGTATCTTGTTAGGCAGCTTCTTTGATTTACAAATCAACCAAGCTATCTATGATAGATACAACGGATTTGGCCTTTTCATGGCCGCCTTTGGCGAAACTCCCGTTTATGCTTTTATGAGCACCTTAGGTTTTGGCTATGTATTTTTATGCAAAGATTATAAAAAGTGGTGGCAAAGACTCATTCTTATTGTTTTAGGTGTTGCCGCTTTAGGTATAACTACCTATTTCCAAGGAAAACATATATTTGATGGCAATGCTTACAATTTAGAAGAAACATGGCAAAAAATCTTGTGCTTTGCCGGTGGCTTTGCTATTGGCTTATTGGGTGCTTTAGCGGGCTTCTTCTTATTTAAGAATTCTAGCTTAAAACCCCTTCAATTATTGTTTGTTATTGTTTTCTTAACTCTAGTTATAGGTGTTTCTATTGGTATTAACCAATTAACTAAATCCTTCATGTCTAGACCTCGCTATCGTTTCTTAGACGAATATGGTTGCTTAGAAAACTTTAAGAACTGGTGGGATATGTCCGGCCGTGAAGTTCGTAAAGTATATGTTGATGAGATGCAACTAGTGACCAAAGAAGAATTCAAATCATTCCCATCTGGTCATATGACTAATACCATGTGCCTAGTCGCTATTTTAGCGATGCTACCAACCATTTGTAATAAGATTAAACTCAAACAAGAAATCTTATTCTTGATCGGTGTGGCATGGAATCTTGTTCTCGCCTTCTCACGTATGCTCGTGGGTGCTCACTTCTTAAGCGACGTCTCAATGGGCGCTTTGTTAACGATATTAATTGCCTTTGTCTTCAATATGATATTCCCGGGCATTTATAATAAAATAACCAAAGGCGCTTACCCGTTTGAAGAAGTTGAACAAAAATAAAAGGAGCATTTGCTCCTTTTTTGTTTGCTATTTTAAGATAGCCTTATGGAAGACTTTCTTGCCTTTTTTAATCTTAATGCCTTCTTTTAATTGTTCTAATGAAATAACGACATTAGAATCACTAACTTTTTCTCCGTTGATGGATAAACCACCTTGTTCAATCAAGCGTCTTCCTTCTCCACGAGAAGTCGTTAATCCACATTTTACTAGAACATTTAATAATTGGTCGCCTTCCGCTGGGAAAGAATCGAATTCGGTGGTGGGCATATTATTGTCATCGCCTTCTCCGGAGAACAATGCTCTCGCGGCCGCTTGGGCTTTATCGGCTTCTTCTTGTCCATGGACAAGCTTTGTTAGTTCATAAGCCAAGATTTCTTTTTTCTCATTAATTCTATGGTCTTCCCATTTTTCCATCTCTTTGATTTGTTCCATAGGAATGAAAGTCAATAATTTGATACATTTCATGACATCTGCATCATCGACATTTCTCCAATATTGATAGAAATCAAAAGGAGATGTTTTATTAGGATCTAACCATACCGCACCAGAGACGGTTTTACCCATCTTTTGTCCTTCAGAATTAGTTAATAAAGTAATGGTTAAAGCATAAGCATCTTTACCATCTTTTTTTCTAATTAATTCCGTACCGGCAAGCATATTGCTCCATTGGTCATCTCCACCAAATTGCATATTGCAGCCATATTTTTGATGCAAGAGATAGAAATCATAGGCTTGCATAACCATATAATTGAATTCTAGGAAAGATAATCCTCTTTCCATCCTTTGTTCGTAACATTTAGCAGCGAGCATCTTATTGACTGAAAAATGAGGTCCGATTTCCCTTAAGACATCCATATATTTCAAATCTCTAATCCATTCAGCATTGTTAACGATTTGTGCTTTTCCGGGACCAAATTCAATAAATCTTTCCATTTGCTTTTTAAAGCAAGCGCAGTTGTGGTCAATATCTTCCACAGTTAACATTTTGCGCATATCGCTCTTTCCGGATGGGTCACCAATCATACCGGTTCCTCCACCTAATAGAGCAATTGGCTTATTGCCGGCTTCTTGCAACCTTTTCATTAACACTAGTGTCATAAAATGACCAACGTGTAAAGAATCGGCTGTGGGGTCAAAACCGATATAAAACGTGGCTTTGCCGTTATTAATTAAGTCTCTGATTTCTGCTTCATCAGTAACTTGGGCAATCAAGCCTCTTTCTTGTAGTTCTTCATAAATTCCCATGTAAAACCCTCCTAAAATAAAATCCTCTACTCTTAAAAATGAGCAGAGGACGAATTAATCGTGGTACCACCTCTATTTAGATAACCCTTGCGGAATTATCCCTTTGTGTGTCTTTGACACGTCTCTGTAACGGGAGAACCCGACTGACCTTACTATGATTTCAGGTAGCAGCTCAGGAATGTATTCATCTATATTAAGCTTGGGTTCTTTCACCAACCGAACCTGTCTCTTTAAACCGCTTATAGACTACTTGTTTCCGTCTTCGCTTTTGCTTTTAATATATTAACAAAATGTTAATCTATTTCAATAGAGAAATATCCTTCTTCTTGAACACTATCTCCATTTGCCACTAATTTGACTCTATCTGCAGTCATTGTGGGATCGAATTCTTTCACCTTGTCAACGATAGAAGATAAATCAAAGTAGAAATAAGAATCATCTTCAATTTTGGTAAAACCAATGACGTTATCATCGCTTGGGCTACCTTTTAAAATATCTAAAACAGTGCTTAATAAACTTGAAGCATCAACTTGACCAAAGTTGATTGTGTCAATCTTGAAGAAAGTCTTTGATGGCTGAGAAGCCACATTGGCTTGTTCTAAATGAAGAACAACATTAGTTTCATAGCCATTAATATTTAACCCAACCACAAAATACAATTCGTTATCGACAATATTGCAGTAGAAATTATCCACCACAAAGAAGCCATAACTAATATCATCGCCTGTACCGAAGTTAACGACATCTCCATATCCGAGAATGCCTAAACTTCTAATATAGTTATTGATATCTTTTTCAAACAATTGACAAACTTTGCTACTTCCGATGGCAGCATAGCTGACCTGTGCTTTTGCATTACCTAAAATACTTCCGGAATTCTCATCAATTTCCTTCATATATGAAGTATATTTAGTGACATCGTAAATACCGATACCTTTTAAAACTTCGGTGTGATTTGCTTCAAAATTTCGCATGTAATCCTTTGTGTTGTCATCGCAATAATCATATCCTTTGAAAAGGAATTGGAAGACAGTGCTTAACTTATCAGCGCTGATATGAGGAGCAATTTTGTCGAGTTTGCCACCAATCTCCGCTTTGATTTCATCAACTCCGATATTGGCGTATATAGAACTCGGCTTATTAATAATCAAGTGGTCATCGTCATTTGTTAAATATGGATTATTTTTCAATTTGCTGAGATCGATATTCATATCAATCAAATGCTCAGACTTTGTATCGAAGGTAATAAGATGGTTATCTTCCACCAATTTAAAGATCTTGGTAACAAAATCATCTTGTCCACTTCCTGCCTTTAAAGCATTGACTAATTGGTTTTTATCAATTGTAATTCGCCAATTCTTTAAATCGATATTAAATCCTTGGACATCTTTGCTATATTTTTCTAAATCTATATGGAAAAGGTCTAGAGCCTTTAAAGCCATATCTTTCTTCAAAGTCAAAGCACCCAACTTGAAATCTTTGATTTCCATCATGAAATAATTATCATCGACGGCTAAACCAGTCGTAATACTTATACGTGTATGGAAATTTTGCACATGCGCTTCTAAATACACCATAGCGTTCTCGCCTTCGGTCAAAACATATAAATTATCTAGTCCATCAACTTTATCGGTTAAAGCCTTTGAGGCATCTAACATAACTCCATTGATGTCCTGTCTTGTAATACCGACTTGCAAAAGGCCATCATCGGTAATGCTGTTTAAAGCTTTTAAGAAAGCGCGACTTCCCACTTTGTCCATCGTTGTGGGTTCATATTCGGTGACATTCTTTCTGCCATCGTATGCCATAACAACCACAATCGTGGGAGGCAAAGCTAAAACAATTAATAAACCTAGGATAATCCAAAGAGGAATTAATCTAACACCAATTGATCTTTTTTTCTTTGCCATACCTATTCTAATTTTACAAAACTATTGGTTTAAAACCAACATAAAAACAACGGAAACCTTGCAAGAAACAAAATATCTTGCACAACAAACCATTTTTTTCTTGCCTTTTTTCGCTTTACTATTTAACTTTTACGTAGTAAATTATTAGCCATGAAGACTTTATTGAAAAATGCTCGCATCCTTACGATGGAAGATGACCAAATTATTAATGGTCACTTAGTCGTGGAGAATAATCGCATTATTTATATCGGAACTGATGAAAATAAATTTGCCCCTTATGATGTCGTTAGAGATATCAAAGGTAATTTATTGATGCCTGGATTTAAAAATGCCCACACTCACAGCGCTATGACTTTCCTTCGTAGCAAGACTGACAATTTTAACTTACAAGACTGGTTATTTAAAGTAGTAATTCCTCGCGAAGAATTGCTCAAAGAAAACGATGTCTACGTCTTAGCGAAAGTGGCGTTTTTAGAATATTTAACTTCTGGTATAACCGCCTGTTTTGATCAATATTATTTCCCTTTAAGTACTGCAAAAGCCGCAGAAGAGATGGGAATGAGGATTGTCTTACTGGGAACTTATAACAATGAATATGGGAAAGAAGATGTCCGTCGCTTATATCATCAAATTAATGACAAAGATGGATTGGTTAAATATTGTTTTGGTATCCACGCTGAATACACCTGTCCAGAAAACGAATTGGAAATAATGAATGAATTAATTCACGAAGAAAAAGCGATGTTCTACACCCATATTTCCGAAACTGAAAAAGAAGTGAAAGATTGTATTGAAAAACGTGGCAAATCTCCCGTAAAAACATTTATCGACAAAGGTTTATATGATTTTGGTGGCGGGGGATATCACTGTGTTCACTTCTCCAAAGAAGATGCTCAACTATTTAAGAAATATAACTTAAGCGTTGTCACTTGTCCTGGTAGTAATACCAAACTCGCAAGTGGTATTGCTCCTGTTAATTACTATGTAAAAGAAGGAATTAATGTCGCTATCGGTACTGATGGTCCGGCTAGCAATAATTCTTTAGATATGTTTAAAGAAATGACGTTAGTTTATGCTTCTACTAAAATTAGAGAAAAAGATCCCACAGCCTTAGATGCTTTTACTATTTTAAAGATGGCCACCATTAATGGTGCTAAAGCTATGGGGTATAAAGAGAATGGTTTATTAAAAGAAGGCTATATTGCTGATATTATTGAAATTGATTTAGCTAGACCTAATATGCAACCTATTAATAATGTTATTAATAATATTGTCTTTAGTGGTAGCAAAGATAATATTGCAATGACTATGATTGATGGTAAAATTCTTTATGCGGATAGAAAATTCTATATCTCCCAAGATATCAATGATATTTATCGTGAGTGCCAAGAAGTCACCGACCGCATTGAAGAAGAATTTCAAAAAGCAACTAAGGATGGTAATAAATAGCTTATGAGCATGAAGAAAGGATTCTGTATTAGATGTATTACAAAAGATGCAAAACATCGTATTTTTACAGTGAATTCCGAAGCTGAAAAGTGTTATTGTCCTCGCTGTATGAAAGAATACACGCCGAAAGAAGCCATTGGTCATTTCAACCAATATCTAGCTTTTTTAACCAATCAAGCTGACATGACTTTACAAATCGCGAGACGTCCCGATGTTTCTTATCAAAAATATGCGGAAGTCCTTGAATATGATAATGATTATGTCCCCGCTTTATTGGGTAGAATATCTTCATTAATTTATCAATCAACCTTAAGACATAGCCGTTTTGACGATGCTATTTTGCTTATTGATTTGGATCTTGATAGGTTCCACCTTGTTTCTTCTAAACCTTTATTTATCAAGTTCTTAAAATCCGCTAACGAAATGTCCACATCTTACGAAGAAAGAGTGTACAGAAGATTAACCTTCAAAGGCTACTTCTATGATGAGGATTGTGTGAAACTATATTTACAAAGATTATTGGAAGTTACTCGCTTTAAAGCTCATATTAAAAAAGAATTAGAGTTGCTTAACGAAAAAGAAGCTAGTGAATTAATCGCGGGCGAAATCGAGCACTTCCGTAAGTATTTACATAACAACCTTGTTACTGTTTCTGGGAAGCAATATCAATTTGATACCGTTGAAAAAGATAAGAGTCCATGTATCAAATCAATCGAAGGAAATGCCCATACCGGTGTGGAGAAATTCCGCCCCAAAACACTTAATGAAACCGATAAGAAATATAATGTTATTAAAGACGTTGTCTTTAAATCAAACGAAACTGCCTATCACATTATTAATCTTGGATTAGGCTTTGCCATGGGAATTGGTACTATTGGTTTGTTGCTTGTAATTCTATCTTTGATTTTCATGGGAAAACCTTTATCTCTACCCTTATTAATCATAGGATTATCTTTTAATCTTATTGGATTAGTATTGCTTCTGATTCAATTTATCTTGAGAAAGAAAGTTAAAAAAAGCCGTTATTAACGGCTTATTTTTTTCTTATCTATTAAGTATTCGATTAGTTTTTGAAGAGCGGTACCACGATGTGAATACTTATTCTTTTCATCATCATTCATCTCGGCGTAGGTTTTATTAGTTTTCTTGCATATAAAGATCGGATCATAACCAAAGCCACTTTCCCCATATGGCTCCTGGCTAATTAAACCATCGACAATTCCTTCAAATAGAAGAGGCTTATCTTCTTCATTTAACAAGACGATGTCGCAGACAAATCTAGCTTTTCTATTATCTTTTAAAATAGATAAAATCTTTTTAATGGCCTCAGGATGCCCGCCATTTTCTTTCGCAAATCTAGCGGAATGAAGACCAGGTTGATTATCCATGGCTTCAATTTCTAACCCAGAATCATCGGCTATAATTGGTAAGTCTATCAATTCGGCAACCGCAGTTGCTTTAATGAGGGCATTTCCATAATAAGTGTCAGCGTTTTCTTCGACATCCTTGGGATATAATTCCAAATCATTCAAAGAATAAACAATAATTCCACGAGGTTCTAGTATTTCCCGGACTTCTTTTAATTTGTGAGCGTTATTCGTCGCTAAAACAACTTTATAGTAGTTCATAATAAACTCCCCCTATTTTCCTTTAATAAAGGATATTTCACACCTTTTACATAAGCATCTATTGCTGCTCGATGATCTTCTGCAAATAGAGGTGGCAATTCATTAACATGGAAAAAGCGCAATTCAATAGATTCTTCATCAATACGAGGTGTTCCTTCTTTTAAATAAGAGACATAAAACGCTCCTATTACATGGGCCTTATCATTATTTGCCCATATCATGTCGTAGTTATGATAGATACCTAAAAAGTAATCTAAAGATATATCTAATCCAGTTTCTTCTTTGACTTCTCTTATAGCCGCTTCTTCATAGGTTTCATTTAATTCTAATATGCCCCCTATTAAGCCCCATTTTTGATTATCTTTTCGCTTTTGTAAAAGAATCATATCGTTTCTAACGATAATGACACTTGCTGCATTTAAGACAATCTTTTTATGGCCGATGTCTTTTCGAATATCGCTGATATAATCCATAAACCAATTTTATAACACAACAACAAAAGTGGGCAATAAAAAACAGTGCTAAGCACTGTCTTATTATTTGTGGCCGTTTAATATTCCCACTTTAATGACATCTTCGAGGCTCTCTAATGTCGCAACGAATTCGGCAGCCTTGAAATCACTAGTTTGACCGACGGCAAGGAAGGTAATTTCTAATTCGTGATTATCTAATAAGTCAACTTGGAAATCGAGGACTGTACAATTGAATTTACGAGCGGTCTCTAAGATTTGACCAGTAATAGGAGAACCAGCTTTTGCTCTTATAGTAACAAGAGGAGAGTTCTTATTGATTCTAGATTCAAATTTTCTAAAGAGCGTTAAGACTACGACAATTAAGAGAGTGCTACCAACCGCTAAGATGAAATTCATAGAACCACAAGCTAAGCCGATAGCCATAACAATCCAAATGGTGGCAGCGGTAGTTAAACCTTTAACACCAGAATTACGATGGATAATAGCGCCTGCGCCTAAGAAACCAACACCGGTAATGACTTGTGCGGCTAATCTAGCCACATCCCTATGTTCACCAAAGGCTTGGGGGAATCCATAAATGGAAACAATCATGATTAAGCAAGAACCAACACCCACTAATAAGTGTGTTCTTAAGCCAGCACTTCTGCCTCTTCTTTCTCTTTCGATACCGATAACACCACATAGGATGACAGAAAGAACTAAAGCAATCGCGCATAGGATGAGATTTCCAATGGGCCATTCGTTATAAGTTATTTGACTGAGTTTTTCAACAATAATTTGATCAATAGTAACCATAGTACATCTATTCTACTCTAAAATAAGAAACGTACAAGCATTTATTTTATATATTATAAAATTTCATCTCTAAATAGTTTATAATTATTTCCATCACAATGGATTGTTGAGAAACGCCTAACCATGTTTTTTGAAATTATAAATAATTAACAAATGGCACTAGCAGTACAAAAACAAGAATAGTGTTGAGCATTGTTTACTGGCGTGTGCTTGTCCCTGTCCAATGGACTTTTTTCTTTGAACTATCATATTTTTTATTCAATTAATTGAATAAAACATGTAATTAATGTATAATAAATTTAGAAAGGAGGAAGAAAAAATGAAGGAATTTCAATTAGTCAAATTTGAAGATAATGATTTCACATTGGATGTTCGTGCTGATGTTGATAATGAAACAGTGTGGTTGACGCAAGATGAAATGGCATCTTTATTTAGTTCTGACAGAACAAGAATTACACGACACATTAACAATATTTTAAAAGATGGCGAATTAGAAGAAAAAAGCAATGTGCGGAAAACGCACTTTCCAAATTCTGATAGGCCTGTTAAGTTATATAACTTAGAAATGATTATTTCAGTTGGATATCGTATTAGGTCTCCTAGAGGTATTATCTTTAGACGTTGGGCAAATAAAATCTTGAAGGATTATCTTATTCAAGGTTATGCAATTAACCAAAAGAGATTAGACGGCCTAGGAAAAACAATTGATATTCAAAACAAAATGCTTGCCTATTCTTTGAATATTGATAGAGAAGAATTGTCAAAAGTAATCAACGAATACACAAGAGCATTAGAAATTCTTGATAGTTATGATCATCAAACTTTAGAAAAACCTAAAGGTAGTCAAAATGATTATGTTATGACATACCAAGAAGCCAGAGAAATTATTGATTCTATGAAATTCAATGAAATGTCTAGTGTCTTCGGAGTTGAAAAAGAAAAAGGCAAACTAAATGGTATAATTGCGCAAATCTATCAGGATGTGTTTGGGCAAGAATTATATCCATCAATTGAAGAAAAAGCTGCTCATCTACTTTATTTCTTGGTAAAAGATCATCCGTTCGCGGATGGGTGCAAAAGGATAGCGGCGACCTTGTTTATCAATTTCCTATATAAGAACAATCACTTATATCGAAACAATAAACAAATCCTCTCAAACGAAGCGCTTGTGGCCATAACTATATTGACCGCTGAAAGCAATCCAGACGAAATGGAAATCATCGTCAAACTAATAATGAATCTCTTGAAGTAAAAATGAAAACAGTGCGTAAAGCACTGTTTTTGTTATCATCTGGAGCAGGTGACGGGAATCGGACCCGCATAATTAGCTTGGAAGGCTAATGTTCTACCACTGAACTACACCTGCGTCAGCGGGAATTATTATATAACACCGCCTTATCGATATTCAATTTTTATTTTCTAAGGAATTTTAAAAGCATTGGTTTTGGCATATAGCCTAAACGAGAGTCCACTAATTGACCATTTTCTAATAATAGAAGGGTGGGGATAGATTGAATGCCATATCTCGCGGCGATTTCTGGTGCTTCATCGACATCTACTTTAATGACTTTGATGTCGCCAAATTCATTATTTCTATCCATTTCTTCTAAAACAGGAGCGAGCATTTGGCAAGGACCACACCATGTCGCAAAGAAGTCGATAAATACTTTTCCTTCTTTAATCGCGTTATTAAATTCTTCAACTTCATTAATATGATAAATCATATTTTACCTCCTTATGCGCATAAGAACGCTATCACAAATATAATTATGAGATGGATTGGATAATAGAAATAACATCCATATTCAAACCACTTGGCATTATAACCGCGTTTGCCGTTATATAGCAAAATAAATGCTCCAGAAAACATCGCCATATTTTGGACACCAGGATTCCAGAAAATATAATCCATGCCCATAAATTGAGAACAAACAAATAATCCAGTTGTGACAATTATAAGCATACCTATCGCAAACACATTGGTGAGATTACGATCCAAAAAGCTACCTTCAAGGTATTCTTTTTTCATTCCAGTTCTATTCTCATGATATTCTAACGCCCAACCTTTTAGAACATATGCGAAATAAAATCCCGCCATCATAAGAAGAGAATACCAACCATATTGCATTCTTAAAAAGAATGGTAACCAATAAACAACATTACCTGCTTCTTCATAAGAGGTCACACAGAAACTCATTATTGAGAAGGCAAAAGGAACAATTGCTAATAATTTAAAATAAAACTCTTTTCTTTTTAATAGATAAACAGTCAAAGCTCCCAATAACAAATCGATAAAAATATTACCGAGTGTCCATAAAGAATAGCCTTTGAACATAGGAGTGTATTCTACAACAACTAGACCGATAGAAATAAGTGTGGCCATAATGCCAAGCCTTAAAGCATATTTACCAAAATGCTTCGTATTCATGACACCTTCCACAATTAAAAAACAAAACAAAGGCAATGCTAAACGCCCGATATAACGGAATGGTTCGACAAGGAAAAAGTTATCGCCTATAAATTCGGCTAATGCCCATCCAACATGGTCAATAGTCATTAAAACAAAGGCAATTATCTTTAACCAAAAACCACTAAGAATTGTCCACTTCTTATCCATTTAAATTACTAAGAGCCAATATCATTACGTAGGATAATAAATTATTTGAAATATGAGCTGTCAAACTAGCTGCTAAACCCCACTTATGATAAAGGAAACAGAAAGTCAATCCAGCGAACATATATAGCGGCAAATTGAGTAACTCATTCGTTAAAGCCGCCGTATCTCCAAAACAAGTCCAGTCAAAATGAATTAGACCAAATATCAATGCGGTGGCCACATAAGCAACGACAACATGAATGCGATATAAGAATGAAAATAATCCAACTCTATAGGTTAACTCTTCACACAAAGGTCCAAATAAAACAACAAAGAAAAAGGAAAGAACCGGCATGGTGAGAATAATAGAATTAACTGAGACTTCGTTTGCGTTGTCTTCCATAGTAAAAAAGGCCGAAACAATAGAATTATAAAACACATTAAAAACATAGATTACGGCAAGTCCTGCTAACCCTAATAGATATGGTTGCCACCTTTTAAATGATTTTAGCAATCCCTTGTGATACATGAAGATTACTCCGCCGATGGATATTAAGGTGATTAAATATCCCAAGAAGTTGACCCAAAGGCTTTGGGAATCTCCGCCCAATTTAAAAACCATCATGACGATTTGCACCGCCAATGCAGCAATTGTTAGACCCAATGACCCAATCAAAAAAA
>JAEEGL013495162.1_pt1 | contig 20056 bp, 32 predicted proteins | sample 9134231 | NCBI WGS metagenome assembly JAEEGL01 (sample SAMN16246548, study PRJNA631951) | gut metagenome | biome: gut microbiome; feature: rumen; material: fiber-attached | host: Bos | place: Iran: Karaj | collected 2018-10
GTCCACGTACCTATGCCAGTTGCAGTTTATCTTCAGTTTCATCGCTTGATGGTTTTAATTAATAATGAATTTTTCGGGTGGTCAAGAACAGCACGAACAGGAAAACCTAAGGTACGGTAGTATCCTCCATAAGTCTCGATAGAATTCTGAGTTAAATGCAAAGTTTTCGAACTAGTTTGTGAATTCGTCGAACTTGACCAATAGTACCCACCAACACAATCATTGAAGAGCGTCGACTCTATGTAGCAGGCTGCTGCTGGAAAAAACACACTGTTACCGTTAATCTTTGAGGTAAACATTCTGCCATTGACACCATTCTGAACTGTCCACTCACTGGCGCAATTGTCATACAACTCTTGAAACTCAAAAGCTGTCGGCATTCTCCAACTGCCACCGAGGTTTGCACGTGCGGCGTCATACTTTGCATTAACTGGTATGTCAGTTGTTAATTCTCCACCTGGTGTTGATTTATACGTAACATTATCGAAGTAATACCCAGACCCCTTCTCATGACCTTTCACGTTTCCCCATGAGAAATATAGCCCACTTTCCCATGGTTCACTTGCACCTATGTTGCACGTTGCCCAAAGAAGCCCACTTGGCAAACCCAAGTCCACATATCTATGCCAGTTGCAGTTTATCTTTTGTTTCATCGTTTGATGGCTTTGATTAGGATAGAATCTTTTGGGTGGTCAAGGACAGCACGAATCGTATAGCCTATGAATCGAAGACTGTAGCTCTGTGGGGCTACACCGCCACAACCGACGTACAAACAGTACGCATTAGACTGTGGACGGAGCGAACTTGACCAATAGGCCCCACTTGCAGCATTACCGATAAATACCGTGCCGTAGTAGCCTCCTGCTGCTGGAAAAAACACACTATTACCATTAATCCTTGAGGTAAACAACATACCATTAACACCATTCTGAGTGGTCCACTCACTGATGCAGTTGCCATGCAACTCCTTAAATTCATCTGTTATTGGCATCCTCCAACTGCCACCGAGATTTGCACGTGCGGCATCATACTTTGCGTTAACTGGTATGCTGTCAATCAAGGATGCACCTGGTGTTGTTCCATAATCAGTTTCACAGAAGTAATACCCAGACCCATATATATGCCCATCAACATTTCCCCATGAGAAATATAACCCATTTTCCCATGGTTCCTTGGCACCAACGTTGCAAGTAGCCCAAAGGAGCCCACTTGGCAGACCGAGGTCAACATATCTATGCCAGTTGCAGTCTATCTTTTTCTTCATCGTTTGATTGTTCTAATCATGAGTGAATCTTTTGGATGGTCGAGGACTGGACGAACCGTAAAACCGAGGAAAGTATTGTCGTAGTTCTGGGGAATGGCAGTGATACTGTTGAAGCTCAACTCGTGTGCATAATAAGCATACGAGTGGGGCGAACTTGACCAATAGTACCCACCAACACAATCATTGATGAGCATAGACTCGATGTAGTATCCTGCTGCTGGAAAAAACACAGTATTCCAATTAATGTTAGAGATAAACATTCTACCATAGACACCATTCTGAGTGGCCCATACAATAGCACAGTTGTCATACAACTCCTTAAAATCATCCTTTGTTGGCATTCTCCAACTGCCACCGAGGTTTGCACGTGCTGCATCATACTTTGCATCAACTGGTATGTCATGACTTAACTCTCCACCTGGCGTTGTTTGATACACCGCATTATCGAAGTAATATCCAGAGTCCTTCTCATGACCTTCAACATTTCCCCAAGAGAAGTATAACCCATATTCCCATGGTTCACTTGCACCAATGTTGCACGTTGCCCAAAGGAGCCCACTTGGTAGGCCCAAATCCACGTATTTATACCAACTGCAGTCTATTTTTTTCTTCATCGCTTGATGGTTTTAATCATGAGTGAATCTTTTGGGTGGTCTAGAACTGGACGAACAGAAAAGCCGTAGAGACGCTGGTGGTTTCTCTGGGGGTAGGTATAGCAACTATAGAAGAACAAATAGTGCGCATAATCCTGCGAGTAGAGCGAACTTGACCAATAGCACCCACTCGCACCACCATCGTAGAGCACCGTGCCGTCGTAGTATCCTGCTGCTGGGAAAAATACACTGTTACCATTAATCTTTGAAGTAAACAGCCTACCATTAACACCATTCTGAGCGGTCCACTTCTTGGTGCAGATGTAATATAACTCCTGAAAGTCATCCTTTGTGGGAACTCTCCAACTGCCACCGAGGTTTGCACGTGCGGCATCATACTTTGCGTTAACTGGTATATTACCATCTAAGGATGCACCTGGAGTTGATGGGTATCGGCTAATACCAGTGTTATGACCGAGGTAATACCCAGACCCCTTCTTATGTCCATCAACATTACCCCATGAGAAGTATAATCCACTTTCCCATGGTTCCTTGGCTCCAATGTTGCAAGTAGCCCAAAGGAGCCCACTTGGCAAACCGAGGTCCACATATCTATGCCAGTTGCAGTCTATCTTTATCCTCATATGGTTTTTCGCCATAAAAGCCAAGGTCAAATGGCAGCTTAAAAAGTAAAATACTTATCGCATGCTATTTGGCCTTGGCCAGATGAATGATGTTCAGTTATGCCTAATATAGTCAGCAACTGATTCCGTCCAATGCTGGTATCGTATGTACTTGCCTTCTTTGTCGCACATCCCGAATACATTGTTCATATCAACGCATGATGATGACCTGAGTGAATCGCTTCCAGCCATTGCATCGTTATACGCTGATTCTACGTTCACACATCCTTGGGCCTGCAGTTCATCAATGAGGTTCTTCTCTGATAGCTTAAAATGGTTTTGTTTCCACTTTATGCTGCATTCCTCAGAAGATTTCTCCTCGGCATTTCTTGAGATTGCCTGGAACTGCAGGGTGAAAAGAACCCCCACAAGGCCGCCAATCAGTGCCCATATGATACCTTTCATGGTTTTTTTAATCGTTCATGATGAATGACATGCCGTTTCCGCTATACTTTGGCATTTCCCCGTTCCACTTGTCGATTGCCATCTTCTTCAGGAGTTGCGGCGTGAGCGACTGTTGCAGGAGCTCATTTGCTTCCTTCTCAGCCTTTGCCTTGACGATTTTCTTCTTGGCCTCGGCTTCTGCCACCAGAACCTCGTTTTCAGCCTTCTGGGCCTCCTGTACGCTTCTGTTCTTTGCGTTCACCGCCTCCACTATGGATTCTGGGTATTTAAGTCCAGATGTCAGCTGTTCAAGCTGGAAACCTTCCTTGTTAAGGACAAGTATCAGCTGTTTCTCCACAGCCTTTTCAAGTGAATCACGCATTGACACGATTTCGTCAGTAGTGAACTTGTTAAGCTGAATTCTGAAGGCATCACGCACATGGTTGAAGAGTGGACCCATGATGATGTCTGTCACATCCTTCCTGTATTTCTTGAAGATTACTGGGGCCTTGCCGTCCATCATCTTGAGGGAGATTGTCGGGTCCACCTCGAATTCTGAACCGTCCTTTGCATTGATTGTAAACTTGGGGTAATCAACTGTCTGCACGAATGTTGGGTATTCATACACCATCTCGGTGAAGATGTTGTAATACACCATTCCGCTAACCAGCGACACGTCATCAACACCTCTGTCATTGCCATAAAGGTTAACCTTGATACCTTCACAACCAGCGTCAATGCGCTCACATGATGACAGTGTTATCACAGCTGCCACCAAAATAAAGAGAATCTTTTTCATAGAAAATTTGTTTATTAAATGTTAAACATGTTTGTTTCTTTCTCTTTGACGTTTTCTTGTCTCCCTCCTCTCCTCGTATTCTGTTTTCCACCTGAATTTGGTGAAACAAGTGGTTGCAACACTAAGTGCTATGAACGCAACCAGAATGATTACACCAGTGGCGACGCTTGTGGATGACGGGAGACTAATAAGGTTTGAAACCAAAGACCATATGAAAAAAGCACATATGACCCATAAAACAATTCTCGTGTAAAGCAAAAATTTTCTTTTTGTGACCATTTTATCTAAGTTTTTTTTAAAATTCGTGATTATAGATACTATCTTTTGGTTGCTCATCGGATTCATTCTGCGGTTCGTTCTGAGCCTCAACTATTGTAGCCAGCCCACCAGCGACAAGTATCACCCCAACGACTACAATAATGATTATAATGACATCGATTTCCATAACATGGGCAATGATATAGCAGTTGACCTGCATTTACTATCTTGACGTTTCATAGGGTGTCTAATGACATTGCCCTCACCGTCCTTAATCCCGCTTGCCGACGGGCTTTATTGATTTAGTTTCTATTTTCTTCGTATCCAATCAAATTCTGCCTATGCAAGGCAAAATCCTTGATGTTAACCGCTGCATTAACGTCTCTGTCATGATGTGTGCCACATTGTGGACACGTCCATTCACGGTCTTTCAACGTAATATCACGGTTGATGTACCCACAATTGCTGCATGTCTTCGTACTCGGCTCAAAACGACCAATAAACACGATGTTCTTACCTCCCCAATCAGCTTTGTATGCAAGTTGCCTAACGAACTCACTCCAAGATGCTGACTGTATTGAACTAGCCAAGTTGTGATTCTTCAACATACCCTCAATATTGAGGTTTTCAAGGCAAATCGTGTTGTAGTGTTCAACAAGATAGGTTGAAAGTTTATGGAGGAAATCGCCCCTCCTATTGCTTATCTTCCTATACTGACGTGCCACTTTCACACGCATCGCCTCTCTCCTATTAGAACCTTTCTTAGCTTTTGCGAACCGCTTTTGCAGCTTTTTCAATTTTTTGCACCCTTCTTCAAGGAAGCGTGGGTTTCCATACTTAGTACCGTCTGATAGTATTGCGTAATCCTTGATGCCCAAGTCTATGCCTACTGCTGTTTTATCTGAAACCTTGGCTTTCGGTTTCTCCTCAACGTCGTAGACGACAATCGTGCACCAGTATTCTCCGCACTTGTCTTTTGATACGGTCAGCGTTCCATATTGTTTGGTGGTGTCGAACGTCCTATTGTGGCAGAGTTTAACCCATCCACACTTTGGGATTTTAACTTTCCAGTTAACGAAGTCGAAATGCACGGAGTTAATGTATTTTGCACTATCCTTGCTTTTCTTTTTTGACTTGAACTTTGGAAAGCCTTTCTTTTCACGGAAGAACCGCACAAATGCCTTGTCAAGGTTACGAAGTGATTGCTGTAGTGAAGTGTTGTTCACTTCCTTGAGCCAGTCGTGTTCTCCATCTTGTTTCAGCAAGGTGAGTTCGTGTGCGAGTTCGACATACCCTATGGTTTGCTTGTTGGCTTTATACGCTTGAACCTTTTTGTTTAGTCCCCAGTTGTATATAAACCTACAGCAGCCAAATGCGTGGTTAAGGTGGTTTTGCTGTTTGCATGTTGGTTTGAGTTTATATTTGTATGTTTTGGTTTTCATTTGTTGGTTCAGCGTGTATTTGTATATAAATATCGCATTGAACCAAAAATGATGTTTTTTAATTTATTTTTTTTTAATTTGGGTCAACTTCTATATCGTTGCCTTTTTTTATTTAAATATAGAAGTATTTTTGTTATTGTTGTATGCCTGCCATTTTTTTTTAATTTTTTTGCTGACGCCCTCCCAAAAATAATAACCACGCACCATATCCGACTCCCATTCAAAAGATATAGGTATCTTAGTAAGTATGGAAACAGGAGTAAGATTGTAATTTATGGATTTTGAGTAATAGTCTACAGCCCTGTTAATCAACGTTTTAATGACGTGGTTTCTTTTTATGAAATGTTGATTGCACATTGCATCAACAAATGTTTCCCATAGGCCAAGCTCATTCATCCAAATGTAAAAAAGACAGACAGTCCTTCTACATCTAATAATGTTATTATCCATTTGTTTAAGATTTAGCCTCAATTAACAATGTTAGGGTGTATGTTTTGCCTGGGAGCAAGGTGTCAGCTATCTGAGACATCATCTCAGATAATGACTCTCCATCCATTTCGGTGAACATCTTAACGATTGTTTTCTTCTCGTCAGCCGATTCTTTGCCGACTATCTTTATTTCCTTACCCATTCCTCGTCCTCCTTAGTCTTTTGTGTGAGAAGATGTACCCTTGGTGGGTTTTCTGCTTGCCAGAACAGCACAATGAAACAGATGATATCGAATGGTTATCCTCAGTAACCTGCTTGACGCTGTCATATGTCTTGATGAGATTAAGATTCTCATCGTACTTGTACGTCTTAAGCCTCTTATAGGCACCAAGCTTCTTGCTGCGTCTGGTTTCCCTCCTCTTATTCGATGTGATTTCCTTGTTGAGGATATCTTTGACGGTCATTTCAGCCAAGTTGTCCAATGAATTGTTGGACGGGTCAGCATCAAGATGGCAAATCCTCTTTCCATCGCTTGTGGGGCCCTTGAAGGCTGACCACACGGCAATATGCACGTATACGTGCTTTGGGACACCGTCATCGCCAACAAGAGACACGTGCCTGTAGTTGTTCTTATGCACCCCGTGTGTCATCCTCTTACCATACTTGTTGATGATGACACCATCCTTGTTCACCACGTATGATGTGAATTTTGGAATCGGCACCCATTCTGGTGACTTATACATTGCAGCCACCTCATTTATCTTTTCCTGGGATTTTTTGAGACGCTTCAATTTGTAATATTCCTTGTATTCGCTGTATTTATGTCTAGACATGATTCTCCAGTATGTTCTTGAATGGTTTATAGTTACCGTTAGGATTATGTTCCCTGTATGCATTGGCATCATCGATGATGGCGAAGACCACCTTTTCAAATGCTCTTTTGAACCTCTCAGAGCCAAGAATTGATTTGAATATCTTGGCAACTGGTATTGGCGGTGTGCCATATGCTCCGCACCCGAACGCACCAAGAACGAGTGCACTGTTTCCGTGACACATTGCTATGTCAAGCATCTGGCAAACCTTTCTTTTCAGTGTTTCCTTCACCCAGTCGTTGATGTCCCCGTCAGACGTTATCTGTGGTCTCTTCACCGCAGCCACTGAAACCACGTTCACCTTGAACGGTTCTTCAAGCAGCTTGTAGTCTTCCGAAGATGTCCCCTTGAACACGGTCACATATGGAGTATACACTGCGCCATATGTTCGTTCTAACGGATATTGTTGGTCTGACGGCTCAAGTCCGTAGTAGTCAGCAAAATCATCGCTGTACCTGAAGAGCGACTTGAAGATGTTAGTCCTTCTGAAGATGTCTTCCTCTTGTGCTCTGGAACCTTTAGTGACGCCGCCTCCTGGTCGAATGAAGGATGCCATGTTGAGAACGCATGTCGTGTATCCGCCCTTCACCAATTCCTCAGCAACTTTGAGACAGTCGTTGTTGACAACAGAAACCTCAGTGTCTGCATAATCATCAATCTCCACAGCGTCACATTGGCATTTCTTTGTGTAAAAGACACTTTCAGCTACCATCTTATCTTCATCTGTGAAGTTCACAGTTTGGCCGTTTTCTGTCTTATAGTGGCCATTTCTGACCACATCCACCGTATCCTTCCATACGTCAATCAATTTGTTGCTATCAGCCATACAATGTTGAATTTACTGTTTATTAATCGTATTCGTCATACCCGTATCTGCCCCAAGCATCCCGATAATCACCATACAGATTGTTTCGATTGTCGTAGGTTGATGTTATTGGTTTTGGGTTCACAGCAGCAATACCAGCACAGATGCTTGTAAGATAGCCGCTTGAAGGTATAATGGTGCTCCCATCGTATTCGGTCTTAGGTGCCTTAAGCTGTTTAATCACCTCACCAGTCTCAAGACAGAGCAATGACATGGTTACTTTGTCCCAGAACAACCCATGTTCACAAAGCTTGCCGTTGACGTCATTTATCTGGTCTTCATCCGCTATGCTCATCCAGAACGTCTCCTTGTCTTCGTCTATGGTCTCTGGACATGGAGTGTCTGACGTTGCATACACGAGGTATGGCCTCTTCTCATACACTCCAGTTTCTTCGTCTTTCTGGTATTTCTCTGGGTCGTACATCAGTACCAGAGAATACTTGGTTGTATACGAGCTGGTTTTGATTGGCGAACCGTCATATATGGCGAACCACCCCTTGATTGAAGACTTCACAATGACGTCCCCACGTGAGAATTGTCTTTTATCATCCATTGATAGTACCTTCTTCAGGCTACGGATAATTTTTGATAATATTGATGCCATTATCCGTTGCTTATTATTAATTGATTTCAGTTGATTAATCCCATGAGTTTGTCGTCGAACTCCTTGAGTATTGGCTCATAGTAAATCGTGAACCACTCTCTTATTTCATCCTTTGTGCTGTCCTTCATCATTTGTCGCTTGATGGCCAGACACTCAAGTCTCATCACTTTTTGAATGTGGACAGGGGGTATGTCACCCTCGCACCACTTTTCTGCAAGTTTAATGAAACGACTGCAGTAGCCCATATACTCGGCAAAGATGATGAATAAAGGTATATCCACCTCAATGTCTGCATATTTTTTAAGCTCCGCAAAGTTACCCCTCCAGGGCTCTATTTTCTTTGTTGACATTGTTATATTGATTTTAATTAAACATTCTTTACCAGCACGATACGTCAGAATCTGAACTCAACCAATTTGTTACTGCTCTTGGGGGCAGTGTAACCAGTTACCCTGTATGGAGAGGAATAGATTGATTCATCAATCCCTTTCAGCAAATCATCCCCTAAAACTACTTTGTTATTTGACATAATCTTATTTTTGTTTTACGTTTATTTAAAATTCCTTATCATCATTGTCGACAGCCCTGGCCATTGATATGCCGCTCATTGCAACAGTGAGTCCACCTATACATACCCTCCTTATCGAGCCGACTTTGATTCCGCATAGGACGACACCAATACCAAGGATGATGCAAATTGCACTTATTATCTTAACAACACTATTCATAGTCTAAAAACTTCTTTCTTTAACCATTAGTATTGCACTAAGAGAATCCCTATGTATCCTATGGCAAGCATATGTCACGCCTTCCATTGTTATCTCGCATGTTATGAAATTTTTACTTTTTGACAGAACCAGAACATCCATCGGTGGCTGGGTGTAGATGCGTGGAACGTGATATCTGGTGCCAGACCTTATCTTCTTCCATTCAGTATGAGATGGAAGCGTGTGTATAAGCTTCAGAACCTTTTGGTTCACCTCATCTGTAACCTTGTCCATACGTCAGAATTTTTTCAATGCTGTCATGAGTTTGGCCTCTATGTCATCCTTGAATATTGTGCTGACCATTATGCTAAGGCTGCCATCTTGCTCAATCTCCTTCAGCTTGATTGCCGCAGCATTCTTGTCCACAACCTTCATGAACTTGCACGGCTTTGATTCAATTCGTGGGATTACATAGTTGTCGCCAACATTGATTGATTCCCACTCAACCCTCCTTGGGAGCTTTTCTTTCATCTTCTTCTTCTCAAGCTCAGCCGCCTCCTTCTTTTCAAGTTCAGCTGCCTTCCTCGCTTCCTCTTCCTTCCTCCTCTTCTCCGCAGCGTTGTCAAAGGCTGACGTGATGTCATAGACCTTGGGCTTGTCCTTGTTCTCAGGGAGCAATGGACACCACTCTGGGTTGATGATTTGCATGTGGTCATATGCCCTGTAATTGACAGTTCTTGGCTTGATTGACACGGATGTCTTCAAGAAGTATATACCGCAGCAAGCCTTAAACGCACCATCAGTTACTTCATCAAGCTTTTCTTTGCGCATGTAAGCACATTCATTACACTTCTTCATATTTTTTTTATTTATTTCTTATTCAAATTTGACCCGAAAACCGAATGTAATCGAGTAATGTATCATTTCTGTAGTTGGGATACAAACCAGTATAATCGTTATACGTAATGTATGTATTTACACTCTCCCAGTTGTGTACATTAGATGTACTAGGTTCTGGCATCATCACAGAATCAGCGTACTCCTTTCCCCACAATAATGTGCAAGCCAAATAAGATGCCTCATCTTTAGTGTTTCCTTCATTGGCACCAGCAACACTCAATATCATCTCAATGTACCTCTGAAGCACGTAGGAATATTCTTCATCCTTGGTGAGTTTGTTACACATAGGTACGTTGATAGGCATCAATGTCCACCTGACAAACCACTTTACAACCTCATTGAAACTTGTGCCATTTCTCGCAGTGTAGTTATAACCATTATAGTTACTTGGGACAGGTGAGCCAATGATAGTATTGCGCAATGTCATAAACATACGCCCAAATATCCCATGTAATGATTTCGCTAACATTTTCTTTCTGATTAGAACTTTAACCACCGACCTTAATGCAACCCCACACAACTCATCTTTTGAATGGTGTTGCAAAGATACAAGTTTTTTTTCTGTTTCCATATTTTTTCTATGTTAAAAAATGTCAACATTTACAATATTAATCAGATGGTAAAGTCAAAATACTGTGGTGCATAAGACATTTTATAGTCTTCGTCAAGCAGAGATACGGTGTAAACTTCTGTTTCGCCAAGCATTTCCTTCTCCCTTGAGCAAGAATGCAAGTGACCCTTGACCATCAGCTTCGGTTTTGCCTTGAGAACAAACCTGCGCAGTGACTCGTTGCCTATATGGCTACCGTCAGCCCATAGGCAATCTTTCTGAAGCAATATGTCACTGACACCATATGGGGCATCATGCGACATTATTATGTCGATGTGCCCTATGGCCTCAAGATGTCTGTCATATTTCCTGTCCTGTTCTTCATATGACGGCATGAAGGCCCACCTGCCAAACGGTTTGCACATTGGGGTTCCGTATATGACGACACCCTCATATTCATAGGTCTCGCAGTCAAGATACGTCACAAATGGGTTATCCTTCAACCTCTCACGAATTCTGTCACCATGATTCGCCAAAAAGAAATCATGGTTTCCAGCAATAAACAACACCTTCAGACAAGGAAGCGACATGCACCATGGAATAAAATTAGTGGCGAACCAAACCTCGCTCTTCACTGGATTGTTTTGTATGTTAAGCGGCACAATGTCTCCGCATATCAGAACCAAGTCACATTTCTCTATTGTAAAATCAAGGTTCCCATGCATGTCTGAAAAAGCACATATTCTCATAACTTGTATATTTTAGGCAAAGATACAAGTTTTTTTCCTAATAGCAAAGAAATTTTAAAACAAAAAATCCCCGCCATTGCCAAAATAGGCCAGCGGGGAAAAAGAAATAGATAAAAAAGGAAAAAAGTCAAAAGTTGATTTTTGTGAAATGCAGCTCTTTTGCATTGAGATAAGGTTGACCGTGCACCTTGACCATGTCACCGACAACCGCAACCGTATCACCAAGCTTGGTGTCTTTAAACGATTTATCGAAAAGGGTCTTATCCTTGCCAGGACATACAATATTCCTGGACACGTACACATTTGTTATGATACCCTTATTGTCAAGTGTCACAAACCCAGAATGGGAAAGCATACGTCTGGAGATAATCCTACCAGATGCAGTCATGCCAATGTCCTTACTCTTAGCCATAGCCGTTACATTTCTTGGAAGTCGTCAACGTCATCCTCAGCGTCAAACGAGAAAACGGCTACGCCAGCGTTCTTGTCCGCATACTTTGACGAAGGAACTGTATTGTAACCTTCTGGGATAGTGAAACTGAATTCACGTGAGCTTTTCTCGGTTTCGGTGCTGCGCTTGACGCAAATACACAGCGTTCTGCCTTCAACCTTCCATTTCAGTTTGTCATTATCACACTTCGAGTATGGAACCTTGAATGAGACAGAGTCTTCATCCTCAACCACTTGTCCAGAGAACTGTCCCAATGTTTCCTTCACGTCATTGATAAGGTCAGCCCCAAACTTGATGATTTTGTCACGTTTTTCTGAGAATTCGCCCTTAGCCTTGTCCCAGTCGAAGTCGTTAATCAACTTCTTCACTTGCTCAGCGCTATTATCAATAGCGTCAAGCATTACTTGCTTGATAATTGCCATGTTGTTTTATTTTTTAAATTAATTAAACGTCCGCCTCTTAATCATCTCAAACTGCTTTGTCGAACCGCTCGATACATACAGGCTTGGCCATGTGTATTTCTCAAGCCACAAATAGAAACCAATCCCGTTGGCACTGAGGTCTATAGTCCTTCCGTATCTTCTCCAAACCCCAGTGATGGTGTAAGCCGCTGGGCTGTTACGTTCTTCAACCACTATGTCTACTTTACCGTCAGGGGTGAACCACAATTCCAGAATCTCCTTGTTTCCGACCATGAACCCGTTATCCATCTGCCACATTCCATAAAGGATGTCAGTGTGGAATATGTCACGGCTTTCAGACAATCTAACCTGATTGTTCTGCTCGGTGTACCTCTGGGAAAACTCGCAGTCTTCTTTTTCGCAAGATGACAGTAAAATACCTGTCAGTGCGACGATGATTAATAACCTATACATAATGTCAAGATTTCTTTTTGAAATTTTCTTTGATATAATCCCTCACCTCGCAGAGTATCTGACCCAAGAGATTCCTTCCCTTCCAGTTCGATTCATCGTCTTCAGCCTCCTTCCAATGGACACCTATGCCCCATATGGTGTCGACTGTGGAGCCTTCGACAAACGTCTTGCCGCTGAACTCCTCTGAAAGAAGATGAGACGCAAACTCCTCGTTCTGCATATATTTGGCTATGTTGGCCTCCTTCATCACACCGTACCTGATTTCATCCCACTTCTTGTCATCATAGTTCCTCACACGTCTGCCAAGCATCTTAGCGGTTTTAGGGTCAGAACCTTTAATCATTATTAAAGCCGCAGTCTCTTCATCACCGAACTCGACAGCCTTCCTGTACATGAAATACTGCTCAGTATTGTTAAACATGAGCTTATTACCATCCACCTCGGCTTCAAATTTGGAAGGTGCCCAATTTGATAGCGGGCCGCCCCAAAAGAATACGTGGTTGTCAGTAATCCTTTCAAAAGTTTTAGTTAATTTATCCATGATTCTCTAATAATTTTGTTTTGAAGGTATGACTCCACGAACGCCACCCCTCGGATTATCTACATCCCCATTGTACCTCGGTATGAGATGCAGATGGAAATGCCTTATTGTCTGGCCACCAGCCTCCATGCAGTTGCATCCAAGATTCCATCCATCTGGATGATATTCTTCCTCAAGCATCCTTTTAACAATCGACGTGCCAACATGAAGGGTTGCGGCATATTGCGGAGGCAAGTCGAAATATGTCTCGAAATGCTCCTTCGGAATCATCAGCACATGACCAGGGCTTACTGGATATTGGTCCTTAACAGCCATCCAGAACCTGTCTTGGTATATTATTCTCTCACTTGGTATGTTGCAAAAAGGACATGACTCTAAATTTGCCATCTGTTGCGTTGTTTTATGGTATATGGTCAACTTATCGTCTTTAGCCATTAAACGCCGTAGAGGGGCATTTACGGGCTAAATAATGGGTATCTCCTCGTCCTCAAGCTTCTTGTAGACCGTATCTGGGTCACCAATGGCTGGTGAGAACTCTTTAAGTAGTGTGAGTTTATTTCCGATGCCAAGCTTTATTGCATCTTCTATTGTGTTCAGCACGCAATAGTCAAGTGCAATGCCGCAGCAGTCAATCTGGCATGGTGATGCGTTCTCTATCAGTTCGAGGAGCTTTGCAGCTGATTCCTCATTCTTGAAGATGGAATATTCCTCCCTATCCTCGTTTGTCCCCTTGGTGAGCTCGATGGACGGCAATTCTGCTGAATGAATTGCATCAAGCAACACTGGTCTAATTGATGCACCGTCTGTGTTCTCAACGCAATGTACTGGCCATTCGCCTCCGTTGTCAATGAATGAGCAGTGCGATGATGGGTGCCAGTCCTTTGTCATCACTATGAGGTCATACTTGTCCTTGTTGTCCCTGATGTAGGCACTAAGATTGAATATAGCCTCAGCAGCCCCACTGACGGCAAGCGAGCCATCGATAAAATCATTCTGTGGGTCGATAATCAATAGTATTCTCTTTTCCATATTTTTTGTCATAATATGATGAATTTTTTTTTCTTTTTATTGTATCTCAGCTTGTTCTTTATCAGAAAATCTGACATAAATCTATATTCATTTAACTTCATCTCTGACACCCTGTCGCCAACACCAATCCCGCAACTGCCAGTCATAAGTCCACCGTCAAGGTTAGTCCCAACTATTACATCATAGCTCCTGTGCCTTTTAGAGTCAATGGGTTTATTTTTACCCCATATGACAAGCATATAAGAGTATTTGTAGTCAGATATGGTGGAAACATCTATCCTAATGAAATCGCCATATTTGACGTTTCTTTTGCATATCCGTCCCATACCCATCAGAATTTATCCTTGTACTTTTCGTACACCGCACCAGCATAGTCAAGGCATTCAACCTTATCTGCCAGCTCTCCTTTGTCGAACTTCTTTGTCACCTTCTTGATGATGAACCCAATGATTGGGCCAGGCTTGATTTTAAGGCTCTTCATGACATCCTCGCCAGTTACTGGAAGAGGGTCTTTCGACAACTTTTCAGCCTCAGCCTCCATTTTCTTCTCAACCTCCTCAATCTTCTTTATCAGGTGGAGCACATGCTTAGGCTTTGGATTGAGCTTTGAGCAGATGTTCTCCGCATTCATCAAATCAAGAACCATTGGATAGTCTCCTTTGCACAGCTCCAGGAACATCTTCACCTTCTTAGAGTTCGGCACAAGATTGTCTTGGTATGACATGAAGAACCTGTGGTTCTGGATTGCAGTGACCACTTTGTTTCGTATCTTAATGCCATATCCAAGGTCACCCAACACCTCATATGCGCAATCAGCAGAGAAATCATCAACATCCTGATGTCCAACTCCGCTGGCGTTAAATGGCTCGCCAACATCATGCATCAATGCTGACAGTCTGTTTTCTATTGTCGGGAACACGGTGTCAACAACCTTGAAAGTGTGGTCAAGGAACGTGGTTCCGTCAGTGTATGACTCTATTTCATCATTCAGACCGTACACATCTGGAAGGGTACGCTTTAGCAGTCCAGAATAAAACATTCTCCAAAGACCTACGCTTGGCTTGTCAGACAGGAGTATTTTGTTGAGCTCTGACTTGATGTCACGCTTCTCGCATTCTTCTATGAACTTTGAGTTCTTCAGCATGCCAAGCCACGTGTCACGCTCGAACGAGAATTTGTAGTTGCATGCGAACCTAATCCCACGCATCATCCTTATAGGGCTGCACTTGAAAGTATATCCAGGAGCCTTCACTGTCCTTAGGACACGTGATGACAAATCGAACAAACCATGGTTTGTCTTGTCAAGTATCCTGTCAGCGCTGATGTCATAATAAATGGCGTTGATTGTATAGTCCCTTGTCATGGCATCCTCAAGCAGCGTCCCGTAGAGCTGCCCTATAGGGATGTTAGTGCTTTCAGGCCACATCTTCATGGTCTGGGACGCCTCTATTGTTATTTCGCTTATGTCATTGTCAATGTCAAGGGTGAACATTCCAAGACCCCATTCATCATTGATTACTGGGTTGTTCTTGTCACTTGTCTTGTTAATCTTTTTCGTAATCCATTTGCTGAACGAAACACCCCCATCATATGTTTCAACGGCAATCTCATATGTGCCGTCATTCTCAACACCAAGAATCAAGTTCCTGACAGTACCGCCGCACAAAAACACCTTACCCTCAAACTTTGAGCCATCGATAGCCTTTCTGATGGCTAATGTGAGTTTTTTAATCGTTTCATCAGCATTGCTGAATAAGTAGCTGTTTAATGTTTCTTTCATATCGTTCGAATTTTCTGCAAAGATACTGAAAAAAAACGAGACAATTATGTTTTGTCTCGTTAATTTTTGTTAAATAGTACCGCATTCATAGATGGTAAGTAACACGTCATCGGAAAGTTTTTTGACGTATTTGTCATAAAATCCAGCAATCCACTTGTTTATGTTTCCGTTGCAAACAGTGTCCACATCAGACCACCCATTCTCGTCCACAATCGCATATGTCCAATATGCTGTGGAATACGCCACATATTCCTCCTTGCTTTTGAAGTTAGAAAAATACTTTTTCTTGCTTGACATCGTCTTCTTAATCTTCTCTTCACCTTCATCATTTGGTTTGGCGTCCTCGACAGCAAGCTCCCAGGCACGTTCATAGACGTGCTGTTTGTCAAGATGCATCTTAGACCAGTCGATGTCCCCCTTCCTTGCAGAGTAAGAAGTCTCACCATTAAGCAATGTGAAAGGAACTGAGAACTTGTTTCCGATTGCACATGACGAATACTTTATGTTTGGGTTCTCATCTGTCATCGCATTGCCCTCCTCGTCATAGTACATCCCTTCGGTCAGTGACGTGTAATACTCAAAAGGCGTCATCTTCTCAAGTGCCGCAAGGCGTTCCTTTATGGCGTCAACCTGGAATTTGCCAAGACCGCTCTTCCTTCCGTCATTGCATATGGCTGACATTGCCTTTTTCATGGCATTGAGGTAATTCTTGGCCTCAAGGTACTTGTATTTGACATACATGTCAACCTTCTTATTTGGAGAATATGACTCCATCATCTCATTATGGTTGTCGCCGACAACCAGAACAGTAAAAAATCTTCTGTTGCTTTCCATATTCACCTTCCACCAAATCTAGCATTGTAATCGCCAATCTCTCGATTAACCATTGCACGAAGTTGTTCATAAACCCCTCGGTTAAGATGAGCATTAATCCCTTGGTTATTATTACCATCGGCAACTTGATTTTCTATATCTTGAACAGCATAAACTGGTTCTAGGTCTGGTTGTTCATCAACATCTTGAACAGCTTCATTGTCTTCACCATTACCGATAGCATCAACATAATCCACTATGACTCTAGGAGCTTCTTGAACATGCGTATTGAACGGTGAAGAAAAAGGTGAAGAATAATGTGAAGAAAAACAAGAAGACAAATCGTTGAAATCGATTCTTGACGTGGAAATGCACTTCAAGTCGTTTATACCAACACTATTGAATGTAATATCACCACACTCCCTAAATCCGCAATTAGTCCTTACATGCCACCAAACACGCTTTTTACCGTCGTTGAGCTTGACATATAACATGTCCATGATTTTTGTTTCCTCCCTAATCTCGGCCTTCAGCTCCTTATCAGTATTCATCCACGATATCATGCTTTTGGTGGGTGAATAGATAAATGATGGTTCACAATTGCTAACCACCATATCTATCTCAGCAATGTCAATGTCTTCTTGTATGTTACACATACGTTCTCCTTCGAAATAACACTCTGGAGAATGTTTTTTAACCCAAGAACGGTCAAATGAAATTCCGCCACCAACACACAACACCACATGCTTTCCAACAGTGATGGTGGAATAATCTTCAATCGCAATAACATGCTTGGTGTGTATTGCGTTACCATTAAACAAGGCAGGGTTGTCACCGCACGACCTTATAAAGACAAAGTCAACATTGTTAGCCTCTCCAATATTGTCTAGCTCGCTGAAAGCCTTGTCATAATAGCCATCGGACTTGGTGCCAAGCTTAACGCCGCCGCAGACAATCACAACGGCATTGGCTATGCCTGAGTTCTTGGATAATAGTTTGTCAGACGACCTTCTTTTCTTCTGCGATTGCATACCAATCTTCTTAATTATCTCACACATGACAGAATCAAGGCAATTCTTGCCAGTGATAAGATAAATTTCACCTTTCCCATCAAATTTGTAATTTTTCATATTAATTTCGGATTAAAATTTTGTTTTCACTGCAAAGATACAGACAATCTTTCTAATAACCAAATAGTTAAGCCATTTTTTTCGAAAAAAAAAAATCAACGCACAAAAAATGGCAGACGTTGTCAGTCTGCCATTCAGTGTGTGGAATTTATGCAATTAGTTAGCCTGCACTTTGCTTTCAGAGAAGAATTCGCTTGGGTCCATCCCTTCGTTCTTCATCAACGTTATCTCGTCTTTTGACACAGTCAAATCTGGTCTTGTCGAGAGCAGTTTAATTGCATGTTTGTTGCCGCTATTGATTGCACTCATGAGAGGTGTCAATCCGAAGAAGTTCTTCAAGTTAACGTCAAGCTTGGGGTTTGAGATAATTCTCTCTATTACCCAGTTCTTGTCCTCATCCTCGCAGCAGATGTTGAGCAATGTGTCATCGTTCAAGTCAGTGACGTTTGGCATGAACGCTGGACTTTCGATTGCCTTGATGATGCAGTTCACGATAAAGTCGTGCTCTGCCTGGTTGTCCTCGCACATATCAAGCTGGAACACAAGTGCCTCCACAAGGGATTCACCGAACCCGTCTTGTACGTTCATGTTGAAGTTTGGGTTAGATACAATCTTGTCATATACATTGAACATGGAGTTGGAAATTGCAGAGAAGACTGGTGGCCTCTCGTTGAATATGTAGTTCACATCCACATCTTCATTTTCCAAGAGTTCTACTGCCTTGTCCTCTTGCTTGGTGTCAATGTATTTGTGCAGAAGCACATTAGGCTCAATGTCCTCCTTGTCCAGATAATCTGATTTAGATATTCCAATTGCCTTGGTATACTCATCAATATTCTCTGTTGTGCCGAAAATTGAGTATGCATCGCCGCTTGAATATGTTCCGTAGATGTCGACCGCATAAGAAACTGCACACATAGAGTGTTCATCCGACTCTTCCACATTGAAGTTGCAGAGTATATAAACCTTAGCATTTTCTCCGATTATGAGTCTATCGGTCTTGATGAACGTGTGCTTAAGCAACATTGTTAATCCATCCCTTGTGAGTACATTGAGCACAACCACATTGTCCTTGGCGTAGCATAATGCAAACTTGTTCGTGTTTTTCTTCACAAACTTTATGAATTCTTCTGCGTTCCATGAGAATGATGTGTTCTGAACGGAAATGAACGAGCCCATCTTAACGTTTGCCTCAGCAAACGCCTTATAAATGTTGTATTCCACGCCCTTGCTTTCGATTGTACCGCTCAGGATGTCTTTGTCGGTGCAAGAGAACGCATTGCAGATTCCGACACCCTTCTGAATGGTGAATGCTACATGAGCAAGCTCCTGCCTCTCGTTCTTTGAGAAATCGAACAAGAAATACTGGTCGTTCCCTTTATCCAGAACATAGTTTCTGAAGTACCGTTCTTCAGTGCAGATGCACCACTGTGTTCTTCCACCACCTCCGAGTATCCTTGATGCGGCATATGTCGGAACCTTTACAACCACAATGGGGCCATTGTTGATGATAACCTTGCAATCCTTTGTCTCATTTGTGTGTTCCAAGAAGTAAAGCAAGTCATCCTTATCCCAAATGTAGTCTCCTTTTGCACAATCAGCCACGGCCTGGATGATGCCTTCTGGTGTTTTAATGAGGGAACAGTTAGACCAGAAAGTCTTTCTTCTGACAGAAGGAAGGAGTTCCAAGCCCTTGAAGACGTTGACCAGCTCTTTAAGCTCTGAAGACTTCGACGCCTGTTCTGGGGTTATTTCATCTTTGAAATACCTTCCTACGAGCATCTTCTTCTGCTCCGTGTTGAACTTCTCGAACTGTGTCTTGAGGTATGAAATCGTGGCAATGCCGTTCATTTCCTGCAGAAGCTTTGTAACTTGGGCCTTAGTCTTGTAAGAGACGATATTACCCAATTCCAGGTCTTTGATTTGGGCTGAGAATCTGTCAATGAAATCCTTGACCGCATTGATTACATTCAGTGATGCGGCTTTTGAGAAGAAAATCTTTACTGCCCACTCTTGGTAATTTGGTTGGTTCTCGAACAGGTCAACGATTTTGTTGAACTCTGCGTTCTTTTCTGGGTCAATCTGGAATTTGGCAATAATTGGTTCCATCCCCTTTTTTCTATATGTTCCCATATTGTTTTTGTTTTTTGTTTATTGCAAAGTTATGGAAAAAATTTTAATTTATCTAAGTCTCTTGTGTTAATTATTGTGAACAGATGACAAACTAACAGCACAAGATGAATGCTTAGCCATTATTTCATCAATTAAGGTGCATAATCTTGTAACTTTTTCATTCATGTCTGGTTTGTTTATCATTCTTGTGATGAGCCCATACAAA